>JAEIGA010000533.1_pt1 | contig 56264 bp, 88 predicted proteins | sample 9270691 | NCBI WGS metagenome assembly JAEIGA01 (sample SAMN17057246, study PRJNA624740) | gut metagenome | biome: biome; isolation source: fecal sample | host: Bos grunniens | place: China: Xizang | collected 2019 | reverse complement strand
TTTAATTCTCTTTCTCCTTCTTCAACTAATTTAAAATTTGATTTTAAGTTCATTTTTATTTTCATATTATTTATCTCCTTCTATTTCTATAATTTCTTTTTTATTTTCATAAACTATTTTTTCACAATTAACTTCCATTGTTGGTATTTCACCAGCTCTAAGTGGGAAACTAATTGTCAATTTGTGTGTTTTATCTATATAAAGATTATACAAATTATCTCTATTTCTTATTAACGTTTCTGTATAAGCGTTTATAAGATCATAAAATTCTTCTTTTGAAAGACCATATGTTTTAATCATCCTCATCCTCCATTTTAACTTTACTCAATCTAAATGTTGTTTTTTCTTCTAAAAATTCTTCATACTTCTTTGGGTACTTTTCTTTAAATAACTTTTCATTAAACTTTTGTGATATAGTACCACTTAATTTGTATTGTTTACAACTAGCTTTTGTTTCTCCATCTTGCAAAGCATCCATTAAACCTTGTTTGATACTATCTTCAAGTATTTTAAGTTCTTTTTCTTTACTAGCAAGTCCACTATCTTGTTTAAGTTGTTCTATTTCTTGTTCTAATTCTTTAGCTCTATCACATAAGTCTTCAAGTGAGTTATCATTTATTGGTTTACTACTTCTGATTATATCTAGGTACTCTTTGTCTTTCTTTTCATCAAACTCAGGACTAATACCAGTTTCAATGTATTTGTACCACCAATCTTCACAATACTTAATCGCTTCATCAAAAGTTATCAACGATCCATCTGGCATTTCTACAAGAACATCTTTTATTTTTTTAACCACCATTATTGTATTGTCTTTAGTTGGCACAAAGTTTTCTGGTCTAGCGTAATCCATATCTTGCAAGAATGCACAAACAAACAAAACTCTGTCTAATTTTTTTAGATAACTATATTCACACCCTTGAAGTAAATACGAAATTGGCACATTATTATTTTCCCACTCGTAAGGCTTACTGCTTGTTTTACATTCAACAATCATAGTAAGCGTTTTCATATCTTCTTTTGTTGCAACACAGTCGATTATACCACCAAATATATCACTATCTTCTACAAAGTTATTCCATTTATATTTATCGATATTGTTACCATAATATTCTTCAATACTCATTACATTTGGAAATTTCTCTCTAACGAAATTAATTAGTTTAGGTTCGATAGCTTTACCAGCAATAGTGTATTTATTATCTTCAAATGGCAATTTAACTAATTTTGTAATTTCAGCCCATGCACCAAATTCGGATTGATAAGGGTTTAAGCCTAAAACACTAGCGATACGATGACCAGTGATTCTAAGTTTTTGTTTAGGTGGCTCGGAAAGAATAATATTTTTATTATTCTCCCCATAACTCCATTCCTTAGCCATTGTTATCACCTACTATATCAAAGTATTCTCTTATTTGTTTTTTAAGCTCATTTATATCATTTTCTTTTAATATTTCAACCATATCATCTACAACAATATCTTTATCCAAATACAAGTCATCAAATATTCCTTCTACTTCAAAAAACATTGTATTCTGTTTAGATATTCTTTGTTTAGTCATTCTACAATATGCCCTAGCACAATTATCCATAACCATTGAATAATCTGATAATTCTCTCATAACTTGGTCTTTATTAAGAGTTCCATCTTCATTTTCTACTATATCTTTCCAAAAATCTTCATATTCTTCTTGGTATGTTTTTGGTCTATCATATACCATTATGCACCAACTTTCTCTAATTTATTTTTAACTTTTAAATCTATTTCAAGAATATCAGCGCTTGATAAAGTTCCGCTTAATAATTTTTCTAAAGTACTAGCACCATAAGTATCGTTGTTCGTCAATTCTCTTATCTTCATAATGTTGTCACAAATAACTTTTATATCTTCATCATCGCTATCTTCTTGTTGTACTTGTTTTACAACCTCTTTCTTTATTTCTTCTTTTTTAGTTTCAGGAACATATACTGGAACCTTTGGTTCTTCGCTTTTTGGTGTCTCATCAACTTGTTCATTTTCATCGTTAGCATCTTTTGGTGAGAAATTTTTTGTAAACCATTGTCTAAATGCTAGTGTACTAGCACCGCTTATAGCTTTATCAATTGTGTCACTACCTTGTGCTATGGTGTAATATACTTTACTATGTCCTGTCATAATATCAGTTAATGTCGCTCTTGTTTTAACAGTTGCAACATGTATTGGTAATTTACCACTTGGTTTTACAAGTTCTTTTTCAAAACTTATAACATCTTCAACATCGTATGAAAAGTCTAAACCAACTTCAATACAGCCTCTTTGTAAAGCATCGTATAATTGACCGATACTATAATATTCTCCACCACCTAAATTACTAGGTAATTCTTCATCATACACAAATTCATAATTTCTAATAAATTTTCTTAATTCATTTATTTTTAAATATAACATACTATTTAATCTTATAGTGTCATTTGCTCTTTCATCTGCTAAATTTATTGTTTGCATAATCTTTGTCTCCTTTATTTTTTCTACTAATTTTTCATTTTGTTCCGTAGCTTTTACTAATTTTTCTTCTAATTCCTGCTTTGTAGCCATTTTTATTACCTCATTTCTTTCTTTATTTTTGATTAATTTTATCAAATCTGCTTTTTTTGTTTTCTTATCTATATCTAAACCTAGATTAATAGCTCTTTCTAAAAGTTCTTCTTTTTTCAAACTATCAAGTCTAGGGATACCAAGGAAATCGTTTGCTTTTTCTTGTGCAAATTCTATATACCACTCTTTGTTTATATCGTCAATTGTACATTCATTACCATTATCAACAATTGGGTTTGGTGGTTGATTGGCGAGCGAATCTCTCCTACCATTTGGTTTTACTTTTATTATTGTTCCACGTGGAACATTGGAGGCATATATTCGATTGTTCTTTTGCAGCTCTATATCGCCGTTAGGACTTTCTTGAACACATTTTTCATAAGTTGATCCTAAATGGGAAATTTGCTGAAATTCGTAAATGTTATTACAATTATTTATTGTATCTCTAATTGGTGTACCAATTAATAAGAACCTAGCAATAGATTCACTAACAATAGCCATTGAATTTGTTTTGTAGTTAGGTTCATAATAACTCTTTATGTTATAATTTTCATCCATCTCTAATTTAGGTAAATTACTAAACATTCCACCTTTAGCTTTTATTTTATAATGGTCTCCATCTTTCATATAAAGAATATAATTATTAACATCTCGTTGCACTATTTTTTCTATAATATCGTATTCTAATTTTATTTTAACTTTATTAGAAAATTCTTCACATACTTTATAATATTCATCCAATTTTTTTCTAGGCAATTTAATCATTATTCCATCAGTATTAACTTGAACAAGTTGGACGTCACCAATTCGGTATAATCTTTCGGTTAATTCTGATATTAAAAGTTGTCCTATTATACAAGTACTTCTAGCTCCTTTAGGATCAAAAAGATCATTATATTGATTTAAAAGACATCCATATGTGGTATTCAAGACCAACTTGAGTGCTAATTGTTCTTTTTTCTTACCTTCATGTTTTAATTTAAGTCTTGTTTGTAAAGTATTGTAATATGCTTTACTATCTTTTATGTTCCTAGAAATTGTATTATACTCTTCCAAAGCCAATATATGAGGATACAAACTCTCAAAATCAGCATTGATACATATCATATCTGGTTCGTCCTTTTGTACAAATATAAAATTAAGTAAAGCTCCGTGTTTTCCACCCCAGGAAACTACAGTTGGCATTCCGTGTTCCTGAAACTCTAATTTGGTTTTGAATAATTCTTCACTGGATATGTTTTCATCATATATTTGTTTAAAGAAATTCCATATTCGTTTATCCACATATTCTAAATCTATTGTTTTAGGAAGTTTAAAATCTCTTTCATCGTTTCGTTCAATATAAGTAGCTTCCAAGAATTTGGCACATAATTTAGCATTTGTCAAACCTATATTTACCCTTGGATTAATACCACATAATAAACATAAATCAAATTTGGTTTCAAAATATCCTTTTCGAGCATTAAATAATGGTTTTAGTGCCGAAACATCGTGTTCACAATAATACAAAACTTCTTCGTATTCTTTTTTAGTCCATTTTGTCGGTGAATCAAAACTCAGCGTTGTTTCTGTTATATCTAATTCAAGTGAACCTTCGATTTCCTTTAAGGATTTCATAGGTACTATATCCTGAATAGTATCCCATATAGGAGGTATTTTAACATTACTGAAATTTATTTCAAATCCTTGACCACCTTTAATTATATAATCATTTACCTCTTTTATTTCTTCTGGTGTATAACCACACAAAACAGCTTTTAGAATATATTGATCATAATATCTAGCATTGTGTCCTAGTAAAATGGGATTATACGTATCTATGAAATTTTGCACATCATTAGGTATAGAATTATGAAATATAACTTCTTTATTATCAGAATATTTGATAAGCACTAACAACCAATCGTGAGTATAGACTTCATTCGAAGTCGAATAACCATAAATCATTTAATAGTTCTTCGAACTTCATCATGTATCACCTCCTATTAATTTATAAATCTCCATTTATAACCATATGCATTTTCACATTTATTATTACAACAATTAGATAACGGTGCAATATTAAATCCAGTTTTTCTTGATGCATCTGATATAGATTTAAACTTTTGGATAAATTCATTATCTAAATTATATTGTGCTATAGGTTTAGCTAATTTTTTTGCAATTTTGAATGTACAACTTCCATAATTAGAATTATATTTCGCAGTACACCATTCCAAATTATCAACTCTATTATTCGATTTATTTTCATCTTTGTGATTCACATAAGGATAATTGTTAGGATTAGGTATAAATGCTTCGGCAACGAGTATGTGTACTCTTTTATGTTTCTTACCATTATTATCACATAATCTAACTCTTAAGTAACCATGGTTCGTTTCTGGTTTTAAAATTCTTTCTTTCCATAATCTACCATCGTTTAGTAACCTCTTTAAACTTTTAACTCTTCCTAAATTAGAAACGCTATATAAACCTTCATAACCGACGATATCTTTCCAAATTTCTCTCATTCCCCATCATCCTTATTGTTTAAAGATTCTAAAAATTTATCTAACAACTTTTCTTCATTTCTACGTTGTTGTCTAACACCAACAACCGCAATAACAATCATGACAATAAATGCAGATATAAAACCTAGTATAAAAAACACAACACTTTTAGGAATTAATATCATTTCTTGTTACCCCCTTTTGGGTTAATATATGTTTTACCTTTAATAAGAGGGTTTTTTTCACCATTTTTCATTCTAGGTACAGAACTTTCCCATATCATATTTTGTTGTTTAGCTCTGTTTTTATAATATGCTTGTTTTTCTTTATAATCTTTGAATTCCATTGTTTCACTTCCCTTCATCATCATAATCACAATTTTCCATATCGTCTAATAAAAGACCAAGTATTAACATGGTTACTAAACCAAGTATCAACAAAATAATAAAAACAATACTTAAAGCACTTTTCATAACAATACTCCTATAACAATCAATATCACACCTAATATTGCTAAAATCAAACTTATTTTATAACCTAATCTCATTTTATTTCCCATCCTTCTTTTTTATAAATATTCTTTCTTTTTCTAGTAAACTTATCTAAAATACTAACATCATCAACTAAATCGTAAATATGTGCTTTTTGTTTATTCTCACTAGGTCTTTGGCATCGACCGATAGCTTGTATAACAAGACGATCATCTTTAACTGGACTAGCCATAACTAGATTTTCAAGTATAGGTACATCTAAGCCCTCTGCAACTAAAGAATATGTGGCAAACAATACTTTATATTTACCATTTTTAAAGTCTTCTATTTTCTTCTCTCTATCTTTCTTTGGTGTTTTACCATTAATGTAGATAGAATTTTCAATATTTTTTTGTAAATATTCAAGTTGTGTTGTTCTTTCACTAATAACTATTGTATAAGATTTTAAACTATTAACTAAATTTAATATCAATTTATTCCTATCATAATCGGTTGCTAAGCTCGTAATTAACTTTGTGAATACAATTCGACCACTTACATCAAAAACGTCCTCATTCGCCGTATATTGCGTTTTTAACATATGTATTTCAGCAGGGACTTGAAACATACTAGCAGATACCTCAACAATTGGCTTATTTTCATAGTAGCCTATGAACTTAGTTTTGTCATCACTCTTTTTAAGCTCGTAGATTACATTACCAAGTATTTTCTTTGTTGTGTTTTCAAGACCATCACTTCTGTGAAGTGTCGCACTAATCCCGAGTTTATATCGTGCATTAAAATAATTAACACATCTTTCGAACATTTTTACTGATTCTGCACTTGAACTAAGATGATGGCATTCATCTGTTACAATTAAACCAAATTCATCTTGTTTTATCATACCTTTATCGATTATATTAACGAGTGTCTGTACCGTTGCAAATACTATATCACCAGATACATCACATTGACCTTCGGTTATCGTAGATGTTTTGCATATTAAGTTATCTTCACAACGTTCTTTAGCTTGATTAAGCAAGTCTTTTGTATGTGTTAAAAATAATGTTTTTTGTTTTAACTCACTTGCGCATTGGAGCGCTATTTGAGTTTTTCCAGCACCTGCAAACAAAACAAATATACCATTAACATATTTCTTTAAGGCTTCTACACAAGGTTCTTGATAATCACGTAAGATTATATTTGATTTTATATCAGCATGTTTTGTAGTTGTATAATCTTTATAATCTTCTTTATACGGATGTATTTTCCATAAGTCGTCGAAGCATCCTATCGGCAAGTATATTTTCCCTTGATATAAATCATACAAACTAATTGTTTTTGGCGTACCACCAGTCCAAAAACCAAGTCTTTGTTTTTTAGTATAATCTGGGTTTGCAAATGTTAATTCTTTCTTACAATAATCTAATATTTCTTTAGTCGGATCTTGTATTTCTATTATGTTACTTATCAATATTCGCACAATAACAATCTTTCTCTAAATCAAGGTAACCTTGTTTTTCAAATATAGGTTTTGCTTTCAACCAAGTAGTCCAATAAACACCTAATTTATCAGATTTAATCATAATGTAAATGTTAGTATTATATTTATTAACAAAATTATCTATCTCATCTCTCTTTTTGTATATACCACAACCTTTGTAATATAACTTGTTACTTTTAATATGTTTTGCTTCAATGAATAAGCAACTACTATTTTTCATAACAATAATATCACAGATTGTACCACCGAACTCGGTTACCATCTTATATGACCAGTAATTCTTTTTATGATAATAATTAAGTAATTCTTCTTCCCAACTTTTACCTACTTCTTGTTGAACTTTACCCATATACTTTTACCTTTCCTACTAATTGTATTCGTTTGCTATATCTTACTTTAGTAAGAAACTTATTCATAAGATAAGGACTATCAAAATATTTTTCAAAAACATAATCTTGTTCTATATTTCTCAAATATAATTTCCACATACTATCTCCCTCTTTCTTTTAAAATTTCTTTATTATAATCTTCCATCATTTCATAAGAAATACCTAAATTCTTATGTATTCTACTCATTGTTTTAACACTTAATGGTCTAAAAATTCTTGTTGTATCGAAAAACTCGATAACTGTTGCATAATGTAATTCTGTCATTTTAGCAAATTCTCTTTTCGAACATTCACTTTCTCGTAACTTTTCTAACATTACTTTATAAAATTCAGTATTCATCTAATTCCCTCCTTTTCTATAATATATCATATTATAATAAATTAGTCAATAGATTTTTTTCACTTTTTGACATATTTTATACCTAATGTTACAATAAAATTGTGTTTAGGTTGATTTATTTCAATCTGCACAAATTATCTCATTTTATTCCTATGATATTTTTCATAGGAATTTTCTTTTTATTCTAGGTTTATGAAAATCATTGTGGAACGATCCTTGTCAAAAACTTTTTTTACTTTATAACGAACATCTCTTTCTGGTAAAGGTTTTTCAAATACAGTTTCGTTGAAATGGTTTGCCAAACAAAGTATTTCGTCATAATCTAATCTTGTTTTAAAATAGACACTATTTATATATGAAAACAATTGGTTATCTCTATCACCAACTTCTACTGAGGTTGGTTTTTTATATGGTGTTTTTTTATCATTCCTTATAGTAGCATTCTCTAATATAAATTCTTTTAATTTTGGTGGCATTGGTTGTGGTTTTTTATCATTAAGAAACTTATAAGGCTTACCATTAATTGTGCTTGGTTCAGCCACTATATAATTTCTATTACGTAAATCAATACCAGGGTAGTCTTTAAAAGCATTCGCCAAACCATTTACTTGTGACAATTCTTCATCGCTTTGAAATATAATATGTAGCCCACCACTTGGTGTTTCCTGTATCAATGTTTCGCAGTAATCGTATAAATCAATATCGATAGGTGTATCAGAAAGATTATTTATCAACTTATTAAAATTATCAACACCATCTTTATCTTTATCATGTCTGTCTAAGTCGATAACAAAAAGGTTATTCTCATAACAAGGAATTGCAAAATTCATATCATGGTTATTTTCATACCAATATAAAATTTGTAGTTGATCCGATGAACACTCTTCATTCCATCTTTCTATAATCGGTATTTTTTGATTAGGAATTATCGGAATTATCTTTATATTTTTATTTATATAATTATTTTTCAAAGATTCCCATTTATTCAAAATTAATCACCTCCTAGGTTAATTATTCTCCTTTGCTTTCTAAATATATCTCTAATACTTCATCATCAATGTTTATTTCTTTTACAATATCGTCTAAATAATTATCTAAACCAATATCATATTTATCAAATCTTCCAATATGTTTTTCTTTGAATAAGTGAAAGTAAACATTTGCATTTAACACTTCTAATAATTCTTTTAATTTCATATCTTATTCTCCTTTACTTTCTAATTTTCTTCCGCAAAATGGACAATAATTTATATGCTTTGTATATTTTCTTTCCCATATTGGTTTAGGTGGTTTTTGTCTTAATATTTCTAATAAATAACCTTTATCGTCTTTATCTAAATTCATACAATATAATGTATTCATTTCTTTATTACCAATAAGAGTATATCTTCCTTCTTCACACCAATCACATTTATTCATATCTTATTCTCCTTCGCTTTTAAGATAATCTATTATTTCATTGATTTTATTTATCATTTCAGTTAATCTCATTCTTTCACTATAATTATAATTTTCAAAAGTAGTATCAATTTTATTTTCTAATTTTTCAGGTATTTTCTTTTCTTCTTCTGTTATTTCTACTTCATCATTTAAGTCTTCTTCTTGTATATAGTGCATTAATGTAAAAGTATCTCCAAAATAAGTGTTTTCTTTTAAATAAAACTCTCTATTAAAGCAATATATTTTTTTAGGCAATTCTTCCCCATTTGCTATTTTATTTAATAAATCTATTACTTTCATATATCCCATCACTCCTCTACTTTCTCTACCATATCAGCTTTTATTAGGTCATATAGAATATCTAAATCAAATTGTTCATCTATTTCATCATCTCTAGCATTAAAGCAACCTACCAATTTATTATTTATTTTTTTATCAAAAATACCTATATAAGGGTTTATTACAATTTGAATATTAAAATCTTTAAACAATTCGTTATCTTCATCTGCTTTATATGTTTTTTCAACATAATATGTATTTTGAATTGTTTGTTTAAACCCAAACTTCTTCAACTCTTTTAAATCTACTGATTCTTTTATTTTAAGCATTACTTCCACCCCAATTCTTCGACTTGTTTGTTTATTGCTTGTAATAATTCCATATCTAATCTTGTAAAATGAACAGGTTTCCTTTCATCAATATTCAATGTTGGCATTAATTCTATACAATTATATTCTTTCACAAATATAATTGTATATATTACCGTTTTACTATTTTGATATGCTATATAATCTTTGTGTGGATAATTATAACTAATATCTTTATACCCCAACTTTTCAAACATCTCTTTTGAACTTTTCATTATTTTTTCTCCTTTAAATCGTTTAGCATTTCTTCTATACGGTCTATTACCTTATAAAGACCATCCATATACCCTTCTTTATATCTGTTTTCTAATTTATGTTCTAAATTACTTTTTTCATCATCCCATACATCAAGAGGAAGTTCTTTTTTTAAATCTAATATTATTTTTTCTAATAGTATTTGTGCTATTTTCATTATTTATTCTCCTTTATCTAATATTTCTAAAAGTTCTTTTTGCATTTCTTGATGTACTTTTAAATCAAAAGTTTCTCCATAACATAGCAACTTTTCTCTAACTTCTTTTATTATGTTTTCTTTTTGTTGTAATTGTTTACTTATCATTTGATATTCATAGTCTAAATCGTAATAATTGTCTTTTATTTTTTTAAAACAATCATTACTTTCTTTATATTTTGTTCTGAATTCTTCTTTTCCCCAAGCCATTACTTACCACTTCCTTTTAGTTCTTGTAATTTTGCTAAAATCATATTGCATACAATCACTTCTGCTTGTGTAAATGTTTTACCATATCTTTTACCATAAACTTTTTCAAATTCTTCTAATTTAGTTTCGTTAATATATTTTTCTAATTCATTTATGATATTATTTAGTCTTTCTATTTCTTTGGCTTTATCTACTTCTAAATAATCTTCTTTATCCCAATATAATTGTTGTTCCTCACTTAATGTCATTCCATTTTGATATGCAATTTTTCTTTCTTTGTCACTCATCACTTATTCACTTCCTTAAAATCGCCAACTATTTTTGCAATTCTTTCTCTTTCTTCTTTTAATTCTTCATCTAAAGTTGATTGATTTTTTATATCTTGACAAACGTTTTCTACAAAGTTAACCATTTCTTCAAAAGTTGGTTCATTACTTTCTTTTAGTTCAATATCATTGTCTATTATTCTTAAAAGTTTATCTAAATGTGTATCTTCTATTTGAAAATCTTTTTCATAAAAATATCTTGACATTAAAGAACTTATTTCAATTTTTAATGTATCCACCTTATCTTCAAATCTTTGGCACTCGTCTACTAATTGTTTGTTTAAATTATCTTGCCTTTCTATTTCCTTTTTAAGCTCTCGATTCTCTTTTTCTAGCTTGTAGGCTTTTGTAGTTCTTCTATCTATCATCAACTTCACTTACTTTCTCATCGTCATCTAAGTCTTTAAAACATTCAAAGCAACATTTGAAATGTTTTCCATTCACAGTATTTACACCCTCACAAATATCATCTTCTGGTTCATCAACAGAAACTATCTTTCCACAACATTCACATTGTCTCAAATATTTTTCACAATATTCTTCTATTGAAATTAATTCTGCAAAACTATCTCTTTCTTTTATATATAATTTAACGACTTCGTCTAACTCTTTTAACGTCAATTTCCCATATCTCATTTTATTCACCTATAGTATACCTTTCCTTTTCATAAAATTCTTTTGTTATAATTTCTTTTATTTCATTTAGTTTAATATAACCACGCTTACCATCAATAAATAATACGCATCCTTTTTCATCTTCAACAATATCTAAAACTCTATAACCATTAACATAGTCACCTTGTTTTATAATGTTACGTAATTTATTACTAGCTTTTATAAAATATTTATCAATATCGTTTATATAAACCCTATCATATGTGGTTTCTAAACTATCTTTAATCATTCTATCTAAATAAACAAAATCATTCTCAATTTTTGTAATTCTTCTTATTTGATATTTAGTTCTCACATAAAAACCGACATCAATTTTCATAATATTCTACCACCTGGTCTTTTACCTCTCCAAAGGCGTAATTTTACAAGCATTTCATAATCAAATTTTGCTTTAGGATCAAGTATCTTACCACACCTAGTACAAGTACCATATTTTTTAACATTCCAAGGTTGATTGTGATAACCACATTCGCAAGTAACATGTTCAATTTTCTTTTTATCTTTTTTCATAATAACTCCTCTAAAATCAATACTTCTTTATTATTTTTAACAACATCCAATTGTTTTTGCAACTTATCTTTTTGATATTGTAATGTTCTATTCTTAGCCTCTAACTTTTTAACATATTCAAGTAATATAATATAGTTATTTTTCAATGTTTCTAAATCATCTGATATTAACTCGATAGGTTTGTATTCTCTTTCATCTTTCATATCATTCCTTTCATGATAATAATATATCATATTATATCATATTAGTCAATAGTTTTTTGAAAAAATTTAAAATTTAGTCTAAATCACTCCATTTGTTTTCTTTTTGTTGTTCATAATATAGAAATTTCGGTGAGAATGGAGAACTTTTTCTATCAAATCTTTTTTCATAAAATTCTCCAACCGTTTTACAACCTTCTTGCCGATTGCTTGTGAATAAATGATTACACTTACAGTTAATACAATCACCTAATTCTTTCTTAACATTGGTTAAAGAATAATCATTACCATATATCTTTAACATAGCGGTGTTGTTGAAATTAGTACTTTTAGTAACCAGTCTATCACCACAACAACATTTGTTTGTTCCAATATAATGCAAATCATTATCTGCCATACTAAAAGGTATATTATGTTTGTTAAAATATTCTATAAATGGTTTATACATTTCCAATCTAATATTAGGTTTTAAATTTAATAAACCCATTTGTGTAAAAGAGTCTTTAGTAAGGTTTAATATTTTTAATATATACTCTTTATGTTCTTTGTTTTGTGGAACAATTTTAATACCCTCCAACGTAAAATTATCAGCATCTTTAAACATTTCAATCAGTTTTAAATCGGTTATGTTAGGTAAGAACGGTTGTATTCTTATACCAACCCTAAAACCTTTTTCTTTTAAATATTTATAAAATTCATATCTTGATTCAATACTAGGAACATTTGGTTCTATATCTTTCCTATCATATATATTAGTTATGCTTAATTGAAATGTATGTAATTTAGGGTTTATATCACAATCATATGTTGTATCTGATTTTGTAGAAAACAATATCGGTATTTCATATTTATTACTTAAATCAATAAGTTGTTTAGTAACACCTAATTCTTTTTCTATCGGCTGAAAAGGGTCACTCATACCACCACAATGCCATGTTATTTTTTGTGAAATCAATACTTCTAATAAATTTTCTTTGTTAATTTGTTTTAAATCGAATATTTTATGTAGCAATCTTTCAACTTGTTTAATATTACCTATTTGAAAGTCTTTCCCAAATTCCATAACTTTTCTACAATTAGCAAAACAATATTTACAACCAAATGTACAATTTTTATATGTATCAACACGTATAGGTAAACCGCAAATAGCAAATTTACTACTCACATTCAAAGGGTTGAATTTTTTATAATTCATCTTTTCACCTCAACTATTATATCTTTAGTAACATTTTGATTACGAACCCTATGTTCAATCCATATAGTCTCAACACTTTCAACAACTCGTAATTCGCAATCATACCCTTTTTCTTTTAACTCTTTCAAGATCAACCGTTCCCCATATTTTTCATAAGTCTTATTTGGTATTAAACTATTACCATATAATCTTAAGTTTCTATAAACGTAATCTTTTATCATAGTTATTCTCCTTTTATTTCATCTTCTGCTATAAAATAACCTAAATTAGTGTCTAAAACATGACCATAATAAATTTTCATATTATCATCTACTTCAAGAATATCATCTCTTCTTAAAATAAAATTATGAACAGCTGGTGTCATATTATCAAAATTATAATCTAATATATAACTCATACATCCTTCTTTTTCAATTCTAAAATTTTTACCACCTATATTTTGATGTTTTATTGTATCTATTAAAGTAACTAATCTGTATTCTTCTAAATCTTTCATTTTATCCCTACTTTCTAGTTAATTTATCTCTTAACTAAATAAAATATAACATATTATAATTTATTAGTCAACTATTTTTTAAAAAATTTGAATTACCATGTTATTTTTGGTGTAACATCTACAAAAGGTTTGGCTTCATAAACATAAATATACTTTATTTCTGGATGTTCTTTTAATTCTTCATATTTACCTTTTATTTCTAATAACTCTTTATATTCTTCAAGACTTATTTCTATTTTTTTATCTTTCATTATTCATTCTCCTTAAAATAATCTTCAACTATTTTATGTATCATATCATGACTACATGAACATATCTCACACACATCTTCAAGACTAAATTGTCTATCACCTTGATTATGTCCGAATATATACATGAAACAATGTGTAAGTTCATGATACAATGTCTTTTTCTTTTCTGGTGTATCTTGGTTTAAATATATAGTATTTGTACTATATTGCGTTAACCCATGTGTAAAACTTTCTCGTAGATCACTACTCGTTAAGATATTCATATCTGCGTTACTTATTTCTTTAATTTCCCAATCACTGCCGTTTATTCTAAATTTCATATCATTTATACTCCTTTTATAAATATTTTTTCATTTTCTTACCTAACATACGCTCAGCTCTTTTTATAGTTCTCCCTATATTAGGTTGATTCATTTTCAACACATCTGCTATCTCTTGTTGTGTCAACTTTTTCGTATTACGTAACCCATAATAATATATTAATATGACTTTTTCTTTCGCAGGTAATGTATCAACATACATATCAAGCATATCTAATTTTTCTTTATACAATAACTCACTCTCAATATCAACATCGCTTGCGATAGTATCTTCTAATGTTATTATATAACTCGCATCTTCAGCGACTATTGTAGATAACGAAATTTCCTTATGTCTTCTTTTACCACTATTTTCTCTTATAATTTCCTTATTGATTTCATTTGCAATCACCTTATAGGCGTAGGTGGTGAAAGCATAACCTAAATTTTCATTATAATTATTACCCGCTATCACCAAACCTATCATACCTATATCAATATAATCTTCTTTACGTGACCAAAGGTTCATTTTCTTTATAGCATAGTATACTAAAGGGATGTTATCTGTTATTAATGTGTCTTTATTCATATTTTGATTACCTTATTTATATTTTTTATTGTTCTTTATAAATAACTAATGCGAAAAACATAATAATATTGTGATATGTGTCTAATAAACTTGAAAATTTAATATCAATTATTTGACAATCTTCTCTTTCAATAAATTCATTTATCTGGTCATCAATTTCAAAATATTCTTTTGATGAAAACAATTTTGTTTTACATTTTTCATATGTCATTTTAAATCACTCTCCTATACACCAAAAGTTCCATAATCTTCTTCGAAACTTTCTTTCATTTTTAAATTTGTAATATAATAATTACTAGATTTAGTAACCTCTGTACCATATCTAGGTTTTAAATAATATTCTATCTCATCTTTATTAACCTTCATAGGCTTAACGCCTGTATCACGACACCACATTTGATAATTTCTTTTAAACGTCTTTGATGTCATTCTATCTTTAACTAGCAAATCATCATCGATTTCACAATATTCATCAACAAATTGTAAAAGACTATTATTTACAATTTCATACCTATTCATAGCGTTATCCATTTCCTCACTTGTAATAAATTTAAAATTTCTCTTTCTTAAATTTAACAACCGACTTATACAAAGTGATACAATATATTCTTTTTCCTCAAGCATTTTATTAATAAGTTCAGGATCTTGCTCTTCTTTTTTCACGACATGTTTACAAGGAATAACCAAAAATCTTTCGTAAATTTCCTTACCTTTTTTACCGCTAAACATAGGAAAATCATTCGCAAGAAACCAAATAAAACCTTTGTATATATAAGAAAACGCCCCACGACCTTTAAATTCAATACTAATAGGATCACCACCTGTAAGCTGTTTAAAAATACCCATATCATTTATCGCCGTATAACGCATATCATTACTACCCGCAAGTCTTTTATTATACAATTCACTAGTACCAAAACGACTATCATTCATCTTATCTAAATCCATACTACTCGTATACTCAATACCAATAAGTTCAGTAAGCAATTTTTTAATCTGTGTCTTACCACAATCTTTAGGACCAAGCATCAAAATACACTTTTTTGTAAGAAAACCAGGGATGTTTGAAAGCGCAAGACCCATACTTTCCAATATAACATTTTTCGTAACTTCATCACTACTACATAACTCATCCAAATATTTTTCAAATACAACACCTTTATCACATAAATCAAGAGGAACGTAATCAACAGGCAATTGCACTGTAAAAAATTTCTCTGGTGTATGTTCTTCTAATGACATATTATCTAAATTCAAAATACCATTACGAAAGCAAATATAACGATAATCGCTGTTCAATTTACTATTTTCTATGTATAAAGAATTTTCCATAAGTAATAAATTATATATTTCTGTAATATCTTGAACTTTTCTAATAGGCTCAGGAATATACTCTTTTATATAACCTTTAAACTCATCTTCACTAACCAACCTATAAACACCATTATCATATACATATATCATTATCGAACCAAGCGATGAATCTTTGACAAATTTAAAATATATATTATATGACAAATCATGTTTTATTAAATGATGAACAAGTTTAGGACAATTTATCTTACCAACATATATTTCTTGATATTTACCATTAACCATGCGCATTTTCGCTTTCATTATCATAATGTAATCGATATTATATTGATTAATAAAAGAAATTGAATCTATAGGTATATCATATTCTTCTTTATCAATTTCAACATCATTGACAACAATTATCTCATTTTTCTTAACCTTATCACGCACTATTATTCTCCTTCCTCAAAACAATCAAAATAATCTTCAACCGAATTATCATTATTTAATGTCTTGACAATTGCAATCGCCACGACTTTTTTACAATGAATTTTACCATTCAATATATTTGAAAGTGTAACCCTATTATATTTTGTCTGCTCCGATAACCATTCAATCGAACGCCCATCAAGTAATTCTTTATATTTTTCACACTTGAAAATATACATATTTTTTCAATCACCACTCTTTCTACAATTTACAAATTAAGTGTAGCATATGCTTTTTTAAATTGCAATAGAAATTTACAATTTTATAAATTTTTTACATTTTTAGGGATAATTTAGGGATGTTAGGGATTTTTTGTTGAAAATCATCCCTATAAATTTACCCTTATATATCAACAAAAAATTGACTCTTAGGGAAAAAGGGATAATTTTTTTAAGTCTTACGTATACGTGAGTAAATTTATTTACTACATAGGCATGTTTATATATACATGTATGCACATATATACATGTGTACACGTATATAAGAAGTAAGGAAATTTTTTCCCTTTTTCCCTAAATCATACTTAAACCCTTATATATCAACAAAAAAACGTAGGGATGTTTTTTTAATTTTAGGGATTTTAGGGAAAAATTAGGGATTTTTAGGGATTTTTAGGGATTTTTTTATGACTATTTGTTTTTAGTTTATTATATTATAGTATATTTTATATTTGTTTTTGTATAGTAATTGACTATTTTACTATTTTTTGTTATAATTTTATTATTGAAAGGAGTTGTTTTTTATGAGTAGGAGTGAGATTGATTTTGAAACTAAAAAAGAAAAGTTCGTTTCTTCTCAACTAGCTAAACAAAACAATTCTAAGAAAAACAATCAGACAGTTAATAAAGGTTCTATTGCTTATATGTCTAAACCTAATGTTAAGGCTTTTAATAAGGCTATTGAAAATAAGATGTTTAATTCTAGTGGTGTTGGTAGACCTTATGCTTTTGAAAGTGTTGAAAAGTTGGAGAAAGATATGAGTGAATATTTTCAAGTTTGTAGAGAAAATGATATCATGCCTACTAATGTTACACTTGCATTATGGCTTGGCGTAGATGAAGATACTTTAACGAATCATGCGAACAATTCGAGCTCTCCGTTTTTCGGTGTGATGAAAAGAACCAAGCAATATTTACATAGTTTAATGCAATCTGGAACACTTGCAGGAGAGATAAACCCTGTAGCCTACATCTTTCTTTCAAAGAACTACTACGGCATGAGAGATGACAAAAACATAACAGTAGCAGCGACTAATAATTCTGGTACTCCAAACGCACAAGAAACAGCAGAAGCACTCCAAAAACAATTACAAGAAGAACATATAAGCGAAGCGACTATTTCTGAAAAGTAAGAGCGACTATTTTTTGAAATCACTAGCGACTATTTTTCAAAAATTTTCAAAACACCCAGCGACTATTTTTTGAAAAAATAAAAAAAATTTTTCGAAAACCACTAGCGACTATTTTTCGCACACACAAAAAAGCAAATTCCAAAAAATAAAAACATTGTTTCATATATTACAAAAAATATTTTTCCAAAAAAAAAAGATTGATCCTATATCGTATCAATCAATTTTTTATTATATATCAAAAAAGCCAATTTTAAGCCATTTTAAGCCGTTTTTGTACTCAGTCAATAAAATATACTAGAAAAGTACAAACAACGCCCAGAAGGTCACAAAATGAGCTTAAAAAGGTATATTATACAATTAATTTTATATAATATTATAAAAATAAGCCATTTTATTGCCCTTTTTCTGCCGTTTCTGGTCGTTTTCTTGCTTTCCTTGATATATTTATCAATGAAACATAAAAAAGCGCTTAAAAAGGCGCTAAAAGGTGTTAAAAAGTACGGGAAAAAATACCAAAAGAAAAAAGCTAGGCTTTGTCTCGTCCTAGCTTTATCAATACCGCGATCGGTGTCAATAATATGTATAATAATATTAATATTGGCGCTTTTCTAACTGTCATTTTTGGCTTTCTTACTTCGTAAAGTCCGTTGTAATATACTCGCTTGTCTTTTAGTTCTGTTAATTCTTCTAAGTTGTCGCCAATAAATACATACATCACGGCGCTATAATAATATTTATTTTTTAATTCTGCATATTTTTTTTCAAAGGCTCGGCGGTTGTTGAAAATGTATTGATCTAATAAATTCTCGTTTTTGTCGGTCAATTCTATTTTATAAAGCATTATTTTTGCCCCCTGTTTAGGTTGTCGCGTGTTTCTAGTGTGTTTGGATCAATACTCTTATAATAATTTATAAATGTTTTATAATCTGCTTGGTGTAATATGTTTATTTCTTCAAAAGCCGAAATACCTTTTTTGTTGATAACGTACTTCAAATCATAGTTTCTCATATAGTTTAAAGCCTCGTCAATTGTTGTAAATTGCTTTTTCTCAATTATATCTGTGTTATAATGTTTCCCTATGTTGTAATATTTTACTTTTTTTGTCATTGTTATTTTTTCCATGTTTTCGCCCCCTTGTTTTGTTAGCAGATGCCGTTTTCGTGGAATTCTTTCAAAAGTCCGTAACGTTTGCCTAGTTTGTAAAAATAATCGCCAAATTCCATTAATTCTAAATAGCTATAATTGTGATTAGAAAAATCTAGTTGCCAATCAATAGCCTCTTGTCTTATTTCTTCTTTTCTTTCGTAATATGTTTTTTTATTTCCTTTTTCAATGTCCTCTAGTCTCTCGATAACATAATCAATGTCGATTCTGTTTTCTAGTCCTTTTTCAAAATTGATATTTTGATTATATTTTAATTCTTCAATAAATTCTTTCATGATTATTTCACCTCCATAAATTTTTTAATAATAATATCGTTTTCATTGTCTAAAAATTCTTGTAGTGCGTCGATGTTTTCCCCGTTTTCTTGATATTCTTTACTTTTTATGTCGTTTGTGTTGTCTAAACAAAATATATATTGATTAAATTCCCAATCGATGTATAGATCATCTGTTTTATAGTCTTCTTTGTTTCCATATCCATCCACTAAAGAACAATCAATCCAAAATTTTTGTTTTTCTTGTGTGTCGTTTATATATAGTGAAAAATAATTGTTATCGTTTATTTGTTTTAATATTGTGAATCTTTCCATAATTATTTTACCTCGCTTTCGTTTAGGTTCTTTTCTATTTTGTAGATATCCAAATAACCTAAGTTTGTTGGTATGTTTTCAAATACAAAATATGTTTTTGTAATTGATCCGTCATAGTTTTCAAAGTTCTCTGTTATTGTTATAGTCTGAGTGTCGCTATAATTGTAACTGTATTTTATTTTTATATTTCTTGCTTTTAATATTGTTTTTCTATATAAGAAAGCTGTTAATTGCAAAATGTTTGTTTGTTCGTTTTCCCATGTGTTAACGTGTGCTTTCTTTCCGTTGTCGTGTTGTTGATATACTTCAACAATAATTTTCTTTCTTTCTTCTTTTTTCATTTTCTTTTTTCCTTTCGTCCCTTTCGGGTTGCTTTTTACTTGGAAGCATAACCAATTAATTTATTTATAAATAAGATATCTATTTCTTATTTACACCTATATTATAACATATTATATTATATTAGTCAATACTTTTTTTAAATTTTTTTTATTTTATTTTGTAGCTTGTTTGGTCGTAGGCGTGGGGGTTGTTCTCTATTTCTCCAATTCTATCAGCTGCGATGTTTACGATTGCAATTGTTCCGATCATTAATAACATGATAACAAGCCATCCTTTAACCTCTTTTTTTAATTTTAATTTCTTTTTCATTTTCTTTTTTCTCCTCTCTCTTTATCTTACACATATAATATAACATAATATAATATATTAGTCAATATATTTTTTAAAATTTTTTAAAAATTTTTTGAGGGTGTCAAGTGGTTGTTGCTTGTGTAGATCAATATAATTTTTTTGGTGTATCTGGTGCCTCCCTGGGTGCGTACTCCCTCCCCCCTAGACACGAACGCCGCCCCCATGCCTCTATTCTAGTGCTCTAGCAAATTTTTAATAAAAAACACCTTTTCTCCATTTGACAAAAACCCACCAACAATGCTACAATAACCTTAGTAGAAAGAGCACCAACTCTTCCCAACGAGTTCTTTCTACACATACTAACTACTACTAAAAATTCTAAAAGCACTACAATACAAGTAGTGCATTGGTGATATATAAAATTCTAGGGGTTAAAGGTAAAAAAGTAAGCCATTAGGTTAGAAATTAGTGCTTACATTTCTCTTGGAGATTTCTAACAAGTCTTATAGGCATATAAGATAAACCTATATATCATCGATGCAGTACTTATATAGTAAGAGGGGTGTTGTCATGAAAAAAGAGAGTTTAGAAACCGCAATAGAAGTGATAATACATGCGATTGCAGAAACAGAGATAGATATACGAGACAGAATAGAGTTAATGATAAACATAAGAGAATTTTTAAAGAGTGAGAAGTATAAAGAGAACATAAACGTATTAAAGAAAGCTAATGAAGATGATATAAAGAGAAAGAAGTACATCTAAGGTAGTGCCTTGGTGGTAAAAGAGGCTTTATCACTGAGGCAGTGCCGTAGAGAATGTTTAAAGAAACACTCTTAAAAGAGGGCACTAAGTGGCATCATTATTCAAGATAGATGGAAGAGAGCGGAGAGCTCTCTAAAGGGTATTGCGTAAAAGGGGTATCTTTTAGAGAGTTTTTTCGTATAAAGAGGGAGATAGGGTAATGAATAGGTTAACGATAGACATGTTAAAGATATATAAGCCATTGAGTGGGTTAGATTGGATGAATTATAAGTTAGTAAAAGAAGATATGACATTTCACCATATAGTAAAGAGAGAGAATGGTGGAAGAAACGAGATAGATAATGGAGCATTGTTAATGTATAATGCGCACCGATATTTGCATATAATAGAGTGTATTGATAATGCGACATATAATAGTTTAAACAACATATTTAAGTTAGTGAATAAGCAGGGGTATGAGCCTAGTTTTGAGGAGAGGCTGGTAATTGAGACGATACTATATAATTTTGAGAGAAGATACCAGAACCTTGAGAATAGTAAAGGGAAGAGATTAATAAGGGCAGAATTTATGAATAGAGACTTTGAATAAGAGAGAGTAATAGGTATGTTACGCTCTTTTTTAGTATTGAAAAAGTGAGTATTTTGTGGTACAAGTAGATTAGAGAGACGTGAAATCGAAGGAGTGAGGTAATTGTGAAGATATGTATATTTGGTGGTAGTGGAAGTTTTGGAACGGCGATGAGTAAGTATTTGATGGAGAATACGAGTGATGAGGTCATAGTATTTGATAGGAATGAGAAGATGCAGTTTGAACATCGTCAGAAATTAGGTAGTGAGAGAATACATTATATAATAGGTGACATAAGAGATAAGGATGCTGTGTATAATGCATTAGAGAGTGTTGAATATGTAATTTTAGCGAGTGCGATGAAGCATATCGACAAATGTGAGAGTAACCCTGATGAATGTAGGAAGACGAATATAGATGGTTGTATAAATGTCATAAATGCGAGTATTGAGCGTGGTGTAAAGAAAGTAGTATTTTTGTCGACGGATAAGGCGACGAACCCTACGACATTATATGGGTGTTCGAAATTATTTGTAGAGATGTATTGCCAGTGTGTAGATAATAAGAATACAGAGATAATAAGAACGAGATATGGAAATGTTTTTGGTTCAAACGGAAGTGTAGCATGGGTATTTGATAAGTTAGCGAGAGAGAAAAAGAGTTTAACGGTTACGAACCCTGATATGACGAGATTTTTCATGAGTTTAAGTGAGGCAGTTGATTTAGTGTGGTATGCACTTAATCATGGTAGTCATGGTGATTTATGGGTATATAATAATAAGAGTTGCACGATAGAAGAGTTGGCGAAGTTATTTAGTGATGATTATAATGTTGTTGGGAATAGGTGTGTTGAGAAGACGGATGAGGCTTTGTTAACGGTTAGTGAGTTGCAACATAGTGATTTTATAGAAGATAAGTATTTTAGAGTAAATGATAACATTGAGAATGATTATGGTTATATAAGACCTTTTCAAAGTGATAGTGCGGAAAGACTTACGAGAGAAGAGTTAGAGAATATGCTTAATGATTGGAGAAAGTATAATGGTATTAGAGAGTATACCAGATAGAGATGATATTGAGATTATTGTTAGTGATGATGGGTTGAGTGATAGTATATATGAAATTTGCGATATTAGTTTTAAGTTGTGATAAGTATGAGCCTTGTTGGAGACCTTTTTTTACATTGTTAGATAAGTATTATAAATCGCACCCTAAGTGTTATTTGGTTACAGAGAGTAAGGAATGTAAGTATTGTGATACGATAAATGTCAATAGCAATATATGGAGTGTTAGATTTTTAGAGGCGCTTAGGAATATACAAGAAGAATATGTTTTAGTAATGTTAGATGATTTTTTCATACGAGATTATGTTGATAGTGATAGAATCAATGGTATTAAGTTTACGGATGATATTGCATGTTATAATTTTGAATTAGAGTATAGAGAACCCGCATTAAGGCTTAATGAGTGGGATGTAGCGAAGAATAATCAAGTGTATTTGAATAGTTGTCAGCCTACGCTTTGGAATAAGAAGATATTAATGGAGAGGCTTTATAATGAATTGAACCCACAAGAGTGGGAGACGTTAGTGATCGATAGCCCTTATATACATATGATAAATAATAAAGATTTTATAATAGATATAGGTTATAGACATCAAGATTTAAGTATAGGATGGGGTATTACAAGAGGTAAGGTAACGAGTGAATGTTTAGAATTTTTGAAAAGTGAGGGCTTAGATGATGAAATTAAGCATTTTGACACCTTATTATGATTGTTATAATTATATAAACGTATTAAGGCATGAATTAGAGGCACAATTAAGAGATGATGTTGAGTGGATTATAGTAGATGACGGATGTCATGAAGAGCGGTTAGATGATTTTAATGCGAAAGTTATTCATTTAGAAAATAATAGTGGTTGTGCGGGAGTTCCAAGGAATGTTGCGTTAGATAATGCAAGTGGAGAATATATAACATTTATTGATGCAGATGATTGCATATTTGATAATTATATAGAGAAGATATTTGAGTGTATTGAAAATGAAGAGTTTGATTATTGTTTGATGTCATGGAAAAGTGATAATTTTATGATAGATGTTGTTAATGGTCGTCCAGAGTGGAATTGTAGTGTATGGGGAATTGTTTATAAAAGAGATTTAATAGGTGACACAAGGTTTACGAGCGATAGGGTTGCGGAAGATTATATTTTTAATAGTAATGTTTTGAAAGGTAAATGTGCGATTATACCAGAATGTTTGTATTTTTATAGAACGAATGAAAATGGTATTATGGCGAATACGAAATAAGGAGGTGTTATACATATGAAGAATGTATTTTACTTTCGTAGTTTAAATTCGATAGGTGGCGTTGAAAGTTGGCTTTATTACTTGGCAAAGCAGTATAAAAACATGGTTGTTTATTATAGTGAAGGTGATAGTAAACAAGTTGAGAGATTAGGTGCTTTGGTTGAGACAAGAAGGTTCAAAAAAGAGCGAATAAAGTGCGATAGGTTCTTTTGTGCGTTTAAGCCTGATATTATTGATTATGTTGATGCGAAAGAGTATATTCAAGTTATACATGCGAATTATAAGAAGCGTGGTATGACACCTTGTTATGATCCTAAGATTACGAAATATATTGGTGTTAGTGAAGTATGTTGTGAAGATTTTAGAGAGTTAACAGGTTTAGATATAGAGTGTATATATAACCCTGTTTATATTGATAAACCTAAGAAAGTGTTAAAATTAGTGTCTGCGACAAGACTTACACCAGAAAAAGGTAAAGATAGGATGGCGAAGTTGGGTAGAATACTTAATGAAAGTGGTATTCCTTACTTGTGGCTTATTTTTACAAATAGTGGTGATACAATATGCAATCAAAATATGATTTTTATGCCACCACAACTTGATATATCTGGGTATGTAGTGGATGCTGATTGGTTTGTTCAGTTGTCGGATGATGAGAGTTTTGGGTTAGCACCATGTGAGGCTGCTATGTTAGGTGTTCCTTGTATTTTGACAGACTTACCAGTATTTAAAGAAATAGGTTTTGATGATAGTAATTCAATACGTTTAGATATGAACCTAAGTAATGTTGATGTTGATAAGATATATAAAGGACTTGGAAAAATTAAGTTTACACCCCCTAAGAGTAATTGGGGTAAATATTTAGATAATGATTGTAATTATAATGCGAATGAAGAGGTAACGTTAAAAAGTTTGATATTGTTTGATGACATTAAAACAGGAGAAAGGCATGTGAAAGATAGTATATTTACACGCCCTAGATCAAGAGCAAATGTGTTACTTGATTTGGGTTATGTAGAGGAAGTCGATTTGAAATCGGGAAAGTGAGATAATATGGGTATAATAAAGGGTAGTATGACGTTTGACACCTTTGATGACTTTTATGAAAGACGAGGGTTAATAAAGAAAAGGTTTAACGAGAGTGATGCAGTGTATAAAGAGGTATATCGGTTATATATATTTGCGAATAGGGTATTGACGGTGCAGAAGGCAGATTTGATATGGGAATACTTAGTAGAGCCTAGTGATAGTGAATATTCGGTAAAAAATCGAGATTTAGAGCGTCTTTATAAAAGTAAAGGGGTGAGAAAATGAATATTAATGATGAAATAAGAGACAGAATTAGGGAAACGGAAGCGTTGCTTAATAAAGTAGAGAATAAGACGACATATGCGTATTTACAAGGGTGTTATTCGTTAAAGTGTGATTATGAGGCTGTTGGCGAGTTAGATAATGCGTGTAGATATGCAGATATAGTTATTGATTTGTTGCAAAGAAATGTGGTTGAATACCCAGATAACCATGATACGAGAGAAAAAATCAATCGTATGTGGGTTACAAGTTATGATACGAAGGCGAGAAATGGTGATTTTGAGAGTTTTTGTATTGCGATGGAGTGGAATAGACCGATACATAAACAGTTTTACTTACCTAGGGCAAGGCTTTTGAAGAAACATGGTGTTATTAAAGGTATACAAGATTTGATTGATGATAAGTTAGATTTATTGGTATTAAATTGCCCTCCTCGTGTTGGTAAGACAAGTGTTGGTTTATTTTTGCAAGTGTTACTTGGTGGGTTGTCGCCAGATGAAAGTATTTTAGCTGCAGGTCATAGTGTTGGTTTAATACAATCTTTTTATAACGAAATCATAAGTCTTATTACAGGTGATGAATATAGATATAATGAAATTTTCCCAAACAATCATATTGTAAATAAGAGTGCGGAATACTTATATTTGGATTTAAACAAAGAGAGAAGATTTCATACATATAATTATGTTTCGATTGAGGCTGGGGGTACTGGTAAAGTACAAGCAGAGAGATTATTGTATTGTGACGATTTAATAAAAGGTAAGGAACAAGTTAATAATCCTGATGTTTTAGAAAAATTGTATTATAATTATACCTCTACAATTAAAGACAGAAAAATACAAAGATTATGTAAGGATGGTGTGTATAGAACTTGTCCAGAAATTCATATTTGTACACCATGGTCTCTTCATGATGTTACAAGTAGAGTTATACAAAATGCAAAAAATAGTGGTGATATGTCACGTGTTCGTATCGTATCTGTTCCTTGTTACAACGAAAATGGAGAAAGTAATTTTATGTATGATTACGGCAAAGGATTTGATACAAAATATTATAAAGAAATGGAATTGGCTGAAGACCCTGTAATATTTAGTGCAAAATATCTTATGACACCAGTTGAAAGAGATGGTTTAGTTTTTAATAAAGATAATATTAGTTTTTATTATAATTTACCAGGAGACCCACCAGATAGAATCGTAGGTTATGCTGATGTTTCACATGGTGGTGATGATTATTTTAGTCTACCAATTGGGTATGTGTATGGTAATGAGATTTATATTGAAGAGATACTTTTTAAAAACAAATTTGGTGGAGATGATTATATTCGACCTTTAGTTAGAGATTTAATAATACGTCATAAGGTTGATAAACTTGGTATTGAAAAAAATAATGGTGGTGACTATTTTTCAAATTTAGTAGCAAATGATTTGAAAATGAAGAATTATTATTGTAATATCACAACGCATAACGCACCTACTAATCAAAAGAAACTAGATAGAATCCTTGCTTGTCAAAATGAAATCAAAGGTATAGCGACTGAAAATAATACATATAAAATATATTTCAAATCACCAGATACTATAAAAGGTAATATACAATATCAAGAAGCCATGCGACAATTATATAATTGGAATCAAAATAAATCTGCACAAAATAAACAACACGATGATTTTCCTGATAGCTTGGCTGGTTTAATAACAAATGTACTAAACAGTAGAACAAATAGAGCACGAACAATTGATGCCGGAAAGTTGGGGTTATTATGAAAGATGAATATATTGTGTATGAACACTTGTTTCCTAATGGTAAGAAGTATATTGGAATAACATGTCGCCCACCAAAAAAGAGATGGAAAGGTGGCTTATATGGGTATTCGCATAATGTGTATATGCAAAATGCCATAAAGAAATATGGATGGCAAAATGTAGAACATATTATTTTAAAAACAGGTTTAACTAAAAGTGAAGCTGAAAGTGAAGAAATAAGGCTTATAAAAAAATACGATCTTACAAATCGTAGAAATGGTTATAATTTGGAAAAAGGCGGAAAAGGAACAAATCGTATTACAGAAGAAACTCGAGAAAAGTTAAGAATAAAATGTTCTGGAAAAAATAATGCTAGATATGGTGTTGAAGTAACAGAAGAAACTCGAGAAAAAATGAGACAAGCTAAATTAGGTATAAAACAAACAAATGAACATCGATTTAATATAATGTGTGGTGAAGGTAAAAGGACTGGTCAATACGATTTAGATGGTAATTTTATAAAAGAATGGCATTCTACAAGAGAGGCTAGAAGAGAGTTACATATTTTTGGAATAGATAAATGTTGTCGAGGTGTACAGAAAACGGCTGGTGGGTATAAATGGAAATATTTATAAAGAGGTAATGATGGCTATGAATGATAAGGTAATAAAAGAAGAATTAAGAACAATGTCTACAGTAGATTTAATAATGAAGTTGTCGGAGTTAGAACGGCAAATACAAATGGCTATATTAATGTTTGATGAATACCATTGTGAGTTAAGAAAAAGGTTTCCTAATACCAATTTAGAAGATACAGAATTAAAAATAAAGAGAAAGAATAAATGAAAAAGAAATACTTATTATATTTACTTCGTTGGCAGTTGTCGACACCGATTTTAGCATTGGTTTTGTATTTTTTACATACAAACGAATTGGTTGAAACTATTATTGCGAATTTGATTGGTGGTATAATATTTTTTTGGGTAGACATGTTAATTTTTAAAAAATAAGATTATTCGCTCTTGTCAAATGTTGTCTTTTTGACAAATATGAAAGTCGTGGTACAATGATTATATGTAAGAGTGGGTAATTTTTCGGAAAGTAGGTGATATTCTGAAAAAGAATTTAATGAACTTAGAAGGTTTGCATTATGGTAGACAGAGAATTATTTTAGATTACCCAGAAGTAACTCCTGATAATTTATTTGAAGTAATGCAAAAAGCTCTAGGAACACATAGACAAAACGAAAGAGATTGTGAATATTTAATAGATTACTTCTTAGGTGACCAAGATATTCTTGGTAGACCTTGTGGAGAAACGAGTAATATTAACAATCAAACGGTTGTCAATTTTGCTTTCCCTATAACAAGAGAAATAGTTGGTTATACGTTTGGTAGTCCTACCGAATTTATTCCAAATAAAATAGAATATCAAGCGGATGTTTCAAAATTAGCAGACATTTACAATTATGAAGAAAGTCATGATGTTGACACATGTAGTGGTATATATGCCTCAATCTGTGGTTTAAGTTATATGATAACTTTACCAAGTAGTAAAATAACTAAAGATATGACACCGGAGATACCTCTAGTGCATACATATCTTGATCCTCGTACAACATTTGTAGTACAAAATACTGATATAGGAAACCCAGTTACAATGAGTTGCCATTATATCATAAATAAAGTTACTGGTAAAAAAGATTATACATGCTATACAGATAAATATAAATTTGAGTTTACTAATATGGATGCTAAGACATTAAAAGTTAGTATCAACCCAATAGGTATGAACCCAATAACACTTGTTGAAAATTCATTATTCCTAACAGGTGATTGGGAACAAGCAATAGCAGTTATGAATGCACAAAACCAAGTAACAAGTGATAGTTTGAATGATATTGAAGGTACAATAAAGAGTTTACTTGTTATCTTAGGGGCAGAGTTCGAAGATAATGATGTAGGTATTCAAAATGTCAAACAAAATAGATTACTAACACTTTCAAGAGGTGATGGAAATGGTGCGAATTTAGATGCCAAATTCATTTCACCACAACTTGATAGTATAAGTGTTGAAAATGTTAGAACATATTTAGAGGATGCTAGAAACATAATTACTGGTATACCAGATAGAAGTGCGAACTCTAGTGGTGGAGATACTGGTATGGCTGTTCTTAATAGAGATGGATGGACTGATATTGAAATAGTCGCAAGACTTAAAGAGATGTTCTATAAAAAAGCAAAAAGACAACAGTTATCTGTTGGTATGAGAATTTTGAAACAATTAGGTTTGTTAAGAGATGAAGTTTCACCACTTGATATAAAAATATCAGTTGGTAGACATACAACAGATAATCTACAAACTAAAGCACAAGCATTCAGTACATTAGTTGCTACTGGTGAATTGGCTACAATAGATGCGTTAGAATTGTCTTGTTTAACAAATAAATCACGTGAAGTAGTTGAACGTGGTGAAGAAGCAAAGAAAAAGAAACAAGAAGAGTTCAATAAAAATACACAACAAAATAATAACCCACAAAACAATCAAAACGATATTAACGAACAATAACGTTCGATTAATATAAATTTGTCCTACCTATCGGACGTTTAAATAATTTAGGTTCTATTTGACAGAGAAGTCGTTTAATCACTAGAAGGAGGAAATGAGATGAACGAAGAATTAAAAGCCTTATTAGGCGATGCCTATAAGGAAAACATGACACTTGAAGAAGTAGGAGAGTTCTTCAAAGGAAAGAAATTTGCTGATTTATCAACAGGAAAATATGTTGATAAAGATAAATATGACACACAAGTTAATAATTTAACAAAACAATTAAATGAAAAACAAAGTGAGTTGAAAGCAAAACTAACTGATGAAGAAAAGAGTGCTTTAGCAAGTCAAGAACAACAAAAAAGAATTGAAGAGTTAGAAAAACTATTAAACCAAAATACAATTGCTGGTAATAAAAATTCAGCAAATGGTATTTTACAAGGTTCAAGAGATATTCTAGGTATTCAAGCAACAGATAATGATTTCGCTAGTTTTGTTGATAACATAACAACAGAAGATAGTGGAAAAACAAATGAAATTGCCAATTATGTTTCTAAGGTTGTAAAAGATGCCTATGAAAAAGGTAAGAAAGATGCGTTGAAAGATGCTATGGGTGACTTTGGAAAAGGTAAAGGGCAAGGCTCTAGTGGAAAAGGAGCAGATGAAGTTGGTAAACTAGGTAAAGACTTAGCTAGTAAAATAGCTGAGGCTAAAAAACCTACTTACGATTATTTTAAAAATTAGAAAGGAGAATGTTCAATATGGAAATGAGTATGAACAAAAAATCATATGGTAACAGAAAAACAATATTAATAGGACAAGATAGTTATTATATTGCGTTACCAGTAAAATTAAGTGGTTCTGCTAATGCTACATTAAAAGCTGGTCAACCACTTGAAGGATCTCTTGCTTCAAGATTATCTACTGAATTTACAGCAGGTACATCAAGTGCAGTAGGAGTATTACTACATGACAGCACATTAGATGCTAGTGGAAAAGGAAATGGTACAATTGTTGTAGTTGGTTGTATCGATAAATTAAAATTAGATAGCGATATGGTTACTGCTATTACTACAGCTGCAATTGATGGAATAATCTTAACTGAAGGGAGTGCGATTTAATAATGGCTACAATTTATGAATTAGTAACTGCTGAAAACGTTACTTCTTATTGGAAAACATTAAATGAAAATAAACAACCATATTTAGGTGAAACTTTATTCCCAGTTCAAACACAATTAGGAACTGAATTAAAATGGATTAAAGGAGCTAGTAATCAACCAGTTGGTATCAGATTATCTAGTTTTGATGCTAAATCAATTCGTAGAGATATGAAAGGTATTGATGAATATAGTACAAAAATGCCATTCTTCAAAGAATCTGTTTATATTGATGAAGATTTAAGACAACAATTAAATAACTTCATTGATAACAATAAACCAGCTATCGTTGATAGAATTTTATCAAAAATATTTGATAGAGAAGCTAAATTAATTGAATCTACTAATGTTACATTAGAAAGAATGAGAATGGAAGCATTAACAACTGGTACTGTTACATTATCAAGCAACGGACAATCATATACTTATGATTATGATGTACCTGCAAGTCACAAGAAAACAGTTGCTACATCATGGAGTGATCCAAGCGCTGATATAATTGGTGATATTACTGCTTACAAAGAATTAATGCAAGCTGAAGGTGTTACAATCACTCGTGCAGTATGTAACTCTAGTGTTGTTAATAATTTCAAGAAAAATACTGCTATGAAAAATGCAATTTATGTATTTGCTGGTGGTACAGTTGATATTACAACTGAAACAGCTAGACGTTATATTGAAGCTGAAACTGGTGTACGTATAGCAGTTTATGATAACGTATATGTTGATGAAAACGAAGCTGCTCACAAATATGTACCAGACAACACTATCGTATTTATACCAGATGGAAACTTAGGTTATACAAACTTAGGAACTACTCCTGAAGAAAGTGACCTAATCAATAACTTAAATGCAAACGTTTCTATCGTAAACGAAGGTGTTGCAGTAACTACAACACAAATGGTTGATCCTGTTAACGTTGATACAAAAGTATCTATGATTGCTTTACCATCATTCGAAGAAGCTGATAAAGTAGTTATCGTTGATACAGAAGTAGTAAGCGGTTAATGGTAACAATAACAAATAATAACGATAAAAAAGTAGTAACTATGGGTGCTTATGAAAATTTTTATAAGCCCCTTGGTTATGAAATCGTTAAAAATCAACCATTAAAAAAACAAGTTGAAGTAGAAACTACTCCAATTAAAATTGATAAAAAAGATGAGAGTGAAAAGAAAACATCAAAAATACAAGAAAATAAGAAAAGGATGTGATTTTGATGCTTTATGAAATAAAAGATAAATATTATATATTAGTAGGTGGTAATTATGTAAGAGTTGATGTTGTACCAAATGGTAAAGATGACATCACTTTACAACCAGATATGAACGATAAAATCGAACGTTCTGCTAATGTAATTGCTAAACCTGTTGATATGAACGATGCTTTTAAAAAACAATTTATGAAAAATTCTAAATCAATGTTAGATTCTAATTCTCGTTACGACAGATAGGTGTGATTTATATGGCATATACAAGTGTTACAGATTTTACGAAAAAACTTAAAAAGATTTTGGTAGCAAAAGGTTTTGATATTTCATCAGAAGATGATGATTTATTGACATATGAGGTTGAAAGAGCTATTGGCGAAATAAATCGTTGTAGAAAGTTCGATGCTAGTGATGATAAACCATATGACAAGAAATATGAAAATATGATACTTCCCCTTGCTATTTCAGCGTTTGCTAAGAGTGGCGCAGAGGGACAAAGTTCTCATTCTGAAAATGGTATAGTTAGAAATTATACTTCTGGTGGGGATTACCCAAAAGAAGAACTTGCTAAAATAATACCATTAATAAAGTAGGTTAATATGAATAATTTACGAAGAAATAGAAGAAAAATATATCTTTGTCAGAAATATCAAGATGGAATGCTCACAAAATTTCACGAACCAATATGTCTTCATGAAAATTACGAACCAACTAATAGTGACGGCGATTTAATCGCAATTGGTATGGAATACCCTATGTATTTGAGAATAAAAACAAGTGCTCGTAAAAAAGATTTGTTCCATCCTAAAGATAGATTATATATTTACAATAGTACTCCTTACACACATGATGTATTATGTGAAGATGCTGACTATGAAGTTTATAAAGAACCTTTGGTTTTCATTAATGAAATGGAAATCATGTTAAAAAGGTTGAGCGATGAAGAAAGTCAAGACGATTAAACTATCAAGTGGTGATATAAATTCTTTGATAGCGAGTTTGAAAGACATATCAAAAGATTTCGATAATTTACCAAAAGAAATCAGTAAAGAAACGGCAGAATTGGGTAAAGAATATTTGGAAGAAGAATATTCCCAAGCAGTTCATGATCAAACTATTGATTTATCTGATTTATCAATAGAAGTTGAGGAAACAAGTAGAGGTCATCGCTTGATTGCGAGAGGCTCACAAGTTTTATATGAAGAGTTCGGTACAGGTGAAGAGGGTGCTAAGCAACCTCACCCTAAGAAGAATGAATACAATTTAAACGATTATAATAGTGGACCATTTGTTAGTACACATATTAATAAATACGGGTTACATTATTGGTATTATAATGGTTATAGCGAAGGAAACCCAAGTGGAGCAGAAATGTTTAATACTGCTAGATTTTTAAGAGAAAAAGGTATGAAAGATATTATAAAAAAGAAAGTGAGTGATGTATTATCGAAAGTTTAAACGAACAAATAAAAGATGATTTAATCACTCTATTTTCAAATACAGAGTTGGTTAAAGAATTATATGAAGATTACAATGGTGAATACGAGAATATTATCGTAAAAAATGAATACGAAATATACCCAAAGATCAGTTACCCAAGCATAACGATAAGAGAATTAAACAATGAAGATGTTAGTCGATATTTTGATGAAACAGAAAATGTTAGTTACATTGCCGTACAATTTGATATACGAGCAAAACAAAACGAAACATATACTGCTCTACAAAATGTTGATATAATTGGTAAAATACTTGATTTGTATTTTAAACAACCAAAATATAGATGTTTGAGACGAGTTGGAAGTTTCGCTAAGAAACCAATGACGAGTGATAACAATGTAATAATAGGTTATTTACGTTACGAATGTAACTTAGATATAAAAAATAATATAATTTATAGGAGGTAATATTATGGCTGCAATTAATTTATCTACAATAGGTGTACAATTATGGTATGCAGTTGAAACAACTGCAGGAACAAGACCAACAACTGGTTATACAAGAATATATGGAATAAAATCAACACCAAGTCTTAACCCATCACCAGATACTCTTGAAACTACTACTCTTGATGAGTTAGAGTACAAGACTTATATCGATGGTCTTAAAGATTTAGGAGGAGCAATTGAATTTACATTCAATCTAACAGAAGAGTTAGTAACAGCTTGGGATGCTTTAATGACTGCTTATACAGCTGCTAAAGCTACTGGAAAAGCTACTTGGTTTACAATTGTTGTTCCAGGATTAAGCAAATCATTCTATTTCACTGGAAACCCAAGCAATATGGGATTACCAGAAACAAGTGTAAATACAGTTCTTGAAATAACAAACTATATTACACCAACAAATGCACCTGAAAAATTCGACAAACCAACAAATGCCGTTTCAGGTTAAAATATAAATTGAGAAAAGGAGTGTAGAAAATGAATACTAAAATCAACCTAACATACAAAGGAGAAAGTTATACACTAGAGTATAACAGAATGGGTGTTAAGTTACTAGAAAACGCAGGTTTTGTGTTTGAAGACTTTTTATCAAAACCAATGAATAATATTGAATTGGTGTTTACAGGAGCTTTCGTAAAAAATCATAGAAAAGTACCACAAACAACAATTGATGAGATATTCGAACATTTAAAAAACAAAACTAAGTTGATAGAAACTTTACAAAAAATGATACAAGAAACATATGATGCGTTACTTGATGAACCTGAAGAGGATGAAGAGGGAAACGCAACATGGGAAGTAGTGGACTTATCTCCGAAGAAAAGTCAAAAGTAGAGTATACTTCCCTTACCCAACTATTTGAAGAGTTGTGTCCTATATTCATGTCTTACGGAATGAGCTACAATGAATATTGGTATGGTTCTCCTTACAGAGCTAAATTTTATAGTAAAGCTCATCAAATAAAAATAAAACAAAAAGATGAAGAATTATGGATGCAAGGCATGTATATATATGAGGCACTTTGTGATGTATCTCCTATATTACATGCTTTTTCTAAAAATGGAACAAAACCTCTACCATATGCTACTCACCCATATTCAAAAGATATAGAAAGAAATAAGACAAAAGAAGAGAAAGAACAACAAAGGAAAAACGAAGAGCTTATTGCTAGAATACATTTTGAGGCATGGGCGAGAGAAACTGCAAAAAGATTTGAAAATAAAAAAGCATAGGAGGTGAATTTATGAATGATGATGTTTCTATTGACACATTGGCAATAGAAATAGATGGTACAACAAAAGATTCATCAGCTAGTATTAAAGAACTGATTTCTTTATTAAAAGAGCTAAAAACAAGTTTAGAAAGCACGATAAATGCTTCTAAGAACTTTAAAGAATTGAAAACGAATCTATCAACCGCAACAACAAAGGCTAGTAACATAAGAACAAGTAGTGGAAAAAAGACATCGACAAGCAATTCTTATGGTAGTATAAATAGCCAATTGATGGATGAGAAATTGGGGTTGAATATTGGTAGCGAAGATGAGTTGAAAGCAGTTGCGACACTTAAAAGTAGAATTGTTGATGTCAATGGTTCTATTGAAAAGTATGTGACACAAAACGATAAATTAGTAACTGTTAGTAAAAGAACAAAAGATGGTGTTGAAAATGTAAAAGTATCGGTACAAGATTTGAACAAAGAAACTGAAAAAGGTTCAACGGCTTTTAGCAAATTCGGTAGTGTTCTTAGTAAAGGTGCTAAATCATTACTAGGAATATTTGGTATAAACGCATCATGGAATAGTTTGAAAAATTATACCGAAGAAGCAACTGCTTATACAGAAGCGTTAAATTTATTCATGGTAACAATGGGTGATAATGCTGAGAAAGCCACGGAATGGGTTAAAAAGTTCTCAGAGGCATTATATCTTGATCCTGCAGACTTAATGCAATACATGGGTTCGTTTAATTCGTTGGTCAAAGGTTTGGGTGTTGGTGTTGAAAACTCTTATTTAATGAGTAAAAACCTAACACAATTAACTTATGACTTAGCTTCTTTTAAGAATTTAAGTTTCGATACTGCTTTTAGAAAATTACAAAGTGCGATCTCAGGCGAACTAGAGCCATTAATTTTAGTGGCTATAATATGTGAATATTATAGAAAACGTAGTGAACCAGTAAATACTGGGTGTGATAACAAATGTTATTGCTAACGGGGAAACTCTAAACTTGATTTTTTCAATGATATACGATATAATAACTTTGAGGTGATTAAGCATGAGAGGGGTTGTATATCGATATACTATAAATGGAAAATCATATATTGGTAAAACATTGATGGAAGAACGTAAAAGAATAAATAAACACAAATATGAAGCTCTAACAAAAAACTCACAAACACCTTTTGCAAGAGCCATAAGAAAATATGGTTGGCAAAACGTAGTTAATTCTTATGAAGTATTAGAGGAGTTTGAAAGAGACACAAAACAAGATTTACAAAAAATATTATATCAAAAGGAAACAGAGTATATATTAAAATATAATACGTTAATTCCAAATGGTTATAATGTATATTCTAAAGGTTCTGAAAGAACAATAACTGGTTATAAAAATAAAGAAGAAATGTATAAAAAAATATCTCAAACTTTAAAAGGAAAATATTTAAACAATGCAAATAGTAGACCAGTATATTGTATTGAACTAGATAAATGGTACCCATCAGTTTGTGAAGCTGCTAGACAATTAAATATAGATCAAACTGGAATACAAAAAGTTTGTACTAAGAAAATGTCTACAACAAATGGTTATCGTTTTACATATGATAAAAATGATATACCCCAATATAGTAGAGCCACGCAAGAAATATATTGTATAGAACTTGACAAAACATTTAGTAGTGTGCGTGATGCTATTGATTATTTCAATTTAAACTATAATAAACGTGGTGAATTAAAAAACGCAATAAAACATAATTGGAAATTTATGGGTTATCATTGGAAAAAAACAGGCAAGACAATCCCGTGCTATTATAAACCAGTTTTATAGTAGTGTAACGACTATTCCATAGGACGTGAAATTCGTCAACAGAAGTAGGGCAAAGTGAAATTCTTTGTAGGTGAAAACCCTTTAAATCGAAGTGCTACGATACTCAGTTAGAGTATATGATATAGTCTACTCCCCTAATAAATATCGGGAAACCGAGGGTATTAAGGTAAGAAATGTAGGTGTTGCTTTATCACAAGCAACATTACAAACACTAGCATATTCGCTAGGAATTGAAAAAAATGTAGCCGACATGACGGAGGCTGAAAAAGCACAATTAAGATATATACAAATAATGAAATCATCAAGTGAATGGCAGACTGACATGGCTAGGACATTGATGTCACCAGCAAATGCGATAAGAGTTATAAAACAACAATTCACATTGTTGGCAAGAGCAATTGGTAACGTATTAATACCAATCTTGATGATGGCAATACCATATGTTATGGTAATAACACAATGGTTAACAAAACTGGCTAATAAATTAGCTGGTGTATTAAAAAATTTATTCGGTATTGAATTGAACTTTGATTATGATAGAGAAGTGACTGGTATCGGAGAAATCGCCAGTGGTATTGGAGATATTGGAGATGCTGCTGGTAAAGCAACAAAGAAATTAAACACAATGCTGGCACCATTTGATGATTTGAACGTTGTTCAAAATCAATTAGATAAAAATGGTGGTGGTTTAGATGATATTCTTGGTGGTGGCGATTTAGGAATGGCACTACCAGAATATGATGCGTTGGCTGGTCTAACAGATAAGTTTAAGGCTAATATGGGAAAAGCTAAAGAAAACCTAGAAAAATTATTACCATTATTAAAAACACTAGGTGCTATATTACTTGCATATAAAATAGGAAAACCAGTACTAGAATTTCTTAAATTATTTACTGGTGGTGGAAGTGCTTTAACAAGTGGTATAGGTGCTGTAGCTGGAAAGTTAGGTATAGGTTCCGGTAGTCTGTTAGGGATTATTGGTAGTTTAGCAGGTTCTTTTGTACTAGCAAAAGGAAGTGTTAGTGCTTTCAAAACAGTATTAGAAGAACTAGGGAAAGGAAAGAGTTTATCAGAAGCTCTTGGTAAATTATCTGGTTTTGAGAAATTCTCAACAATTATGACATTCTTTACACCTGGTAATGAATTAGGTAGAATAACTGCTGGTTTTGGAATGTTGAAAGAAGCAATCAAAGAACTACAACAGCCTGCGGTTAAAAGTAGAGATGTTGTAAAAGATTTGAAAGACGAAATATCAGAAACATCAAGACAAAAACTTGATCCGTTAGTTAAAGAATTTGAAGAGTTAGATAAAACGTTAAGAGGTATCGAACTTAAAGATAAATTAGTCACACAAGAAGACATTGATTCAACCAAGGCTAGTTTAGAAGAAATTAAAAACACAATAGTTTCACAATTAGACGTTGAAAAAGATGAACAATTGAAAAATATAAAATTACTAGAGAAAACATTAGGTGTTGATAAAACTAGAGAACTAATGGAAAAAACAAGTAATTTCTATGAAGAACAGAAAAAGACATTCCAATCAAAAGAAGATGAAATACTAAAAATATTACAAGCAGCATCTGATGAAAAAAGAGCTTTAACCGATGAAGAAGTAACTACTATCGGAAACCTACGACAAGAAATGCTTGAAAAGAGTGTACAACAAGCTACTCAAAATGGTGAAGAATATACAAAAGTAATGGCGAAGTTAAAAGACAACACTATTGCATTAAGTATTGAACAAGCTAGTGAGTATATAAAAAATGCTAAGAAAACAAGAGATGAAACCATTAAATTAGCTAACCAACAATTTGAAACGGTTTTAAAAGAAGCTGTTAAAATGAAAGAAGCAGGAACTATCACACAAGAAGAATATGATAAAATAATAAAAGCAGCTTTCAAGACAAGAGAAGAGACAGCTTCGGCAGCTCAAAAGCAATATGACGATATTAATAAAGCCACTAGAGAAAAATTAGGTGCTAATGCCGATATTGTAGATGAAGAAACAGGTAAGATTAAAAGCTACTCAGACTCGTTCTTTAGTTCGGTGGGTAAAAAAGTTGGTTCTTGGTTAAGTGATAAATTATCAATGTTTAAAAAGTCAAGTTCAGATATAACAAAAGAAAGTAAATCCGCAACAGACGGCTTAACTAAAAATATGAATGACGCACTAAAACTTATGAATAGTGACGCTAAAACACAATTAAATAGTTTATCTGATAAATTTTGTGCATTTGAACCAACAGTTAAGACACCACATTTTACATTCAGTCTTGAAACAAAAAATGCAGGTGAGACATTTGGAGCTATAAATATTCCAAAAATTGGTGTTTCATATTACGCCGAAGGTGGTTTCCCAACAAGTGGCGACTTATTCTTTGCAAATGAAAACGGACCAGAAATGGTTGGTAGAATTGGTAATCGAACTGCAGTAGCAAACAATGATCAAATCACAACATCAATAACAAACGCAGTTGTAGAAGGAATTACCACATCTGGTTTAAGTGGTGGTTCAAAAGGAAAAACAATAATCTACTTAGGAAACAAAGCTATTTATGAAGGTTATGGTGATTATGTAGATAGCGAAAACGACAGATACGGAACAAATGTTATAAGGGTATAGGAGGTAATGAAATATGGCATTTAATGGCTATTATATGAAAATAAACGGGTGTACATTTCAAAACCCAAGTTTCAAACGTGAGGGTTTCAAATATGCGCCTAGATTAATTGAAGTAGCAGATGCTACAACAACTGCAAGTGGTGAGTTATCAATAAAAGTACTACCACATGTAAGAAGAAAAATATGGTGTTCATTTCCTCCTATGACACCTCAACAATTTAGAACATATTGGAATGCTTTAAGAGGAAATGAAGCAGGTCCCACAATGTATTTGTCTGTTGAAGTTTATAACGATGCTACAGATAGTTATGAAACTGACACGTACTATCATAACGATTTAGTATATAAACCAATTACATTTGAAGGTAGAAGAATGATAATGATAGAAGATTTCGAATTGATAGGACATTAGGAGGATGCTTATGGATTACATAGAAAACGTAAGTGGAACAGATATTACAATAAATGATAGTAATGGCGATAAGATAGTAGATTATGATTTGGTAGGTAGATTAGAGCAAGATAGTACATCAATAAGTGGTGGAGATGAATATGATAGCCCATCACCTGACTTTCCACAAGAGATAAATGTAGTTACAGGGAATATTGGTGTTAAACAATATGGTAAAAACTTGTTGAAAACATCTTTAGATATAATGCAAACTCGAAATACAAGTGGTACATGGAACGAAAATGTATATACATTAAATGGTGTTACATTTACTATAAATACTGATTTAAGTGTAACAATAGGTGGTACGTTTAGTACAAGAACTGTCTTATTTTTATCAAGTGGTTACAACTCTTTTCAACCTGGTAAATATTTATCAAATGGTTCTCCACAAATAGCATCTGGTGTCACATCTGGAATAACATGCGACTATATGGAAGGTACCACATACATTACTAGTTATACAAATAGAAGCCCTAATGACACCGAAATAGATATAAGTAATTCTGTTTTACCACGATTAAATTTTTATATTGCGATAAATTCTTCAAACGAAATAGGCAAAACTTTTTACCCAATGCTAAGATTACTTGGAACAGATAATACATATGAACCACACCAAGAAAAAAATTATAATATTATATTAACTAAAAATAAAGCCGATTATTCTATGTTTAAGAATAATTATATTCAAAGCAATGGTAAACCATCTACAGTTCAAACAATGGGAGAAATGTATAGTTACTTTATTAAAGTAAAACCGAGTACCACTTACACATTCTCAATACAAGAAACAACAAGTACTTATGATAATTGGTTTGGTGTGGGAGAATATAAACAAAGTAATGATACATCATCAAGTTTTATTCGTAGAGATACTATGACAACAACAACTCAAAATTATATAACATTTACAACTCATGCTGAAGCTAATTATGTAAGATTAAGTGCAAGAAACTTACTTAATGCTACAAAAATACAATTTGAAGAAGGAAACCAAGTTACTACATATCAACCATATTTAGAATTAGGTGCTTTGGGAGATCATCAAGATTATATAATAAGGAGTAGTGGAAAGAATTTATTTAATGGAGTATTTAGACAAGGTGCTAGATACACAGACAGCTTAACAGAAACAAATAGACTTTTTTGTGATAGTAACATATGGCTAGACCAAGGTAAAACTTATACAATGTCAACCAATATTAATACAAGTGTATATAGATATGCTATAAATATAAATGACAATAAATTCCCAATATCACGTAGTGATGTTTTGGAATATGATAGTGGTTGGAAAACACAGTCAAGTTTTACTTTTACAGCAAGTGTCAGTGGGTATTTAGGTGTGCCTGTATCGAAAATAAATGATGGAGATTTAACTACTAATAATATAGCAAATGTTAATTGGCAAATAGAAGAAGGAGAACAAGCAACTCGATACGAACCATATGGAAAAGATAAATGGTATTTACATAAAGAAATAGGTAAAGAAGTTTATAATGGTAGTGAAAGTTGGCAATTAGATACTACCACAAAAGTAGCTGGTATAATGATTAATGACGCATTAAAAATAGATAATGTAACAACAATTACAAGTGGTTATTGTGATAGATACGTAGCTGGTAGTTTAACAACCGCTAGAGCTAATAATAATCAGTTTGCGTTCTTTTACAATGGAACTAATAATTTTTGGTTAAACGTACAAGGAATGTCATTATCGGACTTTAAAACATGGCTTTTATCAAACAACACATTAGTATATTACATATTAACAACTCCAACAACAACTGAAATAACCGATGAAACATTACTATCACAATTAAACAACATGAGAAATATGAAACTCCTATATGGTCTAAATTATATTCAAACAACAGGTGATCTACCACCAACATTAAGTTTAGACTATTATACATGGGACAGACGTATTTCACCAGACGATAGACAAGCGTTAATTGACAATACTGCCACAATACCATATAGAATAAACATAATAAAAGATGGTAACATAATCAAAACGTTAGATGAACATAGTATTGTAAATATAAATTATGAAGATTTTAGATATGTCGATAGTGATAGTCTTATTGTAGGACAATTCGTTGCGAGAAAAGTAACAGGAACACTAGACCAAATATATACTGATTTTGAAATAGAAGATACTGAAATAGAATTACAAATGGGAGTATCATATAATAATACAACAACATATTATAGTTTAGGTAATTTCTTAGTTACAAAACCAACAACAGATGATGTTAAAGATAAAACAACATTTGAAGCGTTAGATTATACAAAGAAATTTAATCAAAAATTTGATGCTACTGATTTAACATTCCCATGTACTGCATTAGATTTAGCAAAATATGTTTGTGAACAATGTGGAGTTGAATTAGGCGACGATAGATTCACAAATAATGATTTTGTGATATTGAATAATCAATATACAGAAGGCGAAAGTTGTAGAAAAGTAATGCAAGATATTGGTAAGTTAGCTTATTCATGGGTTAGAATTGATTGGAACAATAAATGCTATATTGATTTTGAAGTAGACAACACTATCAATGATAAAAATATAATACCATCAAATAAATATTATACATTAGATAAACAAGAATTTGTATATGGACCAATAAACAGAGTTGTCGTTGGTATGAAAGATGTTGAAGGTGAAAATGTTATACTTGAAGATGCTGAAAGTATTTCACAAAATGGTGCTAATGAACTTCGTGTTTATGATAATAACTTAACATATACACCAGAATTAAGAAACCAAGTAATTGAAGCTGCGTCTAAATTGTTCGGACTTGCTTACACACCATTAGAAACAACAACAGTAGGTCACCCATGGCTACTTGGTAACGAACGTATCAAATTAACAGATAACGATGAAAACGAAACATATACATATGCGTTTGATAGAACAATAGAATATCAAGGGCATATCAAAACAAAATTGGCATCAAAAGGTGATACGAAAACAGAAACAGAATATAAAAACACAGGTGGTTTAGAAACAGATGTCAGAAAAACAAGAATAATAGTTGATAAAAACACAGGTGATATAACATCATTAACAAGTAGAACAAATACTATTAGTGATCAGTTAACCAATACATATACAATACAAGAAGTAAACGAATTGGTACAAAATGCGGAAACAGGTGTTACAAATACATTTAGTACATCTGGTGGTAACAATATATTTAGAAATACTGGTTTGTGGTTTGAAACAAACGACAACAATAACCCATATGAATTCTGGAGTGGCGTTGCAAATTGGACTAGCGATAACAGAGCAGTAAATCTAAGAGCGATTGTATTAAAAAATACAACATTTAGTCAACAACAATCAGTACCAAATGGTACATATACAATCAGTTTTAAATATGAAAAAAATATAGTATTAGCGAATGTAAAAGTAGTGATAAACGATATTGAATACACACTCAGCAATAATGATTTCTCACAAACAATACAAGTTACAAGTCAATCTATAAAATTAGATTTTGTATGTGATGTTGATGACGCGTGTATAGTTTATGATTTAATGGTAAACTCAGGTGATGTAAGACTTGCTTATACACAAAATCAAAATGAAACTACAACAGATACAGTTAACATTTCAAAAGGTATCACAATAACATCTAGTAGTTCAGATGTAACGTTCAAAGCAAACGCAGATGGTATAAGAACAATTGATAGAAATAATACAGAGTTAACAACATTTACCGATAAAGGAATGAAAACAAAAGAAGCCGAAATAACAGGTAAATCACAAATCGTAGGTATCTTATTTCAAGAAGTTGGAGACCAAACGTGGTTGACAAAACTATAGGAGGTATAATATGGCAACGTTAAATTATGATTGGCAGAACATAGCAAACTGGACGGTATATAGAGCAAATGGTAGTGTAACATTTTGGATTGATGCCAAATTAAGTAGACAAGATATAAATGGTAATTATTCAGTAATAGATACACGATTAAATTCAACAGCTGTTAACCCTATATCAGGAACTGGTTATAATTTTCAATTGACAGGTTCAAGTGGTAGAAGTGGTAGTGACATATGGTATTTCGCAGATGAGACTATTTTGTGGGGGCAATATACCGACTGGCATAATAATGATGGAACAAAATCAACATACATAGAAGCATATGTATATAATAGATATTGGAGTATTGAAAATACTTTCGGTGCATGGGTTGATTTGCCAAGTATACCAAGAGCTGCTAAAATAACCGATGCTACAAACTTTAATGATGAACAAAATGCAACATTCACATTTACCAACCCAGCTAATTTCCAATTAATACCTTCTTTAAGATTTTATTTAGATGGAACATTATCTAAAACGATTTCAAGAAGTAAAGGTAGTTACGCAACTCCTTACACTATGGAATTGACATCAACAGAAAGAGACGAATTAAGGACATTATTAACAGCAAGAAAAGATTGTGATGTAAGATTTCATTTAGATACATATAATGGTGATACGTTTATTGGAAATCATGAGGTGACTAAAAAGTTTTCAATAGTTAACGCAAACCCTACTTTTGATAATTTCGATTTTGAAGATGTTAACCCAACGACATTGGCGTTGACTGGTGATAGTAGTATTAACGTAAATGGTCATTCGAATATACAAGTAACAATTAGTGTTAACGATAAAGCAACTGCGAACAAAAACGCAACAATGAGTAAATATACATTCATAAATAGTGATTTACCACCTGTAGATATAACATATTCTGCTAGTGAAGATGTATCTGGGACAATAAATGGTACAAAAAATGGTAAATATGAAGTATATGCAATCGATAGTAGAGGTAACTCGACACTAAAAACTTTATTGGCTAGTGGTGTAAAAGATTATCAAGATATTTACATAAACCCACAAACATCAAGTATATCAAGAGATAGTGATGGAACTGGTGGAGAATTGGTGTTAAATGGTACGATTTGGAATAATAGTTTTGGTAATGTTACAAATAGTATCAAATCTGTAACATATAAGTATCGAAAAAGAAGTGAAAGCACTTGGACTGATGGTACAAGCACAATAACACCAACATTAAGTGGAAATACGTTTACATTTACTGGTTTAATCGCAGGTGATCAACAAGACACAACATGGAGTTTACAAGAATCGTTTTATGTACAAGTAACAATAAGTGACGAGTTATCAAGCAATACAATAGAATTGTTATTAGGTAGCTCAGTTCCTACAATATCGTTAGATAGAGAAGGTGTTGGTATCTTATGTGCATATGATCCAAATATAGGTGGTGGACTACAAGTTAAAGGTGAAACAATAGGAAGAACAGATATAACAATGGATGGAACGCCAGTAAAAACAGGTCGAATTATAGATGGTAAAGATGAATATATATATTATCAATATTTAGGTTATTTGCCGAGTAGTGCAGAAGCAGTATATTCAACAGGAAATATATTACCTTCTAATAATATATTTATTACAGGCATAGGCGGAAATGGTTATAGAGCTAGTGATTACAGTTGGTTTGAACTTAATGCTCCTAGACCGAACCATAGTGCGAGTATATCAATAACAGGATATAATGATAATGGATATTTTGCTTTCTATGTAGGTGTAGGACAAGATAGAAGCAATATAGAAGGTTGGGGTTGGGTAACATTTACTTACATGAATTAAAATGTTATAATAATATAAAGGAGGTACACTATGATAATAAAAGTACATCCACATTATTTGGAATTAGTGGATGATGAAAAAACAAACGAAAGAGAAAGTCATGTTAGTGACTTCTCCTTCGAATTTGATGATGAGATAACAGATGAATTTACAAAAGAGGCTTATTTTACTAAAGGAGATAATACATATAAAGTTATTATTCAAAACGATAAATGTAACTATGCTCCTGAAGTTATACAAGAAATAGGATATGTAGACATTGGTGTAAGTGCTTTTAAAGTAGTAGATAATAAAACAATAAGATATAATCCTACACCTATAACAAAGTATATAGATGAGGGTAGTATGAAAGAAGCTGAAAACTCAGAGCCTATTACACCAAGTGAAATGGAACAATTTGAGCAACAATTAAACGAGGGTTTAGATGAATTAGAAGAAGCAATAGCAAGTATAGAAGCAGATACACATTATGCTAGAGAAATGGGTGATTATGCAAAAGGTCAAGGTGACTATGCAAAAACACAAGGAGATAGAGCTAAAGATACAGCTGATACTTATGCACAAACAATAAGTGCTATGCAAACTGATATACAAACTAACACAACTAACATATCAACAAATGCAACTAATATAAGCAACTTGACAACAAGAGTAGGGCAAAACGAAACTGATATATCAAATATTAATAATAACTTATCTAATTATTCATTGATAACTGAAACAGGCTCACAATTAACACTTGATTTGAATACAAGCAATTATAAAATAAAAGCCATATTAAAGGATAAAAATGGAAATACGATATATACATCAAATGAAATAGATTTACCTTTAGAAAGTGTTGTAGTAAGTGGTACTTACGATAGTGTTAATAAGAAAATAGTACTAACTTTAGAGGGTGGATCTACAATAGATATACCAGTAGGAGATTTAGTAAGTGGTTTACAAAGTGAAATTACTTCATCAAATAAATTAGCAAGTGATTTAGTAGACGATACATCAAGCTCTAATAAATTTGTAACAAGTGCAGAAAAGACTACATGGAACAATAAAAGTGATTTTAGTGGTAACTATAATGATTTAACTAATAAGCCTACAATACCAACACAATTAAGCCAATTAACAGATGATAGTACACATAGATTAGTAAGTGATACAGAAAAAGCAACATGGAATAGTAAGATAGACCAAACAGCATTAACTGATTATGTAAAAAATACTGATTATGCTAGTTCTAGCAAAGGTGGTGTTGTAAAAACAGGTAGTGGTCTTGGTTTTTCAGTAAACAATAATGGAGTTGCTTATGCTAGTATAAGAACTTATGAAGAATACCAAAGTGCTAATAATAGTCTATTTATATCAAAGGCAACTTTAGAAAATGTAATTACAGGTAAAGATTTAACTACAAAGGCTTATGTAGACAGCTTGGTAGGTGATATAGAAAGCATATTAGAAACAATTGATATAGGTGGTGGAATAAATGAATAGAATATGGAAACAAATATCACTATCACCTTATTATGAGGTAAGTAATGATGGCATGGTAAGAAACAAACAAACAAAACAAATACTAAAAGGTGGCTATGATAAAGATGGCTACAGGCATGTTTGTTTAAGGTTAGGATTAGATAAGCAAAAAACACCATCAGTTCATAGATTAGTAGCAACTGCTTTTATACCTAATCCTGATAATTTGCCTCAAGTTAATCATAAAAACGAAATAAAAAATGATAATAGAGTTGAAAATCTAGAGTGGTGCTCTAACAAATATAACTACAACTATGGAACAGGGCAACAAAGAGCAAGAGAACATAATAAACAAAGAAATGGGAAAAGAATTAAAGCAATTAAAAATGGCAAAGAATATCAATTTATTTCAGTAAAAGAAGCTGGAAGAAAATTAAACTTATATTATCCAAATATTTTTTCTTGTTTATCAGGTAGGTTAAAAACAACAGGTGGTTACAAATTTGAGGAGGTAATCTAACATGTCAGTAGCTAGTAGAATAACTGCAATAGAAGAACATATAGGAGATATATATGATACTTTAGAAATAGCAGGTACAACTGAAACAACTAAGAACATAGTTAATATCAATTCTAACCTAAAAGATAGATTAAAATATTTTATAAACAATGGTGTAGAAATAATATGGAACAATTGGGAAAAAGTAATAGGAACAGGAACAGAGTTTACATTAAATAACACTACACAAGCTCCTATGAGTATTATATATAAAGGAAATACTTATCAAGAAACTGATGTTCTTCCTAGCCCTGATTATCCACAAGATATTCATGTTGTTAGTGGAGATAATGAGGTTAAGGTTGAGGGGAAGAATTTAGTAGACCAAAGTAAAGTTGAAATAAATAAAAAAATATACTCAACTGGTGCATATACTTCACCAACTGGGACAAATACAACTGATTATATTTATGTAGGAAATTTTACAAATATAACAATAGTTCACGATGGCGGAGATGATAACTGGAATACTTGTTGGTTTGATGAGAATAAAAATGTTGTTTCTGGTGGTGGAAATGGTTATAGTAGTTCAAAGCAAACATTATCGGTAGGAACTAAAAAATATATAAAATTTAGTTATAAAACCACTTGTCAACCTGCATTATATGGGGATTTAGATATATCAACCTACGAACCATATCAAAGTCAAACATACCCTATTAACTTAGGAAATATAGAACTATGTAAAATAGGAGATTATCAAGACTATTTTTATAAAGATAATGGTAAATGGTATTTGCATAAAGAAACCGGTAAAGTTGTATATGATGGAACAGAAATTTGGAATAGATTTGAAATAAGTAGTAATGTTATACAATATTATAGAGATTTAAACACAAAACATGATGCTAACATTCCATTGGCAAAATCTAATTATTTTAGAAGTGGGGTTATATCACAGAGAGGACTTGGCTATGAAAATTCTGTTTATACTTACACTGGTGGTATCGCATTTAACCCTAACTCTTTTCCTACAACAGAAGATTGGAAAACTTGGTTATCTACTCATAACACAACAGTATATTATGTATTAGATACACCAACAACAACTGAAATAACTGATACTACATTACTAAGTCAATTAGAAGCTATTAAGTATTCTTATGATGAACAAACTAATATAAGCCAAGATAATGATGATTTACCTTTTATATTGGATGTGACAGCTTTAAAGAATATATAAGGAGGTAATATAAGTGAACGAAAAATATTTAGAAGAAAAATTTAAACATACTGAAGAAAAACTTGATGAACACGATAAACGTATCAATGAATTAGAAAAAACTTATATAATCATGCAGAAAATGGATTTGAGAGTTAGCAACATTGAAAAACAAGTTGGTACTATTAACACTAAATTAGATGCACAAAGTGAAAATAAAGGTAAAAAATGGGATAAACTAATAGATTATTTATTTTACTTCGTAGTAGCTATTCTATTAGGTTTATTAGTAGCAAAATTAGGGTTAAAGTAAAGGAGATGGTTTTATGGAGAAATTCAAAAAGATAGTTAAATATGGTCTAAACATATTAGCTATCATTAATGCCTTAATTATTGGAATAGCACCTATTTGGAACTTTAATGCTGATAAGATAACTAATACTATATCTGTTATTATTGCAGTATTAAGTACATACCTTTTAGGTCAGAAATTTACAAAGGAGGTTAAGAAATAATGAGACCAGGACAAAAATCAAATAGAGGTGGTATACAAGACTTCCTATGCCCATTCACAGATATGTATATAACGCAAGGAAGTAATGGACCATACTCACATCAAGGAACTTGCGCTAATGATGTTAGAGGGGCAGAAAGTGGCGTAAGATATGATTATTATGCACCATGTGATTGTAAATGTTTAAGACTATACCCAGAAAGTGGTCAATCAATGTGGCAGTCTTTGAATAAAGTTAGATTTGCAAATGGAAGAATAGATTATGCTACATTTATGTTAGCACATGATAACAATTTGAGTGGGAATGCTTATGTAGGAAAAGTAGTATATCAAGGCGACAAACTAGGAACTATGGGAGATAAAGGAAATGCAACAGGAGTTCATTGTCATATAGAAATGGAACAAGGAAACGACACAACATGGCATAAAAACGCATATGGAATATATTGTTTCAACAACGAGTATGATCCTGATTTTTGTTACTTTGTAGATGATACAAACATACTTTATGGTATGGGTGGAGATTGGAAAGTAACAAGTGATATTCCAGTACAAAATAACAAATATATTAACATTCCTGAATGGATTGATGAAAGAAATGTTTATGATATAAACACAAGACAACAATTTGCTACACTGAAACCTAAAAAATTCGGTGGTCTAACATATTATGTATATAATTTTGTTGATGAATTTGCAGAAATAGAAACAAGAGATTTCGGTCATTGTTTAGTAAAAGTAACAGATGCAACACCAATAACAGATACACCACAATATGAGCATGGTAATTATTAAAAAGATTAAAGAAATTTAATCTTTTTTCTTATACCTATTGACTAATTTATTATAATATGGTATATTGTGGTTGTTGGGAGGTGAGAAAAATGAAAAAAGATTTAGATAAGTTGTTGTCGAGGACTTTGTTTACTTATTTTACAATATTGTTTGTGATATTCATATTGAAAATGTTTGGTTTGAATTATTTTCAGTTAGATTTGAACAATAAAATAATAAACAATATAAACACGTTTATTACAAATTGGCATTTAGAAAATGTTTGGTATGCTATAACATTATACATCAATGGTGTTCTTGTAATGGGTATAACATGTAATGATAATAGTAAGAAAATGAAATTATATGTTTTAGCTTGTTTACCACTATTCGTATTTGTACAATATATGAAACGATATTCCACATTAAAACATTCACCAATTTTTGTATTAATTGATTTATTATACTTATTTATACTTTCTATATGTTATATTAAACTCATAAAGAGAGATAAGATGCATAAATACAACGTTGGAAATTATTGGTTATTTATGGGTGTTAGTACTCTATTTCAATTTATTAGTTTATTAACTAGAAATATAAAAATAGAATTAACCAATAATTTTATAGTATCAACTCTTCTTTCTTTAGACTATATCATTTTATCAATAATGGTATATCAATTATATTTTATAAAAGGAGGTAAATCTCTATGGAAAATGGTACATTCTTATTCTTCGGACCTACCGATTTCCTTAAAAAAGCTGCCGACAAAGTTTCTGCAAAGTTATCAGCTAGCAAAGCCAAAAAATAGGCAAGAGGAACTCGCAAACAAAATCTATATCTTCCTATTTTGGGCTTATAATATTTTCTCAGTTTTTGTAATATTGTTTATAGGAACATTAAACGAAACGTTTATTGAATGTATATTTATACTATCTAGCTTTTGGATAAATAAGGGTGTGTTTGGTAAACCATTCCATCTAAGAAAAGCTAGTACATGTTTTGTAGTTAGTTCTTTATCTTATTATATATTAAATAGACTTACTTGGAAAGTTGGTATATCATTCTTGGTTCCTACGATTCTAGGTATAGCATTATCGTATATTACCTCTAAGATTATGGCTCGTTATGAGAATGTTTATCTTTACAGAGGTATACCTGAAGATAAGTTTTATGAATTAATCTCAAGAGTAACAAACAACGAAGAACATATTGAAATGTGTAAAATGTATTATGTTGATAAACAAAGTAATTTAAAAATTGCTATGAAATTCAATTACTCAGAAATAAACATTAAGAAAATCAAAAAGAAGATAAATGATGACATAAAAGAGCTACAAAAGTAGTTCTTTTATACTTTTTTATACGTTCTAAAATGTACAATTATATTGAAATGAGGTAATTGTATATGTTAAATAAAAGAGAGTATCTTAATCTCAAAAAGGAGATTAAATGTCTTTGTCGCAAGAATGTATTGAAATTGTGCGAAGATATGGAATTAAACGAGGAAGAAAAGGAAATATTATTGTATTTCTATGATGGTAAAAGTAGAGCCAGAACTTGTATTGATTTGTGTATCAGTTCTACCTATTATTCAGAACATATGAAAATACTTTTTAATAAAATACACGATTATAAAAACACCTTAAAATAAGGTGTCTTTTTTTTAATTAATTCGCCACGCACAACGCATTATTTTTCTACTCGGATCAAAGGTGTCAAGAATATTACCATTGACCACAGATGTGATATGAGAATTCATTGTCACGGCATATTTACCATAAGGGTGCTCGTTTGCAAATTCGCCAACAGTTTTTGCATAATGACATTCTCTATCATACCTTTTATCTAAGTATTCTTCAACGAACTCCACGTTATCAAACAATAAACCTTTCCGACCAGAATAATAACTCAACTCATCATAGACATCTTCCCATTTGCGATTTGTAAGTAGACTTAAGCAACGAATCACACAGTCATCGATGTGCCTACCATGTGGGTTGGCATTATAATATTTATACATATTACATTTGTGCTATTCTTTGTGCAGTTTCACGAATCATCATTACTTCTTCTTCAGATTGTGCGTCTTCTTTTAACATACGTGCAAAATCTTCCATACTTTCAAGCATGTATTTTAAGCTCTTTTTAGTATCTTCACTTGCGCCATATCTTTCACGACCATCCATATAACGACCATAGTAATCATACATTTCGTCCATATATTCGTGTCCTTTGTATCTTCCACGAGAATCTCTTTCTCTTCTACCATAGGAACTACGTCCACGACCGTTATATTCTCCATAACTACCTCTTCCATATTCGTCTCTTCCGTAGTTATCTCTTCCGTAATTACCATATTCGTCTCTTCCGTAATTTCCGTACATTTCTTCACTCTCCTCTTTCATACACCAATATTCTTCATTGGCTATATCTTTATGTATGTCTATTAATTTTTCAAAAAATTCCAAATTGCTAGATGTAATTTGACCTTGACTTTCTTTTAACAGATCTTTAATAGTATCTTCTGTTGCATTTTTTAAATCTCTATGTATTACTTTGTTCATCAATATCACTCCTTTCTTTAAGGATTGTTAGTATTTCTTCTTGATTTTTTATAATCTTTTCGAAATACTCATTGTCTTGCTTTTGTAACTCGTGCATTAAGTCAGTATTGTTAAAATCTTGCATTAATAACACAAGATTATATACTTGCAAAATTAAAGATGTTATATCTATTGAGTTATTTCTCATTATGCTATTTTTTCTATACTAAAAGTAGCATTTGCTACAATAGGTGCTTGTGTATCTACACCAGGAGCAGTTAAATCAGTAAAGTCAGGTACACTTGGTACACTACCAATACTTAATGTAGCATTTGACCTACCACATACTTCAATAGTATTTTCAAAAGATATATTAGCAACATCTCCAGCAGCAGTTATTGTTGCTATCATTGTTGTTCCAGGTACAATTACTCCATCTTCAAATAAAGCAAGTGCAACAGGTGTTCCAGCAGTAGCACCACTAATATTGGCATTAAAACTTACTTCATATTTTGCAGTTCCATTGCAATTACAGTTACCATTACCTAACACTTGATATAATGGGTTGCCAGTTTGATGGCATAACCAACTTCTTTGGTTATTTTGACAAGCACTTCTTGTTCTAATTGTGTCAGAACTAAATATTAATTTTGCAGTATTATTTGTTAATGTTACTGGCAATTCTTGTATACTTTCTATCATATTTTTCTCCTCTCATAATTTGCACAATATTTGTAATTTTTAGTGCATTTTGAGAGAAAATCTCTCCTAAAATCACTCATTTTGTGCATTTTTGATACATTTTGTATCATTTTTTAAAAAAATAGAGAATAGAACTATGCCTATCCTCTAGTCCACTCTAGTATGGAATAGTCCACTCTAGTATGGAATTAGCAAGTTCTCGTATTCGAGTGTGTCGTAATCGACTATATGCTATTAAATAAATTGATTTGCTCCACATCCACATCCATTATTATTGCATGTAAATATAGGAGTGCGTCCAAAGACCGGTGTACTAGGTACGGGGCAGGAATTTAGGCGATTATACAAAGCGTCAACTTCATTAGCAAATCCTTGAGCTATGAACGAATTTTGAGCTATTTGACTAGCTTGTAAATCTTTCATTGACAATTGTCTTTCAAGGTCACGTATTTTATCGTTTTTCTCATCAATTTTGTCAGAACATAATTGATCCAATATACGTTGTGTATTGGCAGTTTGATTAATTAATACATCTTTTAAACCATCTGCAAGTGCAGCTCTGTCAGCGCAGTTTTCACTTAGAATAGTAGAATTTAAGTTAGCTATACCTAAGCGATTTTCACAACAACAACTAGCTAATTGGCTTCCAAGATTGTTGAATGCTTGTAAATCAGCTATTTGATTGTTGAATGCTTGGTTCATATTTGCTATCTGTCTTGAGTTTGCAGATATTTCAGCGTTTGAGAAACCATTATTTACAGCAGACACTATGTCAGATGTGCTATTACACATTTGGTTACTTAAACCATAAACACCATCACGCACACCTTCGATTTGATTACTTAAATGTAAAGTATCGAAACCATTGTTAGTGTTGTTCATAATTTCTTTTTGACCATTTGAAAGCCAAGCATAACCATTGTCAAAACCACCATTTCCTCCGAAGAAACCATTATTTCCGTTTCCATTCCAGATCAAAGCGAGTAAAACAATTAACCAAATCGCATCGCCTCCGAACATACCATTTCCACCAAAACCACCATTACCATACATAACTGGGTATGGGTAGAAACCATTTCCTCCGTTAGTAGTTGCTAATTCAACTGTTGGAGTTATTCCATTTGAACCGTTCATTTTTATTCCTCCTTTCTTGATATTTAAGTTCGCTAGAAAAACTTATAAGGAGGTACTTTTATCTAGCAAAAAATACCCCCTTATAAGGCTTCCTAGCCTTATTTGTTGGTATTTTGCTGATTAAATTGTCCCATCATAGCATTCCATTGTTGTTTTTGTTCTGGACTAAAACCATTAACAACATCATTCAAATATTCGTTAGGATCTCTATTTTCCTTTCTTGCTTGTTGATACTCTTTGTATACTTGTGGGTTTACTCGTTTTAGCTGGCTCTCCAACTGTTTCATCATCCCTTGTGGTATTTGTTGCAATTTCTGGTTCATAAGCATTTGAATTAAATTGTTCATAGTTCTTCATCTCTTTTCTTAAATCTTCAATTTGACTTTGCAATAAAGCTATTTGCATATCTTTTTCATCCTTAACAACAATTTCATTAAGCTCGTATGTTTTAATTTCACCTTTTGTATTTTTTACCCATACAACACTCATATCTTTACTAAAATATGGTGTATCTCCTATAACCATGTCTCTTTGTACTTCTTCCAATGATGACGCATATTTTATAACATCTCGGCTGGTAGGTGCTAATTGAAAGTTTTGTGTTACATTTGGGGCTGGTTGTTGTACGGGTTGTTGCATTTGTGTTTTTAATTTTTCCAAATTGTTTATTTGTTCATTTAACTTATCAATACTCATTTGTTGATTGTAAGTATTAAACATATAAGGGTTGTTATACATCATTCATCACTCCTAAGATTAAAAAAAAAATAGGAGGTGTAAGTCAAAATTTAAACAAAGCTAAATTTATATTCTTACGCCTCCCAAGATAAGGTAATCAGAAAACTTTTTATCGCTTTCTGAAATAAGTATATATCGGAAGTTATAAAATAAAGTTTTAAATAAAAATTAAAAAAGTACTTATAAAGTACTCTTTTTGTTAATCTAAATCATCTTCTAAATCATCACTAGCAATTGCATTTCTAGGTGACATATCGCTTGTTTCTTCTACTAAAGATATTGTTCTTTTAATATTTGCGAATGTTGGAAGTTCTCCATTTTCATTTGGTTTATTACCTTGTGTATGTACTACTTCACAAAGAATAGTTTTACCAACAAGTCTATCAACATCTGTCTTTGTATCAAACTCATCACCATCTTCAAAACCTAATGCAACTTCTAAAAGTTTTCCTAAAGCAAATAGTGACTTATCGTTATCAAAGTTATATTGATTGTTGATGAAACCACCATCTTTGTCTTGGAATGTTACTTTAAGTTTATTTGGCTTTCCACTTGGTGTGCATTCTGCTTTTGTTATTTTTAATTCTCTTTCTCCTTCTTCAACTAATTTAAAATTTGATTTTAAGTTCATTTTTATTTTCATATTATTTATCTCCTTCTATTTCTATAATTTCTTTTTTATTTTCATAAACTATTTTTTCACAATTAACTTCCATTGT
>JAEIGA010000532.1_pt1 | contig 56486 bp, 98 predicted proteins | sample 9270691 | NCBI WGS metagenome assembly JAEIGA01 (sample SAMN17057246, study PRJNA624740) | gut metagenome | biome: biome; isolation source: fecal sample | host: Bos grunniens | place: China: Xizang | collected 2019 | reverse complement strand
TCTTGTACGGCAGTTTATCAACTACGGTAGCAAGATTTTGTTTCACCAGAAGTCGTGCTTTTCTGGGTGAACATGGCATCAAAGGTTTTCCGTCTTTATTAAGGACTAATACTACCATTGATAAACTCCTTTCTCTATATATAAATATAATTTCCTTTGCTGACTAGAATAAAGCCAGCCTCCCATACGGGAGTAATTGCCCTTCGCCAATGTTGGGATGCTTCTAGCACCGGGTCACTTCCGAGAACCCATCCTCGGAATATGTTGCCCGAACTCTACCCCACTAGGGCATCATAGGTTCGAGTATTCACATCTCCAACATAGTACAAAAGTACTTAGGCTAGTCAAATATGGCGACTAAAGCCGTCAGGCTTTTAAGCCTGTGATTTTAATCGTGGGTTATTGACAACATTCCAGTTAACTTCCGTACCACACTTGTGACAAAATGTTTCACTGTCACCCATTGTTCTAAACGAAGCACCACAATTTGAACAAGCGTAAATAATTTGTGTTCTTGAATCCTAAGCAGAAATATCTTCCGCAGTAGGAATCATCGCTTTCTTATTTATGTCATTAAACAAATTACTTGTAATAAACGACATAATTTCCATAATGCAGTCTTTCATATCTCCATTCACAAAACGATTATTTGCTTTAATTCCTGCTTCTTCAAGTTTGTCTTCTGAAAAATCAGTAGAGTCGGCAAGGAACCGGCGACACAGTTCATCACAACGAAGTGTTTCTTGTCTTTTCTCACGACCAACAGCACGTTCCAAACGAGTAATGTCGTCCACTTCGATATAAATAGGAACAACCTTATGTTCACCAAGATATTTTCTTAAGGATACATAAGATTCCAATGTGCCAATCGAAATATAATTGTCATCATTGTCGAACTGACCGTCGTTTACTGTACAATAATTCCAAACACCGTGCACCGTGTCATATCTACGCAGTTCGATTACCCTTTTGGCTTCTATCAACTCATGCAATTTTTCATCGTCAATGAAGTGATATTCTACACCTTCTGTTTCACCCTCGCGCATAGGTCTGGTAGTGTAAAGGACATAGGTTTTTAGAAACGGCAATAAAGACACTAATCTGCGATAGATAGAATCTTTACCGGACGAACTTTTACCCATTACATAAAAGATTTTTCCCATAATAATTTACCTCCTTTAGTTTTCTTCCTTTCATCTTTATATAATTTTACAAAAATAGTATGTTGTTTAAGAAGATACAACAAAAGGGGCAACCATCTGTTGCCCCTATATTACCAACCGCCGGAAAATCCGCCACCGGTTGAATTTCCGCCACCGAATCCACCGCCGAAATTACTGTAAGAACTTCTCATTTGTTGTTCTCTTTCTGCCTCTTCTCTTCGTTCTCGTTCTCTTCTTCTTTCTTCTTCTTGACGGCGTGCTTCTTCACGTTCTTTTTTAATACGGATTTCTTCTTTTCTCGTATCCATATGAGAATACAAAAACAAAAGCATCCACGCATTATTAAACGTTATTCTGTGATTATAACTTTTGTATTCAGGACTATCCTTTATCGTTTTGTAAAAACGGTTTGAATCAAAGTATTTTTTATCAATTTTATCCCCGTTTTCTTCTAAAAACTTTTCGTATTCTGCCTTAAAACAAAGTTCATTCAATTCCTTTTCGAATACTTCTTTGATTTGTTCTTCCGAGAACTTTACACCATCCCGACAATGTTCCATAATGCTTTCTTTAAGGTCTCGAACAGAAATAGACTTTTCTTTTATAATTTCACGCTTCTCTTGTACATAATCATTGATTCTTTTTTCGTTATCTTTGTTAATGATTTCGATTTGTTCAATTTTATTGTCTACATACGAAACAATTTCATCCAAACTTACTATATCTAGTTCTTCAAATCTGTCAAATGTATTTACTTCTTGAAAGCGTTTTTCATAGGCACACGAATATTTATCTTGAAACACAGAATGTTCATCATATTTTCCTTTATATGTTTCTTTTGCTATTGTGCAAAGTTTTTCAAACTGAGTTTCAACATAAAAATCATAAAGATATCTTAAAAAATCGCTTTCATATGTATCATTTGGAACATCTTCTTTTTCTTCTACTAAATCACAAAACAATGTTTCAGCATCAATCTCTGTAAGTTTGACATATTTTCTATGTTTATCCAATAAATTTCGAGTTACTTTTCTTCTTTTAGCCTTTGTCAATAGTTTGTATAAAAACTTAATACCGGTAAGTGAAGCAACAGCCAAAACTAAAATTACAAGTAATTTAAAAGTAAAAGAAATGAAATTATCCACAAAATTATTAATTGCCTCTGCTTGTCTCGCTTGTTCTTCTTTGAAAGCAATTTCGCGCTGGTTATAAATACCATTTTCTTCATCTAACATGATTTGTTCGATGTGTTGTGTGATTTTCATAACAACCGAATCGTAATCCTCCGCCCGAAGTAAATTCTTCATATCTTCTGTAATAAAATCAGTTTCTAACTCTTGACGAAGAAAAGACCCTTTACGATATCCGTCCCCAATTTCAAAGCCATATACTCTATCAGTTAACGAAAACACAAATAACATACCACAATTTTCTTCTGCTGTTCCAACGCCATACAAATTAAATTGTTCCAGTTTGTATTCATCAATTGTACACCCAGACGGTAATTGATTCACAAACAGGATGCCTAATTGTGGCTTGTTTTTGTATGTAGAAAACACATTCTCATTCAGATTTTTTATATAATTCTCTGTTTCCTCTGATATAACCTTCGGTTCATCAAACACCCACTCATTTCCCACTGCTTTTACAGGCATACTTGTTGTTATAAATATAAGTACAAACAGCAATATAGCCATTATTTTCTTCATAATGCCACCTACCCTTTCTGATTACGAGATGTCCAAAGCCTTAAAATATCCACCGTTGCAATTTTCTGCCCAGGGACAATGATTTTCGGTTCATCACTCGTGTTAAAGAATGGAATACATATTACTTTTTTGTAATTATCTCCTATTACATCGCGTGTTTGAGATAAATCACAACATCCATGGATTAAACCATAATATCCCTTTGGGATATATATTATTACACCCGTGTTTATTTCTACTTTTTCTTTCGGATTAACAATTATTTTTTTTTCAATATCTGCAAAAAGTTCACAAGTCGTGTTCATCTTTGCAGTATCAGTTACTTTTTTTATTCTAACTTCCATAAGTCTCCTTCCCACATAACCCTAATTGAGCCTCAATACCTCAAAACAATCATAACACAAAAAATAGACAAAGTCAAACAAAAAAACAAAAACCCATCCGCATATTGCGAATGAGTTTTTGAATAAATAAAATGCTTAATCTTGCCATTTAAACATGGTAAACATATAACTTATACCGGCTTTGATTCCGTCCCTTTCTCTTACTTTCATAACATCAAATGCATCTTTATTGCAAAGTGTTTGAATCGGACTCAACTCCCATGCACGACCTGTGCATCCATCTACATTGCGATAGGTTTCCATCATCCAGCCCAGTTGGATTGCACCGGTGTATTCACAAGGTGTAAATACATCTTCAAAAATTTGTCGAATCGCAAGCACAGCATCTTCCACGCCACTTTCTTCCATTTCTTTTTGATATGGCTTTAAAGTAGAAGCATCGAATGCGAAACAATAACAAGTGTCCGAAGATTTATGGAACTCAAAGGCTACTTTTTGAAGAATCCCTTGTTTATATAACCAAATGTACATGTTATTCACGGCAGTAATTCTTTTATCAAACCCAAGATATTTATCTCCGGTTTCTTTTGTGCTTAAAGTCTTGTTTCCATTAAGATACAAAGCATCAACAACAATTCTTTCTTTTATGTTTTCCGCCATATTATACCTCCCGGAGTTTCCAAAAGTCACCGCCCAAAGAGACAATATCGTCTTCTTCATATCTAAATAATTCCGTTGCAATCCAAGCGTATTCACAGTTGTAACCAATCAGGTCTAAACACTGAAATGTTGCTTCGTGATTATCGCAAGCACTAACTTTTTTCATAATTTTTTCACCAGTTTTATGGTTTTTCATGTGAACCGCGTAGAATTTTTCTTTCACAATATCTCTTGTGTCATACATACCAGCGATTGAAATCCACGCTTCTTTTCCATCAACCGCATCTCGAATCTCTTCAAAATGACGACCAAAGATATCAGCACAAACCTCTTCGGCCCATTCGATGTATTGTTCCGACATATTTCTTTTATATCTTTTGATAGTTTCAATAGCGTCCTTTAGCGACACTGTTGTTCGTAACACTTTGACTTGTTGTTCTTCTGCAAATTTTTCGTAATTGCTTTTTCTATCTTGCATAAATTTCCCTCCGTTTTTCTATAATATCTTGCACTTCTTCCATTGTCGAACTTAACCAATACAGAAAGAGGAATTTCACCACGATAACCTCTTTCATTGTAAATAGGTTTTGTTGCAGACATAGGATATAATTCCCCATCTTCTGTGAAATCATAGAATCCACGATTCGATAAATGACGATAATAACTCAATTCTAATGTTTTACCATCAGACTCAAATGCCACCGTAACTCTCATAGGGTAGTTGTTTTTGTTGTCGCCTTTCGAATACAATGGTTTACCCACAAATAATGGTTCTAAATGACTTTTCTCACAAAGGTGAGCACCTCTATAACATCTGTAAGGTGTGTTACACTTCGAACAATAATGAACAATTTTCGTATACGGCATAACCACACCTCCTAAACCATACTCATGTATTCAGCAAGTGAGTCCATTACATCTTTTTTACTACCGGCCAAAGAACATCCATCATTCATGTGCTCGTCCATATACTTTTTTAATGTCATTGCATCAAAGTTTTCTGGAACAATATCATTTGTATATACAGAGTAATAATCGCCGTGATTTTGTACCAAATAAAATCCCTTTTTACACTTACCGACAGCAACTACATTATCCAATAAGATGCCGCCAATCTCAACCATTTGTTTTTCTTGATAATACTTTTCGTATTCATCTTTAGTTACGGCATAAGCCGTTTTTCCGTCACTCATAATAACACGACCATCATGTTCGTGATGATAACTGTATCCGGCAAATATTTTTTCCCTTGCTTCTTTTCCAGTTACCACCTGAAACTCACCTCTTGGTGTTTGAAATCTTTTCATAAAAAATTTCCTCCTTCTAAATCCAATTAAAAACCTCAATGTCTTTTGCTGGAACACCGTGTACATCCCATCCGCGAAAAACATTGTAAGTATCATTATCCTTGTCGTAATAACCACAGAAGCAATTCACAAGTCTTCTATCGAAAGTACGATATCGAATCTTTGTATTAAACGGGATAATAACTCTTCCCGTACCATCCAACCCCTTACCATCAGGGTTTGTCGTATCAACACGACTTTCACAAGGGCCCGGATTGCACTTAATGCATTCAAGACCGTTTACTGCACATGCATTCATTCCTTATTCCTCCTCTAATAAAACCACTATTTGATAATCATCTTTATATACGATTTTTTCATTAGGCAATGAATCTTTTACGATTTTCCTAACTCCGAAAAATTTCTTACTCATAAAAGCCAGTTTTATCAAATTGATATCTTTCTTGAAAAATCGATTACCTTTTTCTGTAAAGTAAGAAATTGTTTTTATTCCTTTGTTCTCAGCAAAACATGTAGGCAACGGAAGTTCTTTATTGATTTTCCTGATTAAAAACTCATACTCATCAAGTTCTAAATCGAGAGAGTCTAATCCTTGTAATATTCCGCAACCCATATATTTGCCATTAAACATAGATTCGTATCGATAATACATAACACTACCACTCAAATTCAAAATCGTATGTTAAAAATTCGACCTTCCAACCGCAAATGTTAGAGAGATAGTAAATGAACGCGTCTTGTCCGTTACCGTTTTCGAACACTTCAAACATTTCTTCAAAATGTTCGTCATATTCATCACGGTCATCCGCGTAGTCACAGAGTTTGGCATATTTAGAAGCCATAACAACAGCCTCTGATACCTCCTCTTTAGACACACCTTCCGGAACATAAAGGAATAAATATTCAGTTCCGCATTCCTCTTCAAAACTCTTAATCACATACTTTGCCATTTCTATTTCCTCCTTATTTCTAACAATTTTCGTAATCACCATTATCAATGTCTGTTAATGTTTCCTTGATTACTTCTTGAGCATAGGAATCTGTTTTTGCATCTTCATCTAAATACTCAATTTCTTTTGTTTGATAATTGATTTTCGCAATCACATCACCGTCTTCGTTATCATCATCTGTTAACCATGCGTCAATGCAGACGACCTTGTCTTCTGTGTCGTGAAAATCATTTCTAATTTCTGACCATTTACTCATATAAGACTTCCTCCTTAAATAATACCAAAAATTTTAACATCATAACTTGATTCTGGTATTTGTAATCCAAGTACATGTGCAATAGCCGTCATATACAATAAGTCACAGTTGTATAGACAAGCAGACCATAAATCATGTTCATCTACTGCTTCCCACTCTTCTGCTAAACCTTCGTAATAGCCAGCAAATGCGAATTCCGAGTCACTGTCTTTCATCAGTTCCCATACTTTTTTTTCTACTTTTTCAAATGTTTTCTTTTCCATACATTTGTCATAAATTTCCTGAGAAATTTCTGATTCAAGCATATTACCCAACTTGTTTAACAAGTCGATATCTTCGAAAGTTACATATTTTGTAATATAAGTAGCCATCTTATTTCCTCCATTTTTCTACAGTGTTTCTGTTTCTAATTTTGCTATTAGTGTTTCCGAATCCTGTTTGATACCCAGAGTGAACAACAAGAACTCCCTAAGCACTTTTGCCTTTTCTCCGATATAAGCAACGGTTCTTTCTTCGATTCCATCACAACTAACGGTAGCCTCATATCCTGATGGCTTTGCAAAACAATCATAAGTTTCCTTAAACACTATGTTTACATCATCTGTTAATTTCAGTTGCAGATAGCGAGATAAAGCCTTGATGTTTTTACCAGACACTACTTTAAAGTATTCATATCCGACACCGTCAATATATTCACCGCCACATTTCCATCCAGAATTCAGTAAACTTATTACTCGATTTTTATTGGAAGTTCTCTCATATTCTAGCGAATGATAAAGCACATATTGTGCTTCGTTTGTTTTTATTGACGCTGTAACCGCATCAACATAAATTTGCATCATAAACATTTCCTCCTTTTTTTGTTTTCTGAAGTATTTAGATATTAGGTCTTGCCCTCGCAATGCCCTTCTGATTGTGATTTTGACACAATTTTTTGCAGACTTGGTATAGCGGATGATAAGACCGGCACCCCATAATTTCTAATGGTTTTTTCCGAATTATATTATTCTCATAAGCATTACTATTCATTTTTACACCTCCCTGTTTCTTTATTATATAATTCAATCATAGTATGATTTTTCTAAAGACCTAACAACGAGGCGAAAACAACCTTTGGTATGCTATATTATATCACATATTGAGCACCAATACAAGAAAATTAAAAGAAAAGACACTCATAAAGAGTGTCTTAACTACAATATTTTTTTTAGACTGCAATAGGAATATTTTTGATTTGTGGACCCGTCATATAGTTGTCTAATCTTACATCATCCGGTGTGAAATCATAGAAATCTTTTATCTCCGGATTAATCCATAATTTAGGAGCAGGAAGTGGTGTGCGAGAAATCAATTCCTCTACAAGTGGTATATGTCTATCATAGATATGAGCATCTGCGATAACATGAACAAATTCCCCTACTTTCATATCGCAAACCTGTGCAAGCATATGTACAAGAACAGCATATTGGCAAACATTCCAGTTATTTGCCGCGAGAACATCCTGAGAACGCTGATTTAAAATTGCATTCAAAATCAACTTATCTTCTCCCTCTCTTTTCGTCACATTGAATGTCATACTGTATGCACAAGGATACAAATTCATTTCATGTAAATCCTGATGTACATAAATATTTGTCATAATGCGACGGCTATACGGATTGTTTTTTAAATCATAAATTACTCTGTCGACTTGGTCCATCATGCCTTCCTTGTATTGATGTTTCACACCCATCTGATATCCGTAAGCCTTACCAATGGAACCGTCTTCATCTGCCCAACTATCCCAAATGTGCGGTTTTAAATCATGAATATTATTTGACTTTCTCTGCCAAATCCAGAGAAGTTCGTCCACACAACTCTTAATTCCCGTGCGACGGAGTGTAAGAGCCGGAAATTCTTTTGACAAATCATAGCGATTTACAACACAAAATTGCTTGATTGTATAAGCCGGGGTTCCATCTTCCCATTTGGGACGAACCCTCTCCCCTTCCGTGCTTGTGCCGTTATCTATAATATTTCGGCACATATCAACAAACACTTTATCTGCATAACTCATTTTGCATCCTCCTTTCATATTTGTAAAAGTAGTATGAATGAACAACAAATGCAACAAAAAAAGCGACACCTTTCGATGTCGCTTAAATCCAAATACATTACTTTTTACTACTGATAAGAGCCTTAATTTCTTCTACTGTTTCTCTTACATATCTTCTATAATAATTCCCCAAGTAGATTAAGGACTTATCCTGTTGTTGTACCATTGTCATTAAATAATCATTGTTAATCAGTATAGAACTTCCGTCTAATTGAGTTAATTTGACAAACTTATTGTCTGTAACAGACATAATGTCATCCATTGTCTCAATAATCATTTGACTGGTTTTATCAGCAAAATAGATATCAGATTTCATAATTCTTGATTTGTTTTCTGCACTACAAATGTATGCAATTTTATCAACATCAATCGTAATAGAAGCCGTATTTGATTTTTTGAAGTCAAAAAACTTAGCCATGGCAATTTACCCTCCTTATTAATTATCTTTTGTGTATTATTAACCAGCGATGATATAACCGCAGTTATAAATCAAAGCCGGAAAACAAAGTTCTATTTTTTTCTAGCAATTCTAAAAACTCGTTTGTCAAAGATTGAATTTCTTCATCAATAGATTGAATGCTTCTTTTTCGAACAGGATTTTCTTCTTTTTTAGCCAAATATCTTGCCGGATGTATGTCGTAATTATTTTTAACAATTTCACTTAAACCCACAAGTGTGAACATACCGTCTTCTGGTTTATTGTTTTCCAATAAAGAAACCAATTTATTTTTTCCTTCCTCTGTTAATTTTAAAGGTTCTCTTCTGCACTTTTCAAAGAAAACATTTTCATTTTTAGACATATCCAAAAACATGATTTTTCCTTGATTTTTTTCAAGAACAACAAGAACACTTTGAACAAGTGCATCATAATGTAGACATGGTATATTAACAATCGCTTTTAGCATACTATTTTTTAGTATATTTTCTCTTATTTTTTTATACGATTTATTACATCCACTTATAATGTCATACGGCAGAACCAATACGGCACGTCCGTCTTTTTCGAGAACCTCTAATGTCTTAGCCAACATCAACACATCTAAAGTAATGCAAGAACAATCTTGCAACCAATTACTACAAAGCAATTCTTGTTGTTTTGTGAAATTATTTAATTTCGTCTTTATTGGTATATCCATAACGATTTTATCATATTTCTTTTTAAAAGTAGTAGATGTAAAATCTCCAACAGATAGGTTAATATTTTCTTTTCCCAATAAAATAGAATAAAGAGTTGCTATTTGTATTGATGCTATATTGGTATCCATACCCGTAATGATTGTGCTAGTATCTTTAGTACAAAACATGGTGGAAATTCCACGACCTATTGCCCCATCACAAAAAGATTCACCATCCTTGATGTTTGCGAAAATTTTAAACAACTCAGACAAAGCGGGAGTCGTTGCGAAACCACTTTTGTCAGCATTATACGCACGCATACTTTTATATGATGTTTCAGCAATATAATCCTTCATAATTTCAGCAATATTTTCATTATTGTGATGATAAGACAACTCATTGACACCAGAAAGCAAAATTTTTAAAACACGTGCACTTACTTCAATACCCATATTATCTACAAAGAAATTTTTGAATAAATTTTCTTGCAAATCAAGTTCTTTTTCTAACCATTTTGTTGATTCAAAAATTAAAAAATCTTTGCTAACATCATCTTTATATGCATATATATGTTGTTGTAATGCAAACAAAGTACGAAAATATTCTTGTTTCAACCCTGCGGTCGTTTTTTCAATTCTGTCAATTGTGTCGTTCAAAAGTTTTTTGAGCGCTAAAAAATACAAAACATAACGCATCGCATCATAGGTTGCCAAACCTTCTTTATATAAGTTTTTTATGATGTTTTCTATTTGAATTTTTGTTTTCACATTGGCATCTGTACACATATTATATTCCTCCCAATACAACATTTAATTTTTCTTTTTCTAAATCGATAATATGTTTCATTATAATTTCTTCCTTTTGAACATTTTCACAATAAAGAGATATTTCTCTTTGTTTTTCAATATCAAAAACAGGAATCTGTACTTCTTTAAGTCTACTAACACTAAGCATAGGTGTAGTTGTTTTTGACACAAGTTCTTTTGCCTGTTCTTTGAAATTGTCAGAATTTATAAATGCCGTTAAAAATTTTGCATCTATTTCCAACGAGTTTTTTATTCTTATGAGCAAACAAAAAGAAGGCACAAACAGTCCGCTTGTTTCTTTTGTGATGTAAGCGGCATTGTAAGGCATAGATGCAGACAAGATGATATCTCCTTCACGAGTTAATTTTTTCTCATCAATTTCTGTTTTACATTTAATTTCTTTTGTAGTATTTAAATCAACGAATCCGTTTTTGAGTGAAACAGGATAGGCGACACGCACTTCTTTCTTAATATCATCGTCCTTTTTTACCTCAATTCTTGAAGTCGCTATTCCACTGCGAAATTCTAATGTTTTAAAATCTCCTAATTTTTTCATTATTTTTCTCCTTAGTTAAATTTTCTTTTATAAAGAGCCTCCCTATTTTCAGATGCTCTTTCTAACTCCAGCCATGCTTTATTCAAATGAACACGCATAGCATAAAACTTTGTCACCTCATAAGAAGACTCCAAATCAGAGTCTTTGATATTATCAGATAACTTGTGTGCATTTTCGATTTGTTTGAAAGCACTTTGAATACACTCGTCAATTTTCTGCAATGTTTCTTCTACGGTTAATTTTGTTTCTTCCATAATATTACCTCCTGTTATTTCTAACGAACAAAAATTTTTCTTCCAACATATTTTTCTTTCAGTTTTTCCATTTCTGGACGATAAGTACGGAAAGTTACATAGCAAGTGTCAGAATAGAAGTTAATTGTTTCTATCACGCCGTTTTTATCTGTTAAAACATCTCCACAAGTAGCACCAGGAAAACGAATGGCGTATACATGACCGCCGGACTCGTCATTGTAAACTTCTTTGCGAGTACCATAAGCCATAAGGTATGTTTTAAAGACTATATTAGGTCCCCCATTCATGTAAGAGTCCATTTCTTTTGTTAATTCACAGTACCCCTTGTCACGCGCTTCCTTATCCTTAAATTCGACAAACATAGACTGTTCGCACTCTTTTTCAGTAAGAAATACATAATTTCCAACTTCTTCAGGTGTAAAATCGATATCATCCAAAAGTTCTTCCCCTAAGTCCGTATCGACAGCATCATAACAAAGTGCTGTATACTGTACACATTTGTCGGATATATTTACAGAACTAACAACATATTTGCGAATGATACCCATTTCATCTCTTGCATAGACCGGCCAGCCAGTTAAAAGCATACAGCCCGGATAAAAACCAGTTCCCTTTAATTCTACGAATTGTTCACAAAGTTCATGAGAACCCTTACCCAATCCTTCAAAAAAATCATTTAATGTAGTATTCATAATAATTTTCCTCCTCTATATGTATTTGGTCGCATCTTCCAACAACCTTTATGATATACTTCATATATATTATGTAGTACAAATCCTCCTAACACCAAAAAAAAACACACGGACAGAATCCGTGTGCGATTTTTAAACAAGCGACAAATCCATCTCTCGATAAACTTCTTTCGCTTTTTCCTTGCTAAGAATACGTGCCACTTCTGGTCCAAAAGCCGTAATCACATCAAATTCTAAATCAGTATCCAGCAAATAATCGATAAATCCCACATTCTGAGAACTGATTATTTCCGGCATTTTTTCTTTAATTCTTTCAACGACTTCCGGATATTCGTCAGGATGCACTGTGATTTCTGGCACCCACATAATATTTTCCGGCTCAACTTGACATGTTGCCGTAGCATATTCTTCTATGCAATTTCTTCTTCCTAATAATAATTTCATAATATTTTCTCCTTATTTCAGTTGCAGTATTTTTGAGTCTATTGCTGTAACACTTTTAACTCGGTGAAACAAAAACTCTTCTTCAAAAAGAGTTTTTGCTTTCTCCTCTGTTTCTTCTAATACTGCATATGTTTCAATTTCTTTTGTGATTAAGTTTTCCGCCTTAACTTTGTACATCAGTATTTTCCTCCGGATATCGTTCATCTTTGCGTTTACGAGTTTCGATGATGAAGTCTCTGAATTCATCATAATTTTTGAAAGTTATATACTTTCCATTGTAAACATCGAAACATTGTTCCCCGTTTGCCATTTCGTACTCATTGGCAGAAACAATAATATAAACATCATTTCCATCGCTATGTTCAAAAATAGGATTAAACAAATATTCTTTCATATCAAGAACATTATCAACGCTTAATCCGCTGTCTACAGCATCCAAAAGAATCCATCTTTCTTTAGGGATTTCTTTTTCTTCTTCGTTATCTTTAATACCACCGGCTTCGCGGAAAATACGAGAAAATTTTTTATTTCTTTCATCTGATACTCCGGTTTTAATGAACGGAATTAATTTACGAGAAAGTTGTGTTAAGTTCAGTATGATACCTTCGCCTTCAGAAGAACAAAGCGAAGCCGATACAAAATCAAAGTTCCCGTAAAAAGCAGCCTCAGAAACAGAACGACTACCACCGTTTTCTAAATTATCAAACTTGATAAAAGGAACACTCTCTTCTTTTAGAGAATCGGCTATCTGATGAAGCATGGTTGACTTTCCCATTCCATTACAACCAACCAAAACAGTCAATCCCGGTTTTAAAGTAATAGTTCTTTTTTTGAAAAGTTTAAAATCTTCTCCATAATAGTGATTTTTTAATTTAATTTTTCTGCTCATAATTTCCTCCTATTGTTGATTAAGATTTTTGATAAAGTTAGGGATTAAATCAATAATAGTTGTAGTTTGAATTACTTCCCCGTCAATATCAATTAAGATATCGGACAATCTTTCTTTTTCTTTTTGTAACTCAGACATAACTTCATTATTTTTTTCTTTGATATCTTTCTCAAACTCCCTAAATGCATGAGAATAATCAGATACTTGCATTTGTTCGATGTTATGTTTCAACGCATATTTTTCACAATAAGGTTGTAAAATATTATCTCGTGCAATTTTAGAAATTCTTTCTTTTTTACATTTGATTTCTGGAATATAATCATCACGATTTTGTTTGTCTAAACACATATTATATAAAAACATATCCGCATCCAAAATCGTGACGGGAATACCACTTTGATTTGCTGGACCCTCCCAAACGTTACTCCAATTTTTCGCTCGAGCATTCCATTCTCTGTTTGTAATACTGTCCGGTTTATCTGTTGAATTTTGATAATGATATTCTTTTAAACCATATTTTTCACAAAAACTATTGTGTTCCGGGGTGTTTTTTTCACAGATTTCTAGTAAAATTTTTGTAAATTCATCTCCAAAAGAAGCAAATAGCAGTCTTGTTTGACTAAGCGGAAACAATACAATCGATGCATATATCCAATAATCTTGATTTAAAATTGTAGGCGAAAGTTCGGTTGCCTTGATTTTTTCATCAACAATTTCTTTACACAATGTTTTGATAGAATAATACGATGGCGAGAAATATTTTACAATATCCTCGACCGATTTTTCCGGAAGTTTGTATCCGGAATTTAATGTATTAATCGTTTTCACCACCGACATTCGTTGTTGATATAAAGAAACCAAATATTTTTCGATTGCATCAAATTTTTTTTCATCGTCCAATATTGTAAGTTCATCTATCACATCAACAAGTTTTTGAGCACATAATTGTCGATATCGCTTTGCGAAAACATCTACCATAATCTCGCGAAGTTCTTTTGTAAACTCCAATATTTGAACAGCACTTAAAGATTTCATGCAAAAACCATTATAAATTTTTGTAGACATGATTTATTCCTCCTTATATTTTCCTGTCAGACAAACATCATCAATAGAATGTCTTGTTTGCATCTGTTTCAAAGCAACAACGGCATTATCAAAGTCAACAAACACCGTTTTACCAACTTCTTCAATGTCGCATATTTTAAATTTGCTCGGAACTATCTTTGCACATTCCTGATGATGTCTTCGAATTCCAAGATTTTTAATTGCCAAAGCCTTCGAGGACTTCCGCGGAGTTCCTTTGATAAAACCACAATTATTTTGCCCATAAGTATCTCTGCACTTACAAGCAACAATACGGAAAATATCTGTTCCTATCGCTAATGGTAACTCTAACATTGGCTTTAATATGTCTCCAGAATCTACAGGCTCGATTTCCATAACATCTTCTAATTCACAAAGACGATTGACAGCATCCCACATTGCGTCCAAATTCTCAACTTTTGTTTTTGACGCACCGTCACAACACAAAACCTCAATGCAATCTTTAGAAATTCTTCTTGTATATCTTTTCTTTTGATTACTCATTATTTTCCTCCTCTTTTTCTAACCGATAAAATTGTTCGTGCTCCTCAAAAAAAGGAATTGCATCCCATGGGTCGTTTGACTGTTGGTCATACTTATCCATATAATCTCGGGCATCATCAAAAACCACTGTTTTCAACACATTGTTTTGCTCATCATATAAAACTCCATCTTTATAGTAAAGTGCATGTTCAGGAGTTGCATATTCGAATTCCTCATAAAACAATTCTGGATTTGTTGTGATTCCGCGAACATCAATATAAACTTTTTTACCTGCATATTCAGATACACAGTATGCGTGAATCAGTCTTCCGTCTAAAGCATTGACTACTTCGATATTGTATCCTAGAAAATCGTGCAAAGCAATTGCAAAATCTGGGGCATAAGAACGCAAAAGATTATATGCGTCAAGCCAAGGTTTTTTTCAGAAAATTCGTTTTCCATAACAATTTGCAAATTAGCACCCCCACCTTCTTTTTCTTGGAGAATGCGAAGTTTTTCGTAATATCCATTTCCTTGTTCATATAAAAGCATCATATTTTTCATAATTATTCCTCCTATTGTTCGATTTGATAAAAATGTTTTTGAAGCGAAATAAAGAAGTTCGCTTCCCAGTAAAACTCCGATAATTCATCATAAGTAGAAGCGTAATCATCTACTGATTTAAAAATTTCTACCTTCAATTCTCCTTCGAAAGCATATAATACACCATTCTCATAAGTGAGCCAATCTTCGAAATCTTCATAAAACAAATCTGGATTTGTTGTGATGCCACGAATGTCTATATACGCCTTTTTACCTGCGTATTCAGATATGCAATATGCATGAATTAAGTTACCATTTGAGTCATGTATGGTTTCGATTTTATACCCAAATTCATCAGCCAAAGCAATAGCAAAATCTGGGCAAAGACCGTGCAAATAATCATATGCACTATTCGGCGTATCATAAACCTCATTTTCCATAAACCCAAAAGTAGCGTCTTCTTGTCCATCTTCTTCTATGAGAATGCGAAGTTCCTCATAATATCCATTTCCTTGTTCATATAAAAGCAACATATTCTTCATTTCCTCCTTTCTTTCTTTCTAAATATGTCAAACATATTATGTTTTATCAAAAGAGGAAACAAAAAAACAAAAGCCGATTTTTATGTAGAATCGGCTATTGTAAAAATGTTAAATTTTAGACAAACTTATTGCAAATAAGATAAATAGACATTTCTTTAGAAACATCCTCTTCTCTTAACGCACGAGCAAATTTCAATACATCATTTTCTTCGTCAGTACAAACATTGTCAAAGATTACATTCGCAAGAAGTTCTGTGTATCCAATCTCAGTGAATTCTTTCACAAATATGCGTCTTCGATATTCTTCATATCCTATTTCCCGAACAACACTCCAAACCTCTTCGGTTTTCACAAGAGGCATTTTCTTTTCAATAAAATCTTTCAAATCTTCATACCCCAATTCTTCGGTAAAGATGATTTTCTTTGCGGTATTAACATTATAATGTTCATCGTAATCATCTTTATAAACAAGTGCACGAACCTTAAAAAACCGATTCTTGTCATCTAAAGAATAGTGGTCAAAAACATCTTTTAGTTTCGGAGAAAAATTAAATCCCCGACCTCTTCGTTCAACCTCTCCGTCATGGACAAATTCTTTGTTCATTTCATACTGGAAATTACGGCAAGTCATATCGGAAAGAGTTCCTTTATATCCCTCAACCCAAATACACTCTTTACCGTCTTCCCAAATCTTTTTTTCTTTTCTATTTGCCGCTTTTAAATGTCTTCCTTTCATACAAACCTCCTAATTAAAATAATTTTGCCATTCTTTGTTGTAGCAAAACATAGTGTCCTTGTTAATAATTTCTTTAAAAATCTCACCATGTATCGAAACATCAGCCTTTTCTGTTTTTTGCAACACCAAGCCATGTTTTTTAACATAAGTTTTTATAGAAGAATGTTTGCATGCACCGGAAATAGGATACGGATATGTGCTTTCTGATGTTCTCTTTTTTGTTTGAAGAAACTTATCGAATGCTTCTGCGTTTATTAGTGTCCACTCAATTAAACTATCACCATGTAGATAACAAACACTTTCAATCAACATATCTTTTTCCGGCTGTTCTTCACTTCGGAAAACCATTCCTGCACGAAATGGCTCTTCGCAATTTGTAAATTCTGAAATATCTCTCATTATTTTTCCTTTCTTTTTGCCTCACATTGATAACCCTTATATATAGTATGTAGAAAAACACACAAAACCCTGTTTGCATTCAGGGCTTTGCATATATAACGTAACAACCCCATTATTCAGTTTTCAAAGGAACTAAAATTTTTGCTTTGTATACACCGGACAAATCTTTGTACGCCTTCATTTCAACACAAGGCTTTTCTACATTTTTATCTTCCACAATTTCATACTCGGAAAGAGAAAAATCATGTCTTTCACCATTATGTTCTACAACGATTAAACACTCTTTTCGTCCTCTATTTGAATATTCGAAATAGTACAAATCAGTATCAGTCGATGTATAATAAATATCTTCACTAAGTGGTGCTAGTTCATATTGTTTCACTTCTGAAAACGGGTTCCATATAAGAATTACAACAAGAGCCAAAACGAAACCGCATACTAAACCGATGCAACCGCCCAAAATATTTGACACCATATCGTACGCGTTCCGACATTCCAATACAATGTAAGAGATACACATAACCACGATTGAAAACTCATATATAGCCATAGTAGCAAAACCGCAATTACCTGTTATGTACAATACAAACAAAATAATCCCTGTTATGAAAAATAATATCGGAAACCAAAATCTAAACAAAAAATCTTTCACTTTTCCCATGTTATAATCCTCCTATTTATTGAAACAACTTCAGTACGATGTCCATAACAATCAAAATCAATGGAATAATTACAGGAATGTATACGACAACAATTGCAATCCAATCGAAAATTTTGATATTTCTTAATTTGGTTAACATTTGTGCATATGCAATCTTGTCGTTAGCAGTCCAATTTTTATGCTCTTTCTTTTCCATTTCAGAAATATCATTTCTTAACTTTCGTGTTGTTAACTCGATTGTTTTCTTTGGAAGCCAAACAGAGCCCGCAAATAACAATATTAACCCAACAACAATGCCGATGATAGCGAGCGTCCATCCTACAACTGTAAAATAATCTTGCACAGTTGCGGTAGACTGCCCACTGGTAATTCCACGAAAAATACTTTCTATAATTTTTTTATAACTTTTAAACAACATATTATTTCCTCCTTATATCAACTCTACAATTTCGTTTAATACATCATTTTTTACTTCGAGAAAATCATCCCCGCCCAAACCGGTAATGATGCTTTTATCCTGTCCTTGTTTACAGATAAGTATTTGCCCTATCTGTATACAAACATAGTACCATTTATCAAATGTGATTCCATATTTAGCCGCTTCTTCGAAAGGTAAATACTTTTTAGATATGCATAAACGATTATCTGCAATCTTATCACTATAATGTTTTTTAATATATTCAATTTGTAGGTTTAATGTATAATCCTGTTGTTCTTTTTCCAAATATCCCATATCAGCCAGTATAGAAGAAAATTTACCTACTTTATGTATTGCATACTTATAACTGATATCAAGAGCACGGGACAATACCCAATTTTCGCCCTTGTTGTAATTTCGCTCCATATCCATACAGGCAAATAAAGAATTAAAGAAATATTTTAAATGCTCTTCTGTAAGCGGTCCTCCCGCATTGTAAAAATGTTTCATTAAAGTGTCTTCATTAAAAGTAATTACGGCATTTACAATACCTCTTCTGTCTCGAAATGATAATTGATAGTTATACCAACGCTTCATTCGTTTTTTTAAACAGCACAAATCACACCGGTCAATCATCCACTCTCTAGATTCTTGAACCAACGCCATTATCACTACAACAACGATTAAAGCAACGATAATGACCAAAAACAAACACAAGGCAATTTCTGCTCCTGTAACACTGTGTGTCATTTAAACACCCTCCTTTTTCTTTTCGTACCTAACATATAAGACCCCATAAGTATTGAGCACCAATACTGTAATGTAAGTTTATCATTTGTTAACATTTTTGTCAATATATTTTTAAAAAAACAAAAACCCCAAACTTTCGTTCAGGGCTTGTTTTTCAATATTCAGTTTTGGATTATCCTAAATAATCACCAAGTTTGACTCCTCCAGCAATCAATCCGCAGATTAAAAGACCTAAAAATCCAGTTACAATAAAAAAACTCATAACTTCGTGAATAGCATTTCCAATTTCCATAAACATAATTTTTCTCCTCTGTACCGCAGTACAGTTTATGGATGATATAGATTCTAAAGAATACTGAAATAACATCCATAAATCCTTTCTTAATAATGATATTAGTAGTATGAATGACGGGATAGGTTGATAACGGAAACTTAAAACTATATCTCATACTATAAATGAAGGGATAGGTGGTTGAATTGCAAGAGCAAAACATTAACAATCGAAACTATGTAGAAAAATATTATGAGAACAAAAAAGAAAATATACAGAATAATTCTGATAGTTTAATACACGCACTTTTATGGTGTGGCGGTTTTTTCGCATATTACATGATTATCGTACTATTGGTAACTGTTATTATATTTTCTTTAATTGGAATAACAATGGGTCTAAACGGAATTGCCACAGAGCAAATTTTTACTTATTTAGACAATGATTTTGATGGGATTATCAATGTGATTATTGCAATTAGTGCTCTGTTATTATTATTTTCTTATGTTAGTTATGTTTTATTGTATAAACAATACATGAAGGGAGAAAAAATTTATAAAAAACCAGAGGCAGATTCCCTGGCAAAATCTACTTGTTTAACCTTTCTTGTTTCTTTTTTTGTTAGATTTGTAGGAATATGTGGCGTGTACATACTTATAAGTTTAATGAAGAAATATATGACAGTTGAAGACATAAATAACATAAACAATATTGTATCAACCGAAAGAATGAGTCTGACCGTTAGTACAATTAGTTCTGTTTTGTGTGCACCGATTTATGAAGAAATTGTTTTTAGATACGGAGCACAGAAAAATCTAGATAAAATTTATCCAAAGGCAAGTGTTATATTGACGTCTTTTATTTTTGCAGCAATGCATTTAAATATATCAAGTTTTGTACCCATTATGATTTTAAGTGTCTATATGGGACACTTATATAAAAAGACAGATAATCTTTTGTATCCGACACTCATACATATGGCATTTAATATTACGGGTGTGTTAGCGCAATATACAATTTCTGTTTTATTTTAACAAAAAAAAGAGCCAGAATCTGGCTCTTAATTTTTTTTTACGAATCTTTTTCGTAAACACCTATTTGGGCACCGTGTTTTCTTACAAATTCCCAAATTTCTTCAGCATATGAAATTTCTGAAAAATTAAAGAAAAATACAGGGAATATTTGATAAGCATAAGCACGGATTGAACGCTCTGCTTCACGCTTGTCCTCAGCAACGATATAAACTTTCTTTTTGTCGATATCGTTTCTAGGAAATTTAATTTCTGCTTGATATAGAAGGAAACCACCTAACAAATTAGTAGATGGTCTAATATTAACCGTGAATCGGTCAATACTTTCTTCTGGCATATACCATTTGATTACCTCACAGTCTTGTAATCCCTTGTCTGTGTTTTCTTTCATTTCGTCTTGAAGTTCCTGCACATTTCTTGAATATTTGTAATTACCGCACATATAAATGTCTACGGATACTGTTTTAACCCTGTCGAGGTTAAAAGTAAGACTTTGTAATAAATCTCCAAATTTCATCGATTTTTCCTCCATTTCTTTCTTGATATGTTATCCAACGAGTTTCCCTCGAACAACTTTAAGACCCTCTAGCATGGCTTGTTCGTTGTGGCATTGAATTAATTCAATCTCGTCATATACTCCGGCAAAGTAATCACGAACAACCTTTTCAAGATTATCTTCATTGACTTCATACTCCGGATATTTTTCTTTGTAATCTCTTGCTAAGTAGACTAATGAAAGTAAAGTATAATAGAAACTGCTATGCGGATTGTCATTTCCTTGCAAAATTCTTTTTAATTCTTCATTATTGAGTTCTACTAAATGTTTTTCCATAACAGACCTCCTTAATTCCAAGCCGGATATCCAAAATTTCTAATGTATCTTTTAATTTCTGGCTGAATAATGGTTGTGAAAATCTCAACAAAAACTTTTGCTTTATGTGGATAATCATAGTAACAATATTGTTCCGCATCTGGAAGTTCTAAAACCTCTTCTGCGAAATCAATCAATTCAATTTCATTTCTAAAAGTTGCATCGCGAAGCGAAGCAAGAATTGTATCGTCGTCTTCTCCAGCCTCTTTGACAAATTCCAATAAATGATGTTTAGATTTTTCTTCACTGAATACATTTTCCGTTGCAATCTTATCAATTAAATAAGATGCCGGAATACTAGAAACAAAATCCAAGAAATGATAATGCTTTTCTTTTGTCCATTCGTATGAAAAATTTCCACAGTCTGAAACAAAACTTAAAGTCCAGTTGTCAAGGTCAAGATATGTTCTTGCCCATAAACATTCTTGATATAATTTATCGTCTTTGTCTAATCGAACGCTGACTTCAACAACATTTGCTTTACTACTACTTACATACATATTACTCTTCCTCCTTCGGTTCTCCAATGACTTTCCCAAACACACATCTGTCGAGTTCACATTTTAATCCAGTAGGATTGTGAGAACATCGATGTGCTGTACAAAACCGGTCTGGAATCGCGTCATTTTCTGTCATTCCTTCTCGGTAAAGTTCTTCCACATTTTCAACCTCGGTGCACTTATAATTACAAGTACCTCTATCGAGTTTACACATATGGCATTTGATAATTTTCATAACATTCCCTCCTTTAATTCGTATACTCATCCAGCATACTTTTATTTGTCATCAATAATAGTATGTTTTTTAACTTTTTTTGATAAAACCCTGATGAGACTAGAAACAGCCCAACATATCAGACAAACAATTACAGACAGTATAATAGAATACAACATTGTTTGCACAAATGTAAATTGAACTTCTAAATTAGCATATAAATATTCTATATATCTAACAACAAATCCGTGTAACAAGTATATGTAAAGTGTATGACTCCCTATATTTGTGAGAATTTTGATTTTCCTATTCGGAATCATCATAAAGAATAAAATACTTAATACAAGTCCCGCAGAGATTGTTAGTATTTTGATTAGTACATCTTGAATAGACGCGTAAGGAGCCACCTGTCTTACCACATCCATATCCACACTCTTGTAGTAGAAAGCAAAAACAACCAAAACAATAACGGTTATAAGCACAAAGAAAAATTTGTATTTGTTATTCATATTTTGAAAAAGATTATCTTTGTATTTTTTACAATAATATCCCAGAACGAAGAATATGTAAAACGAGAACATTCTTGAAGCACTCAAAAAACTAATGCCACCAGGAATATATCCAGACACAACTACACAAAGTGATGCAATAATAATCGCGACAAACTTGTGTCTTTTATTTTTTGTTTTCAATAAAGGGATTGTTATTGTCCATCCTAACAATGAAAACATATACCACATCAACCAATGAGGGTACAGATAAGATAACTTATATATCCTATCGGGCATCAAAACAAAACTAAACAAAACATATAACGTTTGAAATACAAAATATGGGATGAGAATTCTTTTTACAATTTTGTTTATATTAAAGCCGGAAAACATGCCTGTTAAAAACACAAACGCAGGCATATGGAATAAGTATATTACCTTATACAAATATTCGGTTTCTACACACTTAAAAGCAGTGAGGAAATGTCCAAATACAACTAGAAAAATAAGGATTGCTTTTGCATTATCCCATTTTACAATTCTTTCTTTCATAATACCCCCCCCTTTTATTTAAACAAAACCCCGAATTTATAAACGGGGTTTTGATATTATACATGCATATTCTCTAATCGAAAACGATTTCCATTTCATTTTCTCGAATCCATCTACATTCGTGTACATCAATACCGAGTTCATCCCTTATGATTTCCTTAAATGATAAGTCGTCATATCTGATGAACGCAATTTTCTGACATACAAGGCGATGGTAATCGTGGATGGTAAGATTGTGTTTTTCAATGAGTTTTGGGTTTTCTTTTTTAAGTTGTTCCCACCATCGAACCTGATACTCGGCTCTGGTTAAAACCACCATACGCCCTTTGAGATGTTCATTAAAAACCTTAATAGGCATAATTGCTCTTTTCTTTATATACATTTGATTTTCTTGTTCAAATTGAGTCATAAAATTACCTCCCATTATTCTGTTTTGTTAAAATCATATCCCCGCCATATAACCACAGCCGTATTCAAATTTGGAAATTGAATACTACAATTTGTTTTGACTATGGCATCATCTTTTTCCACCTCTTCACAAACCCGCTTTGAAAAATTCTCAAAACTTTCAATTTGACCAGTCACTTCTGATGGCTCAAGATTTCTTTCGAAAACTTTTCTTAAAAACTTAGGTGCAACTGTCATATTTTTTATTCCTCCCTGTTAAAAAAACAGTAGAGACACGGTTAGCGTCGACTCTACTGTTTTTTATAAAACTATTCTTCTACAGTTACCGGCTCTACTGCAGATGTGGAACCCTTATCTACAACATTACCTTCAGTATTTGTTTCGTTTACGCTTTCATCATTTGTTTCATCATTTTGAACTTTGTTGATTTTCGAAACGGAAATCTCGTAAGCCACACGACTTTCCACAATATCTCCTTCGATGTGCTTGTTGTATGTACGACTTTGAATGCGACCTGTAAGCATTACCTCTGTTCCTAATTCATAATCTTTTACTTTTTCAGCATTGGTACCCCAGCACACGCAAGGAATATAATCCGTTTTTCTTTTATTTCTGTTTACCGCAAGCATAACATCGGTAATAATTCTTCCCTTTGGTGTTTCTCTGTAAACAGGCGGTTTGCAAATAAAACCAGTTAAGTTGATGGAATTATTTGTATCTCCGTTTTCGGTTCCGTCAACTAATTCAAAACTGTCTGCAAACACAAATAATTCAAGTTTGCTCTTTTCTTCGCTTACCGGCTTGTTGAAAGAACGATAGGAACCGCGAACACATACTGCTTGTCCAGCATAACAAGTTTCAGGATATACGATATCTTCTGATACTATCACAACGATGTTATCTATTTCTCCGCTAAGGCGTTTAACATCTACACTTGTTTTGTAAAATCTTTCCCCTTTTACATCATGACTGTGTTCAAGTTCTGTTTGAACAATACCCGTAATTTTTACTCTGTTGTTTCTTTGTACTGACATTATTTATATCTCCTTTTCTTTATCTTTTTTATGTTTAATATACAAAAAACTATCTCCCATATACAGATGTATATAGTGAAGGATTGTGTATTTTGTGATATTCCTTAATTTGTGCTTGATAATTGTCCCACAATTCTTTATCTTCTTCTGGTACCTTCCAATTATCCCCCTTAGGACAACGACCACACCACATACAACTATATCCATCACATACCTGTGAAGATTGTGGCATTGGAGTTGGAGGGTATAATTTACTCCATTTTTCTTCCAAAGGATTTTTAGGGAAATCTAACCCATATCCAGTTCCGTCTTCATTAATAATATTGTCTAAACATAATTTCTCGGTCATAAAAATTCTCCTTTGTGCTTACATTTTGAATTATACAACCATTTTTTGGAAAAAGCAAGAGTTTTTTGTAAAAATTTTTATTTTTTTATAAAACAAAAACGGCCACACATGGTAGCCGTTTTCAGAATGATAATTAGGTGCTGAGTACAGCCTCTGCTGTTTCTTTTTTGCAGTGTTTTTCATAATAATTTTCGAAATCATGAAAGTGTATCTTACTTGAAAAACCTATCCAGTCATGACACTGTCTTTCATATTTTGATTCACACAATACGACACCGCGAGAATCAGCAAAAGCAACATACATATTTTCCGGAACGCCACCGAGTAAAGAAAAATCTTTTATGTCATAAAGCCTTAATTCTATGAACTTATTTCTCCGAATCGCTTCTAATGATGATTTCACCATAGCCGGTCCAAGAAACCCCACCAAACTTATAAGAACTCCCAAACAAAAAGTTTCTCCCAATCTTCCCCAGATTGTTTTTTGCTCGCTACAGATAAAAATAGTGACAATTAAGATAGCATATAACACAGATAATATGTATCCATATACCATTTCTTTTTTCTTTGTTTTACCGTTTTCACCAGCACTCCATACACATATTGATTTGTAAGCAATATCATTCTTCATTTTAAATACCTCCCTCTTTCTGTATAAGTGTTACACAAATATTATGTTTTTTCTCAAAAACAGATAAAGTCATAACATCCTTTTCAGATTTTTAATAACCTCTTTGATTTCATAAACAATAAGGTTATTCATAACCTCTAAATTTATATCTATCAACTCCATTGATTGTTCTAACACCTTTGCTTTTTCTTCATTATTGTTTTTAAAACGTTCTCTTCCGGCTTCGTATAAAAAGGAATTAGAAGAAAATAAAAAGCCATTGTCTTGTAACTGTAATTTTTCAACATCTTCATATAACTTATCTATTGCGTTGATGAACAAATCAAATACATCAAAATAATTTTCTTTTATATAAGCGATGTTTTTTCTAATTACACTTTCTTTGTCACTTAGCAATCTGACATACTTGTCAAAATAATAAATGTGATATGATAATTTATCTGGAAACAAAAACATTGTGGAAAATTCATGGTCTAGCATAGGTGCGAGTTTAATAATACTACCGGCATTATCACAAACGAACATAACATTTTCGTAGTGAAAATTCTGGTCTGCTTTCAGTATTGATAGCAATACCTGCATTGCTAAATCTTTACCTATATTACGATTGTTTTTTATAACTTCCGATTTAAAAATAGGAATATAATCGTAAAAATCCATACAATAATTTATGTAATCATCAATATTTACATTTTTGTCTGGATTTTTTCTGAAATATTCTAACAGGTTAATAAGATGTTCTCCATCCCCAACAATATACTCTACCAAACAACCGTTGTCGTAATATTTTTTCTCATTTTCTTCGTATCCAACACATGATGCTAATTCATATTGTGGTGCGTAACAGAAATATCGGTTTGTAATATAAGACCACACCACTTCTGCATAAGAGAACAGTGGTGTTGTAAACGGTTTTGTTTTAGACAACGGTTTAAATATATATTCTTTGTTATCTATAAGATAAACAGGAAAAAACTTATTACTTTTCACAACCCCACTTGCTTTTGTTGTGAGACTTCTGATTTTTTCGTTATAATTAACCTTTTTAACACCAAAATTAATATCCATATTTTTCACCTAGTATCGAATTACAAATACTTCATTTAATCTTTTTTCTTTGGCCAGTTCAATCATTGATTTTGTTCCCGGAGAGGAACCGTCCCAAAAAGCAATTAATACGCCGATATTATTATCTTCTTTTGAAAATCGTGCCATTTGTGCATTGCGAACAGGTCCGGCTTGTCCTCCAAATAATTTCCAATTAGCAGGAAAGTGATATACATGCAATCCATTTTGTTGACCATATCTATTGCCCAATGTGTCGGCACCTCTTGCATCTCCGCACACAATACAAATACGATTAAATTGACTCTTGTATTTTTCTTTTAGACCCACAATAATATTATCAACATTTGTTTTTAATGTTTGATAATCTTGATAATCTCTTCCGCCGGCAATAATTATTCTAATTTCTTTTTCCAAAAGACATTCTCCTTTCTAAAACAATTTTTCAGGATACACACCCGCACGAATCAAATCTCTTACAGACGCAACCACATAATCTTTATCTTTTTTGTATGTAACTCCAAACCATTTGTCTTTTGATTGAAGTACAGTAACCTCTGCCTTCTTGCTTTTAAGTAAATTTCCAACAATCGTCGGAAGTAAATACTCAGATTTCATATAATCCGAAGTGCAATTTCTCAAAAATACATCAAATCCCGTTTCTAAAATGTCAAAGAATTCCGGTTGCAATCCCCACATATTCATAGAGACCGGAGAATTTAAATCAATCGAAACATCATCATCTTCTGTTCGCATTGCGGCACCGTCTTCCGTTTTGACGATATTCTTGGTTTCCACAATATCTGCAAGCATCTGATTTTCATCCACTTTGCAGATTCCTCTTGTAACACCACCGTTTTCACTTAAGGTATTCCCAAGGACAAATCCAACCATACTGATTTGTACTTTATCACTTGTTTTCTGTTCCTTCATCAGATGATTAAACGCTTCTACATATGCTTCTTTTCCATAGTAATCATCCGCATTAATTACCAAAAATGGCTCATTCACAACATCCTTGCAGCATAAAATTGCCTGACCAGTTCCCCAAGGCTTTACGCGGTCTGCATAATTCGTTTTATATGGTTCAGGAATGTCTGATTTCTCCTGGAATGCATATTTTACTTCCACTATTTTTTCAATACGGTTTCCGATGACTTCTTTGAAATCTTTTTCTAAATCTTTGCGGATTACAAATACAACTTTATCAAAACCCGCTTCCATTGCATCATAGATGGAATAATCCATGATGATTTCCCCGTTCGGTCCAACCGGCTCTAATTGTTTAATTCCACCACCAAAGCGACTTCCAATACCCGCCGCCATAACAACAAGTGTAGCCTTTCCCATATCTAAACCCTCCGTTCTTAATCATTATTTATATTTTAACACAAAATAAAAGAAAAAACAATCATAATTATAATATATTTGTATTTTATAAACAAAAAACGACTGTGTAAAACAGCCGTTCTTGTTGTTAATATGGTTTTAATTTTTTGATGACTCATTGATTTCCGATGTTCTATTTTCCATCCAATAACCTTCGTAAGCACCATATCTGCCACAGATTATGTAATGATAAACATCATCCAATCCATTAGCCCAGACTTCTTTATATCCTCTAAAAACAGTCATAGGATAGATGCTGATTACTCCTTCTGCATTTTCAGTGGCAAACCAAATATCTTCTGCACTTTTAGCAGTATAAACAAACGGTGCTTCCACTGTTAAAGTGATAGTTTGTTCTTCATCGATAATAATTCTCGTGGTAGGAAGATAGTTCGCAAATATTTTCATTTTAGGAATATGAAAGTCCGCTTCTGATTCTGCACCTGTGCAGTAATCACTTACTTCGTCTCCTTCTTCCTCACACTTTCCATCGCAAATATCTTTGATTTCTTGAAAAAGAATGTTTTTTATCTTTGGGTTTTCACAAATAACAATCATATTTTTTGTCATAGGGTCCATTAGATTCATTTCATCTTTTTTTTCAAAGATTTTTTTATTAAATAAGATTCCTTTGAGCATATTAGCACCTCCAGTTAAATAAGTTTTTTGAATTGCATGGTATCCAATCCATTAGAAACCGACTCGAGTTGACTCCAAAAATCGCTAAAGATATTACCCGTGCAACCGTTATTGCTAATTTCTTTTAATGACAGACACTCTTCACTCAGTGCTTTGAGTACACGCAACTTATCTTCCAAAAGTTTATTTGCGATTGCAACGGTTTCTTTGTTAGAATACCAACCTGTAAGCACATATCCAATACCATAAGTAGGATTAATCCATTCCCCGTTATGATATTCTCGTTGAGCGGTTTGATATCTATCCCCTATATTACCATTGGGATTGTAAAACTCAACCCAATACCTTCCATTAGCAGGCGGTTTTATTTTGATTTTAAAAAATTTTCTCATGTCATCTTCTTCTAAAAAATCTCCTTCTACCGAATATTCGCTTTGCTCTTTTTCATCAAGGAATTTGTCTATATATTGACAATATTCCTTTCTTGTTAACGTGGTGCCTTTTAAATGAGAAATATCTTCTGTTCTCACCAATACATTTCCATCAGCGGCATAAATATTTAATTTCTCACCAGAAACAACCGCTGTCAAACCTCTGTGTTCTACCATATTTATTTCCTCCTTTTTTCTTTGTGTAATGGTCTATTTATAGTATGAAATATGAATAATGCAAACAATAGCCACACATTAAATTATCGCGTGCATGTTGATTTTAAAGTTTGATTGAAAGCCTTTGCCAGCGAGTAGCATTATATTTTCTTCATCGCAAGAACTCCCGGTGTGTAAACACATTTGGGGCAACGATTTTTCCAAACATTCCCTATATTTTGTTTCTTCTCTATATTCTTTCGAAAAAACTTCCAAAATTTCATTCATCATAACAAACCCTCCAATACTTTAACATCTAGTCTGTTTTCTATAAGATGTATATAATCTATATTCATATCGCAAACAATACATTTACGACCTAATTTCTTTGCAACAGCGGCAGTTGTGCCAGAGCCAGCCATTGGGTCAAATACAATATCGCCTTCTTTTGTAGACATCAAAATCAATTTTTCAATTACCGCCTCCGGTTTTTGAGCAGGGTGTCCGGTCTGTTCATTTTTTCCCACAAATCCGATTATTAAAGGTTGCTCTATTACAGACGAAGGTCCCGGCACAAATCTTATTTTCCCGTTTTTAAATCTTTCCTTTTGTTCTTCAGACAAAAAGTGTTCTGGATATAATTTTGCACCTTCCCGAATATATTCAATGCAAGCGTTTTGACTGGAACGCCACCCTCGAATCACAGACGGACAATTCTTGTAATACCAAGTAAGCCATGAACCTAAGTGAAAACCATCTGGTACATATCTTACATATGGACCGATAATTTCTGGGAAACCCCAAAGATACATGATATCTGATATTTTACCCGTTTCATTTAATAATTTAGAAACAAAATCATCATACTCTTTTTCCGGCAACACACCTCCAGTTCCCTTATTATACCATGGGTCCAGTATAGTTGTCGATGCATTTATTCCATTTTGTTCCAAAATTTCAATGGAATTAAAAACATCCATCGGTGGTAGTATCACAATATCTTTTTCTTTCAAACCCTTTCTCAAATCTATCATTTATACACCTCTTTTCTAAAAATAGTATGTAAGAAAATGATAGATTTGCACAAAAAAGAGACGCATGAAAGCGCCTCTATCTTGTCCATATTTAATTTTCTGTAATTACTTGATAATCTGTCACCAGTTTATCAACATATGCTTCAAGGTCATATTTTCTGTCGTTGAGTTTTGCAATGTGCTCATCATTTTTATATGCTCTAGCATATAAGTGTTCAATATTCGCCCATTTTCTTTCCGCAAAAAGAACAACGTGACGGCGATGTAAACGAGCCGTGCGTTCAACAGCAATATTCACCAATCTGCTTCTCCGAGAACATAGCAAATCTAACTCGCTTTTTACAACATCAAGTTCTCTTTGCATTTTCCCAATTTCTAAATACATTTTTTTTGCATTTTCTTGTTCAATTTTCATAACATTTCCTCCCATCCCGCTAACACGGGTCATAATATTATTTATCATATAGACAAGTATACATCCAACAAGTCTTTATGATAGTTACAAAAATAGTATGTATTATCAAACAACGCAATAAAAAAAAGAGACGCACGAAAGCGTCTCTATACTTATCAATATTCAGTTTTATGTAACCATATTTTAACCCAAAATCACTTCGTATACTCCAGGAAAGAACTCCGATTTTTCAACATTGAAGAGGCGTGGCGTTCCATTGCAAAGCACAGCAATCATTCCAGTATCTTCTAATACAACAACCTGACCAAAAAGACCAAAAAAATCAGAAAACTCTTGTAAACTAGGTCTTTCGTAGAACAATGTAGTTAAGTCAATATTCCCATTGAAAATATCTCTTGTATCCGCAGATACAGTACGGAAAATATCCATATGGGAAGCATTGCTCCATGTTTTTGCAACATTCTGGTCTATTGTCCAAAGATTAATCCATTTCGGAGCACCAAAAAAGCGAGCACGAATTGGAAGCAGATAATCTCTGCTATATTCAGGTGTTGATAATATCTCGAGACGAATTTTCTTGTTCCATTCATCACTGAAAGGATTATAGAAAGAACGGTCTTCCTTGTCCAATGCAACAAATTGTGGTTTCCAAAATTCAACCAAAACATCATTACCTTTGATGCAATCCATATATTGAGCACACTCAACAGGACCAGCAACACGAGAAGTTCTTTTATCGAACCATATTCTTGTTTTTTCTGCGACGAAATTAAATCCTTCGCCCGTGCATGTCATTGTTTCACCTGACATTAATTTAACAAATTCTTCTTTTTTCATCATTCTGTAGACTTTCATAATATCGCTCCTTATCTGCCCACTGTAATTCAGTAGGTCTTGTTATATTTTTTGACATAAAAAGAAAGTTTGCAGAATAATAACAGGGTTATTATGAATAGATAAGCATCATCCAACAAACTTTACAAATATATCATAAATAGTATGTGTTAAATAAAACAGCAATAAAAAAACACCCCCGAAGGAGTGTTTTTAGGATATGCTAATTATTGTGATATTTTTCTACAACATCTAGGAATGTTTTATAGTCAGCATCATCTTCCACTGTTAAACCGTAATACGCTTTTTTAGCATAATTCCAGTCGAACTTTTCTTTACATAATTGCTCCATTTCTTCATAGGAACGAACAACATATGCATTTTTGAAGTACAACTTATCGCAAAAGAAATTTGCTTCTCCAACAGCATATGGCGTATCATCCGTTTGTACGATGTGATGATGTTCTTCATCTGTTTCAAATATCAAATAGTGACCGCTTTCGCGAGAACCACAGAAAAACATACCGCTTTCTAATGGATAAGTGTAAATTGCTTCACCAACAGAACAGTCTTCGTTTGCGTGTTCAATAGACAGATATCCGTCTTTTAAAATTTGTGCAATTCTTTCTTCAGAAGAATAATGTACATAAACATCGTGATGCTTTTCCTTGATACAAATGTAACTTACCGGAAGAAACTGCATAATTTCACTCTTATGTTTTTCGATGTACTCATGATACAAATCCCTGCTTATAGACACACAGGAATTACTGTCATACCCGTCCATAAGTTGAGAAACAGCGATACGCACACCACCCATAATACCTCGCATATCCTTTTTGGAAATTGTGATAGTTTCCATAATATAACCTCCATGCCTTCTTTTTATAAGATACATAAATAGAATGTTTTTTTGTTTACAACAATAAAAAAGAAAAGCACTATTTCTAGTGCCTTTCCATATGTCTTATTTTTGATTTTCCTGATATAATTCTTCAAGTTTTCTCTCAAAGAAATCGCAAGTGTCTTCAACGAGATTTCCACAATATTCTTCTTCCCAGAAAATGAGTAATTTAATCATTTCTTCGGAATCATAACCTTTAAGCATATCAGAAATTTCTTCGTCTCTTGCGTTTACAATACATGCTTCGTGCATACCCCACAATCTTGCAAACTGTACTACGATGTCAGATACCTGATAAATCGGAATTTTAGGAATCTTAGTTCCTTTAAAACTTAAATGTGAACGAACATATTCTTCTTTTTTCATTTTGTCGATGGAAACACCATCAAATATGTTTCCAATGATTGTGATTTCTTCACAACATCCAAGATATTGAAATCCGTCGGCATTTACTGCTTTAAAATCCTGCTCGTCTTCATCCCAAACAATTGCATAAAGGGATACATCGCCGTTATAATTGCATTCCACAACATCGCCCTCACAAACCTCTAATGGTTTACCCATGTTATCTTTGATTTGAGGCACAACGACATATTGACCAACTGTACTTCCCACAACATCATCAATAACTTCGTCACGAGTGTAAATAGGACCTCTGCCACCATTTACATAACCATCGTGGAACCAACGAATTTGAGATTTTTCAGTGTCACAGTCTTGCAGAAGACTACCGCGTACCCAATAACCAGTCACGGTAAATTGTTCTTCTCCCTCTCCGATAAAAATAGTTTGGCTTCCAGAAACATCTTTTTTAAAACCCCGATATTCAATTTTTCTTGTAATTTTTCGCATTGTTTTTCCTCCTAACAATCATCTTCCGGATAGCGATTATCCATACTTTCGGCAAGGCAGCACCCATTACAGTTGATATGGTCGCTTCCGTCTGGACAAAAATATCCGCTGTTTTGTTCACAAACTTTCTTTTCTCCATTTAAGTACGACCGAACAAGTTCTTTTTGTTTATCATCCAATTCCGAATAAATAAACGCGGTGTATTTTTCACACACTTTATCAATGGTGCCAGAATACAATTTTTCTCGATATTCTTTGTAATCAACCTGTTCTTTGTCGATTTCATAAGTACAAAATTCATAAGAGCCAACAAATTGACTGTCCACGACTTTGCCAAAGCGAACCTGTTCCCAAAGTTTGACAACATCATAATCTACCTCGAATTCTCCGCGAGCATCTTTTTCCGGATAATAATCATAAATATTTTTACCCTCAGATAAAAGCACATTACAAACTTTTGCTTTTGAACTGGTACAATTCATATATCCGTAAACATCAGCATCAAAACTCGGTTCATACTTTGCGTAAATAGAATCAATTTTTTGAACATATTCTTTTTCTTTTTTATCCACAAAATCAAACGCTATTTTCCATTCCATTTCGTTATGGAAGTAAGCAGAAAGAGCAATGGATAACAAAGGTAATTCTCGTTCTGAAACTGTTTCTTTTACCTTTTCGAGAATTTGATAGTTAAACAAAGCAATCATTTGGTCACACTTACATTCATATAAAGACATATACATTCCCTCCTTCTTTCTTTATATAGTAATACATAAGTAGTATGTTTTTTCAATAATATCATTGAAACAAAGGAAAAGAGGGGTTAAAACCCCTCTTGAAATCCTATACGATTGGTAATAATTCTCTTCCCTTTTCAAGTTCTTCGTCAGTAGGAATATAGTCTTTCATTTCACCGTTGTGGAATCTTTCATAAGCAAACATATCAAAGTATCCCGTCCCTGTAAGACCAAAAAGAATTGTTTTTTCTTCTCCAGTTTTCTTGCATTTTAATGCTTCATCAATTGCCACTTTAATTGCGTGACTACTTTCCGGGGCTGGTAAAATACCCTCCACGCGAGCAAACTCTTCTGCTGCCTTAAACACCTCTGTTTGTTTTACAGAACAAGCCTCCATATATCCATCGGCATACAATTGTGAGAGGATAGGATTCATCCCATGATAACGAAGTCCTCCGGCGTGGCTTGCCGCCGGGATATAGTTACTTCCCAAAGTATACATTTTAGCAAGCGGACAAACCATTCCTGTATCACAGTAATCGTATGCATAAACGCCCCTTGTAAGAGAAGGACAAGATGATGGCTCCACAGCAATAAAACGATAGTCCGCTTCACCACGAAGTTTTTCGCCCATAAATGGAGCAATAAGTCCACCAAGATTAGAACCACCACCAGCACATCCGATAATAATATCTGGTTTTATTCCATACTTATCCATTGCAACTTTTGTTTCTAATCCAATGATGGTTTGATGTAACAATACCTGGTTTAACACGCTACCAAGAACATAACGGTATCCTTCTAATTTTTTTGCCGCTTCAACCGCTTCGGAAATGGCACAACCAAGACTTCCGTTTGTCCCCGGATGTTTCTTTAAGATTTCTCGTCCAATTTCGGTTTCCATTGATGGCGACGGAGTTACACTTGCACCATATGTACGCATTACTTCACGACGGAAAGGTTTTTGTTCATAAGAGCATTTTACCATAAATACTTTACAATCTAAATCTAAATAAGAACAAGCCATTGAAAGTGCTGTTCCCCATTGTCCAGCACCCGTCTCTGTTGTAACGCCTTTTAGTCCTTGATTTTTCGCATAATAAGCCTGAGCAATAGCAGAATTTAACTTATGGCTACCGCTTGTGTTATTTCCCTCGAACTTATAATAGATTTTTGCAGGTGTCTGCAGTTTTTCTTCTAAACAGTATGCTCTAACGAGTGGAGCCGGACGATACATCTTATAAAAATTCCAAATTTCTTCCGGAATATCGATATAAGAGGTTGTTTCATCTAATTCCTGTTTTACGAGTTCGCTACAAAAAGCGACTGACAATTCTTCTGCCGTCATTGGCTGTAAAGTTTCTGGATTTAACAGTGGTGCCGGTTTGTTCACCATATCTGCTCTTAAATTGTACCATTGTTTTGGCATCTCGTTTTCTTCTAAATAAATCTTATAAGGTATTTCTCTTTCTAGCATTAATATTCTCCTGTCTATTTTAATAATTTTTCTAACTCTTTACATTCTTCGATTTCCGTTTCCTTACTTTTGAGGAAATTTTCGCAACAATGCGAAAGAATTCGTACCACTTCTGCTTTAGCATCTTCTAAAGATGAAACACTGAGTGTATAGTGTGTGTATTCGCATCCCGGAAACCGTGCAGAGAATTCGTAGGTTGTATTATTTTTGTCATCGTCACGATACTCGTGTAGAAAACAATAAAATCTACCTTTGTAGTAAAAAGGAATATTTAGTTTGTATTCTGTACAGTCTCCAAGACTTCCTGTTTTATTCCATTTTTCAGCCATATCAATCTCCTAACTCCTCAGAATTTAAATTATCTATGATGGTACTCCATTCTTTTATCATTGAATTGTGCATAATAATTAAATTTGCACATTTCTTTTTCAGAATCATTTCAACCTCTTTCTTCGCCTCTGAAAGATTTTTTGCAATTAATTCTTTTTGAAACCAAGAGTGTTCTAAAATATTTGCAGAAAAAGTATAAGAAGCCAGTCCCTTTTCAATTTTTTCATGTAAAACGAAATACCAAGTTGTATCTGACGACAAATCTAATAATAGAGAATAGTCGTTCATAATTAAATCTTTCTCGTTGTAATCATTCCTTAAAAACCATTTTTTCTTCATTTATAATCCTCCTATAAGATTTGAATAATTTGTTCATAGATACAGGAACTTCTTTCCCAGTACCAAGTCTTGTTTTCGTGCATATGTCCGAAAATCCAATGTTTAAAATCTACTGTTTGTTTGATTTTTTGAAGATAATCTGTTAAAACATCTTTTTTATACAAACCAGAGCCACCATCCATTTGTCTCATTACAGATGTATATGGGCTATGCGTGATGATGTAATCCACCTTATTATTATGTTTTTCGAGATTAGTAAGCCCCTCATCCATTTCTTCTTGACTTGGAAGTTCTCTTTCCCACCAACTAACATGATTGATTCGGTACATTGCACGATTTCTATCTAACTGTTTTTTCTTTCTTTTAAAATGAGGGTCATCATGTTCTAAAATTCCATCTCGGATATCATGGCTAGATGCCCCTCCAAATGTGAAAAATGTTTTTTCTTCGATTTTATATACCTGTCCTCTCATTAGATGAATAACAGAAGGTCTTATAAAATGTACTTTCCCACCGTGCCATTCACCAATAGGCATAGCGTCTAACATATCGTGATTTTCGTGATTTCCATCAATAAAGACGGTTGTGAATGGTTTGTTCTCTAGCCAATCGAGAGCGTGTATCTCACTTTTAGAATTATCCCACAAACCAAAATCTCCAGCAACAATCACGATATCTTCTTTTGTCATTTCTTTCTGTTCGGGAAACGAATCAACATTTAATCGTTGCATCCACTTACCGTGTGTATCACCAGTTACAAAAACCATGATTATTACCTTCCTTCCAAATTATAGTATTACCATTGTATATGTATCGTCTTCGAGACATTTCAGTCTTGCTTCTTGCCCATTCGCACAGCCGAACCAATATATATTTTTCACAGAAACGCCAAAACCGTTCGCCCAGTTCATTAAATCTTTCAACCAGACCTCGTTTCCATATACAAGTTCACTTGACGAAACACTAACATCATATCCGTATGTATCGTAATAAATAGTGTCATCTTTTTCTTTAAAAACATGATGCAACTGGATTTTGTTCCATTCTTTTGCTTTTCTTCTAACTAATGCAGAAACCGGATATGATACAGGTAAGGTTAGATTCCAAGGATTTTCTCCATTTTTAGGGACCAACACATCTTCGTGTTTTGGATATCCATTTTTATCTGACTCAATACACATTATATCCAATCTTCCGGAAAAATCGTTTACATAGAATTTACCCAAATACTGCATACAACTCTCAGCATCTTGAAAATCAAATATTTTCGACACGACAATACGACCGAGATATTTTTTTTCTTTTAGTATATCGCCAAAATATTTATGTATAGGAACACTGTGTTCACTGTTCCAATGTGAAATAACTCCTTTTAAATTATCAACTCGCAATTCAACAGATTTATCAGTTTCCATATGTTTTGTAAAGACATCATCTTGTTCTTTTAAATCAGAACAAACTCGCCCCAGGGCTTCGAATAATTCTAGTTTTTGTTCCTGTGTCATAATAATTCTCCCTTTGTGATTTGAGCCACCCATTGATTTCTCTGCGGGTGGCCCGTGTGATATATTATTTCAAGTAAGTGCCTAAAACAGTATTTACAAGTTTTCCATCAGCCTTACCCTTTACCATAGGCATAAGAACTTTCATAATTTGTCCTTTGTCCTTGTTAGTAGCGTTTGTGATTCCGAGTTCTTGAAGAACGCCATCAATTGTGCTACGAATTTCTGTCTCATCCATTTGTTTTGGCAAAAACTCTTCGTATACAGCCAACTCTGCTTTTAATTGAGCCAGTGTTTCCACTCTGTCTGCCGGACACATCTCGATACTTTCTCTTACTTGTTTTGCAAGTTTTGTAACCGCTTCAATTTCTGATGTTTCATTGAACTCGCATTTACCGCGGCACTCGATTTCTTTGTTTGTTAAAGCAGCCTTGATATTACTAAGTGCCTGCTTTCTTTCTTTGTTTCCTTCTTTCATGGCTTCCACCATTAACTTTTGAACTTTTTCTTTTAACATTTTAAATTTCTCCTTTATTTTCTTTCTAATATTTTTTGATTTTCCAAAGTTTCATACTGTATTTTTGTTTCAACCGCAACCAAAGGACTAATGCAATTCTTATGATAGAACATATAAGGAATATTATATTCCCTCGTCACTTTCGAAGAAATAATTATAGGAGTATCTTTTGCATATAGTTTAGCACCAGAAAAACTTTTAAATGTTGCCACTGGCAGTTCTGATTTTTCTGTTACCAAACACAATATATAATCCGACTTGTCATGTCCTCTTAATATACATTTTTTGTCTTCGGTTATGATAATAATACTCGTGTCAGTTGTTATTAACATTACTTATCCCTCCATACAATTACAAGACACACAATTTAACAAATTCAATTATTGCACACGCCCAAAAAACCAAACCAACAATGATTGTATTGTGTGAACTTCGTATAAAACACATAATCCCAAACAACAAACAACATACTGGAAATATAATTTTGGGCAAAAAGCCAATCAATGATAGAACAGGAATTGTAACAACAACAAAGCAAATAAACAATGTAATTATATCTCGCCATGTTAAATTGTATTTTTCTAAAAAGTTTTTTGTGTTTTTTCTCATTTTATTCTCTCCTATTAGCAATTATTGCTGTTTACTTTTCTTCTTTGCCAGTCAATTCAATCCATTCTTTTACATCTTTAAATCTTTCGCCATTGTCTTTATTTGTACTACACAAAATATAATACTCGTATATACTATCGTATACTTCGCAGACAACAGTTATAATTGCATCAGTTTTTATTACAATACTTTCGGCGATACTGCCCGGGAAACCAACATGGCACATCAAATTTTGCCTTTCCTCAGACCTTGTTAGTATTGTATGGTTGACATCAATACAATCCAAGTCTATATTTCCACTGACAAAGCGAGAAGTGTGTGTTTTTCTGTAAATTTCTTGCACATCTTTTTTTATTGCATGTTTACAAATTGTGAATGCCGTTGTGTAATGCATGCAAGAATCTTCAAACATAATTCTTTGTTTCTCGTCTTTTGAAAATCCAATAACAAGTAGTTTCATACCAATACCCCCTTACTTATCTCGCCATACAATTCTTCCCTTTGTTAAATCATATGGGGAAAGTTCCAAAGTCACCTTATCACCCGGCAAAATCTTAATATAATTCGTTCGGAGTTTCCCACTGATATGAGCCAAGACCTTATGACCATTCTCTAATTCCACGCGGAACATAGCGTTCGGCAATTTTTCCGTTACTGTTCCTTCAATTTCAATTACATCTACTTTTGACATCTTTTTCCTCCTTTAGATTGTTGTTAAAGCATTTAGCAACTCTTTAAAATTGTTTTGTCCGTTGTATATAACAATGTCTTCTGAACCATATCCACACTCTTTATATTTTTGTTTCCATCCATTAATTAAAGGTACTGGATAATATAATTCCGAATATAACAAACAATTAATACCCGCTTTTTTAAGTTTGTGGTAAATAGACATGGATAGCATATGATTGCTATTTTCCAAATGTTTTCTGTCATTTTCCAATAATTCAATATTTAACAAAACAACAGTATCGTCTTTAATACCGAAAATATTTTTAATGTAATCAACATCGCAGAATTCTACCCCCGCCACATCTTTTTTATCAACACATTTCAACATGTCTTGAAATAAGTATTCGTTGTTCTTCAGCGACTGTTGGCTGTAATTCCAAGCATCTTCATTCATACATGCTTGAACAAAGGTGTTGTAGACAGATTCTTCTAATGATTTCATCTGTGCTTTTCCCATATCTTCACAAATACATATCTGAGATATCCCATCTTGTTTCCATAACTCATTGATTACATTTTTAATAAGAATCTTTATTGTTTCGACACTTCCATCTAACCAAATAATTTTTTTCATTATAATATTCCTCCTTATGTTTATATAAATGAATAAATTACTCGTCTTTCTTCTGACCTTGCAACAGGATAGTATTTCCCCGCCGATTCTTGAATTTTTCCGTCTTCAACATAATATTTCAGCGTGTCTAAAATCATATATTGTACACGGAATGTATTGATTTGACAATCCGGAACACCCAGTTCTTTTAATTTTTCCTTGATTTTTCCGTTAATTTCTTCCCAATTAAACGCTTCGTCTTGTTGAAGAATCATTTTTGTTACAATTGGCTGAATATTATTTTTACCTTCAGTTTTTGAAAAATCTTTGAATACCGCCATAGTTAGTTCTCCTTATTCTTTCTTTTTGCGAGGTTTTCGAGCCGGCTTTTCCTGTGTGGTTGCACGAGAACTCCCGTCCGTCTTCTCTGCCACATTGGAAGATTTTCTTGTTCTCTTAGGTTTTTCTTCTGGTTTATTTTCTTGAATCAAAACATCTTCTTTTACATCTTTCTTTTTCGAAGATGTTTTAGTATCCTCAGATTTTTTTGCCCGAGTTCTTGTTTTCTTTTCTGGCTCTACACTTGTTTCTTTCGTCGGTTCTGAATCCCGTGCTTTTTTCAATGCTTTTGTTACAATGTCTAAAGCACTTGAATTATATTTGAACCCGTAACTTTTATTATATTCCATTTCTTTTAAAGCGTTCTGTAGACTAAAAATAGTATCTACGATTTCTTCGTCACTAATTTTTGTCAAATCCACATAGACCATGTTTTGTTCGTCTTTTGCTTTAAAACCTATTTGATTTAATTTTTTTATGGCCTCCAACTTGTCCAATGTACTCATCTCCCTTCAAAAATGTCAATTATAGTATGACATATATTTTCTTTTGTATATCGTACAAAAACGCCCATTATTGAGCCTCAATACAATTGTATTATCTCATATTTATACAGAAAAGTCAACCATAATTATAATAATTTTTATTTTACAAAAGAAAAAGCGTCCATAACGAACGCTTTTCTTATTATGAGAAAATCTTCTCGAATTTTGCATAATTATCATTGTTTCCTTTAGGAACCGCAAAAATTACTTTTTTAAAGTCACGATGTGTAGTTTCCAACATTTCTTTAAAAATACTTGCGACTTCTGTAGCATCCTGACCAAACACGCCACAGCCATAAGCACCCAGAATCAATGTATCAACCTTGTTTACTGTCGCCATGTCAAGAACAAATTTAATTCTCGAACGAAGAACCCTTAAATTTTCTTCATCGGACACTCCTTGGTATTGTTGTGCCGCAGATTTGTTTGGTGCCGCACATGTAATAACATCACAAGTAAAATTACGCCCTTCATATTCAAAAACAATATCAGGAGAATACAACCCTCTGTTTTTATACAAGGCCTTATTTAAGTTCTTTTTATTCCATTCATAATAGTCTTTTTCAAACTCTCTAAGAACATTATATAGGTTCGAAGCATGACATAAGCACTCTTCCTGCGCTTTGCTTCCAGACAAAAACATTCCTCCAGGATGTTTAAACGACGCGAAATTAAGAACCGCCGTTCTTCCATTTCTATGATGGAATATCGCCGCCACAGAATCCATATCAACCAGTTGAATTTCCGGTTTGTCTACAATGTCGCCACCGTACATTCTTGTAAGTCTCACAGAAGCCTTTGTGTGCTGTGAAAATTTTTGGTCCATATCAGCAGTATGTGCTTTGGCGTGTTCTGCACGAGATTCTTTATTTTCCCAATAATCCTTGATATAAGCCATCTTTCTTCCTCCTTATCTTTCTTATTTTTCTATATATAATATGATTTTCTTATTTTGTCTCAAAATAGACAATTCCAGAATTATAATCTATTTCCACAAGTTTCAGACCTGTTAGTTCAGCAAAGTCTTCTGCTTTAACTAACCGGAAATAAGTAGCACCGGAATGATATCCCGTTACTTCTTCGTAATCCTTAATATCCAGTTCTTTGCCGTTTTTGTAAAAACAATAATCATAAGTCTTATCATCGCGAGTTACTTTATATTTATCTCTATTGATTTTATATGTGGAATAATTTTTATCGGCATTTATATTATAATTAGAATCTGGATAATATTTTTCTATAATTTCCCGGTTAATATAATCCTTGACACCACCGTTATATTCAAATTCCGCACCATAACCAACAGTAATATAATATTCCCCGTCTGCTATATTAAATACAATACGAGGTTCTTCTTCTTTTTCGCTCTTAAATTCTTCACCATTGATGTAAATAGCATCTAGCGTGAGCGGTTTAAATTTCTCAAAATGTTTACTACCCACTGTTGAGTCTATAATTTCTCCATTGCGAACATCTTCCACATAATACGCCTCTGCAAAAGCAATATCTTTTTTGTTTATTTCAAACCTTCCTTGAATAAACTCAATTTTTGTACCGTATAGATAAGAACCCGATTCGCTGGTTGTTTTAATATCTAACGAACATTCGTACGGAAACACATCAGTTGTTCTTTTAGGAACATATTTTTCGAATAAACTATAGAGTTCTTCGCAAAACGCATATATTTCTTTAATTTGTTGAAAGGATGTGATTTTAATTTCTATTTCCAAACCTTCCTGCCAAGGGTCTTCTACAACTGCTTCAAAATCATACTTGTTTTTTAATGTCTGAATATCATCCATTTTTAGTTCGAGTAACTTTTCATAATAATCTGTCATTTGGTCGTTATAAGGCAAGCCACCGCCACTGCTGCCAATATAATCAGTAACGGTAAAATCAAAATCTTTTCCTTCAAAATAATAAATTTTTTGACTCACATCTGCTGTACCATCTTCATCTAAAGGTTGTTCAGTTTTGATATATTTAGAACCATCAATAACACTTGTTATTTCGGAAATCATTGTTTCTTCTTCTTGAAGGTTAGCACATCCGGTAAAACACAACATTAAGGAAAGAATCCCCAACAACAATAATTTTCGCATACTATTTATTCTCCTTCTTTTTTCTTAATTTGTTAATTACCTCATATATTTTCTCTAATATTATTTCTTTTGTTGATTTAAAATTACTTATTATATAAAAGTAAGAACAAAGCAATACGCAAGGCACGCAATCATTACAATCCTTTATTTCCATTTTGTAATTATGTAAATCAGCATAATCAACATCGATTTCTTCTAGCATAGCAATAGGCTTTCCACTTTTGAAAATAAAAGAATTTTCATTTTCAACATCAAGCGGATGAAGTCCGTAAAAACAATTATGATAATAGAAACGAATGGATTTATATTGTTCAAAAAAACCAAGTTTCGTATTTCTGACATACATAGATGTCATAAAATTTTCTGCCGTTTCGTCCTTCATTGTATAAAATCTTTCGTTTTTTAAAAGTTTGTGCTTGCTGTGTTTTAATTGTTTTTCATGTAATTTATTATCAGAATCAAAAATGCAAATTTTTATTATTCCATCAACAGAACCCTTATTGCTTTGAAAAAGAACTGTTCCAGAATTGGTTCCGTTGATATATACACAAAACTCAGCCATATCAGGTCCTTTTGAAACCTGTTTTACCTGTATATTCATAGAAAATACTCCTTTCTGTTCGCGAACAAAATAAACTATTTATAATAGTATGACAGAATGGAATGCCGGGTACTTAATAATAAGATATCTATACTACAAATACAAATCATATGTGATAGACAATGTATCTAAATTGATATGACCGCTATCTATAGCAAATTTTAATCCGTGAAAAGCATTAGGTATCTCTAAATAGCACACAGAACCCTCATAATCATCATATTCACACCAGAAAGTACTTTTATCATCTTTACATAATACAGCACCATAAAGCCTTGTTACATCTGCCAACATGGTGTACCCGTTTTTTTCGTATTCGCAGATTGCATCAGTATAAAAACCCTCATCATAACTGGTGATTTGCTTAATCATATATAATTTTCTTTTATATATAACAAATACTGTTCTGCACCACGCTTCTTTTTTCATGTATGTTTTAAGCAACAGAACAACCAAAGTTATAAACCCGATACAACTTAATAAAACATATGTAATGCTTGACCTAAAAAATGGGATAAAAAGCCATAGCAATACAACAATCGAAATAGAGAGCATAATCGGCATTAAAATATAACTAATTGGATGGAAAACAATCTGGTCATTATATCCATTTTTTTGTGCTTCTTTTCTACTGTACTTAAATATTTTCATATTTTTCTCCTTGTTATTAACTCTTATTGAGCCCCAATATTTATTCTAATTATAGCACCCCTTCAGATGTATGTCAAACAAATTTTTCCAATAAAAAAAGGGCTTCGCAATAACGAAACCCTAAGGTTTTAACTTTTTTTAAAACTAGCAACCAGTGATACTGCTGGCCCTCTCACAGATAGTGAAGCCATGTTCTCCACAAATTTTGTTTTCAACAAAATCCAAAAATTCGTTCCATTCCTTGCGGGTTTGACGCAACCTCCTGTTTCGCAAATCACCAACAACTGTAATAACTACTCTTGTCTGGTAATCATTGCAAGGGCATTTAAAATCGTCTTCCGCATCGCAGTACCAACCATCTTCTTTTTCTACCAATGTTTTTTCATAAGGACAAGCCTTACAATCCTGGTCTGTAGATGTATTAACTCCCGGCATCACATTTACAAAAATACTAGCCGGACCTTCGCTTCCCGTAATTTTAGGAGCCGTTTTCAACATCTTTGTAACTTTGCTTTTAATTTTCTTGTCTTCAATGTGTGTATCCACATAAAGAGTAGCACAAATATGTGTCCAATAAGACATGTTATTACCTCCTTCTACAAAACTTCTTGTTTTTCAACCTGATAGATATGGAATCTAAAAACATAATCAATACCAGTTTCAGCACTCAAATACTCGTATTCGTGATTGTATTTACCGATATATTGTCCCCATTTGTGCCATCTCCAATCTTTGTCATACTTGGCAAAAAAAGGAGTTAGCAAGATAACGAAAGAATGAGAATTCATAAAATCGTCGTGTTCTTTGCACAAATTTTCATAGTAATCCAAAACCTGACTTGCATTGTCAGCAACACCATAATCACACCAGTAGATGGGCGAATCACATGTGTTTCTTACTTCTTTGTAATCTGTTAATCTTTCCAAAAAGTGATTGGTATTCAATTCGGCAATATAGATATTTGCCAGTTCCTCAGATTTTCTATAATCTGCCTGTATTTCTCTGAATTGACTCCAATCAATATATCTTTCCTTTTGCGTATAAGGTAAAAAGATTTCATCAAGACTTGAAATAGGCGTAAAGTATTCTGCTAAATCTGGATGTTCTACCTTTAACTCTTCTTGTAAAGCATTATATTTATTTTTTTGTTCTTCTGTCATTTGTAAATTAACCAACATAATTTATTTTCCTCCTTATAGAATTATTCGATGTGTCGATATACAAATGCGAATCTGATAAAATCATCATTTGTAATAATATCGGCACAGTAATCATCTGCGACACCTCGTAATTCTTCATTATAGAAATCCAAGTCTTTTCCTTCGCAAAACATACCTTTCGGATTGTTTTCGTTAATGTATGCTTCATTGAAACCAACAGATTCAACCTTGAAGTAATGTTCCTCTATAATGCACATAAGACCTGTTTTTACGAGTATCATATCACCTGGTTTGATATCTAAGAATCCCTTTTGGAAATAGTTGCTCCAAAATTCTGAATTTTCTTCTACCTCAGCAAGACAATTTTCACAGTCAACAATGCGACTAACGATATCTTTGTTTTCGTCTTGTTTTACATGAGTGTACATATTTGTAATCCATTCATTCAAAACATTCTGTATATTATCCTTTGAAGGACAAATATCATAACTACTTAAATAATCAAGCACTTCCTCAATAATATAATTCATATATATTCCCTCCTATTTACCCATCATTGCTTCACAGATGATAACAATATCTTTTGTTTTTTCGGTTATTTTACCGTTTATATCATGAGGTGCATGATATTCAATCAATTCTTCGCGAACTTTTTTCGGCAATCGTAAGAATGGGAATCTTATAATTCTTTTTCCCATACCATAAGGCATTGTCATTCCGGTTTTATTAGCCGGTGAATCCAAATTGTACTTCATTTGACTGCCACAATCTGGACAAAAATTTGATGCTCTTTGAGAGATACATCCACACTCACAAACAAATCCTGCAGATTCATCGTCTTCGTTTAAAAGAGTCCATTCTTTAATTTCTTTAGAGTTACACATTTGTATTTCCTCCTACTCATAATTTTTCCAAGTGTTATCATGGGCATCGTAGTATTCCTTATGTTTGGCGTTCTTTTTAATACGCTGGAACTCACTAATAAAGAATTCTTGTTCTTCTTTTGTAAAAATTTTGTCGAAGTTATACGGAAGCAATTCTTCCATGGTATAATCCAACATATCATCTCCGGAAATACCATTATAATCCGTATGCTCTCTACGAAGAACATCGTCTAAATACCGTCTTTCCCACGACATACCATTCGTTCCATTATCATAAATTGTTAAGTTTCCAACTTTCTTTTTATTACTCATGATTTTCCTCCAAGAGAGTTGTGTCTATAAGCAAACACAACCCTCATAATCTTACAATAATTTTCCTGCTTCCTCTAACAATATGGTTTTATTGTTTTCCAGTTCTTCATCAATAACGGCTTGAAGAAGTTTATTTAACACTGCCCCAAGTTCTTTACCCGGTTTAAATCCAATTTCAATTAAGTCTTTTCCGTTTACTGCTAAATCCTTCATTGAGAAACAAGGACTTTCGTTTGCAACCTCGTTAAGAATTTTTTCAAAGTTGTCAATTTTTTCAAGTCTTTCTTTTTGCATATAATGTCCCTGTCCACGGATATCAGCCCTTCTAACAAGAATTAGTTTACGAAGTTGTTCTTCGCCGATTTTGTTTAACCAACGCTTTACACACTTTCTACTAAGTTCAAATGTAGAATCGTGATAGTAAACTAACTGCACAACCTTTTCTCTTGTATCGTTACAAAATTTAAGATTACGCATAATCTCATCAGTCATTTCGGCACTTACCTTTCCGTGTCCTTTAAAATGTCTATATCCGTCACTACCCTCTTGACAGCAATGAGGTTTTCCTATATCGTGGAACAACAAAGCCAGTTTTACAATCAAATTTTGAGATTCTACAAACAGCAATGTGGTCACTGTATGCATAAAAACATCAAAGATATGGTAAGGATTTTTTTGCTTAAAACCAATCGTGTCTTTGATTTCCGGAATAATTGTTGCAAAAACATCTTTGAACACAGACAATTTAGCGTAAAAAGTTTCACAAACAATCATTTTGCACAATTCATCGTGAATACGCTCTTTTGACACATTGAGAAGTCTTTCTTTTTGTTTGTGGATTTCTGTTTCTGTATCTTCACATACATGGAAATCGAGTTGTACCGCGAATCGAATTGCACGAAGAATTCTCAAAGCATCTTCCTCAAATCTTTCTTTTGCAGAACCGACACACATAATCTTATGACACTCGATATCAATCATTCCATCAAAAGGGTCAATCAATCCTTCTTCGTCATTGTATGCCATTGCATTTATAGTGAAATCACGGCGTTTTAAATCTTCAAGAAGACTATCTGTAAAAGACACATTATCTGGACGACGATTATCTGAATATTCGCCATCGATTCTGTAAGTTGTAATTTCGTAAGGCTCGCCCTTTACCATTACTGTTACAGTTCCGTGTTGCAATCCGGTTTCAATAACTCTCCGGTCCTTAAATATTTTTAGCATTTGGTCTGGCGTTGCAGATGTACAAATATCCCAATCATGAGGTACGCGACCCAAAATACTATCTCTTACACACCCACCAACAACATAAGCCGTATGTCCATTCTTTTGCAGAATGTGAATCAACTCATTTGCATCGGCAGGAATGTTAATTCTGATATCATTCATATCAATTTCCTCCTTTTTTAGTTGTTTCGTATTAAATTATCAAATTTTTCTCTTCTTTTTTCAGATAAAGGAATTAAAACACACTTCGCGAATGGAAAAGCCGACATCAAAAGAACAGGCAGTAACAACATAGCCCACTGATGACCAATCGCAAACAACGCCAAAGACAAAACCAATAACGGCACATAAACCAACAAAGTGATTTTAACCACATGAACTGTTCTCAAACATGCAATTTTTCCGCTATCTGTGTCCAACATATCGTTAAATATTTTGTTCGTATCTTTAAACCAGTTTTTCATATTTATTCCTCCTCATTAAATATAGAACCAAGCATATCACAAACCCTACTTTGCATTTTTGAAAGTGCTTCTTTTTGACCCTTTTGGTAAGTTTTCACAAGCAATTCACAGATAACAAGTAATGTGTCGGTATCTAATTTGTTTGACTTCCTTAACTGTTTTAATTCTGGGAAACCAATCACTTTCTTGAAGTTATTGTTATATATTGCAGAACTGTCTGGACAATAATAATACCACTCTTTTTCCATCAATTCTTCTGAATATACTTCAAAACTTAAATAATTTTTTCCTCCTACTACACCCATAATCATTTCCTCCTTTTCTTTTCTACATATTGAATGCATCTATTATATCATGCCTTCCAATTTTTTCCAAGTATTGTTTTTTGTATTTTGCAATTACACTCACGAGTTCATCCGCACAAGCAACCGCGATATCAAATTCATCTTCCGACATTTCTTTTACTTTAACCTCTGTAAATTTGTTTTTGTCATTTACCGGCATCGCAGCACTCATTGCCATTTTTCGGATATGAACAAACCCGTTTGATGTATATGTCGTCATTCTTTCCCAATTAGGCTTTCTAAAATATGGGAAAATAAAATCCAACTCTTTTTGATTTGTGATAGCACCAGCAATACTACGCATATCTTTTGGTTTTTCCCCTTTTAGCATAGCGATTTCTTTTTCCAAAGCAACAATTTTTTCTTGCATTTGTTCTCTTGTCATTTCGTTTATATTTGACATAAAATTACCTCCTTTGTATTTAGTTAAAACCTTAACCTCCATATGTCTTTTAATATAATTCAATAATATTATGTCTTTTAAATTTACACAACAAAAAATAGCCACGGACAAACCGTGACTATTTCTTGCAATAAATTTAATATATTATTTATTTCTCTGCCAAAAACGCTCTTCTTACAGTTTCAGCACTACATTTATATGTGTTACCGTCTGTAATACAGTGAATACTGCAACAGTTTTTAGGTGATTTCGGATTGAACCCGATTAATTTAAAACGTTTTTTATCAAGAGAAAACACGAAAACCATAACCACTTATTTTAGTTACTTGACTCATTTTCTTCACCGTCCTCTTGAACTTCATCTTCTCTTTCACGGATATTTGTTGCTTTATCTGTATAGATAATTCCGTTTAAATGGTCGTATTCATGTTGGATAATACGGGCATTCATACCCTTAAATTCATCTTCAACAATTTTTTGGCCATTGAAATATTTAATGCGGATTACTTCATGTCTTACAACATCGCCACATAATCCCGGTACACTAAGACAACCCTCAGAACCGTCCTGCATTTCTTCAGAACGATATGTAATTGAAGGGTTGACGAACAAACCAATATGTTCTCCGTCTAATATAGCGAGAAACAATCTTTTGTTCACACCAACTTGAGGGGCGGCAATTCCGCAACCGCCACTATCGACCATAAGTTTAATCATAGAGTCGATTAACTTGTTAAGATATTCTGGTTTTTCATTTGTGATTGGCATACACTTCTTTCTGAGTGTTTTTTCATCACTTTCCATAGTTACAATATTCATCACATTACCTCCATTTTCTTTTCTTTCTTGTAATTGTAATTAAAAACAATTTGTCTGTACAGACTTGTTACACCCAAAGGGATTATCAAATGCTTACTTAAACTAAAACAAGAGTCTTCTTTATCCTCTTTTTTCCAAATATGCACATCCAGTCTTAATCCCTTCAAATAAGATTTGGTTATATCGTCACATTCCAACTCCAAATACACGCTGTGTTGCTTGAAATTCAGAGTTTTCTTGCCGATTTCCCAATCATATTTTCCGCCTCGACGCTTAATTCTTTCGTCTCTTATTTTGCGGTCTTCCATAATTTCTTTCATGGACTGCAATTCTTTTTGTTTTTGTTCGTCGGCATCTATTTCTTCTTGAGTCCAGTATTCAAAACCCGTCTTGTATTCTGTGCAAACCGGACACTTCAAACCAGGTTCATAACTTTCATCATCATAAGAAAAAATAATAGTACCGCATTCTGTACATCTTAAAACAGTAAACAAAGCAACATGTTCACTATAAATACACTCAAAAGATTCTCCCGATTTTTTACGGTAAGTTTCGAGAAATTTGTCCAATGTAGAGAAATATGTTCCGTCTTTTTTATAGACAGCATCTTCCTCTTTGTTGTAAATAAAAGGAAGTCTTTCAGAATTTTTTTCTAAGTATTGTTGCATTTCCCATTTGCTAATCATAACATTTCCTCCTTTGTTATTTGGTTTTAACGATATGGTATCGTCGCAACATTCATATTTACATTGTTGTTTTCATAGAATTCTTTGGCGATTTGGTCATAATCCCCCAGATATTCTTCTTTTATCATTCCGTTATTTACTCGCTCTCCATCAACATATAAAAGGCGACCCGGGCGGAATGTTTTGTTGTATTCTATATGTGATTCTAAATCTTCATCTAGCACAACATTGTATACATAGTCCTCGTTTGGATAAATACCCATTGTCAAATGCATACTTATTACCTCCTCTTTTTTGATAATTTGTCATTTTCGTAGCCACTTACTAAATAATAGTAAAGGTTAGTTTTCTCGATTTTATCGATGTCTTCTACAATTGATTGAATTTGTTCTTCTTCCGGCAATTCACTTGCTACACTCATATCAACCATTCCAAATATGAATTTCGCCAACTCTTTGTTATCCACGTCCCGCCTCCTACAAAAGATAGATTTTCTTTTCTTTAAGCAGTCTGATAAAATCTTTCACAGAAATTGGAACCCGAAGTACTGTAAATCCAACATTACGTGTAGATTCCGTTTCGTCAACAGTGTGAATTTCCATATCTTCTTTCGATATTTCTGGAAAATCATGTTTAGCAGCATCAAACAAATCGTTAAAATCATCTAAAGTTCTTGCTCCATAAAAAACATCAATCTTGCTATCACGACATTTTATACGAATCTTCCAATAAGGCATCCGCGAAATCTCTTCGTTTGCATAAATCCTTATTGTTTTATCTATTTCTTTTACTGTCACCACTCTTACTTCTTGTTGAAAAGTTTCACCAGTATTAACATTTGCAACATCCATTGATGTTTTTTCTACTTGTATATTATATGTTCCCATGTTTAGTTCCTCCTATAAGATAAAGATTTTTCTTTGTTCACGAAGCCTAATGTAGTCTTCGGTAGGAATATCAAACCACAACATCGTAAAGCCTACATGACGAATAGACTGTGAACGATTAATGTCCCAAACCTCAATATCTTTATCCTTCACATTTGGATAAAGTTTACGGAGATTTTCAAGTAACTCATTGATATCCTTGATACTACGACCGTAACAGTTAGAGCCAAACAACACACCAATTATTTTGGGACACTGTTTTCTAATCTCTTCATCTGTCATTCTCATTGTTCCTTCTTGACTGTAAATTTTAAATTCTTTGTTTACCATAGTTATTTCCTCCATTTTTATAATATTGTATATTTAGTTTTTAGATAAATCCTCTGCCTAAAACAGACATCATAGATGATAAAAATCCGGACATTTCAACAGAAACCCTTTCTTGCTGAATGATTTTCTTCATTTCTTCTGGAGTAAGTTCTGTATATTCCAGAAGTCTTCGAATCCAGTCATCTTTTTCTTCGAGAAGAGAATCTTTCTTTTCGAGTTCTTCTCTTAGTTGATAATTTTTGATTTTTTCGTTTTTGACTTCGCGCTCCAATTCCCTGATTTGAGAACGATATTTAGCACGCTCTTCTTCAAACTTTTTGTCCTTTGCAGACATTTTTTCTTTAGACATTGTTTTTCCTCCTTATTCTTCAACCACGATATAAGGTGCTTTTTCATCCCAAAATACATCGTAGTCTTTTCCATCCGGTTCCTTATCAAAAACAAACAGGATAGGCTGATTATCCGTGGTAACAGCCAAAGTAAATATCTTATTTGGCAATTTTAACACCTTTCTCATCTTATTGTTGTTTTTAATAACCAGTTCATCATATGAAACTTTGTCCATTTTACCTCTTGCTTCTACAAGCATCTTGTTAAGAGATAATAATTCTTGAATTATATCCTCGTGTTTGAAAGATATAAGTTCACTTGCATAAATTCTCATAACGACACCCCCTTATTCCATTGAAAAGTCTTCTTGAGGACTATTCGACACATCTTTATAGTAAGAGGCCAAATAATCAAATCTTTTTACGACAGAATCAGGGCAGTATTTCTTGATATAATCAATATTGTTTTGAATAAATGCATTTCTGATTTTTGTTGATGATAAACCCTCAAAAATTTCGCTTCTTTCGAAGTTGCGATATGTAACATAATCTCTGATTTCGGTTTCATTAAACCAACTATCCAAGATTCTTACATCATCAGAATAATAGATAGAAAAACGCTTTTGTCCTAATTTAGCAACCACATTGTAGTAAAAATAACGTCCCCATATCTTATCGCTTTCTCTGTCTGATTCCATAGACCAGTCCGGTAATGTCAGAATTGACAACCTCTTATTTTGTTCTTCAGTCAGACACTCTCTTAACATTCGCTTTCTAAGTGTAATTCCGTATGGGTTTCGAAGCATATCCACCTTATTTTCGCTTCCTAGTACAATAAGAACTTTATCGTTCTCTGTTAATGCTTTTTCGACAAGCCATAAATGTGCATTATGCACAGGTTGCATTCTTGCCAAAAAAACTCCGCATTTTACTGCCATTTCTTTTTCCTCCTTCATATTAAATTTATTAAGACCTCTTTCATTCTTTAAATATAGTTCATTTATAGTATGATTTTCTTGAACAAGTAATAAAAAAGACCGGCACGGAACCGGTCTCTTATTAGTTTTGATAAAAATATTCTCTTAACAGCCACATGAATGTGAACAACTTATAGTCGTCGGGTATACACACGGTAAAACACTTGCAATTATCTTCATATTTTCCGTATTTTTTATTATTCGGAAATCCCTCGCAGTAGCATTTTTCTTCCGTTAAAAGATTCTTGAAATCACAAACGATTTCTTTTTCTGACTCTACCGAAACATTCCAGTCGTAGAAGTTGTTTCTCAAAACAATTTTAACACCAACCGACTTGAGATTTAATTCAAACACCGGCAACAAAACAGATTTAGATTTGTGCATGGAAACAACCATAGGCAAAAACCTGTCATATACATCGTCATATTCATCCGAACACCTTTCTAAACCAACACATTCTTTATCAAAAAATAAATTTCGATATATTTTATTTTTAACAAATTGAACTTGTTGTTTTGGTCCGTCTTTATAAATAAGCCCCTCATCTGGTTCATTAACCAAAAGCCAAGAATCAGAGTTAAAAGGCAAATGGCTGTTAATATAATTTTGATACAAATCTCTCAGTTCTTCTAAAGAGCATGTTTCGTAGTGTTTCCTTTTGAAGTTAGGATAATATGTCTTCATATCGTCCAATATTCTATTTTTTTCTGCGATTTCTAAAAACGACAATTTCATTTATGTTTCCTCCTATTTTTCTTCTTTTCTTTTGATGTTCTCGATAAAGTTCGGGTCATATTTCGCAATTAGTTCTTTTTGAATTGTATTAACTTTTTTGTGACTAACGGAACGCACAGCAACTTCCATAACATCCCCGTGAGCAGTCATATCGTAATGAATCAACAAAGCCATAATCGGTCTAATGAAATTTTCAGATGTCGCATATAAACGATAATTATCCTGAAAATTCACTACTGTTAGCGATTTGTCCGCAATTGCAATTAATTCATCTTCTTTGTAGAAACACAAAAACAATCCTTTGGAACCCAAACCAACCTCATACATGTAGAAATTTTGGTTATTATCATTTAATTTTCTGTATTGATAAGACTGAAACAAACCTTTGACTTTTTTGGTCAAAACTTCTACAGGTGCCATATAATGTCCGTCTCTGAAAAAACGGAAAGACAACCGGTCTTTGATAGACGAACCATATTCTGTACTATTTGGATTATAATACAATCTGTCTCTACACATATTTTCTCCATAATTGAAATCAATATCCAAATACCCCTTGGTAAACGGACAGAGAACAGCACATATGCTTTGCCCACTCTTGTCCTCTGCAAACCATAGCATATCAAAGTTTGTTTTCATTTGCTTTACTGTAAAAATCATTATTTATCCCCCTTAAGTTTTCTTTTTAGATAGCCCAATTCGATTATTGTTATAATCGATTTAAGTCCGGCATCACCATGTTGGAAAATGTGTGATGTTTCATATCCGTAATTTTCTACAGTTGTAAGGTATCCGCTCACAAAACGAAATTCATCCATCAAAAAGACATCGATATAATCGCTAGGAAGTGCATATATAATCTGGTCATTATCAGGAGAATTTTCTTCACATTGCATAAATGCTGTTTTGCAATCATTAATGTAATGTCTGAGCCGAATTAGTGCTGACATTTCAAGAATATCTCGCTCTATATGTTCATCATCCTCGTTTTCTCTAAAGGCAAACGATAAATTAAGTTTGCATTCTTTGAAGTATGAATTTATTTCTTTTCTTATTTTCTTTTTTAAGAGTTCTACCTTTTGTTCTCTTATATATTTTTCTGAATATTTTTCTATCATCGTTTTCTCCTTTCTCAAAACAAAGACGGAATTAATCCGCCTTTGTATAGTACAACTTTCCGTCATTTGTTAATACATAAACATATCCTGGGTATGTTTGGTCTGCACAGATGTCGGAAACTTTGTTTTCTTTATATAATTCAGATAATAATAAATGTTCGGTCATTTTACCGCAAGCAGCGATAGATAATACCATTGACAAACAAAGTGTTAATACTAATATTTGTATTATATTATTGAACCTTCTCATTATTTTTGTAACTTGCGTACCACTCTTCTAATGTGCATATTGCCGTTTCTTCTGGAACACAAACTTCTCTGAGCAACCTGTTATTATGACAGTTATAGATTTGAACATTGACTTTCCAATCAGTTTTGTTGTTTTCTAATATGTAATTTAAACCATATAAGGAAATAACGCCCACGATTGCTTTTTGTTCTACCATTGCATCGCATTTTTCATCATAACGATAAATCAATGTATCCCCCGCTTCGAATTTATAACGACTATCTTCTTTATAATAGGAGGCAAGCATCATTTCTATTTTTTCATTGTTCTGTTTAATCAGATTTTCTCGTTGCTTTTTTGTTACCCGAAGCAAAACATCTCCATTCACATTTTTTGCTTTCAAGCAATAATCTTCTCCCATTTTGGTATATGTCTTTACTGCTTCGTCGGCGTTACTTCCTATATATGTATAGTAGTTTGCCGGGATTATAATTTCGATAATTTTTTCACCAGTTCCAAAGCCGGTTCCTTTTAAATCACGAAATAAAAAAAACATAGCACAAAAAAGCAGTATTACAACAAATGTAATTATACTTATAGCCGTGGGCTTAGATATTTTTACATCTTCAAAATAATTTTTTTCTTTTTTCACCGTATAAAAACCCCTTTCAAATTGTTCTAAATATAGTATGAAAGTTTAAAAATATTAGAGGAAAAACAGACGAAACTATTGACTATTGAGCCTCAATGTTGTATAATAACTATAATACGAAAAATAATTTTTGTCAATATTGAATTTTAAAAGGGAGAGATTTATATGAAAACATTATATGCATTGGCAATACGCCACTTGGTATTTGTAGGCGATGGGTATGCAGACACCAATGACAAAACAATTCGAGTGGTAGACCGAATTGATGAGGAAGGACAACTTCATTGTTTAATTAATGAGTTCCATCCATTTACGGATGAGTCTGGATGTAAGGAAATTGTTGCTGTTAATGGAACACATCATCAAATTTACCAAATAGGCGCGTAAAGCCCCTAGATTCATCTATGGGGATATAAGCGCTTTTTCTTTTATCTTTAAATAGGTATTGACATATATAGGTTAATGCTGTATAATATAATTATGAGGTACAAAACTAATAATAATGTGGTTTATTCCTGCAAATATCATGTGGTTTGGTGTTCTAAATATCGAAGACCCGTATTGGTAAATGGTGTGGATATTCGTCTTAAGGAGTTGATTAAACAAGTTGCAGATATCCACAATGTCGATATAATTGAAATGGAAATTATGCCTGACCATGTGCACATATTGCTGGAAGTAGACCCGCAATACGGAATTCACAGAACCGTAAAACAATTTAAAGGAGTCACATCAAGGATGATTCGTTCTGAATTTCCCTGGGTAAAATCAAAAATACCTACTTTGTGGACAAACAGTTATTTTTTATCAACAGTAGGAGGGGCTCCATTAGCCGATATTAAAAAATATATCGAAAATCAAAAAAATGTATAGGCGGTATAAATATGCAGTTGACGGAAACAATGAAACTTTCTTTCACAAATGAACAGTTAGAGTTGGTGGCTGTTGCTATGGATACTTAT
>JAEIGA010000531.1_pt1 | contig 56496 bp, 68 predicted proteins | sample 9270691 | NCBI WGS metagenome assembly JAEIGA01 (sample SAMN17057246, study PRJNA624740) | gut metagenome | biome: biome; isolation source: fecal sample | host: Bos grunniens | place: China: Xizang | collected 2019 | reverse complement strand
GGATAAGAAGCATTTATTATTATATAATGCTGTAGCAAAAGTAAAACTACCATCTGAATAAGCTTTTAATTCATCAGGAGTTTTAAGTGTGTTAACATCATCCCAGTAAATTTCATTAGCTTTACAAAATACTGCGATACAATTTGCAAGTTCAGCTTCTGTAAATATATCTCTTGAACCTCCACTATATAAGTCATATGTAGGATTTTTTATATACTTATAGTCGGCTACTATTGTTAATGCTTTATCTACATTAATAAAATCAAATCGTTTATATAAAATTTCATTGCAAATTATTTCACATCCTTCATTTCTAATTGCAGCACTATGATTATGTTTTATCCAAGCACTTGCACTCCACACTCTTCCTCTAGAACATCCAGATTTAACCTTTTGTGCAGGGTGTAGGTGTAGCGGTAATAATCCACCATGAACAAAAATATCAGCAAGTGCTCCCATACCTTTAATATAAGCCATTTATATTTCTCCTTTATTTTATTTATTTTTTAGATTAATATATTTTTATATATTATACTCTAAGTAAATCAATTAATTTAGCAAATTAATTAACTAAATTTATTCCATATTAATTATTCCATTACATTTTGGATAGTTACTACAGCCATAGAATAATTTTCCAAAACGACTTCGTCTAATAACCATTTTGGCATTACATTTTGGACATATTTTTTCAGCAATTTTACTGCCATTAAAAGTACTTTCAGTATTATTTTTAATAGTAGTTTCTAAATTTTCATAAAATTTGTTTAAAAATTCTAGTTTATTTAACTGCCCATTAGCTATTAGGTCAAGATCTTTTTCCATATCTTTTGTATAATTTAAATTAATAATATTAGAGAAAGATCTATCTAAGAAATTAGATAACTGAATACCACGATCTGTTGGTACTATTGATTTTGACTCTAATTCAGCATAGCCTCTAGTAGGACTTAATACAGTTTCTACAATAGTTGCAAAAGTACTCGGTCTACCAATTCCTGTTTTTTGAAGCATTTTAATAAGAGAAGCTTCTGTATATCTAGCAGGAGGTGTAGTTATCTTCTTTATTTCTTCTAAGTTTGTATTTAATAATTTTTCATTTACAGCAAATGTTTCTTTAACTAATATTTCCTCTTCTGTCTCATCATCTTTATAATTATATATTTTACGATAACCTTCTGATAAAACTTCATTTGAAGTTAAATTAAATAAATGCTTATTATTATTTATAATATAAGAAGTTTCAGATATAACTGCATTTGGCATAACTGAAGCAACTGTTCGTTGCCAGATAATTTTATATACTTTTAATTGTAAATCATTACTAATATATGAAGCTAATTTTTCAGGAGTCATTGATGGGTCTGTTACACGTAAACACTCATGACCCTCCTGTGAATTCTCTTGTTTTGTAGTTTTTCTTGGACCTACATAAGCATTTTCACCATAAGTTTCTTTAACATAAGACTGAATAGTTGGAATAAATTCAGGTGAAATCTCAGTATCATCTGTTCTTATATACGTGATTAAAGCCATATGCTCTCCACCAACATTGATACCTTCAAAAAGTTTTTGAGCTACTGACATTGCATCCTTAACTTTTAGTCCAAGTTTATTTGATACTTCTTGTTGAAAAGTAGCCGTGCAAAATGGTGGTTTTGGAGATTCTTGTTTTTCACGTTTTTTAACTTCTTGCACTATAAATGAACTATCTGCACAAGCTTTTTTAATTATATTAACTTGATCAATAGTTTCTAATCTATCAATTTGCTTTTCTGCTGTTCCAATATATTTTGCTTTAAATGTTGTATTGTTTTTTTCAAAGTTTAAATATAATTGGTAATATTTTTCCGGTATAAAATCCCTAATTTCTTGTTCACGATCTACAATTAACTTTAAGCCTGCAGATTGACATCTACCAACAGATTTAGCTCCTATATAATTTTTTGCAATAGGACTAATGGTAAAGCCAACCATTTTATCTAGTGTCATTCTAGCTAAACCGGCATCTACCAAGTCATCAGAAAGCTTAACAGGATTTTCTAGTGCTTTTATTACAGCAGCAGGAGTAATTTCATGTGTAGTAGCTCTGTAATATTTTGTTTTTGGGATCTTTAAAAATTTAATTAAGCTCCAAGCAATGACCTCTCCTTCACGGTCTCCATCACTCATTATATAAACTAGATCTGAATTTTTTACTTGGTCTTTTAGCTGTTGAACTACTTTATGCTTATCTTCTGATACCTTTAAATTTAATTCAAATTCTTTGGTTGGTTCAATACCAGTATTGTGATAAGAACCACCGTTAGCTAATTCCATAATATGTCCAACAGATGCTGCCACATTAATGTTATCATAGCCAGCTTTTTTAAGAATATTTTTAATAGTAGAAACTTTATTAGGAGACTCTACTATTACTAATATTTTTTTATCTTTAGTAAGTTTCATATACTAATCCTATTTATCTTTCAATTTAATATTTTTTAAGGATTCTTCTAATAATTGACGAATTAATGCTGATATAGTAATTTTTCTTTTAAAAGCTTCTAATCTTAATTCTTCTCTCATATCGTCTGATATTTCAAGACTAATCATTTTTTTATCTTTTGCCATGTTCATCTCCTTATTTATTATAAAGTGAGTTTTCCCAAACAAGTGCAGTAGTGCTATCGCCTCTATTTAAAGCTTTTCCATAAAGATTAGTTGTCATATCAAGATTTGCTCTATAATATCCTAAGATTTTCATACTTGGATATTGAAAAGCAGTTTTATCCCCATTAGAGGCAGTTCTAATAATACCTACAATTTGACCTGACATTGTTTTAATATATTCTTCTCTCATACGTTCTAACTTCTCCTATTTATTTCTTAAAAATTTTTTTAATTGTTCTCTATTTTGAGCTTTTTGAGCATTCATTAATTGTTGAGCTTGTGCTCTAGCTATTCTTTTACCTTCTGATTTAAGTTTAGACATTGCTAATGTCTCACCTTCAGTTTCTGAAACTACTGTTCTACCATTGATAACGTCTTCAGTAAATTTTAACATTCTATAATTTTTATTTAATTCTTCAGTTTCTGAAATTTCAGCTTTTAATGCATTTGCTTTTGTTTCAATAAATTGCTTATAGATTTCAATAGCTTGATTAAATTCATCTTCTGTTAAATCAGCCAAGCTTCCATCTTGCTCAATATCGGAAACTAAGCCAAGTTCTGAAGGTAATACACCATCTAATAATTGATATTGTTGATCAAACAATCTTGCAGCTATTCCTAATAGCTTATTATCTTCATATTTAAAATCTTCTGTATAATAAACTACAGTAATTTCTTCCGGTCTACTAATTAGAATTTCTTTTCCTGGTAAGCAAGCACATGTTTCAGGGCCAATTAAATTACCTGTTTTTTTACTAATAATTGGATTAATGAATGTTTTTATAGTATCATTAAATTTAATACAAAAAATACGTTTATTAATTCCAATTTGTGGTGCGGCTAATGCATATAAATTATCATTAGCATTTAAAACTTCTTTTAGTTCTGAAATGATACTTTTTCCTTCGTTAACTGCTTCTTCACTCATACCTTGTTCAGTTATGAACTCAAAAGGCGCAGCAGGTTCAATTTCAGCTACTTCTAAATATGATAAAATTTCTTTCATAAAAGTCTCCTTTGTCTAATATTTTCTATACATTATATTATACGATATAATTTAGCAAAATATTTATTAAATTATTAAATTAATAAATTAATAAAAAACAGATAATTAAAAATTATCTGTTTTGCTTTGATTTTTTTGTAAATTTTTTAATTCTGCTCTTATATTTGTTATTAAACTTTTATTCTCTTCAATAACAGCATTTTCACCTGCGCCAAGAGCTTCAAAATAATCTATAACAGCTTTATTTGCTGCTTTATACTTAGCTTTTTTACTATTACGCTTTGGTATTTCTAATAAAAATGCAGCATATAATAAACGCTTATAATTTTGCTCAATTACATCTACATCTTCTTTTACTGATTGTAATTGATCTTCTGTTATATAACCATCTTTTAAAGCTTTTTCAAAATCAATTAAATCATTTTTCATTTCAACATATTGAGCTTCCAGCTGAAACATATATCTTTTAAAATCAATTAATGCCATTTTACATCTCCTCTAACTGATCTTTTAATTTTTCTTTATATTTAGCTACTACTTTTAATAACTCTGCATCTAAGTCTTCTGGACTGCTTTCAGTAGACTCTAAAAATTGTTGTAGCTCCTCTTCGAAACACTCGATATCTTCTAATTTATATACTAAATTTGCTATTTGTACTGCTTTTGCTCTATCCATAAACTAATACCTCTATTCAATATCTTTATAAATTTCAGTAATATTAGGAAAACAATTAGTAGCTTCTTCCAGTGTTATTACTTCTATATTTGTAATTAATTTCTTACCATCATTAATAAATTTTGTAACTTCATTTATTATTGTAGATTCTTTATAATTCACTTTTTTGTATTCTACTGTAAAAGTGTCTGTAATTAAATCTAAATCTGGATAAGCTCCTCCAAATTTTAAGAAATAAGCTTTTCCTAATGATGTTCTTACAAGAAAGTAATGTTCAATTCCAAAGTCATTTGTACAACGGATACAGAAGTTTCCTAAATCCTCAATCTCAAGTTGGTTCATAAATACCATCTGAGGATTGTATTCAACAGTAATTCCCATTATTTTTCTCCAATTTTTACATAGTATAAATCTTTATCAAAATCTGCAATTAGAAAAATATTATATGGAATATTATTTTCTTCTATTTCAAAATAGTTAGTGATTTTTATGGTATTATTATTTGTGTTAGTTCCAAATGATGGATATTCAGTATTAACCGCATTTTTTTCTAATTTTGTATACATTTTGGCATACTCATTGCTATTTTCTAAATTAATGACATAAAATTGATTATCGTATCTTCCATCATTTTGAATATTTAAGCGATTTAATAAAGTTTCAATATTATTTTTCATCAGAAGTATCCTCCTCTTGTACTGTACTGTCAATAAAATCTGCTTCTATTACCTGATCTTGATTTTGATTTAAACCTTTTAATAAATCTAAAACTGCATTTTTAACTCTTTCTCGAGAATCTCTATTAAGCTGATTATTACCAGTCTCTCCAATATTTACAGAGTTGGTTTGTTGATTTATCTGAATAAGAGGAGCTTGGCTCTCAATACCAGCTGCTTGACGTTGTCCACGTTCAATTAAATCTTGAACAATTTTTAGTCCGTCCATTAATTCTTTATTTGAAATTTCATCTGGTTTAGTAGTAAATCTAATTAATGCTTGTTGTGTCATAGTATCTAATAAATCACTTAATTTATTAACCCTGACTAATGTTTTTTTATTTTGATTTATATTAAATAAGTATGTTAAATCTTTTGATTTTTCAAGGTCCTGCTCAGCAATAATTTTATTTATTATGTCTAAAGAATCTTTATTTAAAGCTTCAGTACCTTCTGCTACAACTGCATACTTATCATTAACCGTAATTAGTGCTGATTTATTCTTGTCTTCCATACTTAAATTGCCTCTTCACAAATATTAATAAGTTTCTCAGCTAAAGCTTGTTCTAACTCTAACATTAATGGGTCTACTTTTGTATTAAGACAGGTTTTAATAGTTGCTTTTAGCTCTTTGCTTGGTGTAAATTTACATTGCATATCTACTAAACTAATGCTTAATGTTCCAATACCAATACCAATTTGGATAACTTCTTCTTTAGCACTAATTCCATCATGAATAGCACTTCCAATACATAAATTAACTTTTTCAGTTAATTCATCTAAGGTTTTATTTGGAATCTTTAATAATGTGCTTAAGTCTACGATGATATTTGATTTATTTGCCATATACAATTCCTCCTTATCTATCAATTTTTTTAAGAATTTTAATAGGGTCTTCTCCCTCTAAATTCCAAACACTTCTTGTAACATCTTTTAAATATTGTTCATATGATTTGCCAAGTTTATATTGTATACAACTTGCCATAATCTCTGTTGGAGTATATTTATTTGTAAATATTTGATTAATAAATTTTACTCTAGTTTCAAAATTTCTTTTATCTCTATCAAACTTAGCCATTTTTTTGTACCTGACTTCTGTCGATATTATATTGACGCATTATTGGAATAATTTTTAAATACAATTCAATAACTTCCTCTTTTTGCTTAGCAGTTAAATCTTTTAATTTATTTTGTGCTGCGGTTAATGATTCACCATCAATATTAATATATTGATACATTAATAATGCGTTAGTTACAATAGCCATTTCTTTTTCTGTAGGAAACGTAATAGTTCTTCCTGCAAAATAAGTAAGCATTCTTGTCATATTACTACCATCTAATAAATAACATAATTCACTTAATACTGCATAATCAGGAATTTCTTGAATTTTATACATGATAAATAACATTAGCGAATAAATGTCAGATAAATGTAAATTATTTATATTATCTTTAATACTGTTTCTCATTTTCCTGTTCTACCTCCGCTCTTAAAAGTGCTTCAAGAGCACTATCATCTATATTAACAGATTTATAACAATCCATTATTGTTAATTTTATCTCTGTAAAAAACTCTCTTAATAAAACTTTAACATAGCTAGCTAATGATTTTGGTAACTTCCATAAAATAATTGTATTTGGATCTATGTCTAATTTCTTTCTAGTTTTTAATAAATTTATACAATTAAGCATAATTGAAATTTTTAATTTTTTATATTCTGAGGAATTTGGCTGAAATGGTGATTTTTTTAAAACCTTATCAATTAAAAAACCACTGCTATTTAGAGAATCTTTTAAATAGATCCAAAACCATTCATTTACACCTTGACTGTCTCTGGCTGAATCTTTTAAGTGTTCTTTATAACTAAAAGCATCAAACTTTTTAGATACATATTCCTCTGATAAAACTTCTCTGAAAGTTTCATTTTGGTATTCAACTTTCATAGGATATAATAAAGCTTTAGTATAATTTAAACATGATTTGATAGGTCTAATTAATTTACCTTTGATAGTTTTTCCTTGATTTATTTGATTTTTTCGCAACGCAAAAAATAATCTATTTGCAGCATGAAAAGCAAAAGAATCATAATCTTGGAAATTTTTAAACATACATTTTTTAATAGCTAAAGCTTTTACTAATAATCATAAATAATTATATACAGTATTTTCAATCTCTGGATATTCACCAGGGTTAACAATTTTTGTTACATTTTCATCAATTCATATACACATATCTGTATACTTCATATCAGCAGGTTTTTTTCATAACATAAATGATAAATCCTTTCTATTTTAATCTTCTATAATATATTATACGATAAAATTATATAAAAAGTATATTAGAAAAATTCTAATATACTTCACTAATTCCATCCTCGTTTTTAACAATATGAAGCTCTGAGTCTATAGGAAGATCTAGCGTTTCTGCATGATGACTTATAATAAAAACAGATTCAACTGTATTTAATTCTTTTTCAATAAGTTGCATAACAGCAGCACAGCTTTGTTTATCCAAGAAGTCAGTAACTTCATCTAATACTAGAATATTAGAAGTAATATTTAAATATGTGCTTAGCATATCTCTAATTGCAAATTGAATAATTAAATCAACTCTGGTTCTTTCACCACCGGATAATGCTTCAATCATCTTACCACAGTATGAAATATCTAAAGCATTACCATCTAAATAAATATTTAATTCACGAGTACCAAAGACTATCTCACTCAAATCTTTAGCTTTTTTATCAATAAATTTAATAATATTTGATAGTAAATAACCTCTAAAATCTCTTTTAATCAATGTTTCAATCTTTTTAACAACAGCTAAATGCTTTGATTCTTCTGTCTTAGCTTCTAATAGGTCTGTTTGCGTAGCTATTAATTTTTCTTTTTGTTCTTTTAAAGTATTAATTTTATTAGATAATTCTTCAATCTTTTTAATATGAATATCTTTATTTAATCTTAATCTAGATAACTCTTCATTATCTTTATTTAGGAAATGTGTAAAATCATTTACATTATTTTTTTGTAAATTACTATCTTTTTTAAGATTTAATAAAGCTGCATTTAATGAATCTATATCTGCCTTAAATGTGTCATTTATTTGTAATTGATAATTTTCATGAAGAGTATTACAATTAATTAACATAGTATTAATTTCAGCTAATTGTTCATTTAAACGTGCAATTTCTGCTTCTTCATTTTCAGTGCTAGGCTTAACAACACCGACAAGAGTTTGTCCACAAGTTGGACAGACGTCTTTGATATTTTTAATTCTAGTAACCTCTTTAACTAAAGCACTTATTTGACTTTGAATTTGAATTTTTTGAGTATTTAATTCAGTAAATTTTATATTATAAGAATTAAATTCATCATTTAACATTTCAGATTTTTTATTAGTTTTTTCAAGTAGCTCTGCATTAATTTGCTCTATTTTACTATCAATTTGAGCAACTGCAATATTTGCATTATTTAAATCTGATGTTATTTTAATTATTTGCTCTTCAAGTGCAGAAATTTCAGCTTCGTAGTTAACTGTATTTTCAGCCTCTAATTCTTTAATTTTATTATTAATTTCAGGGTCAATGGGACTTAATTGGGTCTTATTAACTAATAAAGCATCATCTAATTCACGTTGACGGGTATTTAAAGCATTTAAACGTGTAGATACTCTATTTTTAATATCTTCAATCATAAAGTCAGATTTAGTTAATTTTTCTAATAATTCTTTACGACCACTTGGACTAAATGATGAAAATTTATTAGGCATTCCTTGACCTAAAATTAAAATTGAAGCAATTAAATCTTTAGTTAAATCTGGAATAAATTCGCCAAGTCTTTTTTCAGATTCTCTAATTCCTTTACCAGAAACATCAACATCATTTTTAAATATTTTCATATCTGATTTAGGCTCAATAATTCTAGTAATTGTATAAGAATCTTTACCTACATAAAATTCTAAAGTAACAAAACAATCTTTGTCATCTTCAATATTTATATTTTTTAAGTTTTTTGTTAATCCACCAATAGTCTCACCGGTTAAGGCAAAACAAATAGCACTCCATAAAAAACTTTTACCTGATCCGTTTGATAATGCATTGTCTTTTTTATAATGATTTCGACCAGAAACTAGACAAAAACCTTTATTATCTAAATTAACTTCAGTATGTCCATAGCTTCCAAAATTATGTAAAATAACCTTATTAAATTTAAGCATTTTATAACCACCCTTCTATATTAAATTTAACCATTTCCCAAAAATAGGCCCAATGATAATCTCGTTCTTCCTCAAATGCTTTTCTAACTTCTTCTTTAGATTTTGTTTGGTCTAATTGTACTAAATTGTTATTTGAGGTATCATAATAATTATTTATACAATTACAATAAGCCTCGTATTCTGCAATAGCCAAAGCAATAGTAGAAATTTTTAAATTTTCTTGTTCTCCAATAACAAGTTCTTCTGTGAGAATAAAGTAGTCTCTTAAATAACGAAGTTGTAACACAAAATGATCAAGCGGATCTAATTCAGCTTTTTTAATTGTTTTTATATACGCCTTATTTAATTTTTTATATTTTTTACTAAATAATTTATCCATAAATTACCTACAAATTTCCGCCAACTCAAAATCTAATATATCTGAGTTATCGATTTTTTCTTTACAACATTCTACAAATTTTTCTAAATGGTCTAATGTTAAGTCAGAAATATCAACTTCTGCATCACTCATAGCAATTTCATCTTTAGCAATAACAACTCTAGATTCAAGAATTTTTGTTGATGCTTCTATTTTTTGTTTAACTGTCTCCAATAAGAAATCTTTACATTTGATTGAAACTACCGCTTGATTTTTTAAATAAGTTTCGAATGTATTTGCCTGAGCTTCTGTGTTAATTTCAAGTTTGTAAAAATTAAAAGCATGTGGATTTTCTATAAACTTTAATTCCGTTGTTTCAGTATCAATTAATAATACATTATGTTGATATCTATTTGCATCTTCACCAAAATCTTTACCTGTAAAATTACCTAAGTTTAAAATTTTATTAGTAATTTTTTGACCATTATGAAGATGTCCATTTATGAATAAATCACAGTTTGCTTCTATTTCTTCAACACTAAATCCAGTTTTTGATACAACAGGTCCCATTTGAATACCACGCAAATCATTATGAGACATAATAAATCTTGGTTTATCCCTTTCAGCTAAGAAATAAGCGCTTAGATCTTGGCGGTCAGATTCTACTACATATGGCAACATACAAAAATCTATCCCACCTAAAGTTAAAATTGTAGGTGTTGAAATGATCATTCTATTTTCAGATTCTAAAATTTTAGTAGAACTATATTGTAAATCATTAACAGAACTTTCATGATTACCAACTAAAAAGTAATGTGGTATAGAGCTCCATTTAATATCTTTTACGGCTGTAATTTCTTTTTCATTTAAATCTGGTTTATCAAAGAAATCTCCCAAACAAAAAATTGCGTCACAATTATTAGCTACTGCTGTTTCTTCAAGCCAATTTAGTGATTTTAATTGATTTTCTAACCTTAATGAGTAATTTGTTCCTTGTTTTTTTACGATAGAATAGTTTTCACAAAAGTGATTATCTGTAAAACATAAAATACGCATAATAGCCTCCTTATTTTATTACAATTTATTACTTTATATTATACAGTAAAATTTGATCTGTTTTAGCCTCAAATTAAAAAAATAATGGCCAAAATTAGCCATTATTTTTGTCAATTATTTTAATATTATCACGTAATACTTTTAAAAATTTAAGTCTATTGTAGCCCTTAACAATGCGGCCAATAGCATATACATTAGGCACAATTGTTGAGCAATAGTTTTTATCAACTTCACAGTATTTAGATTCATCTATTTTAATAAGACGTGTGCTAAAATTTGAAGTATCAGGGCATTTTTCTGTAAATACGAAGACAGAATCACAAGGTATATCTGCATAAGAAGAAAGCTTTAATTCTGTGACTTTAATTATATTTGCAAACTCTTTTTTATACTTAAAATCAACAATATTATCCCCATTAAAAACTTTAATATTTGGTCTATCGGCAATTTCTTTTAATAAAGTTTTTGACCCAGAATTAAATTTAGGTTTACATAAATATACTGTTTTACAGCTATCGCTTAATTTAATAGCAGATTTTAATGCAGCTGTAGAATCACCAAAAACTACACAATTTTCTACAGAGACTTGACCTAGACTCATGTGATCATCTTTATAATAAACATTATTTGTAAGTAGATAAGGTTTTTCTAATACATTTAAAGTTTTAAAAGTTTCACCTGTTGCAATAATTAAGTTTTTACCACAAAATGTTTCTAGGCAACCGTTGAAAGCAGTTTCTACATATATAATACCACATCTATAATTAAAATAAATTCCTTTTGTCTTATGAGAATATTCTGAATTATCTACTGTTTTGCCATTATCATCTAATAATAAGACTTGCACATTATTATCAAGTAAAAACTTAAATACCTCTAAACCATCACGACTACCGCCAACAATAATATAATCATAAAGTATATTTGATTTTGATTTCATAAAAACCTCCATAATATATTATATTATACAATAAAAATAAGAGGATTTTTATTTAAATCCTCTTATTTTTTACTAATACTTTCTAGCTTTTTTTGCTTTCATTCTTTTAAGTTTTTGAGCTCTTTCAGATTTCATTTTACGAGCTAATGCAGGAGACATATAATATTCACGTCTTTTACATTCATACATAATATCTTCTTTTTTAACTTGTTGTTTAAATCTTCTTAATAAACTAGAGATATCTTCATCTTTGTAAGCTACTACTTTTACTAATGCTGGCATCCTACTCACCTCCTCTCGTATTTGAGTTATCTAAATTTATAGTTTTATGATAATTACTTAAAACTGCCTCATGATTATCCAAACCTAACCAAGTATTAGCTACATCTCTACTTGGTTTTTCTCTTGTCCAGATATTAAAATATGGGCATAAATATTTACCTTTTTCTGGTGCATTTTTATTAGTTGCACAGAATTCACACCAATGACATAATGGACTTGGTTTAGGCTCAAAATTATTATCATTAATTTCATTGAATAATTTTTGTAAACGCTTTATGCCATCATTCATATAGTTTTTGTTAGTAACAGTTTGAATTACATTTACTAATGGTAAGTCATATTGACATATAATTTCTTCATTCAATAATTTAAAACCTCGTTTTGCAGCCATTGTATAAATAACCATTTGCAAAGGAGCTTTTAATTTACTAGCTTCCATTGGTTCTGAATATGTTTTAATATCCTGAATAATAACTTTATTAGTTTGGCTATCATAAATAGCTCGGTCTATAACACCATTAAAAGCACCTATTTCATTTTCAAATTCAAAAGGAAGCTCTACACCTATAATTCTATAGGTAGGATTAGCTATCATTAATTTTTCAAGTCTATAAATGCCTTCTTCTAAATAATACTGAGATTTTTCCTCATAAGTTTTTCCTGATTTAGAATCAGGTTTGAAATAGTCTTGTTCAAATACAATAGCAAGATCATTAATGCCTTTTATAAATTTTCCGTCATCTTCTACACCATTAATAAATTTATTTTTTAAATCCGCATAATCAATTGGAATATTGCTCATAATATACTTGGCAATAAGTTCTTCTATCTTATGGACTAATTTACCATAACAAGTAGCAATACTATCAGCACTGAAATAGTGTTTATCTATATATTTTAATTTATAACGAAACCTACAATTATCATAGGATTCTATTTTTGAGAACGAAAAAGAATTACCCATTTATTACCGCCTCCAGTCTTATTAATTCTCAATTTAAAGCTCAAAATGAGCCCATATTTGCATTTTTAAGATTAAATTAAATTTCTTATAAGGCCTATATTTTTATTTAAATTTGGCCAATTTACAGATCAAATAATCGATAAAACGATCTTTATGTAATTCAATTTTTGAGGATTTTAAACGTAAATCTATAGCAGTTAAGAACTTAATAATAGTTCTTAATTCATCACTTGTATAATTAGTTCTAACTCTACTTAAATATTTAGCTTGATTTACACTCATATATTGAGATATATCTTGAATTCCACTCTCAGGACTTGTATAAACAAGTTTTTTAAAATGTCCTAAAAGCAGATTTGTTATTGCAATAGGATCATAATTCTGAGATTTGTTTCTTATCAAGTAAGTTAATATATTATTTCGAGCTTTTTGATCACCATAACTAGCATTTTCAATTTCATTACTTAGGAATAGATCAATATCTCCGACATCATAAATATCAGATTCTATATTTAAAAGAAGTTGCTCTAATACTGATGATTGTAAACTTTCCTCGAAAAGTTTTATCTTATCGATTTCTGTTTTTATTTTATAAATATCATTATGAGTATTTGATTGTAGATAATCTATCATTTTTTTATTAAGTTCTGCTCTATCCCCAAGTTTTGTGTTAAGACCTGGGCATTCTGCCTCAATATAATCAGATATTTGCCAAGATTGTAATTCTGGAATTTCTACAAAATATTGTTCGGATTCTACTGTTTTATTTATTTTAGTTTTTTTACATAAAACAATAGTATTATTTAAATCATGTAATAAAGCTTCAACACAATCAAAAGTATCTATTTCTAAAATATTTAAAGTTTGATCCATATCAGTAAATACAGAATTTGTTTGATTTAATGTAATTACTTCTTGAATATTATTTATATAATTTTTATAAATACCAGTCCCACGGCAATAATAATCTATATATTGCTTAGCTATAAAATAATTATCTTTGCACACAAATATAAGTAAGTGCTTTGGCAATGATAAATTTAAAATATTTTTCTTTAATTCAACAATTGTCATTAGTGAATTGCCTCCCAAAGCTGTGTTATGAAGTTAATCATATAGTTTTCCTTAACTATATTTTTATTTAGCTTAGCCTGCTTAAAATAATTAGTTAAATTATATATTTTAAATGCATCATCAGAATTTGTTTTAATATATTCTTCAAATGAAACATAATTAAGCATTTTTAAAAATAGATTTTGATCAAATTTATTATAATCTTCTTTGTGATTTAGCTTAGCTACTATTGTTAAAGTATTTGAATAAGAAGCTTTTGACATTTGAGTTACAATATTTTTACATAAATTAAATAAGTTTATAATAGATTCAGGATCAGCTAATTTAATTTGACCTGGAGTATCACAAATTTTAAATACTAGGTCCTCAGTTGTATCTGTAAAATTTAAAAGTTGGTCTTTTGTATAAGATTCAAATTGAAATTTTGTACATCTATTTAAAATAGTTGGCAAAATATTAGCTTCTGATTCCGCCAATAAAATAATATAGGCATAATCTGATGGCTCTTCTATAAACTTTAATAAATTGTTTTGGTTTTTATCTGTAAAGTTTTGTAATTCAATTAAATAAAGTGTTTCAATAGGTTTTTGATAATATTCAATTAACTGATTATTTGTTATTTTAGAATCTATTAATTGAATAGCTAAATCTAGCTTATTTGCTAATCTTTTAGCTAAGGTGTGCTTACCACATCCAAAGGCTCCTATAAAAAGCATAGTTTTTGGTAGAGTAGCAAGTGTGTAATTATCTAATAACCCTATAAGTTTTTCTTGCCCTACAAAATCCATAATTAACCTCTACAGAATCTTACAAGATAGGCTTCTATTGTTGATTTAATATTATCATCAAATTTAACTAATGATTTTAACTCTAATAAATATTCAATTAATCCATTAAACCAAGATAAGTTATTAATAGATTTTACTACTTCTACTATATTAATTTCTGGATCAGCTTCATTTAATAGATATTGAGGTAAAGCTGTTGCATAAATATTATTAAAAATATAAAATTTTGTAAGATCTAATGCAAAATCTAAATATAAGCTAACAAATTGTTTTAAATCTGTACCTGTACTATCTAGACTTTCAATAACTGCAAAGATCTTAGCTTCATCTTTCGTCCAAATAAACTTTGTTAATTTAAGCATAACTTGATATGATATTTTACCAATAATTTTTTCTGTATTCACAATGTTTAAGTCCTCTGAATAGTCTGCACATTGGTCTAACATAGTTAAAGCATCACGCATACAGCCTTGACTTAATTTACTAATTAAATCACAAGTAGCTTCATAATTAGTAAAATTCTCTAATTGACATACCTTTATTAATCTATCATAAATAATAGCTGTATCAATTTTTGAAATATTATATCTTTGAACTCGATTTAAAATAGTAGCAGGAATTTTGTGAGGCTCAGTTGTGCAAAACATGAAAATAGAATATACAGGTGGCTCTTCGATACATTTTAAGAAAGCCTGCCAACCTTGAGATGTAATAGCATGACATTCATCTAATATAAAAATTTTATATTTACTATCAAGGCTTCTTTCGTAGGCAGATTCAATTAAAGATCTAATAGTATCTACATTCCCAACGGATGCACAGTCCATTTCAATAGGTGCTCCTTCGCCTTCATTTATTTGGTCTGCCAAAATTCTAGCTAAAGTTGTTTTACCGCACCCAGAATTCCCTGCAAAAAGAAGACAATTACTGAATGCTTTTTTCGCTACTACCCTTTTTAAAATTTCAACAGTAATATTTTGTCCACAAACATCTTCAAATGTTTTTGGACGATATTTAATAGCTAATGATTTTCTCATAATACCTCCTAAATTCTTGCTAATTGTTTAATATCGTCTATTGATAGCCAACCAGACCAATAATTATTTATATCTTGATTATTTATAATATCATAAGCCAATGTATCCACATAAATCATTTTATCTAATAGCTTTGATACATATATCTTTAAATATTTATGTGCTGGAGCTGTACTATTATTCCAATTTACAGCAATAAGACTTGTTTTATTATTTATAAGATAGTCTGCAAGCTCAATTAAATAACATTTATTTAAATCATATGTTGGTTTTGTATATTTTGGTATGAAAAATGTTTGAGATTTCTCATCATAATTTGATAAATCAGCAAAACTACATTTTTTAAGCTGCTCTTTTATATAAGGTCTAATCATAGGCTAACCTCCTAGTTAATACATAATATTATACAGTAAATAAAATTAAAATAATTGGGTTATTTGAAAAAATAACCCAATTATTTCTCATTTTTTAAACACTCTATTAAATATTGAAATAAATATTCATCTATAATGTAGTGCTGTTCTTCATCAGGTCCAAAACTAAATACAACAGCAGAATGTTTTTTACCCATAAAAACCATTTCTTGTTTTTGTTTTTCAAATCATTCTTTTTTTATAGAAATAGACTCAGAATGTGTTGTTTTTGTTTTACATTCTATAGCAAAATCTTCAGTTAAAACATCTGATTTTACTCAAGTAGTTGCACCACTATTTGGAGTTTGTCTACCACCAATAGCTTTGGCTACTGCTTTTTCTTGTTTTGAGGAGAAATGTCGAGTTGGAAGGCCTTTGGAACCTTCCTTCTCTCTTACTTTAATCCCGACTGCCATACTATGCTAGCTCTACTTTTTCTTCAACTGCTTGCTCTTGAGCATCAATTTCAGCAGCTGCTCTTTCATCTAAGATTGAGCCATATGATTCTTCATTTGCGGAGATAAATCTAGTAAGCATTCCTAAATATTCATTTTGGAATTTAACATTAGTTTTAATATATTCAATTAAATCTGCTTTTTTACCTTTTAATTCTTTACCATTTTCATCATGATAAACTTCGCCAGTTTCAAGATTTATTAATTGGTATGTAACATTATTTAGACGTTTAATAAAGTCAAATCCAATTGCTATTTCAAGTAAATCATTCATCCAGTCTAAACCTGTAGCATATCTATAAGTAATAAATCCACCACCACGATTACATGCTGCAGTTTTATTCTTCATTACTTTAAAATGTAATCTAAAGCCGTCTGCGCCTTCACCATTCTTAGCACCACAAGCATCCATATCATCACCTAAAGTAAATTTACGAGTACCAAATCTTACTGATACTGATGAATAGAAAGCTGGAGCACCTCCGCAAGGTTCTTTCCATTTTTGAATACCTGTAAATGTTTTACCATCATCACGAACTTGGTTAATTAAAATTAAGATATTATTTTTTTCAGTAACCATAGATTGCATGATTGATAAAAATGGATATAACTTTTTAGCCATTGTCCCACGCATACCTGCGTCTTTAGTTAAATCATTTGTTAAAACAGCTTCAGGAATCATTGCTGGTAATGAATCTAGTACAATCATTCCAATATCATCTGAGGCTTGTAATTCTACAATTAGATCACAAATTTGCTCACCAGAAAGTCCAATAGGATCTACATAATATAGTTTATTTAAATCTAAACCATTCATTCTTGCTTGGAATTTAAGATCTAATGTATGCTCTACGTCAACAAATACACAAGTTCTTTCTGGAAATTTTCTTTGATAAGCAGCCATTTCACAACAAGCTGCTGTTGTTTTACCAGAGTGTTGTAAGCCTGAATATACACAAATTCTACCTAAAGGTAAGCCACCATATAATGGATAATCCATACCAAAGGCACCACATGTTAATCTTTCATATTCTGGTTTAATATCACTTTTCAAAATAAGAGTATCTGTTTTATACTCTTTGTTTATTTTTTTGATTGTATCGGCTAAACTTGCCATATTATCTTCCACCTTTCTTCATTTATTTTAAAAACTTTCATTTAATACTTGTCTAGTGCTAGTAGTATTAACTGTGTTACCTACTTCAGCACTAACTCCAATATTCATAAACTTAGCTTCTTGCATTCTTGACATTAAAATACTTTTTAAAGCATCAACTAATCTATGTACTTGATCAAGTTTTGTTTTTAATAAGTTAGCAACTAAGTTATAAAGAGTTTCAGCAATTAATTCTGAAGCAACTTCAACTGTAGCTAACTTTTCTTTAGCTGCGGCAGAGCCTTCTAAACTATTAAAGCTAATGGCAAATTTTTCTTTGTGTAATGCATCAGCTAATTCGGCTTTTAATGCTGATTTTTCTTTAGTTTCACTAATTTCAAAAGCTTTTAATTGAAGTTGTAAAATATAATCTCTAATTTGCTCAACTGATAGACCATTAATACTTATACTAATTTTATTTACAAGTTCATTTACTGGTTTTGTAATACTACCTGTCATATCATTAGCAATTTCAACTAATTCACTATAAGTCATTTCAACATTTTTTAAAGCATTTTCTAACTTTATGTTCATACAAACCTCCTAATTTATTAATTTATCCAAAAGAAACTTACAATCAGGGAATAAATATACCCTTTTTTTCTCAAATGGAATTTCTATAATATTATACAGCTTTTTTTCCAACATTCTTAAGCCAATTGATTTTTCACCATCTAAAACCATTTTTTCCATTTCGTTTATTCCAACCCAAATAATAGAGTCTTTTTCTGAAAACCAAATAATTACCCCTGGAAGAACATCTTTTTTATTTTTATACTTTAATAGTCGTTCATATTGAGGGATAGCTGTAAATGGAATAGATGCTCCCTTATGGGTTTTACATTCAACCATAAGGAGCTTTCCATTTGCATGACATAAATAATCACATGGATTTTCTGATGATTCTTTATATCCTGTCATTTGGTCTCTTAGTCTAAATACTAGTTCTTCTGGGAAAGCTTCCTGCCAAGATTGTTCAAAAACTGCTTCCCATTTCTTACCAAGATCTGTCTTAGCCATAATTAGTCTCTACTTGTACTTAACATTTCTGGTAATAGATGACTAATATTTTGTTTAGTAATCACAACTGCTTGACTGTTACCGCAATTAATAGTGACATGTTCATTTTTATATGAGTCTAAAATAGTTTTTAAATCAATTAAATTTAATGTCATTGAATAATTATCTACTAAATAACTATCTTCATTTTCTACTACAACAATTTCAGTATTATTTTGTTTATCTTGAATAATAATTTCATCACCTTTAAATATAAAAGTTGCTGGAATTACTTGAGCAGTACTTTCACCACTATTTTTAGAAAATAACATTAATCTTGCAATAGCAGCTGATAACACATTCGTAGAAATTACAAAATTACTAGGATAAGTAGCTGCAAAATAGCGCTTAGTTGCGTTATATGGTTTTTGAATACGATCTAATAAACGATCTTCACAATTAATTAAAGCAGCTAAATAAATATTTTCAGTTTCAAGCACTAACTTGGCTTTTGTTGTGCCATTTGTTGCTAAATCATAACCAAAGCTTAAAGTTGGATTTGTATTAAATAATTTAAAAAGTTTAATAACTCGATCATTTACTAATAATTTAATTGGTTTTTCTAAAGTAAATGAATTTAAGCATGCGCTATCTGTAAAAGTAAATGCACCATTTTGATCAATATAGCATAAAGTTTGAGCTTCTGATCTTACAAGTGCTTTTTTAGCTTTTGCAATTTCTTTACTATTAATATTTAAAATACTATGTAAGATATCTTTATCTACAGTCATTTCTACTGTCTTATTTAATAGTCTTAAAACAGGTAAAGTCATAATTTCATCATTTTCATAAATCATAGCTAATTTATAATTACTCTTTCCAGCCTTAACTAGAATATAATTATCCTTTATAATAATTTCAAAAGTTTCTGATGAAATTCCATAAATTAAATTTAAGAATAAAGATGCATCTACAACAGCTCTAAAGTCTTCGGAAGTTTCAATATTATATTTTACTGATACATAATATTCTTTATTTGTAACATTTAAATATAAAATATTATCTTTTGTTACAATTTCTAAGTTAGCAGCTGTTTTATCTAATTCAGCTGCAATTAAAATTTTATTTGCTGATTCTTGAAATAATTTTGTGTTTAAAATCATATTAATTTCCTTTCCTTCTTATATTAAAATTCTAAGTCATTACCTGTGGTAATTGTATCAATAATAGAGCTTTCTGGAAATTCCGGATGATTACTTATTACAATTTTTAAAGCTTCATCTCTTTCAATACCCTTCTTCTCTAATTTTTTAAATTCATCTCTAATGGATACACCGGCCTCATCACAATACCAGCGTGATACATTATATGGGTCACATGACATTGGCACTGTAATATAAGGTTTTGCCGTATCAATCATTACTTGTGGTAATAATTTTTCAACTTCATCCGCATATATTTCAGGACATTCCACTAATACTTCATCGTGTACTGTAATAATTAACTTAGCCATTAAGTCTTTTAGTTCTTTACTTCTATGAATATTAACCATAGCTAATTTTGTTAGAGAAGCAGCACCGCCTTGAATACGAGCATTTAGACACTGACGTTCAGCTTGTGCTCTTCTTCCAGTATTAGCTAGAATAAGAACTCCATCTTCAAGAGCTCTTTTAGCTAAACTTTGATATGTGGAATTATGAATTTCGTCACCATCAATAAAGTTTGACTTAACTCTTCTCATTTTATTATTATATTTTTGGATTTCTTTATTTAGCTCTGCTCTCCATTTATCTAGCGTTGGATCGCTAGCTTCTCTATTAGTGCAACTTAAAAATGGATTAAAACCTAAACTTTCATTTAAAGTTTCATCTTTAAATTTAATTTCATAAGCTGGTAGATTCATTTCTGGTAAATGACGTCTACGACCAGCCCAATCCTCAACGTAACCATGCTTTTTTAAAAATGATTTAGAATCATCTATAAGTTGTTTTACTCTTGGAAACTTACTAAAGAAATTATCCATTAGTTCTTGACCTTGATCTGCAGATTTACCCATTCTAGCACCAGCTGTAGCTGCAGACATTCCATAAAGAATTGCTAATAGCATTGTTTTTGCAGCAGAACGACGTTCTTTACCAGCCTTATGTAAGTGCGTTTTATGACCACAGATAATCTTTTTTCCATCAAGCTCTATTTCAGTACCCTCTGGATAGAATTCTAGATTATCTTCATATTTATTACTAAACATAGACGCAGCAATAACACAATATAAATCTTTACCTTCATTATAAGCTTGAATCATAGCAGGGTCTTGACTCATAAAAGCTGTTAATCTAGGCCCGCTCTTGAGCACTAAAATCTGAACCTATAATTTTATATCTTGTTCTAGTGTTCACTGTTTTTGTACTCATAAATTAAACCACCTCACTTTCTTTTTTAAACCATTTAATATTGGTTATTTTTTTGTATTTTTTATGTGTTTTACATCCAAATTCTATTTCTTTTCCTTCAATAGAAGCTTCTATTTTTCGTTGATAAGTTGCAGTTGAATATGTCTCACCAAATGGTTTATAATTGTTGTACCACCACTTACCTGCCTCTAAAATAGAACTAAACTCAAACTGTTCGCCAGTATCTAATATACAATAAACAGTTATTGATCTAGATGCCATATTTTCAGGATGTTCATAAAATTTAAGACCTAATGCTGCTCGCTCTTGCTTACGCTTTTCACGAGATGCTTTTATTTTTTGTTTATGTTCTGCAGAAAAACCTTCAGTAAGTCTAAAGTTAGATAGTGTTTTAGAAATTTTTTTTCTAACTTCTTCACTTCTTAACTTTTCTGCATGTTTTTGTTTTACTATTTCAGAATTCATAGGATTTTCATCGGTGCCACCCTTAGTCATGTTATAGCCGTTATTTAAAGAATCATAATAATCTATCCAATATTGTTCTTTTTTATTTAATTCTTCTTGTGAATTTGCAGTATCAATTTGTTCAACTCAAAAGTTTTCAATACCATATTTATTCATTGCTTGATACAAATGTAAAGTCTTTTTACTTTTATTTGTACTGGCTTTTAAATGCATATTATATCGTTCACCAATGGTTTTTGTTGTTTGACCGATATATACTTTTGAATTTTTTAAATTACTAATTTTATAAATATAACCATACATAATTAATCTCCTATTAATATTATACAATTAATTTAGCACTGATTTTTCAGTTCAAGATAAAATAATTCTACAAATTCTACAATTACTAAATTATTATACAGTGTAATTTTTATTTATTAATTTACTAATTAAAGGTATAGCTAATCCGCCAATTGAATTCCCGATAACACATAATAATAATGATAATAAAGCCATTAAATTATAATTACCTGCTAAAAAATAATAAAACATATTTGCTATTGAATGTTCAAATCCCATAATAATGAATCCTCCAATAGCTAACATTAAAACAACATATTTACCAAATTGATTATCAATTTTTCTAAACCCTTCAACAGCAATATAAACTAACATACCGCAGAAAAATGATAAACCAATCATTTCAAACCATTGATAATTAATTTTAGCTTCTACAGAGTTTTTTAATATTTCCATCAATGTATTATTAATTGAATTATCCACCATAACTAGTTTTAATAAGTTTGCAAAAATTAATGTGCCAATTAAGTTACCTAATAATATTAATGATAAAGTAATTATTTTACCTAAGATTTTCTTCATTATTATTTTTGAAGAACTGTGATAATTAATATTATCAAATAAGTAACATATTTTACCTGTATATAAATTAAAATCAAAATTACAAATTAAAATTAGTCCAAATGAGAATAAAAATGAGCCTAAAATTGTATTTCCTGCTAGGGTATTTAATCTAAGGCATAAAAATCCACCAAACGAAATAGCAATACCCGCAAGTATTCCTTTTATTAAAATAGTTGTACTTTTCTCTACGATATATTTTTTATTCATTCTTTTCTTCTCCAATAGTCTTTTTCAATATTTGTCTAATTGCAGATTTATTTGATTTTGATTTTACAGCTTCTTTGTACTTTGGACAATGTCTTACACGCATTTTACCTTTACGTTTTTTACCGTTGTACATACATGTTGCAAAATCACACCAATAACAAACACCACAATCTCGACTTTTTCCATCTCTAATTACGGGCATTATTTAACTCTTCTAATAAACTATTAATATAGGTTAAACACTTTCGATCAAATATAGTCTCTCCCTCTGGAAAGAAACAGTATTGTCTCCAAGCCCCAAACCATTTAATTTCACCTAATTTAATGTCTTGATTTGACATACTAAATAATTTATAAATAGGTGTTTTTCTTTTTGGTAATTCTACTTTTTCAACGTAAATGAATTTACTTTCTAACATTCTAGCCTCCAAAATATAACCACCATTTATAAATGGATTCATTTATTTTTTTAATTTTTAAATCTCTAATAGTGGCATTATTCTCTTTAAGAGTTAAGATATAAGATTCAAATAATTGATCTGCTTTTAATTCTGGATAAATAAGCAGAATAATTTCAGGATTATCTGGTGAAATATCAACAAGAGTTTTATTTTCATGTTCACAGTACGCTTGTAATGTGACGTATAGTTTTTCTTCGATTTGTGTATTGTTCTCATTTAAGACTTCAATTTTTTGTTCAATAACTTTACATTCAACCAAATTGATAACTAAAACAATACTAACAATAATTGTTGCAACTACCCCAATAATTCCAGGAATCCAGCAACCAATTGTTCCGCCATTTTCGTAATCCCATCTGCTATAGTGATCTTTATGCTTATATGCAGCAAAAAATCCTAATGCGATTAATCCTAAACTTAAGATCAAAAATATAATTAACATAATGCCTCCTTAACGTAGATTTTAAATATATTATTTTCTTGTTCAATCTTTGTAATTTCATCAAAACCTTCTGAAGTAATTAATTTATCACCATTAACTAAATCTTTTCCATATTTCCAGCCATTAGAAGTTTCAATCTCTGATATATAGTCTAATTCATAATAATTATCATTAATTTCAACCTGCTTTTCATCTTTTCGAGCAACAAAAAGCATACGAATATCTTTATTATGAGACGGAATATTTTGAATATTAATACCAGAAACTGTTACTGGAACTCCATCTTCTACATATTTAATTTTACCACCGGAAGAATAACGACCTGTATCTGTTCCATTTGCATTTAAGTGGAATCTAATACGGCCATCAGGCCAGTGTTTAGCTAATTCTGGAATAACATCAATATATGTTGTAATTAATTTTACAATACCACGTCTATCTAAAATTAAACTACATAATTCCTTAGCTCCAGAAGCTTTTAAATATTCAGGAAGTTGTTCATAATTAGCATTAGCTTGTAACTCTGTTATGATTTCTTCAAGTTTTTCTTTAATACCTTTTAATTGATCTTCACCTGTACCACGTTTATTTTTATCATCTGGACTTGCACATCCTAAGATGTCATAAAATAGAATAGCTAATTGTGTAGGTGATGCAAGATTAATTGGGTCACTTAATTGTAAACTTAATGATTTACCTTCTTTGTAGTGTAACCCTGATTCTGGATCAATTAGAGGATAAGCAGCTTCTACTTCAGCTCTAGATTTTTTTGATTTTTTAGGCTCAAACTGTTTTGATTTTTTATTAGCTTCTGGAGATAATTTCCAGTCTTCTATAATAGTATTAAGTTTATCTAAAACTTGTAAAATTTGACTATCTACATCTTCTAATTGTTTATTATATTTTTCTTTTAATCTTTCACCGAAATTAGTATCTACTGCAACACCGGCTAACTCCATTTCTGCAGTTACTACTACAATTGGCATTTCAACTTCTTCAAATAACCATTTTAACTTTTTATTGTCTGGGTCATTCATAATAGGTTGTTGATATTCCCATAGTTTATGAGTCATCATAGAGTCTGTAGCGGCATATAATGCAAATACTTCAGGGTCAACTTGAGCATAAAATACATTTTCAAATAATCCCTCAATATCATATTTTTGTTGAGATGGGTCTATTTTTGTAGTATACTGATGCTTTAATGCAGCTGGTTCATTTTCATTTAATAATCTAGCTGCTACCATAGTATCCCAGTTAGGCGGAAGCTCAATACCGCATGTGCACTTAATAACCTCATAGTCGAATTTACCATTGTGCATTATAATATAAACTTTATTATCCAATAAACGTTGGAATTCAACTCTACATTGTTCTTCAGTTAATTGATTTTCTAATAATTCCCCTGTATCATTGTTTATATGATTAATTGGAATATAAGCTTGTTTTTCTCCAGGAACATACAAGCAGGGACCCATTAATTTACACGTCACGGGGTCTAGGCTATTATTTGTTTCAGTATCTATTGAAATAACTCCACGTGCGATAGCCTTGTCAATATAATTATGTAAGGTCACAATATCACGAATAACAATAACATTGTCTTTTTGCTTACCTAAAATAGCATACACTTTCTCTCTGATTAATTCTAATCTATCTTCTAAAGATAATTTTTTAGATTTTAAAATTTTCTCTGTTTCTGTTTTCTTTTCTTCCGCTTTCTTAGCTTTTTCTATCGCTTGCTTTGCTTTATTCTTAGTATTTAATTGAATTTCAAATTCTTCACCAAATAAATTGTTTGTTTGAATCATAAAAGCAAACCTCCTCATAATTAGTTCTTATATAATATTATACGATAAAAAAGAGGCTAAATTTAGCCTCTTTTTAATTATTTTATAATTTTAGAATGACCATCCAAATGGTTTATTTCCAGGAGCTTGACCAGGTGCAGAAGCTGTAGGTGTTCCTGCTTGTGTAGGTGTTGAGTATGTTACTGCTCCTTGTGGAATATTTGGATTAGGTGTTGCTGTAGTATTAGTTACAGGTCCACCAACAACTGGAGGTTGTACAAATCCTTGAGGTGCAACTGGGGCAACAGGAGTAGTATAAACAGGTTGTGCAGGAGCTGCTTGAGGAACAACTTGAGCTGCTGTTTGAGGTTGTGCTGCTTGTGCAGCTTCTGGGAATGAACCTGTTTGTAAGAAAGTCATAATTTCTTCTGGTGTTTTTTCCCAATAGCTATGTTTAGCAATATTGAAGTTAGTAAATGCTGAGAAATCAGCTGGTACTAATTCAGGTTTAAATACAGTTGGTACTGCATAATCTAATGAATAAGTAGTTTTCATATCGCCTGCTACTCCATTACGAGTAATCTTTAATAAAACTTCTCTTAAGTTACCATAATCACGTAATTTATTAGCTAAGTCTTTTGAGAATCCAGCAGGACGTTCCCAAACTACTGGTACTGGGGCACTAAAAGCTCCTGTTGTTTTATCTCTATAAGCTGCTAACATTTGAATATAAACTTTTTTAGATGCTTTAGAAATAGAACTATTTCCACCATTAGCTGCAGAACATAATGGACAAGATCCAACTCCAAATGGACTTAAGCAGCTAACTTTCATCCATTTACCATTTGCACTGATTGTATGAACAGCTGCGAATTGTAGTTCTTCAACTGAACCTAAATTAATTCTTACTAATGCTTCATCACCATCATCTTTAAGTTTAAAAAAACCTACTTTAGGACCTTGATTTGCATTATTTTGTGCTGTAGATTGCACATTGTTAAAATAATCTTGATAAGTAAATTGACCGAATTGATTCATTTTTTTAGTATCTCCTTTGTATATTTTATTTTATTTTTTTGTGTTTTAGTTACACATAATATTATACAGTAATTTATTTATAATTTTTGAATAAATTTTGAAATTCTTCTTTAGATAATTCATTTACATCTTTTTTACCTGCGGGTAATTGAATTTCATTAATAATAATTCTTTTAGAAATTTTATTTTTTAAAATTTCTGTAAATCGTCTACCAGCACTATCATTATCAAACATAGTATAAATCACAGAAATATTTGATTTATTTAATTGATCTATTTGATAATCAGAAATAGTTCCAAGTGTTGCTACTGCGGGAGCTCCATACTCATAACATGTCAAGCAATCAAATGGACCTTCAGTAATAACTATTTGTTTAATGTTATTCTTAATTATATAATCTAAACAATATAAGGGCTTTGGACGATCTTTATCTATATAAAATATTTTTGTATCTATAGACCTTTTTGGCAATAAAATTAGATTATCATGTTCATCAAAACATGGAAATAATATTTGTCTATAATATGGGTCATATTTTATTTTAAATTGCTTACAGGTTTCTCTTGATAATTTTCTTTGAGCTAAATACGGATGCCAGTCTTGATAAGTTTCTAAAATAGATTTATCTAAATTTAAAACTTTAGTATGTCTATTTAAAACAATTGGATCTCCTAAAGATAAATATGAATCTGCTTCTTTTCCAAAGTTATTAATTAGCCAACTTTTAGCAAATTCAATAGAAGAATCAAAACAACTTCTGACAAACTCAACGAATGATCCTTTAGCATCACAGGCAAAACATCTAAAATAACCATAGGTTAAATCAGTGCTTTCTCCAATATAAATATTACAGTCAGGTCTACTTTCGTGACCACCCCCATGACATGGACAAGTTACGACTAAGTTATCAGTATTATTTTTAATTTCTCGTAACTTGCCATTTGTTAAGCTAATTCTTAATTGTTTTAAAATTTCTTCAATTGGAGTATCAATAACATATTTATCTATTCTAATTTCTTTCATTAACTAAATACTCCTGGATTAGCAAAAGGAGATGGTGATGTATATTTATTTTTAATTTCAGCATTTTGTTTATCTATTTCATCATAATTGTCAGAATCATTTTCTGCAATATAGTTAAAGATACCACTATTAAAATTAACATTATAGTGTAATACTTTATTATCACCGCCATCACGTGATTTAACAATATTTAATTTTAAAATTTCACCCATTTCACCATCACGACTTAACATTAAAATACATGTTGCGTCTTGACCAATTCTATCTGATAGACCAATTTGAGATGAATCTTGACTACCATCTTCATTTTTAGATCTATTCATTTGAGCTACTGATATAATTGGAATTCTATATTTTACTTGTAAATTTTTAATGGCTTTTGAGATATTAGCAACTCTTTCATGAGCAGCTCTAGCATTACTTGTATCCTCTAATAAAGAATACTGGTCAATACACACAAAATCAATTTTTGGAGTTGTTGTTTCAATTATTGACTCTAAAGCATCTACAGTAGGAGGTCCTGCTATATCATTTGGAGTAACTACGAATAATTTACCCCAATTTTTATGTTTTAAACTTTCCATATAGTTGGCATATCTAAGCTCAATATCAGTATCTCTTAATCCACGAGTGATAGTTCTATTATCAATATTACCTAAAAAAGTATCTACACGATAACCAATTTTGTCAGCAGTCATTTCACCTGAGTAAAATAAAACATTTCGACCTTGTCTTACAGCGGCACCAGCAATAGCTGTTAGCATCCAGGTTTTACCAACACCTGTACGAGCTGCAATAACCATATCTTCATTTTCAATGTCAATACCACCAATCATTTCATCTAATTCTTTAAATCCTGTACTTAAATGACGTTTTTCAGGGTTATTAACTTTCTCTAAATATCTATCAAAACGACCTCTATCAGACATTAAATCTACACAAGGTTTAATATAACTTGATTTAAGACCATTAACAGACTCTAAATAACATTGTTTTGCTGCCTCAGAATTACCTGATTCTAGCAATTTTTTAATATTATTAAAACATGTTGCGATATAACTATCATTATAATCTTTATAGATTTGTTCTAATAAATAATCAGTAGACTCATTTATTACAAAGTAGTCAAATTCTGGGAATGTATTTAGAAATGTTAATTTATCTGGAATAGTATTATATTTTTTATAGTGATTTTTAATAAAATTAAACTCTGTCTTATAATTAAAAAATAAATCATCAGTCAGATTATTTTGTGAAATTAAAGAATAATCTTGAGTTGATAAAATCTTATTTAAAAATTGTAATTGTGCAGTCATTATTCAATAATTTCCTTTCTTAAAAATCTTTTATCTGAGCCTTTTAATTCAATAACGGTAGATGACTCATAAATTCTACTTGCTAAGCGTGTATCCAAAGTAGCTTTTAATTCGGTTTGATTTAGATTGGTAGTAAAAATATTAGCTTTATTATTATTCATACGATAATTAAGAATTTCTAATAAAGTATTTATCTCAAAGCTAGTTCCTAGTTTAGTTCCAATATCATCCCAAACTACTAATGGAGCAGTTTTAATAACACTTAAAACATAATTAGCATATTCATCTGGAGCAGATAAATTAGCTTTTATTCTGCTTAGAAATGTTGGAACATCAACCATTAATGCTTGACAAGTAAGTGTGCAAGTTGGCCAATTTTCATTTAAATATGCTTGCATTAGTCTAATACTCCAGCTTGTTTTTCCATTACCGCTGTTTTTAGACCATAAATATAAGTTTAGACCAGATCTTACAAATGAATTGATATTCTTTTCAATATTAGATAATTGAGTAAAAGCTTCAATATCAGTACCATCTGAATCTACTTTTAATATCTGTCTTGTTCTTTGGCGGTCAGCTAATAAAGATTTTTTATATAAATTTTCTAACTTAAATTTACGTTGACAAAAATCTTCATTTAAGCAACACCAATTACATTCTTTTGCTAAAAAACAATTTTTACAATCCATAATATACCTCCTTATCTTTATATATTATTTTGTACCTGTTGATCCAAATGCTCCTTCACCACGATTTGAAAATTCAAAATTTTTATAAAATTCTTCAAAAGAAACTTCTTCGCCACTAAATACTTCAATAGGTGAAATATCAATAAATCTAGGAATAAATTGAACAATCTTAGCTCCTAATGGTATAATAACTTCCTTATCTGAAGTATTAATTAAGTGTGCATGAATAATACCTTGATAGTTAGCATCTACAGTAGCAGCACCATAAACTAATTTATACTTCATAGCTACTCCAGATTTATTTTGAGCTTCTAATGCAATATTAGCACTAATTCGACTTCTAATACCTGTAGGAATGTTTACATCACTATGAGGTTTTACTACAATTTGATTTTTTACAAAGTCTAATCTTGCTCCAGTATTTACATTTTTTAAATTAAAAGCATCTTCAAATACTCTGTTATATTCTGGCACAAAAAAATCAATTCCAGCATTACCAAAGTCTCGCGCTGGAGCTTTAACATTATAACCTGGTTCAATAAATAATTTAATCATAATAAACTTCTCCTTTTTATTTACGTTATACATATAATTATACAGTAAAATCTTTAATAAAAATGATATAAAATAAAAAAAGATCATAGAATATTCTATGATCTTTTAAATAATATATTGTTTAGAAATTTAAAGCTAATTCGTGTTCTTCTTCTGCGTAACTAGAAATTAAAGCATCTAAATCTTCACCTTGACCTGCATGAGCATCAAAGAATACATCTGCACCAGCAGCTTCTTGAAGACCGAAAGATTCTTCAAAGTATTTACCATATTCTCTTGCAGCAGCTCCACCTTGTTTTAACCAGAAAATATTTTCAAATTTAGCAGTTCTCCAAACAGTGTCATTTGTTACTAATTCACCAGTTTCTAAATTGTAACCTGTTACTGCTTTTGGTTGTAATTTATCTTTTTCTGATTGAGTTAGCCAAGTTGAAGCTAGGATATCAGCTTTTTCAATTTTCTTAACTGTATCTGTAGTAAAATCTACAAAGAAGTAACGAACGTTAGTTCCAGAATTAGGTCTAATTTGCCATAAAACATATTTCTCTTCTGGATTACTACGTTTTAAACCTACTTTGTGTTCACGACCTGGTTCATGATCATACCAAGCCTTACCAGCTTCTTTACCTGTTTGGTCACGGAAATCTTTTGTTGTACCAATATTTTCGTAGTCTACTCCACTAACAATTGCGGACATTTCAATTACTTTATAAATTCTAACACTAGATTTATGAAGTTTTGCAATATGTAAAGAAGAATACATACCCATATTAAAATAAGTTCCACCTTTTAGATTATCCATAAAATCATAGATTTCATTTTCAGGGATTGGATCTAATTTCATTAATAAATCACTTTCTTTTTCAATTTCTTCTCTTAAATCTGGTTTTTGTTCTCTAACTTCTCTAACTTCTTCAATGTTATCAACGTTTTTAGTATCTTCAATACTTTCTTTTAAAGCCTTTTTACGTGCTAAAGCTTTTTGTCTGATACGTTCTTTTTGTTCTTTAGTTAACATCTTTTAAATTCTCCTTTATAAATTTTATATTTGTAGTTTTTGAATTTAGCTAGATCAAAAGCTACATAAAATAGCTTCCAACTAATCAATTAATTTAGCATATTATTTTAGTAAATTATTTTCCCTGTTCAGATAAAAATATTAAATTTTCAATTACAGCTAATCTAGTTAATAATCCACAGCCGCCTGGAACTGGACTTTGGAAAGCTACCGGTAAATCTTTTTCACAATCACCAATTAATTTTCCTTCTTCATTAAAGTTAATACCAACATCCATCACAACAGCAGAGTCTTTTAATTTATAAGATTTATTAACAACACCAGCTTTACCTGCAGCTACAACAATTAGATCAGCGTGTTCTAAGTAGAATCTTTTATCTTCTTCAGAAGTTCTTGTGTGAAGAATTGTTACATTCATATTGGCATCTAATAATAATTTGTGCATTGGTCTTCCAACAATATGACTTCTTCCAATAATAACTGCGTTCTTACCGCTGAATTCATAATTCATATCTTTTAAATAAGTATAAACTCCAAGAGGTGTTGCAGCCACTGTTTTAGATTCTGAGTGGAATCCGTCAATATCTTTAGTGGGATTAATTGCTAAGTTAACTTTTTCTTCTGAAATATGTTTAGGAAGTGGTAGCTGAACTAAATAACCAGTTACTTCAGGATCATTATTTAAACTATATAAATAATTTAATAGTTCTTCTTCTGAAATAAATTCTGAAAGCTTAATTAATTCAGTTTTAATTCCTACTTCTTCAAGGTCTTTAATTTTATTTCTAACATATCTATTAGAAGCTTCAACATTTCCAACTTGAATAATAACTGCTTTTAATTTATTATCTCTTAAGTTTTCTTTTAAAGCTGATTTTTTATTTGCTACATATTCTTTAATATTTTGCATACTATTTTTTCCTTTCCCACGGTCTCAATGATTTTGTTGTTGGTTGTTGTTTATTTTTATTTAAATAAACATAAAATTCATTTGTAGCCTCTTTACAATAAATAGAATCTGGTTTTGCATTACAGCCACTTGCTGTTTTATATTTGCAAAAATCACATTTAGTTAGACGCTTATAATTATTCATAGAAGTATTCCTCTAGTTAAATTTATCTAAACATCTTGGTTCTTTAGGTAAACCTGGCATTAATAGTAAATCTCCAGATAGTGGAACAATTAAACCAGCCCCAGCGTAAAGTCTAACTTCTCTAATATAGATTTTAAAATTTCTTGGCACACCAAGTAACGTAGCATCATCTGAGAATGAGTTTGGTGTTTTTGAAATACAAACAGGTAGACCTCCATAACCCATCTCTTCATATTGAGCAATTTGTTTTTCTGCTGCTTTTGAATATTCTACACCTGAAGCTCTGTAAATTTCAGTACAGATTTTTTCAATTTTATCTTTAATTGGCCAACTATTATTTTTTTCAATTGGATATAAAGGTTTAAAATTTTGAGCTGTTTCTTGACCTAAGAAATAATTAACTTTTTCAGCTAACTCAACGGCACCTTCTGAACCTTTAATTGCTCCTTCATTCAATGCAAACACATAACCATTACGCTCACACCAGTTTCTTAAGAAAGCAATTTCTCTATCCGTATCACTTGGAAATCTATTAGCTGTAATAACTACAGGGACACCATATTTTTTCATATTTTCAGCGTGTTGTTGTAAGTTACACATTCCATTTGACATTGCATCAATATTTTCTTGATCTAAATCTTCAAATTTAACTCCACCATGAAGTTTTAAAGCTCTAACTGTAGCTACCAAAACAATAATACTTGGAGCAATATCTGCTAATTGACATTTAATATCTAAGAATTTTTCAGCTCCTAAATCTCCGCCAAAACCAGCTTCAGTTACAACCACTGGAGCTAATTTCATTGCCATTTTAGTAGCATTAATTGAATTAACACCAATAGAAATATTAGCAAATGGCCCACAATGAACTAACACTGGATTTTCTTCAAGAGTTTGAACTAAGTTAGGATTCATTGCATTTTTCATCATTTTTAAAATTGCCTTTGAACAATTAAATTCACCAAAATAAACTGGTCTGTTATCATAAGTATAGGCAACTATAATATTATTAACTCGATCCATAAACTCCTGTTCAGATTGAGAAATTGTAAGAATAGTCATTAATTCACTTGCTACTGTAATAACAAATTCAGACCCATGTCTATATAGACGTAATGCTTGTTTTTTTCCATATGATCCTTCTGGTTCTCTATCTACACATTCTTTAGAGACTCCCTCAGGAGCACCCACTGCATTAAGTCTAATATTTCTTAAAGATCTATCATTAATATCTAATGCTCTTGTCCACACAATTTTATCTGGATCAATATTTAATTTATTACCTTGATAGATATGATTTTCAATAATAGCTGAAATTAAATTAATTGTTGATGTTAATGCATGAAAATCACCAGTAAAATGTAAATTAATATCATCACTTGGAACAATAGTTGATTTCAAAGCGCCGACTGCACCACCTTTAATTCCCCAAACAGGTCCTAATGAAGGTTCACGTAGACAAGCAATAGAATTAACTCCAATTCTACTTAATCCATCATGCAGACCAATAGTTGTGGTAGTTTTACCTTCGCCAGCTTTTGTTGGTGTAATTGCAGTAACTAATACAACTTTACCAGTTGGTCTATCTTCAATTTCTTGATAATATTTCATATCAATTTTCGCTTTATCATGCCCGTATGGAATAACAAATTCTTCTGGAATATTTAAACTATTAGTAATATCTAAAATCTTTTTCATTTTAAAATAATCCTTTCTTTAATATATTTATATTATAATATACAATAAAAAAAGCAGAATTTTAATAATCCTGCTCATTATTTAACCTTGATAAAAGTTGTTTCATTCTTAGCTATTTCTTTACTAATTTTAGTCTTAATATTTTTATATTTTTTAAGAAGCATTTCATAAATATCTGATTTGTCTTCTTTTAGTTTATTAATTAAATTTTCTAATTCAGTAATTTCTTGTTCATGAGATTTAGTTAGATAAGAAATAGGTTTTTTAAATACATTTTGAGCAACTTCATTTGAGCAACCAAATTTTGATATTAAATAATTTAAAGCTTCATCGTGAGTTAAATCAAAAATATTCTTCCAATTATTTGTTTTCTTTAATTTTTCAATAATTTGTAATACTTCTAATTTATCCTCATTATCTTTAATTTGGTGAGCTAATCTATTATTATGTGTATCAATTAAGTATTGAAGATTTGTCTTAACAACTTTTGAAAAACTACATGGCACGTAAATATGTTTTTGATCAAAGAAAGCCATATTATAAGTTTCTGTAGCTTGTAATTTTTGGTATAAACGCTTATAAAGTTCTTGCATATTACATTGTTTTTTATAAACTTTTTCAATTACAATTCTTGTATCATAAGTAGATTCATCACGTAAATCTGCTTTGTCCAATAAGATTTCTTTTTCAATAATTTTACGAACATGTTCTACAGATTTAGAAGAAGGTAACGCTGTAATTATAATTGTTCCATTCTTATCAATAGACATTTTAGGAGCAACTCTGATGCTACCTTTACCTGTCTTTAATACCTCTTCCCACTCAGCTTTTGAGGATAAAATATCTGCACCTAAATTAGGAATTGGTAATTTTTTAGGAATAAATTCTAAGTCCTTATTCTTTAATATTTCAATATAATAATCAAGCATTCCAGGAATATCTAAACATGGAATATTTAATTTAGGTAGTCCAGAAGGAATACCAGCTTGTCCATTAATAAAACATAATGGAAGTAATGTAGGTAATGCTTCTGGCTCTTGCTTATCAATTTCCCCTGTAATATAATTACCATATTCAATACTATCACATAATAATTCTAAAGATAGATCAGATAACATTCCGCCAATATAACGATCAGCAGATGCTTGAATACCCTTACTAGAATCTCCCCAGTTTCCTTGTGTTTTCATAAATTTAAATTTATTTCCATTTTCACCTAAAGATACAATTACACCAGAAATAGAGGTTGGATGTGGGTGATAAGGTAAAGCTGCAGCTGCTAATTCTGCAACTTTAACAATATGACGAGGTGAATCTTTCCACATACCATAAATAGCACGTTTATATGAAGATTTTGCACCGTCAATAATACATGGATAGGCACGACCTGAACCAACATATAAACCATAATCACGATAATTTTCACGTGCCAATTCAAGAGCATCTTTTGTTGTTAATTTGGATTCTGTATCTTCAGTAGTAGCTTCTATTTTTGTCATTTGGGGCTCAAAAACAGCCTCAGAACGCATTTCCGGTTCATCCGTAAATAAATCAACTACTGTCATATTAAGTTCGTTATTTGACGTTTTTTTAGCCATTTTTACCTCCTAATTAATATTCTTTCTGTTATGGCCACATATAGTATTTCTAAAACTCCCAAGAGCAATACCAGTATGCTTATAGTCTTCATAAATTTGTTTTATTGTTTGACCTTCTTGATATCGTTTTCTAGCTTCTATTACTTGAGCATTTGAAAGTTTACTCATTGGATTTTGTTCTCCTGGAAAGCTAAAAAGATTTTTAGCATTTTGCTTATGTCAATTTTTATTTTGTTCTGTATATAACTCAGGCAAAATATGATTTCAAGTTTGTCAAGTATAAATTTTTTTGAAACCACTTTTACCTATTTTATAAGAATAATCTTCAAAGATTTGTTGAACTGATTCTTCACATGCAGCTCATCTATAACGAATATCTATTACGTCAGATTCAGTTAATTTATGATTGTGATGTTTTTCACCTAAGGCCCCTGACACACCGTCACCACCAAAAGTTTCATTATATCCATCATTGTATGTATTATACTGAGTAATTCAAAAAGATTCTCTGATGTTTAGCTCTTGTCTAGATGCAAATGGTAATTCTTCTAAAATTTCAGTTTTAAAGTTATCTTTACCATATTTTCTTATCGCTACATATAAAGCTTTATTATATTCTGGATCTGATTCATTTTCAGTAAAAGCTCGTTTAAAATGTGTTTTTAATCTAGCTTCTATATTAACAGATTGTCCAATATAAGAATGGTTATTTATTAAATTAGTTATTTTATATATTCCTTGCATTTCTCGTATACCTCAATTAATTTAGCTAATAATTATACCTAAATCTTTAAGTAAACTACCTTTACCTTCTGAGGTTCCAAGAATTTTGTTGAATTCTTCCAAGTCTGATGGATATTCTATCTGTAAGACGTTTCTCGTTTCTTTATTAACTAGAAAATATTCTAGCTGATCATTATTCATTTCGCCTACATGGCAATCCTTTATTACTAAAGGCACTGACTATTTCTTCATATTATAAAATATGCGCTCGTTTCGAATTACGTATCAATAGTAATTCTACTCACCAACAACGGTGATAGTCGATACAGGTTGCTTTATCTAAAAGCCTCCCACGAGATTATCCTAATAAGCTGATCAACTGTATTAGGACTACCTCGTTAGCCATCATTATATGATGACCCCAGTGATAACTGGAAAGTAGCGTAAGGGCCAGACTACTCGTACCCTTTAAAACGATGAACATCTTTTGCTGATGATGGAATCTCTTCAACTTTATTACACCAACCATAGTTTTTAGCTGAGGTTCCCCAACAATATAATGGAGGTAATGAAATATAAACTCTACCTTGTTTAATCATATCAGGGAATAAATTTACAAATACTGCTAATACTAGACAGTTAATTTGTAAACCATCCGGGTCAGCGTCAGCAGAGATAATAATTTTTTCATAACGTGATTTATTTGCATCACATTGAGCTCCGATACCACAACCAATGCTATTAGCAATATCACAAATTTCTTTATTCTTGATTACTTCTTTTAAATCTTTATATGTTGTATTTAAAATCTTTCCACGAATAGGTAAGACTGCTTGAGTTTCTTTATCTCTAACGTATAAGTAAGGACCCATCGCAGAATCCCCTTCAACAATAAATAGTTCAGTTCCAGCACGTTTTTTAGATGTGCATTCTACTAATTTACTTACTACTGATCTACGTCTAATATTATCAGAATCATCATCATTTATTTTAATTAAACTACTAATTTCTTTTCTTGATAATAATGCATTTTGAGCAACTCTATATTCTTCAAAACGTTTAATTAATTGTTGAGCTACTAAAATGTCAGATTCTAAATATTTATAAAATGTTTTAGAAAATTTATCCATTAACTCATCAAAATAGTTTTTATTAACAACTAATTTTTCTTTTGTTTGAGATGAGAATTCAGGTTTTGCAATAAACACTGCACAGATTCCACGTAAACCAACTAAATAATCAGATGGCTTTAAGTCAACTGCGGGTTTTAAATTTTTATGTTTGTTAATAAATGTTTCCCATGTATTGATTAAAGTTTTAGATAATACTTGAACATGAGTCCCACCTAAATAGTTAGATAATAGATTTGTAAATCCAAAATATCTATCTTTCGTATCAGAAGTATAACGTAAAGCAACTTTCATAGCTTCTTTTTCAGCATTTTCAACTTTAATTTCAGGAATATCTACATAAGTAACAATTTTATCATCTTCTTCTGTGATTAAGTCAAAGATAGTGCTATTAGTATTTATTTCAATTCCATCAACAATAAGTCTAGCTCTAAATCCTAATGCTGATGCAATTTTACATCTATTTTCAATAAATGAAATAGGAATAATTGCAGATTTAAACATTTTTTTGTCAGGAGTAAATACAACCTCTGTTCCATCTGCTTCATCAGTTTTTCCTTTTGTTAATTCAATATTAGTTGCATTTGTAGCAATAACTTTAACAAATTTACCTTTTCTATAAGAGGTAATACTCATAGAAGTTGATAAAGCATTGGTAATAGTTAGTCCTAATCCATTTAGTCCAGAAGAATAATTATAACTTGAGTTATCAAATTTTCCACCTGAGTTAGATTTTGTGATAAGGATTTCTAATACTTCTTTTTGTTCACCATTTTCTAATGTCTTTAAACCATGAGGGATACCTCTCCCAAGGTCTCTAACTCTATAAGTATTAGTCTGTGTATCAATAGTTACACATAGCTCGGGACTATAGCCTGCTTGAACCTCATCAATAGCATTATCAAATATTTCAGATAATAATTGGCGAGGGTCTAAGCCTTCTCCTATATACATACCTTTTCTAAGTCTAATATGGCTAACATCATCTAATACTTTTATATTATCTGCTGAATAATTCATAATTCTGCCTCCTTAGTATCAAGTAAAATAAGAGGAATACATGACTCCTCTTATTATTATACAGTATTTATTTGTGTATTTTAAATAGTAAAGTTAAAATCTTTAATACAACGAGTCTTAATCTTAGCAGCTTTTAGCATTTTCTTGGCTGCAATGTCATCTTCTTTACCATTATTTTTATCTGAGATATATACAATTTCTTTAATTCCCGCTTGAATGGCTAATTTGGCACAATTTGCACAAGGAAATAAAGTTACATATAAAGTAGCATCTTTAACTGAAATTGTTGCATTTAAAATAGCATTCACTTCAGCATGAACTACGTATGGATATTTGGAATTTAGGATAGATCCATTTTGTTCTTTTGACCACGGAAATTCATCATCTGAGCAGCCATTTGCAAAACCATTATATCCTGTTCCAATAATATGTTTATCTTGATTTACAATACAGCAGCCAACTTGTGTATCAGGGTCTTTGCTTCTCATTCCTGAAAGTTTTGCAACGCCCATAAAATATTGGTCCCAAGAAATATAATTTTCCCTTTTCATAAATTATTCTCCTGTTACAATATGCTTAATTTGCTTTGATACCGTTTGAAGAATAGTAATAACACCTGGAGACATATCATCTGCCTCTTTAGTTTCTCAGATAGCATTATCAATAGCTCTTAAAATTTCAGTAGTTTTAACTAAAATATTTAATTCTTCTTCATTTAAATTAATTGTTCTTTTAATTTCCATACTTCTGTCCTTTCTTTTTATTTATACATATCTTCCCACGAATTTGGAAATATTTCAGGCTTTAAATATTGTTGTTCTTTTAAATTTTGGCAATCAATAGTTGCTATTAAATCTACAAAAATACCTTTTACTACCCTAAATAATTGCATTACAGTGCCCTTATTATATAAATAACATAACACATAACGTGCCCCATGATTTTTTCTGGTATTTTCGCTTAAAGATCTTCCGTAATCCAAACTATATAAATTTTTAAATTCTAAAGATGTTGATGTATTATCATTTAGTTTTATTTCAAAATCGTAGTTTGGTAATCCTGGTCCTATATGATAAGTTTCATGAGTTTCATCTTTAAATGACCACTGAATATCTTGATGATAAGTCTCATTTAAGTCAGCTACAATTAATTTATTTATAGTATTTCGTAAAGTTTTACCATCAAAACTTAATAAGAAATGTTCTCCAATAAAAGCATTTAATTGATAAATAACCTGTCTTGGATTACTTTGTGTATATTTAAGTAGTCTATTATCTGAATGTGGGATATTATTAGCAATATGCTCGATTTGAGCTAAATTTTTATATAATAATCTTTTTGATCGTTTCTTTAATTTATTCTTTTCCAAAAAGATTTTAAAATTGTGTAGCACAAAATCATAGTCTACTACAGGAGAATATTTAAATAAAGTCTTTCTATAAGATCTAGGGGGAGTTTTTGAAACATTAAGAGCTAAAAATTCATTAAAAGTTAAATCAGAAACAGTTATTTCTAAGTCTTCACCAGTTTTAGTTAAAAATCTTACATTAAGCTTAATAATTTTTTTATTTTCTGTTATTTTGTAAATCATTAAAGTCTTAATTTTTTTAGCTTTCTTTAAAAATAAACTATAGTGTTTTAATTTAATCTTAGCACTTTCTTTTAATTTTATTAAATTTTTATACCTAATTTTTATAAACTTTTTTAAAATTTTTTTAGTAGACATTTTTGGAAAATAATATATATTTTCCATAATTTTTAAACAATTAAACATAAAAATACCCCCATAATTTATTTTTTATATCTATAATATTATAGGTGATATTTTTATTTTTATACATATTTAATTTTTAATCATCTAAAACTGATTCATCATTTAAATCACATAAAGGACATTCGCCAGCATCATTTAATCTAATTCCGCAATCGCAGTATTTAATCTGTGACACTTCATACTCAATTTCTGACCAGTCTTCTGGAGTTAATTGATAATCATAATCATATTCTTCTGCAGCTTCTTTCTCAGCTTTATCAATTGTTTTTTGCAAAATACAATATAATTGTTGATCAGTGAATCTCGTAAAATTATAATGACATCCATAATCTTTAAGTCTTTTAATCATCTCTGATCTACTCATATATGCTTCAGCTAAATTATTCCAAGCTTCTAAAAATTCTGCTGTTTGTTTTGATTTAGGCATTTAAATTTTTCTCCTTTACTCGTGTATATGTATTAAAAGTAAATTGATAACCAGCTTCTTCATAGATACCTGAAGTAAAAGTATTAGCAAATTCAGATTTTAATTCATCTAAATTTGGAAAAAATACAGTTGCTTCTGGGTCTGAATGATCAACTTTAGTAACAAGTATTTTATCATAATATGGTAGCATAGATTTGTATAACATACCACCGCCGATTACATAAACATCAAACTGTTTAGAAATCAATTTGATATTTTTAACAAATTCTTCAAAAGTATGAATACACATACAATCTTCATACTCATGACCTTCTGGGCATAAAACAATATTAACACGTTTTTTTAAAGCTTTACCGCCAGGTAAGCTAAGTAGCGTATTTTCGCCCATACACACAAAAGCACCATCTCCAAAATTAGTAGTTGTAGTTCTAAAATTATCCATGTCTGCTTTTAAATTATATAATAAACCATTATTTTTACCAATGGCCCAATCATTACTTACACATACAATTCCTATAATCATATGCTACCTCCTTAATCTAAAATATAAGTGTCCCAAATTAAAAATTCAAATACGGGAAATAAATTGATCCAATAATAATATTTATCTAAATACTTAAGCTTTTCAGGGCTACTTGGGGTAAATTCAAATTTTTTTTCTGTATTGCTAATTCTATCTAATAATTTTATTCCACAATCTTTTGTGCCATGTAAAATATAGTTAGCAAAGTGTTCATGGCCTTTTTTCCAAAGAAATCCTTTTGCTTCAAATTTTCTAATAGGAGTTCTATAACCTTTATTTAATCCAATAGAATCATAAGCATGAGCAGTAGTATCTACTACTTTATCAGTATAAACAGTAATCTGCTTTATAAAAGTAGCATTAAAATCATATGGTTCTGAATCAGCTGTTGGATTGGTATTATAAATACTAGTGTGAGTGTCTTTGTCTTTTAAACTAAGCTTGTACGTATTATTATGAGTAATAGTAGAATTTACAGGATCATCTCCATAAATAGTTATTATACCCTCATCTAAATACATTTCAAGTAGTGAATCAATAAAAAACATAGCCTTTCGACCAGGTCCGTGAGTGCTCTCAATAAATTTACCTTCTGCATATTCTTGATAAGTCTTAATAGAATAATCTATTTCTTTAGCAAGTTTTATTTCACGCTGTGCATTTTCTAAAAATCTAATATCTTGTGTTCTTATATAGCTATAAATAGACCACAATGCAAATTCAAGTTCTTCTACTGTAATACATTTTAACTGATTATCCATAATAAGCCTCTCTAGTAGTTCTTTTGTAATTTTTCTTTTTCTACTTTATACCAAGATACAAAATCATCTAAACTATCTTTTTCGGCTAGAGTATTAAGTAATAACTTGATTAATTTTTCTGAATCTTTATGCATTGCTCTTTGACCTTCACAATTATTAGTTCAATAGTCAAGAGGAGTATTAACTGTCCAAGCATCTTTAGTATATACCTTACCTGCGGCTACAAAATCACAGAACATTTCAATAATTCTTTCATAAGGCATCTTAACACATTTACAAATAATTGTAAAAGTTCCATCTTCATTAGGTGTTGCTGAATTAAAATCTGTCCAGTATTCCCAATGATGTGGATTTCTTGCTTTATGATGAATTCAAGATGGACTAACTCCTAATTTATCTCTAGCAATATCATGTGGGCTTTTTTTACCATTTGCATAAGTATAAATTTCAAATTCATCAGGACTAAATTTACTTACATCATGACTTTGACCTAATTCTGGAATTCCCATTTGATAGCATAAATCCTTTACAATATTAATATGTGTTAATATTGTATCGGTATGTAAATCTCTTTTTTCTTTATCTGTCATCTTTATCTACCTCTTTTAAATATTTTTCTAATGCAATTCTAATTAAGGCATTCATAGACATATCTTGTTTATCTGCTTGAGTTCTTAACTTTTCGTTCAATTCTTTTGAAATATCTAAATTTATTCTAACACGTTCTTTCTTCATTTTTATATCTCCATTTATAACCATAAGCTGTTTTACGTCTACCTTTACAACATTCTCCAATATGTTTTCCACAAGTCTTTTTTAAAAATCTAGCTGCTTCAGAGATAGACTTAAAAGTATTAATAACAGCACTTGAATTTTTATCTAATTGTTCTACAGCAGTATCTCGGCTAAATCTATTACTTTTTTGTTTAATATTATAAATATTATACTCTTGTGCATAACATCAATAATAGCCACCAGCTGAGATTTGTTTATTTTTACAACACTTACTAATACTACCTCTATCAATAGCAAAAAGTCTTTCTGCTTCTGCTGCAGATTCAAAAGTTGCTAGTATTTGTTTAGTATTATCTAATTAGTAAATTTTAATATTACAATATGACTTATCAAAACCTCCTCTAGAAATGTTATATCCATTTTTAATAGTGTTGTAATGTTCAATATAATATTGCTCCAAAGAATTAGCTTCTGATAAAGTCTCAATATCAGTCTCAAGAATAGAATGTTCAAAGTTTTCTCAACCATACTTTTGAATAGCATTTCAAAACTTTGAACATTGTTTATAGTACTCGCCAAATTTACCTCAACGCGCTTTAACAGTTCGCTTTGTTAAACCAATATAACTTTTGTTATTTATTTTATTTGTATGTTTGTAAATTAAATAAGCCATAATTATTTACCTCTCATTTAATTTAGCAAATAATTTTTGCGCATTTTTCAAATATTTTTGTTAAACTTGTTAAACAGCTACAGGAATTTTACCTTGATACTTTGTAGATTGATAATTAATTAATTTAAAATCATCTACAGTAAAATCTTTAAACTCTTTTATTTCTGGATTAATCCAAAATTCAGGGGCCTCATATTCTGGATTATTTAAAATTTCTTCCATAATAGGAATATGTCTATCATAAATATGTAAATTATTAACATAATGATTTAAAATTCCAGGCTTTAATCCACAAACTTGCGCAATCATGTGAACTAAAATGGCATACTCAATTGTATCAAAACCACCACTTGCAGCTGCAGCTGCTGTATCACCAGAGCGCTGAATTAGTGTACAATTCAGTCTATCCCCAGTAACATCCCAAATAGTTTCATATACACAAGGCATTAAAGTCTTATTCATTTCTTTTAAATCATGAGGATTCCACATTGTAACAATCATGCGTCTATTCATAGGATTGTTTTTTAAGTTATAAATTAATGCATCAACTTGGTCCATATAGCCTTCAGGTAAATCATATTTTTGGGCTAATTGATAACCATATGTTTTACCAATTGTGCCATCATCTAATGTCCAAGCATCCCAAATTTTAGCACCTAATTCAGCAGTTATGTTAGAACGCTTTACCCACATCCAAATAACCTCTTTAACTGCGGTTTTAAATGGTTGTGTTCTTAAAGTTAAAATTGGAAATTCTTTTGATAAATCATAACTTCTCATAACCCCAAATTTTTTAATGGTATGAGCTGGGGTAGTTGTTCCATCTTCTTCAACCCAAACAGGCCTTACTTTGTAATCCTTATCATTAAATCCGTTTTCTAATAAGTCTTTTACTTCTTCTTTAAAATACTTATCTGCTAATGCCATTTATTTCACCTCCTTATCTAGTTCTTCTTTAATATTATTTAAGATTTGTTCTACTAAGTTTCGAGTATTCTCATGTAAAATCATGTTTTTCTTATGATCTTTATACCAGTCAAAGATCTCATATAAATTTCCTGATTTATGTGAGAAAGCCCACCAATCACAAACCATTTCATAAACAGCTGCCTTAGGCATCTCTAGCCCAATAGTTCCATCATCGTCATTAATTAAAACCCAATGTTGCCAATGATGTGGATTGTTGTGAATATGATGTAACCAAGCATAGTTAAACTTTTCTTTTACTTCAACAGTTTGTTTTCCATAAAAATAATCATCATAAGCTTTAAATTCTTCATCAGAATATTTAGAAGCATCATGTAAATTTAATTGATCTAAAATATTTTCTTCAATTAAACTGCGGTCCCTAAGTCAAAAATAAGCTTTTTTAACATTATCAATGTGATTAACAATATAATTTGTATATTCTGTACTCATAGTTAAATTCCTTTCTTTGTTATATAATATTATACAATAAAAGTTAGGATATTTAATAATATCCTAACTAAATATGCAGCATTTTTCTATATCATTTCCAGAAATAATTAAATCATATGTTCCATCTGGAATTGGATAGCTGGTATATTGATCTTTTTGTCTACGCCATAATCCATTTAAACCACGGCAAGCATGATTTTCCATCAATATTTCATCATAATTAGTATAAATTTTATGTTTAAATATACTAATTGTCTTATTTATATTATTATAATTCTCAACAACAGCTCTTTCATATTGATCTTCAGATTCATATTTTTCAAATTCCAATTGTTTACGATCTTCTATTCTGTCTAGCATCTCAGAAGTTTTTAATTCTCTATCTTCTTCATCTACTATAATATTTCCAGATGATCTAAAAAGCTTAATCCAATCATCCAGTGTATTGATTTTATACTCTGGATAAATACATAATCCAAAATGCCAGCCCATAGAAGATTTTCCAATATGAATTCGTTGTGTAAATACTTCATTTAAAGCTTCTATAGATTGATAATAAGTATTTTTCCAAACAAAACCATTAGTAAGTTCTATTACTTCATCTCTATCACTGCAGCCTAAAGACGCTGGTGTCTCTTCATTACTGATAAAATTAAATTTTCTCTCTAGATAGAAATTCATTCCCATACTATTTATTTATCCTAAAATTAATCCTTTACTTGAATCAACACCCGAGATAATATAATCATACTTGTCTCCTGTATGAATAGTATATTTATCTTTTTTGCGACGCCATAAATTTCCGTAGCCACGTTCAGCATTATGATCTTCTAAAACTTCATCGTATGTTGTATATAACTTAAAGTTATCTAAACCGAAATTGTAAGCTAAGCTATTAAAATTATCTACTCTGGATTGTTCATAATCTTCTGTAGAGCTAAATGTTCCGAATCTATCCATATAACGTTCTTGAATAGTCTCTAATAATATAGGCACTGGAACAATTTCGTTATTTTCATTAATTACTTTATAGTTTTTAAATAGTTCTAACCAGTCTTCTAAATTATTAATATTATATTCTGGATAAATACATAGAGCAAAATGCCAACCTTCTGAGTCCTTACCAATACAAATTTTTTGGTAGAACTCATTATTAAGGTCATCTAGAGATGTATATACTTTATCATTCCATACAAAACCTTGATCTGTTATTTTTACAGCTCTTTTTAAGTAATCATCGCACCCAAGTGCTGCTGGAGTGTTCATTTCATTTATGTAATTGATTTTTTTAATTAAATAATATTTTCTACTCATTATAATTCTCCTAATTTATTTCCATATTGATCAAAATAACCGTCTTCTGAAACTACTAATACATTAACTTTTTCTGTCAATGCTGTGCATCCATCTAAAGCGATTAAGTTATCACCAAAATAGATATCATAATCATCAATTTTTCCTGAAGTTCCAAAACTTTCGTGAAAATCTTTTGTATGCCAGTGTCCACAGATAAGTTTTTTATCGGCTTCAACTTCGCCTTTAGCTAAACCAGCTCTAAATTCTTTGTATGGACATCCCCACATAGCTTCTAACCAAGCTTTATCATCAGCATTGCGCCACTCAGGATTATATTCAAAATAATCAATAGGTAATTTACGTGAAACAATACCTGCAAAAGCATCTTTTAATTTAAATGGAATAAAACTATGAACAAAAATATTATTATCTAGCTCATAATAATTAACCCATCTATCTGACATTAACCATTTAGTAATGGCAGATTTTTTAACTTTTTCTCTTACACTTATCCAATTTTCTTGGAAGTCTTCACCCAGCATTGAAGTATAGTAAGGACTAACTATCCCTTCATGAACTTTTGCAATAGCTGCAAATGTTCTAACAGTGCCATTACTATAGTCATATGAATTTGGACAATTCTTCTTTAGTAAATCAAAATATAAATCTTCATGATTACCTTTAATTAAAATACAACGGGATTTAGGCAAGCTTTTTAAAAATTTATATACTTCTAAAGTTTCAAAACCTCTATCAAAAATGTCTCCACAAACAATTAAGATATGATCTTTATTGTCTTTATCAAAACCTGCTTGGTTTAATCCTCTAATTAAAGCAGTATAAAAAGAATGAATATCAGAAACTACAAAATATTTTTTATTTGTCTTCATTTTTTAATTCCTCCTTTAAAAATTGTTTAATAAATTTTACCTTTAAATCATTTAAAAACTCTATTGCTTTTTCGTCTACTTCCTCAGGGACAGTAACATTTGAATCTTTTAATGCTTTATTTTTTTGGTCATATTCCTCAGCAAGTCTACGTGCTTCTTTTAATGAAAATAAACCTTTTTTAACTTGCATTAAATATCCAGCATGATTTGGAACTAAACATTCCTTATAGGGTTTGTTATCAATAAACTTTAACATAAAGTCATTGATTCTCATAATATGATGTAATTGTTTTGGGTCATAACCAAATTTCTCAATTTTATCCATAGTATTTGGGTATGGATGTTCTAAAGCTCTGAATTTTTCTGCACTTGTTCCAGCTAAACATCTTAATGCTTGGCATGGATGCATTTTAGCAATATCTTCAGCCTTGTCTAATAGTTCTCTCATTAATGCTTCATATTTTGGATTAATAATATAAAAATCAGTAAACAAAATTTCAATATATGCATTATTTTGTTTTCTAAACATTTCAAACATTACTCTGATGTCTTTAATATCAATATGTTCATTATTTTCTCTAATTAAAGTAGAAGAATAAGGTGCTTTACCTCTTACAATATCATCCAATGTAGGTAAAATAATACACTTAGTATCAATATCACTTTGATATTCTTCACTATATTCATCTAATTCATAGTTTTGAGAACCTTGTAAGGCTAAATAAACAACTTCAAAACCGTGATCAGTAGCATCTTTGTAATGTTCCTGTAAACGCTGTTTTATTAATTCTTGTCTATTCATACTACCTCCTGTAAAATATTATTCTTTAAACATATTATCGTCTTCTAATAAGCCTAATAATAAAATATTGTAATTCATTATATCTGTAATTTTTTCAAGCCAAAGCTCTTTTGTATATTTTTCTCCTGTTGAGATCATATCTGCTTGAGAAATTAAATGTTTTAATAAGAAACCATATAATACTTGTTCTGGTGTTTCTTTAGACATTGCCGCACCATGCTTAAATACACTTAAACGATCAGCATCTAAATTATATTCAGCTTGTTTTTTAACCAATAATTTTTCAATTCTTTCTAATTGTTCTTTAACAACTTCATTAAATCTTTCTGTAGTCATAATTAATAATCTCCTTTATAAATACTATTATATTATACGATAAAAAATATACTAAAATAAAAAAAAAGACAGAATAAATCTTCTGTCTTTTTTAGCTATTTTATAAAGCTACATCTTTATTAGAATATACTTCAAATCCATCACTGTCAGCAGGTTTAAATGCAAGACCATCAAAGCAAACAAATAAGTAGGTAAGGTCTCACATTACTCCGTTTCAAGCATACATAGAAATTCTATATACACCATCACCTTTGCTAAATGTTGAATTATCTACAGTTAATACTATATTAGTAGCTTTATTTGGGGAGATATTTGTAGAATAATGTAATAAATTACCTGTGTCTACATCATAATTTTCATTATCTTTTGTAACTCTAACTACATATTTTAATATTGTTTCATCTGGAGTGATAGAGTAACTAATAGTATTAAATCCTGAATTAAAAGATACTCTAACTGCACCAGACAGCCCAGCTTCTTTAACGACATGACCAGTTAAAGTTTTTTCATTAAATTTAAAAGTTGAATATTGTATATTTGCCGCTGGCATTGTTATTCCTCCATTTCTTTTTTTTCATAAAAATAAGAGTGTCGGCAATCACTCTAAGTGTGTAATACAAGTGTGTATTATACTCTCAGATACCAACACTCTTACTATCTTAAGTATTTATTTAATTTTAATTATTTAATTAGTTATAATTAGAATTTAGCAGCTTCAGACCAAACACCAGCTTCATTTTGAGCATAAACTACAATAATGTAAGCGCCGTCTTTTCCAACATATGCATTTAAGTCATCACCTTTGATCATACAGCTTACTTCTTGATTTGAAACAATGTTAGTAGCAGACATACCAACTGATCCTTTGTCTGTTCCAATTGCTTCTAATTTTTCAGGATCATTTGCAGCAGCAGCTAATTCTTGACTAGCAAATGCACAAACTTTATAAGCAACAATATTAGAATCTGGGATAAATTTGAATGTAACTTCATCACAATATCTATTATTTACTGTAGTTGCAGAAGTACGACGGAATGCATGTACACAGCTAATAATGTTGTCAGAAACATCTTTAACTTGGATTTCTGCTGCAGTTGGGTCATATGTAAATTGAGCTTTAACTGCTGCAGATTTGTGGCCAGCATCATCTTTAACAACTACATATACTTCTTTAACTTCACCAGAAGTAGCATCAGCAGCATTTGCAGTTGCAGTTAGTTGGATAGTCATGTAAGCTTTACCATTATCATAAGCTAATGCTTCAAATGCTGTCTCACTATATTCTACACCGATACCAGGACCATATACTTGATAGTATTGAGCTTTACCTTCTTGACCAGCATCATCGACACCAGCGATTTGAGCATCGAATTCAGCAACAGCAGAGAAGTTACCTAAAGCTTCAGTAGTTCCACGTCTAACTAAATTAATAGTTGCAGCAGGAGCTGTAGTATCTAATACAGTTTTAGCAATATCTGAATATTCAGAAATGTTACCAGCTTTATCGCTAACTCTTACTTTAATAGTTTTTTCTCCATCACCTTCTTTTAAAGTTACAGATCTAGTTGTAGCAAATGCTTCACCTTCAGTTGAGCTAGGGTTAGTAATATCACCTTCAACCCACATTTTATTTAAACCAGAAGTAGCATCTAAAGCACTAATAGTAACTGTAGCAGTTGCAGATGGATAAATATTTTTATCAAATGCAATACTAGGTTTTGCAGGAGCTACACTATCGAAACCAAATTCCGCAGAATTAATCATAGTGCTGTTTCCAACTTTATCAACAACTAATGCATGAATATAATTTTTACCTTGAGCTAATGAAGTATAATTTGGAGTATAAGCTGTACCAGAAGTTAATGCAGCAGTAGCAGTAACATCAGAAGGAACATTTGCAGCGCTTGCTTCTGTATCAACCCAAACAAATAATTTGTCAACGCCTACACCAGCGCCATCAGCATGAGTAATAGCTAATTTAACATCACCTTGAGCTGTATACCAAGCATTTGGAGTACCAAATTCAGCTGTTGGAGCTGTAATATCTAATTCAACAGAACATTCAGCAACTTTGATAGCTGCAACGTTAGCTTCTTTCATAGCAACGTCTTGTGCATAAACTTCAATTTTATTAGCACCTTCAATAGTAGCAATAGCAGAATCAATTTCAACGATAGCTTTATTTGCATCCCAAGAAACATTAGCTACTTTTGTACCATTTACTGTAATATATTTATCTGCTAATCCGTTAGGCATGTTATCAGCAACATTTGCAGTAATAACTACTTTGTTAAATCCTGTAACATTAGAGAATTGATTAACGTCTGTAGATACAGTACCAGTAGGTTGAATAGTATCAATGTTGATCACTTTAGCAACAGATTCTTTAACGTTACCTGCAGCATCAATTACTTTTGCATAAACAGTAACATCAGCTAACTCCATATTAAAGTCAATAATTCTATAATATTTACCATCATTATTGAATTGAGCAGGTTCAGTCTCAGCTGCATGCCAAATTTTATAACCAGCTACGCCAGTATCTAATCCAGCAAGCTCAATACAAATTAAATCAACATTTGAGTAATCTTTAATTAATCTATCACTTGTTAATACATCATCTTTGTCCGCAATAAATTCATTTGTTTGAACGTCTACTTGAGCAGCAATTGGTAATCTATATGCTTGAATAATTGCTGCATCTAAGTTCATATCTAGAGTAATAGATTTTTCTGTAGAGAACTTATTTCCTGCATAATCTTCAATAGTTAAAATAACTTTTTTAGTTCCATCACCTTCAGTTAAAACTAATTGACCATCAAGATCTGCTGCAGCAGCTGGATTTTCTAAAGTAGCTGTAGCACAATCACCAGAGAATACAACTGATTTGATACCAGAAATTGAAGCATCTTGAATTGAGAATTCATATTTGATTTCTCTAGCATTAGTTAAAGTTTGACTACCTGAATCTAAGTCACTAATATTAAAGTATCTAATTACTGGAGCAGTAATATCATAAGTAATAAATTCTGTAGAGTAAATCTCAGATTCATTTCCGATGCTATCTACAAATTGAACATGATAATAGTAAGTGTTTTCTTCTGCAAAAGCTGTTTGTAATTCTTTAGCTAAAGCTTGCCATTCAAGATCTGCTGGAGCTGATTTTGGGTCATTAGCTGTATCAAACCAAACTCTCATGTAAGCTGCATCTTCATTGTAAGTAATAGCTAATTTTTCAACTTTGTTTGTATAACGAACGTCACACACGATATTACCAGTAGGTTTGGTAGTATCTAAAGTTAAATTAAAATGGTTGTTGTTTGCCATATCTTTAAATTTCTCCTTTTTAAATTTTTTTAATTTATGTTAAATAACCAATGTCAATTAATATAAATTAATTTACATCAATTAATTTAGCCAATTTTAATTAGATAATAACTTTATTTTATAAATATGGTGCTTCATAAACTTTATTATTATCATTAATAATTGTATTACGTAAAACATAACCAACTAAAGCATTATTTGCATTGCTGGTTTTAATTTTATAGAAATCTGGCTGCTCATCAAGTGCAGCAATATTCTTAATAATTACCCAAGTATTTGGTTCAACGCTTCCGATAATTTCTGAATCTACACTTGCTTGGGAATAAACATTAATTGAAGATTGTCCAGATAGTAAACCATGTATTTCGGCTCCTGGAAAATATCTTCGTTTATTTTGACCTGTTTCTAAAGCAAGAATGAACCAATTACGTTTTTTCTGTGTTCGCTTATTATAAACTTCTTTTGATTCAACAGCAACACGTTTATAATAAGTTCCATCTTCTTTTTGAAGAATTTCTTCTCTATTTTCATTTTGAACACCAACAGTAATGATAGCAGGCTCAATAGGCACTGCTACCTTACCATCAATTTTCAAAGTATTATCACCAATTTCGTGGTGGATGAATTTAGTTTCAATTTTGTTAGTAGTATTCATATTTGTTTACTCCTAACGTAATTATTCCTCAACGTCTGTTGATTCTAAAGTAATAAAATGGAATGTTCCAGCATTAATTGATTCTAAAGCATTATATTCTTCAATTGTTCCCCACCAGAACTTATCATTAACATGTGCCATTGTTGCTTCATTTATATATTGAGCTTGTGTTTTTGCGGTTTCAGCTTTAATTGCAGACTCTGCAGCACTATTTGCATAAGTACCAGCTTGTTGAGCAGAATCATAAGCGGCTGCTACATAATTTTGTAAATCTGTAGGAGTTAATGGTTTTACCCAAGTTAATCCTAATTCAGCATCTTTAACTAACATATCACCTTGATTTGCTGATTCATAACCTTTAATAGTTAATCCGCGTTCAGCTAAATAGATAATACTTTCTTTATCTGCTAAATCTTTATTTATCCATTTTCCTAATTCAGCATCATAGATAATTACTTGGTCTCCTGTTGGATCTTGTAACATAAATACATCTGGTAAACCAGTGTGTGCATCTGAAATTAATGTATATTTACCAGTTTCCTCATTTGGTTCATTATATTTATTATATAAATAGAAATGTCCTTCGTCTTTACATAATGCAAAATAGGTATCAGGTAAATATGTATCATTTGCTTCACGCATTTCTTGTTTAGATAATACTAAACGAGTATCAACTGGAAAATTCTTTTGTATTAAGAATGGTCTAGCAATCTCTTGGGGTAAAACATTTACTTTTGCCTTAATTGTTATTTGAACATCAGAAGTAGGATTAGCTAGAGTTAATACACCATAAGTGTATGGATCAGCACAACTTCATGTAGAAGTTGCACCAACAACTTTTACAGCTAAAGCTTTTGCTTTTTGTAGTATAAAGTATAAACCGTCAGCTACAAATCCGAGAGTGGCACTGCCACCCTCTTCAATAGTAGTAGGATTTGTATTTAATTCTTTAACATATTTTGTTAGCTGCATTGGGCTTGTAGCACCACTAGCTATTTCATAATTAACAATAATATTATAACTCATCTCAATTATCCTTTCCTATTTATTTTCTACTGTAATAAAGAATGTTTTAACTGCATTAAATGGATAAGCATTCTTTGCATAATAAACAGTATAGCCATTAGTCATTTCAATTTCACCAATTACATCAACTATTGGATAAGCATTTTCAGCATCAGTACTTCAAATAGATACTTTATAGTTAGAAGGAAGAGCTATAGCAGGATAAACTTGGTCGGTCTCCTCTAAATAAGTATCTTCTTCCATGACTTCACTTAAGCCTTCATCTAGTCCTATAGGAGTAGTTAATTTTCAAGTTAATTCATGTTGTCCAACTAAGTTAGCAGGTTCTATAGAACGAGTGTCATTATTTTGCATCTCATTAAAATAGAATTCAGCTCTAGTTGCAGGATTCATTGATGCGTAACCACCTTCTTCTAATTCTCACCATAAGTCTGGATCATCTTGTTTAGAATCATTACCAATTGCACCTAAATAATAATTAATAGTAGTTGGTTCCTCTGGCTCTAAAGCAGGAATTTCTTCTGTTTCTACATAATCACATCTAGAACATTCTTTTTGTTTTAATCCAGGGACTCCAACTTGAGCCTCAGTAATTACTTTTCACTCTCCTAAATTATGTCCTAATGCTGGAAGATTAATAGTTTCACTACTTAATACTTCATTACATTCTGTACAGTAAGTTACTTTTTCATAGCTTCCATCATTTGTGCAATCTGGTTCAACTCTATTTTCTTCTCTAGTAGCTTGTTTATGGCCTAACTTACTAATTGCTTCTGTATAGCTTTCGCCACATTCATTACTACAAGTGTAAGTTCTAATTCCATCTTCTTCACAAGTTGGTTCTAGTGTAACTTCGCTAGTGTAATTATGACCTAAAGCTGGAAGTTCTTCTGATTCATTAACACCACAGCGATCACAGTGTCTCTCTCTATATCCGGCTGTTTCGCAAGTTGGTTCAACTACAGTAGATCAAGCTAATCAATCATGACCTAATGCTGGAACAGAACTACTACTTATATACTCGCCACAGTTATTACATCTAATTACACTTTCACCAGCTTCAGTACAAGTTGGTTCTGATTCTAGATAAGGCTCACTTGGCTCATGAGGTAATTGAGGGATAATTTCACTTGGAACTATAATTTCTCCACAATCTGCGCACTTAAGTCCAATAGTGCTTCCAGGATAAGAACAAGTTGCATCTATATCTTCTCCATAAGAAACTGTATTATGTTCAGCAACAAGAGTAGGATGTAAATGACCGCAGTAATCACAAACAAGAGGCTCACCACATTTATTTGGAACTCAATCATGTTCACAATATAGCATCTTATAAATAATTTGTCCGATAGTCATATCAGCAGTAATTGGAGTATTAGAATTTAAATATCCTACTGCAATATTTGGTGTAAAATCAATTCCAATTTTTGTATTGGCATTATTTTCAATTAATTCTAATACTTTTTCTTCGTCTGTATAATTAGTATCATTAACTAATTCACTTAAGTTTTCAGGAATTACTAAGTTGTTTACTGTATCATTTAGTTCATTATATAATACAATATTTTCTTCAATTTTTTGATCTAAATTAGATATTTCATCTTTAGTAGCTTTTCCATTAATTAAATCTCTAAGCTCAGAGTCATCATAAGGTTCATGAAGCTCTTCTGGAGTTACAAATTTTGGTAACTCAATTAGACCATTTTCATCAACATTATAAATTACTTCATTTACTTTGATTTGAGTAGTTAGTCCATCATCACCTTTATCACCCTTTAAGCTAGCAATGAAATCATCTTCAGTACCAGTATTATCTGCTGCTAGCCAAATTTCGTAGGCAGATTGTCCATTTTCTCCATCTTTTCCATCAAAGTAGTCTACGCCCTTAATAGGTGTATAACCAGGTTCACCTTTTTCACCTTGAATACCTTGTTCACCTTTAAGAGATTCTAATCATTCGGCTTCAGACTCATAGTCATAACCATTTGCTTTAGCTAGTTCAAAAGCAGATTTTCCAGTTTCACCTTGTGGACCTTGTTCACCATCTTGTCCATCATATAAGATAGTATGGCCTGATGAATCTCCATCAGAGTAATGAATAATAACTCCGTCAGAATCACGAGTTATGCTGATATGAGCTGAATCACCTTTTTGACCTTGAGGTCCTTGTGGACCAGGCTCACCTTGAGGTCCTTGAGGTCCTTCTTTTAATTCAACTTTAGCAATCTCATCTGATACAAATTGTTCAGAAGCAAGACCTTCAATTGATGGGATTTCTGGAAGATCTGATAAATCATTATATGAGTGACTATGTTCTTTTTCAGCTTTAGCAGCTAATTCTTCTCTAGTAGCTAATCCGCTTATATCAACATCTTTATCATTTAGTTCAGCTTCTGCTATTTTATTAATAACAAATTCTTCTGAAGCAAGGCCTTCGATTGAAGGTATATTAAGATTATCAATTCGTTGGTTAATTTCAGTAATACCCGCATTTGCCTGGTTAGCTAAATCTTTAGCTTCATCAGCTGCAATTTGGGCGCCATCAGCTACCCCATAGGTTACTGAAATTTCAGTATAAAGATCAGTAATAGCTTGACTATTTTCAGTTAAATATTGATCATGAACATGATCAGAAGCTGCTTTTCCATCAATTAAGTTTCTTAATTCAGAATCATCGTAAGCTTCTGGAATAACAATATTTTTAATTTCCTCTTTAACAAAATCTTCAGTAGCTAAACCATCTTGAGATGGAATATCTGTTAATTTTGCATATTCATCTAATGGTTGATGCTCTGTTAAATATTGTTCATGCTCATGCTCTTTATTAGCTTTGTTACCAACTGTTTCTAATAACGCATCATAAGCATCTTCATGATTATTAATAGCTACAGCTAATTCATTTAAAGTATTTAATGCTTCAGGAGCACTGTCTACTAATTCTGCAACTTTTTGTTCTACAAAACTTTCTTTAGCATAGCCTTCTAAGCTTTGATGTTCAGTTAAGTATTGATCATGAACATGATCTTTTTCAGCTAAATGAGAAATATCTTGGTGTTCAGTAAGATATTGCTTAGCTTCTAATTCTTCTTCAGTAATATATTCGGCAGGAATTTCTTGTAGAGCAGTTTTACCTAAATTAGCACCTTCTCTAATTTCTTCTAAATCTTCGATATTATCTTGTTTACCAGAAATATCTTGATGTTCTGTAAGATATTTTTTAGATTCAACCCACTCTTCTTTGGCATATCCAGTTAAATCAACTTTACCTTCAATAGCAGCTTTTTGTATTGCACTATCTGTCTCTTCTTTAGTATAATGCTTTTCTAAAACTTGCTCCTCTGTAAGGTATTGCTCATGAATATGCTCTTTTTCAGCGAAATCATTACGAAGTTTATCTTCCATTATTTTTAATTTAATGTTTTCACTTGCACTTGTAACATTACTAGTATTCGAATAGCAATGATCACAAGGTTGTAAAG
>JAEIGA010000530.1_pt1 | contig 56566 bp, 95 predicted proteins | sample 9270691 | NCBI WGS metagenome assembly JAEIGA01 (sample SAMN17057246, study PRJNA624740) | gut metagenome | biome: biome; isolation source: fecal sample | host: Bos grunniens | place: China: Xizang | collected 2019 | reverse complement strand
TTTGTTATAGCATTAGAGTTTATATCTTCTAAGTATACCTCAACCTCTTGACCTTTAACAGTTATGTTATGTTTGTCATTATAACTTGATTTAGCGTAATCATATAATAGTCTGAGCAACTCAGGAGTTATTCCTTCAACACTTGAATCAACTATAATATGTAAATCAATATCACTCTTATCAGTGTAATTATATGAGGCATTTGAACCTACTAACCAACAATCATAAACCTTTATTGGGATCTCTTTTTCTTTAACTGTATCTATAAAATCTTCTGCTACATTTAATAGAGCTCTTCTAACATCTTCTTTTAATTTATTGTTATCATCGAAGAGTCTTTTATTTAAAGTATCATTTATTATAAATTGTTCAAATAATTTAAATCTCATAAATTATCTCCTATTAAATGTTAGCTAACTCATCTCTAAAAGATGAATTAAATACCTCACCATCAAATGACTGTACGTCATTTATCTCATGATCTCTAATTCTAAAATCAACCATTATTTGATTAGCTACTAAATTTTTAGCGCCATCATCAAATAAATCTATATCTCCACTATAATAGCCACTATTTATATCACTTAATATCTCATATACAGATACCGCACAGTTTAGTGCTGTGTTAACTGCGTCATATTGACCATTATAATCGCTTGCACAATCTTCTAGCTTCTGTATAATTAAATTTTGTAAATATTCAGCATCACCATATTGACAAGCAGTCTCATATGCCAAAGCAAAAGCATTCTTTAAATCAATATCGTTCATCACAAATTCAATATCTATATCACTAGATTCTAAATAATCTTTTAATTTATTTAAACTAACATCATCTAAATCTCTTATTAGATATTCTATGTGTTCTTGATTGTGTACTAGCTCATATGATTCATAATACCACTCAGATACTAACTCAAATGGGTCAGTAAGAGCTGTATATAAATTCTCGCTACCGATTGTGGTGTTACCTTTTTCAACGTTATCTAAAACTCTTTCTAATTCTTTAGAATTAAATGTTACTTTTACATCGTCATTAAATCGTGTTTCAATTGGTAGATTTAATACTTTTTCCATAAATTTTGGTCTAAAGAATTCAACAAGTTCTTTATCAAATAAATTTATAAACTCCACTAAATTTATACTTGAGTCATTTTTATCCATGAATGATTTACTCTCAAAATGGAATTGATACTTCTCATCATTATTAGATTTATTGATTATAATGTATAAATCTCCATCTCTAGTATACATATTATAATATCTATCGCTCTCTGTACTTGCTGTACACCAGCTACTACCTTGTCCTAATCTACATGATGCCTCATAAGTTTTTGGTACCCATACAACATAGGAGCTATTTTCAAATATCTTTTCTGCATCTTTTTCTAAGTCTGTATTTCTTACAGCTTTTTGTACTTTACGCAATTCTTGACGACGTGTCAATACTTTATAACTATCCTCATCATTAAGATAAGCATCTACTTCTTCAATAGATTTAAATCTTCCAATGTCTCTATTTATTAAGTTATTTTTTTCTTCTTCAAATGCAGTTAAAACGTCTTTAACATGGTTCTCGTCTGTCAATTTTCCTTTATTGAATAATGTTAAAATCCATTTACCATAAGTTCCTACACTGTCTCTACCTTCTTTAAACGTAGGATCGAGTCTTATAAGTCTATCAAAATCTTTTTCAGATATTTTTGGAAAATTTCTTCTAACTGCATCAATGTCTTCTACTAATCTAAATCTCATTACTCAACCTCTAATAAGAGCATTTATTTTCTTTTTAAAAATCTATTTGGTAGATGCATAGTTTTTGGAACTTTAACTTCCTTTTCCATTTTATCAACTGCACCATGAACTCTTGTAATATCTTCCTCAGTATCAGCTACACTAGCGTAAATAGGAATTTGAGTTTCAGTACCGTCTTCTTTTTCTACAAAATAAAAATTCTTGTTATTTCTTAAAAATTTACCATGAATTACTTGGTTACCATTTTTAGAAAAATAATACCAAGTACCTGGTTTCAAGTCATCTATAAATTTTTCCACTAATCTAAATTTCATTTAACATCCCTCTCATATGTAAGCGATTTGATTTTCATCCTCATAAACAATATTATTTGGTCTATCTAAAGGTATCATAACTAATTCCCAATCTAATTCATTTAGAACATACTCTATATCACCAAACAAATCTTCATATGTATAATAAAAATCTTGTGTATAAGCAAACTTTGTTCTGCTATCTGTGATACCATCTGGATAAATTGTAAGATATTCCAATTGAGATAAAGGTTCATTTAACTCGTCATAATGACAATCGTCTTCTTCCCAAAGATCTTTCAAGAGCTTATTTAGTCCTCTAAATAAACCTCCCATATTTTTACCTTTATCATCTCTTACTTCAAATCTAATATATGCCTTGCTTTTCTCCATAATTTAGTCCTTATACGGTGTATCACAGAATAGGAATGGGAATATGTCTGCTTTTGTTAAGAAGCTTAAAGCAAAGAAGAATAGTGCTATTGCTTCCATTAACCAAACTTTTATGTAGAAATCTGGTAAAAGTAGAATCAAGAATGATGCTACCATTCCAACACCACATACTCTGTAAATAATATTTCTAATTTTTTTATTTTTTGTCATTTCGCCTTTTGACTTAGTAAACAAGAATATTGAATTATAAGCCAATAGAGCAAAGAATATTACTGCACAAATAGCGTGAATAATATTACTTATATTCATAGGAACTCTGAAAGGTCCTACTAAAAGTTCTCTACAAGTTTCTTCTGCATATAATGTAACTGTAGAATCAAAACCTGCTAAGTAATTTGTTCCGTCTTTTTCAATAAAACTACAAGGGAATAAACAAATTCCAAGTCCAGCAATTCCTGTTATAGTGTTTATAATATCATCAATTTTTTCATACCCTTGGTAACACATTAAAAGTATTGAGGCTGCACCTAAAATAATCATAAAAGGTGTACAAGCAGTTGTGTACCAAGTAGCTGATATTGATGGTGGAAATTTCCAAAGTAAGATAACTACTATCCAAGGTAGTGCTAAACCTAAGAAGCCAATTGCAGCTCTTAATCTAATTGTATTAATTGATTGCATAATAGTCTCCTTATAATTATATACAATTTATCTTATTATATAGTATAATAAGATAAGGTGTTAGAAGTTATCAAAACACCTTATCTTTTAAACTCATTTCTCTAAACTTTTAATAAATGCTTTACCTGACTGACTAGCTTGGCCTTCAAACCAAATGCTATCATAGAGTGGTAGTTTACATTTAGGATTTTTCTTTCTCTTAAGTTCTCTCCACCAAAATCTAATACAAGATGGTAGAGATACGCAAGTTACAGCAAATGGGCCTAAGTAAATGTTTTGAATAGCGTGTCCGTGTTCATGGTTTTTTGTACTCTTTGATTTAGGTGGAGCTATAAAGAATATTCCTAGTTCCAATCCCCAATTTACATCACATTCAAAACAATAGCACCAGCCATATTTAACTGGTTTTTTCTTTCCAAATACTACTAAGCATAGTGCCACAATACAACCAATTAAAGTCATTGGCAGAGACCAAGTGCATTGTATTACCCACCATAACCACTCATATTTAACATTAGGTAAAACCTTAATACCCTTTTTCTTGTATAGATATTGCATTAAGAAATAGAGAGGGATAGATAACACTATGTAAATTGCTAATATACTTAAAACTGTAATCCAAAATGCTGACATACATTTACTCCTCTATTTGTTCTGCTATTTCTTCTGTTTTATCTTCTGTTACTTGTTTCTTAGCGAATTCAGCAACTTTATCGAATATTTTTTGAATAACTGTTTCAACAACTGATTTAGGAATAAAAGGTTTTGCAACCGCTGGAATTACTCCCATAACAATGTTAACAGCTTGTTCAAACTTTTGCTGACCTACAGCATCCATATTTTCTACTTCATTGATAGCGTCTAAAGCAACATCCTCAATTTTTTTTCTAATATGGATGTAGTAAGCAGCTATTGCACCTGCTATTGCAAGTACTGTCATAATAATTGTAATAATAATTTCTGGCATAATAAATTTCCTCCTAAATTTATATTATTGATTTTTATCTTCGAAAAACGTTTTATTAACAAGTCTTTCTTCATAACCTCTTTGAATTACGCCGTAAGCAATGTCAATCTCACCGTTTGTCTTATGTTTTTCCTCAAGAAATGCTTCATATCTATTATAAACTTTAAATACTCTATTGAACTCCTCTTTAGATAGCACAATATCTTTTCTACAAACTCTAGAGGCAAAATTAAGAATAATTGTTCTACAATTCTGAACAAACATTTCTTCTGTCATTGCTGTATTAGACTCTAATGCTAATGTGAGTTTTTCTATCATTTGATTTATCTTTTCAATAGATTCATCATATTTATCTGCTCTCTCATTAACCCATTGCATCCAAGCATCTCTTCTTGCGAGACTTTCTGGTGTATAATGCGATTCAAAGTTCACTAATCTTTGATCTACTTTATCAAACTTCTCATCAAACTTTTCAAATTTTTTATCAAATTTATCATTAACATCATCTAACTTTTTAACAATGCTATTGAGTCTTTCTTCTTTAGCTATCTTTTCCTCTTTCTTTTTCTTAAACCATCTAACTATATTAAGAAATGCCGGAGTGATTTTTCCACATTTATCAACAATAGCATATATGGCATTTAATACTACAATCACTGTAGCGATTGCAGATATAACACCGACTGGTACTCCCCAGCCTTCTAAGTTATTTAACCACTCCACTTTGTTTATTACCTTCCTTATCAGATTCTTGCTTTAAACGAGATGCCAAATCTCTATCAATATAAGCGTTTATAATATATTTAGCTATATTATTCGTGCGTAAATCTTGATTTAAAATTCCGTTTATATTTTCTACAGATCCCATTGGCATCACCCCAATATATAGAATTGAGTTTTTTGAACAATTGTATTAATTGCATAAGACCCATCATCTAAAGGTAACTTTATCTTAATTTGATAATAGTAGAGACCTGGTATCAAACACACTGTATCGTTGGTATCAAACACTATATTTATATTACCGTTTGCATCTACATCTTCGTGTGTATATTTTTTTCTAATTATTGCGTTTTCAAACGCTTGATTTGGCTCCATAACTCCTACATATACTTCAGCACCTTCTTGAAGTATATACTGCTTTGGATCAAAATCATCACCTGTATTTATAAATAGAGGAACTGTAAATGAATCGCCTCTATTAACTTGTATAATATTGTTAAATGACACGCTAAACATTTATCCCTCTCCTATTTTACTAAAATTATGCAATCATCACTCTCAAAAATTGTTACTCTAGACTCTTCACTCTCTAGATATATGTTCAACGTATAAACACCTTTATTAACTTTATTATAAAACTCATTATTTATATTTAACACTAATACTTCGCTAGCGTCAACTGTTTCAGTATAAATAACTTCTTGTCTAAAGTTAAGTAACTCTATTGTAGCTGTCTTACCTCTAACAAATTCAGAAACATCTATTTGGGTCACTTGAGGCTCATCAGGCAACTCTTCTTTACAATTTGAAATAAAATATATTGGTGTATTATTTTCAATGTTAAACTTACCTATTAGTTGGAACTGGAGATTTAAAATATCTCCATAATTCCAACTATAACCAAGCAATTCGCCTTTTATATTTATAATTTCATAAGGACTATTAACTTCAATGTTAACTAATTTTTGGGGCTTCTTACAATTGTCTAATAATCTTTTGAAATTATTTGGAGTGTAATTTTCAGGAATGTTATCATATTTTTCAAACATATTGGTAACCATACTTCACTCCTATAAAAACTTATTAACCCTTCTTAAATTCAGGTTTAAACACTAATTTAATGTCCTCGTCTAATTCTTCATCATCGTAACCATTAGCTTCTAAGAAACCTTCTAAAGCATCATCTGGCACATAACCTAAAATCTCGCTTAATAATGTTTCAGCACTTACTAAATCATTGTCTAATAATCTTTGAATAGCTGCTTCATTTGGTCTAGCTAATTCATAATTAGATTTATAAGCTTCTTTTATAGATTCATTTAAGAAACACTCTGGATAGTTTTCTTTAGTATCTTTAATCCAATCTTGAACAGTGTAATCTCCCTCTCCAGTAGCCATATAGATATATTCAGCAGCTGTCTCTAAATCAATCTCTTCTGGATTTAGTTTTAAGTTATTTTTACCTAACTCTTTTGCTAAATCAATTTCAATTTTTCTAATTTGAGGGTTTCTTGATTTTTCAGTTAACTTCTTCTTATGTACAGTTTTCTTAGATTCTTCAACTGTCTCTTTAGAATCATCGCCATTAACTAAATAATCATAATGCTCTAACATTGGATATGCATCACAAATTTCACCTATTAAATCTTTCCAGCCATGACCATAAGTCCAGAATGGATTAAGTCTAGACTCATCTTCGTAAATATCAGTACTGAAAAATGCTATAAGTGGTGCATCTAAATTTATGTCGACCTTTCTAGCATATCTCTTTAAATATGCAAGTTGACTTCTTGTGAAGAATCTACTGTATTCACTCAAAGCATCATTTAATGATATGATGTGTAAAAATTCAGCATCGTCACCCCACCAACCATCAAATTTAAATAATCTCCAATTCTCATTGTCGTCTATATAGAAAACATATGAATCACCATATATATCATCCCAATCTGCACTGAATTCATATTCATCACCATCTTTAGTTAATTCATAGTTATCGCCGTCGTCCTCTTCTTCATAGACATCCATTAATCTTCTTAACTTTGTCTCAATGCCGTCATATTTAGCTTCTTTTAGTGATTCATCGATGTCCTCATCTTCATTATCTTCACTATCTTCGTTATAGATAGCGTCTAGCTCATCTTTATACTGCTCAACAAGTTCGCTCCAAAATTGTTCTTCTTTATTATGGAACCAACTACGTATAAGCTCATAGCCATCTTTTGTTAGATTTGTGATATTCAATTCAGTTGAGCTATGACTCCAAGGTCTATCAACCTCTGCGTCTTTAAATGATTGCTCCCACTGTAACATATCTTCAACATATTCTTTAAGATCCCAAGCATTTAATATACCGTTTTCAACAAGAACTACAATATCATCTGAACCCCAAACATCATACTCATATCTAGGTTGGTTTTCTTCAATCTCATCTAATGTTGATCCAGACCAATCTCTACTATCTTCTTCATTAGGATCCATTAATTCCTCAAAGTGAGCTTGAACATGGTGTAAACAAATATCTGCTAATATCTCAATAGCATCGTTGTACTGTGCATCAGACTCATAGCTATAGAGTTTATCAAACATATTTGCAACATATGTAGCTACTTCATCAATAGTATCCATTAAATAAGCTACGCTTGGTGCCGCAGTCTCAAGACCATAACCTTCAAAGAATTTATCGCCATCATTGTAATATCTATAAATGATTCTCATTATAGCTCTTATAATTTCTCCAGCTTTAGTATCAGCTTTACCAGAACCTGGAACTATTCCTGTATCGAAAACCATATCTAATACATCAGAGGCTTTTTTCTCTTTATCAAGTTCTTGATCTAATATTGTCTCAACGTTGCTGTACTTTTTAGCATTCTCAGCTCTAACAGTCTTTTTAGCTGCTTCAGCTTCAGCTCTATCAGCATCATCTTTATTTCTCTTAGCTACGCTTTTTAAGCTTAAGCTTGATGGGTCCATCATTTCTTTATCGTTTAAGCTAACTGGAACATAGTCAGCTTCTTGTAATCTTCTAAAATGTTTATTCATTACTAATTTCTCCTTTATTGTTATTTAACTGCTCTGCAGCTTCTGCTTCTCCCTCTCCTATAGAGGCAGCATTAGGAGAAACCAATTCTAAAACTTTTTGTAGTTGTCCTACATGAATATTTTCTTCATTAACTATATCTTTAAGAACATCAACTTCATCATATTTACCAAGATCTGTTAATGTAACTATAGCTGAATTATAGCCATCAATTGCTTCCCATTCATCGATAATAAGGTTATTTAATATACCTGCGATGCCAGTATCTTCTGGTGTTTCTGGAGCACTAGGAATTTCTTCTCTAGCAGAATCTAAATCAGCATATTTACCATATTGCTCAAAATCTTCTGAATTAGGAATGGTATCTAGGAACTCTTTAGTTATACCAGCATATCCTTTACTATCAGCTTTAACATCTTCTGTAATACCTTTTCTAAAGTTAACCATCTTAGTTAATGTCTTATCTATTAACTCTTCATTATCTCTATCAATGTAGAATGTTAAGTCATCTAATAAGGCTAATAGTTTCTTCTTTTCTGGAGAGGGCTCAGGTCTTTTACCGTAGTTAATATTTAATGCCTCATTTTTAATACCTTGATAGTGGAATTGTCCTTCAATAAATCTAGCAATCTCATCTACACTATCACACTTAGCCTCAGAGCCATTTCTAATAACTACATCTATTCTACCATTAGATGTTCTCATGTAACCAGACTTTGTTTCATACTCGCCTATTGCTCTAAATGGTATGTGTTTCTCATTTGAACCCATAAGAGTTCTTTCTTCACCGTAATTAAATTCAATCCACTTATCTCCAAGCTCTTCTTGGTCAAGCTTACCAGCTACTTGAACTGCAATATCTGTAAGATTGATTTGTTTAGCAAAAGCTTCACTTACTTGTTTTGATTCAGTTAATGTTTTTAAAAAATCTTTACTTGAATATCTACCAACCCAAGAATGTTGGTCATTATTATCAATAGACTCTAAACAGTAGATAGCATAACCTCTACCAGCTAAACTAGCACCTGAATCATTTTTAAAGAAACCAAGCTCTGTCTCTAAGAAATTAATAGCTCTTTCTTTATTAACTATTTTTGGTTCAACGTGTGGAAAATATAAAACAAATCTATCTTCATCTTTATCTGTAGTATCTTCTTTGATAGTTGCTCTACGTTTAGCCTCATATAGCTTCATACGTTTCTTTAAATCTTCAGACACGCACATTTTCTTTTTATTAGGTGTTGAAACCTTGTGATTTGACTCACAAAGTTTCTTACCTACACCAACTTTTTCAAATTTCATTTAATTTATACCTCTTTATTCCTCATCGGCATCATCTAGATAATCTGTCATATCTAGCATCTCATAAACCCAATCAGATTCAAACCAAAGTAAATCGTTAAGTTTCTCAGCTGTTATTCCCTTTGGATACATTTCTCTTAACATAGAATCTAATCTATCTAATTTATTAGCTTCTTTAATGTTATTTAAAACATTAACTGCACCTTCCCAAGTTTTATATGACTTTAAATTACCAATAACATCGAGTGACTCTGATTCTTCTTCATCCTCATCTTCTGTTATCTTTTCAAAACCTCTAGCACCTTCATCTGGAGCAGACTCATTGATCTTACCGTAATGTTTAGCAAGCCAATAGAAGTTATCCATCATATCACCAATTTCTTTTAGCTCATCTTCATTGAGGTATTCACCAATATCTTCTGTATTAGCAGTAGTATTTAAGAACTCACTTAAATAATCAGCAATTGCTTCTGCTTGTTCAGCAAGTGTTTCATTCTCATTGTATATGTAATCTTCTTCAATACCGTATCTCTTATTATATTTCTTTTTAATATTGAAATACCATTTTGGAAGTACAGTCTTTGGATCTATATTAATACTTTCAAAGTAATCTTCTACGTTGAGAGGGTAACCACCTTTTGTTTTTGGAACAACTATAGTTATGCTATATGCATAGTCTCTTGAGCTCTTAGATTCAGTAGGACCTTTATATTCAAATTTATACTTGTCACAAATAGCTATAACATCATCAAAGTCTTTAACATTATCTGACTTTAATATAATATCTCCCTCTCTAGTAGTTCCAACTTGTGAACTACTACCAGGAACCTCATCTTTGCTTGAGTACTCAAAATGCTTATGAGTTCTACCTAAAGGCTTAAGTGGTCTCTGATGGTCTTTTAAATCTCTTGTAAATAAGTTTGTAATAAATACAAACATATCATAGTCTTCAAAAGTCTCATATGGATCTTCTCTTTCATCACTGAAATCAAAATCAGTATCAATCTCTACATCAGCTACAGCAGTTGCTTCAGATAGTTTTAGCTTCTTAAGACCTTGAGATTTAGGAAGTTTCTTATGAGCTTCTCTCTCGTTCTCTTTAACGACCTCATCTACTTCCTTCTGCTTTGGCTTCATTCTCTTGTTTATTTCTTTAACTCTATTGTCGCTTACCTCAATAGCATTGGTATATGCAACAGGAGCTACGCCTTGATTATCTTTAGCAAATTTACCAGCATTGCTCATAGAGCTCTTAGTTTCTACGTCTTCTTTTATTGTTTTAGGTTTTATAAACTTCATTATTAATTCTCCTTATTAGCTTCAGCATTAAGTGCCTTTATAATATCTTCACCTTTATGCTCTTTAATAAATTTATCAAGCTCACCCATTGTTTTAATACCAGCTTTTCTAGCTGCACTAATTAAACCAGTCATATCATTTGTAACAAAGTTTTCTTTTATAGCTGGTCTATATTTATAGTTCTCTAATAAATTAGCGGTAATCGCATCTATAAAAGTATCTCTAGCTCTAGATAGCTCGTTAGAATCGAACTCACTAATCCACTCTGGGTTGAATTCATTGATTTTATTAACTACTTTAATACTAGCATTAATTTCAGCTTTATGTATTTCGTGCCAAACTATATCTTTTACTTTATCAATTAGTTCTTGAGAAGCTTCAGCTGCTTTAGCTTCTGTTAGTCTTCTTTTCTCAAATATCATAGATTATCTCGCTTTCTTTTTAAATTTATTAGATAAACCTTCACCCATTTTATCGTCAACTTCTTCATCTCCTAAATCACATTTAGGACATTCACCAGCATCGGTTAAAAGAGTTCCACAGTTATCACATTTTTCATGATTACCATCTTTATCGTAAGACTCTGAAGTAGCCTCATACTTTGGAACAAATACTCTCTTAAACTTAGACTTGTCTATATCAAACCATTCGCTTCTAGCCTCATCTAAATCGTTGAAGATAGTAGCTTCAGCTTTATCTTCTACAAATTTACCTTCTTTGTAGTAAACTTTCTTACCATCTTTTGTAATAGCTACAATACAGAATTGGTCTTCTTCTGACTCTTTGAGTTTCTTTGCTGAACATGTTAAAACACCAGGAGTCTTTGGTTTTTCTACATAAACACCTTTATTAAAATCTGCTCTTAAATTTGGATTTTCTTGATTAACTAAAGTAGATATTGGCTTCTTTTCTGGAGCAGCTGACTCTTTGAACTTCTTAGGTTTTACAGCTTCATCTAAGCCTTCTAAATAATCATATGCAGCGTTATAAGCAGCATGTGAAATTTCACCATCACAAGTCTCATAATCTAAATCATATAAATTGCTTAAAACTTCTGCAGCAATTTCTTCAGCATCTGAATCTTTATCATATGGGTGATTCTCTAAGAAGTCTAGAACCTCCTCATAAACATCATCCTCATTCAAATCTTCTGCATAATAAAATAAATCATCAACGTTAGCTTTAACAAAAGACTCAAGGTCAACATTTGAGTTATAGCCATCATCTTTGCACCAATCTAAATCATATTCAGGCACTTTGCTATGTATTTTTTGTGCAAGAGCATCTCCTGCATCCATAAATATATCATACACAGCATCATAAACTTTCTTTCTAATTGATGGGCTTGCAACAGATTCTTTAATAGCTTTTTTACCGCTCTTTTTTCTATTATATGAAGCATACATTCTCATTGGTTGTTTGAATCTACATTCAATAGCATTACCACTATAACTAAATTCTGGAACAAAACCAAAATTATCAGCTGCTCTATAAACAGCATCTTTTATAGTGCTATCAGAATTACTACGTCCACCTGTTATTCTAATTATGTAACCGTCGATAATTTCAACTTTAGCACCAGATAACTGTCTATCAATATCTTCAGCCATTGAGCTAATTGCATAGTTATGTGAGCTTCCACTAACTGACTCATCTAAAGTTCTAATTGGAATCCAAATATTGAATGTATCGCAGATATCATAGAGATTTGATAACTCATAGTTCCAGCTATCTTCAACTGTGTCTATGAAGTCATACTCTTCATCGTCTGGGTCATAGAAACCATCTTCTTCCTCAGTATCGAGAATGTCTAAATCTTCTTTAGCGCTTTCGCATTCATCCTCATCAAACATATCAGGAATTAATCTATGAATATTATCATAAATATCTTTCATTACTTCTCTTAAAGCTTCATAATCTGTATCATCATCTTCAAGAATGTCTCTAAGTTTGAATGCTAAGTCTTTATCAATCTTATACTTCCAATTCTTTTCTGTTAAATTCTCTTTTCCTTTACGTATATCTTTGAACTTGCTCTCATTTAATTTCATATATGAATCTCCTTTATTTATTTGCGTTCAATTTATAATATATTTAGCTTCATCGAATATAATTAAATTTAGTTTATAAAATTTTATTTATAAACAAAAATGAGAGACTATTTAAAATCTCTCATTGTTTAAACCTATCCCAAACTGTTTCACACGTTTTTGGTATGCACTCAGAGCCTTTATATTGATACATAACCACTCTATCATAGTTATTATTGACTGCAAAATCAATTGCTAGAGATTCATCCTCAAAAATCTTCCAAGCAATAAGCTCTCCATCACAATGACGTTGAGCCTCATAATCTGATGTTAATTCTTCTTTCTCCATATAGTACCTACTAAATAAATATTTACAATATAATATACAAAATAGGAGAGGGACAAAAAAGCCCTCTCCTATAACTATTTAATTAGTGTGATTGTGTATCATAAATATCTTGACTCTCATACATATCGTGTATACCATAAGAGCCATGCTTATTACCATTATACATTGGTCCTACAACGTCGGTAAATGGATTATTTTCTGGAGCGTAGTAAGGTGGGAATATTGGATTAGATCTAATATATTTAATGAATTTTACTCTAGCTCTTTTAGTACCATTATCTGTGTGAGCTATAGCTTCACCTGTAAAGCTATCTTCTGGAATTGGGTAGTCATGATAATTTCTTTCTTGCCAATCTATTTCCTTATGTTTAGCAATATCTTCATCAGTCCAGCCATCTTCTTTATTGTAGTCAGTATATCTAGAACCATACCAACTGTGTCTCATTGTGGTTGCTTCTGTTATAGAGTCGTCTACAATAATTACTTTAAATGGTTCATCGCCAGCAAATTCAAGTTCAACACCATTTATCTCAAACATAGGCCAACTTGGTCCAGCATTAAACTGTCCAATGAATTTAGCTCTAGTTCCTCTAGGAATATAGAACATACCTTCATCTTCTGTAGACATCTTAAAACCGTGCTTAGTTATAAATTCCTCAACTTCAGCGTCTGTTACTGGATACTTATCAAGCTCTGATTCAGCTACAATCTCGGCATCACCATACATAACATCTTCAGCGAACTCAACTATTAAGCCAGGCTTAAATACATCTTCGTCATATGTTATTGGGTCAAAATCTACTGCTTTTTTAGCTTTACCAAATCTTACACCTTTTTTATCAGAATCAAGGTCTTTCCAATAATCAACTATCCACCAGCCGCCTTGCTTATCAGCATTGCACTCATAACCGTGTTTAGAAAGAATTTCCATACCATAGTTCTTTTCTTCATCATAGCCACACTTTAATTGGTCTTTTTCTCTTGTCCAATTCTGTGTTAATGATTGAAGCTCAGCTTCTGTTTCTTTGTAGCTATAGGGTCCATCATCTTCTGGTGATTCTTTAATTACTGACTCATTCATTAATTTGATAACTTGAGGATGTTCTCTATCCTTCTTTGATAACTTCTTAATAAAATAAGTCATACCATAATATGAACGCTCACCTTTACTGAGTGATTTTCTTAGAGCTTTAGCGTAATCTTGAGCTTCAGCGCTTGAATGGAATACTTTAACTAACTGTCCTGATTTATTTCCATTCCATGCTCTGAGATTGTTGTTATCATTAGATCCTATAGATCCTCCAGTAGAAAATACACCAAATAAATCACTATTGGTGGTCTCTGAATCTTCTGTTATAGATTCTCTAGATAACTTTTTACTGAATTCTTTAATAAGTGTATATGCTTCATCAAATGTTAGCCCAAAGTCGTCAGCCCATTCTTCAATGCTAGCCTTAATGTTTGGATTTGAAGTTTTATAATTTACGTACTCTTGCTGAATTTCATCAGCTTCTGTTTTACCTTCAGCTTTAACGGTTTCTTGATATGCTTCTTCCCAAGCATCTAAGAATTCTTCTTCAGCATCAGCAAACTCTTTTTCTGCTTTAAGCCAATCATTGTCTGAATCTTCTGTTAGAGACTCATCGAATACTCCCATCTTTCTGAGTTCATCTTCGTCTGCATCATGATAATCGCTATCAATTAAAACTTCTTTAATTTCTTCTATAATATCTGCTGCAATATCTAAAACATATTTATCAAGGTCGCTTGGCTTTCTAATACGTCTCATATCAACTTTCTTTTTACCAGTAAATTCGCCGAGCTCATCGTTATAAACTACTACCTCAATCTCATTACTAGTAATATAAGACTCTTGAACCTTAAATACCTCATTAAATGTTTCATTTATATGCTCACAAACCTTTTCAGCAAAATCATCTACTTCTTCTCTTGTGAAGAACTCATCGTCTTCGTATGAAAAAGCTTCTTTTACTTTTGAGCCAAAGTAAGCATCCTTATAAATAGCTAATTCCTCATCGTCATAGCCATATTCCATCATGACATTTTCTAAATCATCTGGATTGAGAGGGTCAAGTTCAAGCCCTCTCTTCTTATCAGCTTTTGCTTGAGCTATAATCATTTCTTTATTCATTATATCTATCTCCTATTCATTATAATTAGCAGCTACAAATTTATTATAATCTATAGCTGCTAATATGTCAACTATTTTACCATCTGTGTAGCACTAAAGCATACTCATTGAAGTCTTCTATATCTGCGCCTTTATCTACTAAGAATTGTATGAAGTCATCAAAGTTATCCATCATCTCATCATACTCGTCTTCATCTGCATAATCTTCAATATCAGGATAATATAACATAACATCACCATCTCTATCTTTGTAGAACATGTATGTTAAACCAAAATCAGCGCCATATTCATCTAAGCTATCATTGTCGAACACGACTATCTCATCACGCTTAGCTTCAAGAGCGTCATATAAGAATCCAAAACCTTCTTCTGTTAAATCATCTTCATCTAAAGAATCAATCTCATCTTCAAGGTCAAGCAACTCTACTGGTGTAGTGGCAAGATTAATTCTATCAATAATATCTTCAAAAATATCTGGGTTATCTGATTCAGCATATTCTTTTAATTGCTTTACCTTAGTTGTAGTTTTCTTAGTTACAATATCATTGCTTATTGTATAATCACTACCACCAATTTTCCAACAACCATTGTATCTAGATGAGGTTTCATCATCATTAGAAGTATATTCACCTATAACAATTGCTTCATATTCACCATTATCTATTGCATCAATACTAGCACCAGTTTCTATATAGAAATTGAATATTGAATCATCAGCTTTTAAAAGTTTATTTAAAATATCAATAGCTTCTTCTTCAGTTTTAGCACTTTCAGTTGATTGACCTTTCCAATCATATGATCCTACATGAATTAAATATATCTGTTCTCCAGTATCTTCATTAAGACTCTCAGCAATATAATCAAAACCAAGTCTTTCAGCAGCGCCGTAGTCCATGCTCTTAACATCTATAATATTCTTAATTCCATTTGCTTCAGCAATTTTCTTAGCAGCTTCTTTGCTATCAGCTTTAATTATTTTGCTAGCATAGATGTTGCCGCTTTTATAATTGACTTTAAATGCCTCAGCCTCTTGTTTATTAGAACCTACTCTATCTCTAAGGGCTTGAATCAAATCTTTACCTTTATGTTCTTGCTTGAACTTAAATAATTCACCTGCTGTTTTGAAGCCAGCTTGTTTAGCAAGAGACATAATCTCTTTAAACTCATCTGTAGTAGCCTCATTTATATTAGATTTAGACTCATTCATTCTCATAACTTTACGCTTAATAGCTTTTTCTACGCCCTCTCTAAATCTTCTTAAATCATATGAGTCAAATAGGTGTTCGAACTCATTAGACATCGCTTGGAACTTTTCTTTATCTCCACCTGGCATATCTGGGTGTAATGTTTTAGCGTGCTGTCTATACTTCTGTTTAGCAGTTTCAGGAGTATCATCAGCTGTAAAATAGGTATAAGTTTTAGCTGTACCACCAGTGTTCGTATTAGTTTGGCTACCTGTATTATTACCGCCATTGTTATTACTATTATTAGTATTACTATTAGTATTAGTATTGGTATTACTGTTAGTATTGGTATTGGTATTAGTATTGGTACTTGTGTTTGTAGTTTTAGCACCACCTGCAGCCGCAGTTTTATCAGTGCTTGTTGACTCACCGTCGGTATCTGTTCCAGGTTTATTCTTAACTTTACTAGCTCTATATTCGTCAGCAGTTTTCCAAGTCTTAAAAGCACCAGGTTTTACTCTAAATTGTTTGCGAGGTTCTCCACTTACTTGAGCTGATGCATCATAAATTTTATTTGCATCTTCCATACCGGCTGCTTTAAAAGCTTTACCCATTAGCTTATCACCAATTTTATCTAAGCCATCAGTCCAAGCTTTAGCACCTCTTTGATAAGCTGTCTCACCTTTTTTTACTCTATCAACAATACCCATAGCAACATCTACGTTTTTACTAACTTTTCTAGCTACTGTATTTTTAAAACCATCAACAGCTGCTCTAGCCATATCAGCTATACCTTCATTTAAAGACTCATCAGTAGCACTAGTCTTCTTAATATCAGTTAATATCTTATGAATATATTTACTAACTACTTCCTTATCATAATCAATATTATCAAGATTTAAGTCTTCATAACAATATCTTACTATATCCCCATCACTATAACCAAGCTCTAAAGCATACTCACAGCTATCATGAATAATATCTTTCACTTCATCAGATAAAGTATTAGGAGCTTCACCTACAATAAACTCTTTAAATCTATAATCTTTAATAATAATATCAATTAGAGAGGGTTCAATAACTATACCTGAACTATATCTATGGTTACTAACAAAATATTCTCCATCACTATTCTTGTAAATTTTAAGCCTGCCATTTTGCTCTTTTAAATAATTATAAAAAGAATTAGGAGTAAATTTAGCACAACCTACATAGTACTTATTAGATTTAATTGCACCTTTAATATTATCAATAGCTTTACGTGGAGATTCTTCAGCATCTTTAGCATCTTCGCTTAAAGACTCATCGAAATAATCGTCATATAGATCACCATCGTCCTCACTAGCTCTCCAAACAGTTTCAACATCAACTACATCTGTATCTCCATTAATATCTTCTCTGTAGACATAAGCCTTTACTTCATCTATATCTCTATCTTTTGCAAATAGAATAGCTCCTTCTTTATCAGCGAATTCTTCATCATCAGCATAATAGAGAATCTCAGTATCTTCTCCTTTAAGTACCTTATCAATATACTCTGCTACATTAGCTTTTTCTGGATGAATCATAATCTCTGTGGCTACTATACACATTGCATTTGAATTAGCATAATAGTAATCGTGAACTGTTCTCTCGTCGTTCTCATCTAAATTAGCTCTTGTAATGTAACCATCGAATGGGGTATGTGAATAACCTCTTCCTATATATCTAATTGTAGTTACATGGTCATTTACTAATTCGTCTCTTATTGTGTGAATGTTTCTTTCAACCCACTCTGCTATATCTGATTGGCTCTCTGATTTTATATCTACATTCTCAAAACTCAATACTACTTTTGTCATTATACCAGGAACTATTTCTTCAACTTCTCCTGAATAATTGTAATTTGAGAATAATATACCATCGATAGTACACTCAATCTGAGTATCAAAAGCGGCTTCAAAATTTACAGTATCATTGTTTGTATAAGCTTCTAATATTCTATCAAGCTTAATTGACTGTATGCTATTGATTACTACCTCTTTAGCTTCTACAGTATACATTGAACCTGCTCCCATTTAACTTATCTCCTTTTGTTAATTGTTTTATCTGATATTATTATATCATACGTTTAATATAAAGTCAACTAGTGCTTTATAAACAATTTAGCTTTCTTTTATTTTTATTTATTCTTGATTTATCAATTTGTTTTCTTACATAATAAAAGGAGACTAGCTTTATTTATTTATTCTAATCTCCTATATCTATTTTATTTTACTACTGGTTTATCTATTCCAGCTTCTGTAAAGTTTGCACCTTGTATTGGGCAATACTCTCCATTATGTTTTATCATTAGCTTAGCATCACCATCGAAAGTTGTTTGTAAATATTCTATTAGCTCATCTACTGTTAAGCACATGTCTATATTTAGGTTATTAGCATTTGCTTCGCCGTATCTATAAGTTGCTTGTGGATCTACTAATACCATTGGTACTTCTTTAGTTACATTACCACTATTTACTTCTTCTATAAATGCTATAACATCTGCTTCATTATAATCTTTTCCTAAATATGCTAAGCTATCTAATATATCTGCTACATCTAACTCACCATATTCAGCTTCACCTATAATAAAGTCTTTTACATCTTGGCTCAGTGTTGATATATCTTCACCTAGTGATTTCTTTATTTGATTATTCTTTATAAATTCCTCTATACCAGAAATTTCATAATCACCTTTAACTTCTTTGAAGAATTTTTCTGTTGCTTCTTCTTCAGTCTCAGCTTCTATATCTTTATAGAAATCTACACTTCTTGGATCTGGTATATCATGAATATTGTAATAATATATTCTATATTTGCTCATATTAGCTCCTTACTGTATCTGGGTCTTTCCTAGATTTTTTACTGTATTAACACCATCCATAAATTTACTAGCTGTAGAACCAAATTGAGGCGCATAAGCGTTAAAATCACTATTACCGTCTACATCCTCATCTATATCAGACTTATCTAGCTCTCTACGCTTTTGTACTAATGACCATGTACTTTCTCCGCAGTTATCACAGTATGTATCACCATCCTCATCATAAGAAAGCTTTCTATTACATATTGGGCAATATGTTAAATCTCCTCCATAGGTATTTGAGTACTCATAATCGTCCATATAATCATCGCTATCGCCATAATCATAAATACTCCAATCAAATGAATCGTCTACATCATCGATTGATTCTTCCATTAAGCTAGTTGAAGATATTGATTTATTGGTAATTGATTCTTCCATAGTAGTATCAATATAGTCAAATGTAACTCTCCACCAATCCTCGCCTAGAATATAATCGTCTTCATCTGTATAATAGTAGATATCAGGTTCAAGACATCTGGTTAAATAATATCCCCATTCTGATTGCTCCTCACAAGGATTATATGGAGACTCATATTCATTTTCTACATCATGGAAATCTTGAACGCTATAGGCTTTATTGTCACTATATATCTTAGCTAACGCTGATTGAGCATACTTCATAGCGGTTGAGTCTCGCTTACAAGTACCTTCTGCGTATCTAATCCAGCGATTACTAATTCCATCATGTAAGAAAATCTTCCACACAATATATATGCCCTTATAATTAGGGTAATTTTCTTTATAAGTACTACGTACATTATCAACGCTTTCACCCATAGGTCCTGTTGGATTTGTAGAAGGACTTTCAGCTGCATTGTTCATATGATTAAACACAGCATTGTTATATTCTACATTGCCTGCATTTGTGTTTATACTATCGATACCCTTTTTCTTTTTTCTTTTCTTGAACTCTTGTAACACACTTACTCCTTCTGCTAATAATTCATAATTCCCTTTCTTAATACCATCTTCAATAGCACTGATATATGCCTCTTCACTATTAGCATTCTTACCAAAATTATCTAATCTATAGGATTGTGTCATTCTATGGAGAGAAGGATTATTTTCAGTAGACCAATCAATGATTTTTCTGATATGTCTTTTCCAATCAGCGCCAAACTGTTCTTTTCTATATGGGCTTCTACTTGTAACAAAGTTTCCACCATACATTAAAGTCTTAGAAGGTTGCTTTTCGCCAGGCTTTCTATCAATATAAGTTTGATAAGCCCATATTCCCTCAGATAAAGTGTTTCCACCTAAATCACAAATGTGTTTCTTTTTCTTTTTAGCTTCTACCATTGGTTTGCTTATTATACTAGAATCAAGAATTATATAGCTCGTAGATCCAACATCCTCCACCGAATTTGGATAACTAATAACATTGTAACCTTTATCTAATAAAGCATCTCTAATAATTTTAGAATAGTTTTTATATTTGGTACCTGTTTCTTCTCCTGAGAAAGCTCCCATCTTTTTGCGTAATGCACTAATTTCTGAATCAGAAAAAACGCTAGTAAGATGTTTAAGTATTGCTGGGTCTGACCAATAACCTACCATATCTGTATCTAAGGCAAGAATATTTTCATTTGAAATATTTAACTTATTTATGCACTTATAACCTTTATCTTTACAAGCTTGCTCTGTTCCACAATGTAACCCGATTTCTCTACTATTATCTAAATCAATATTACTATAATCAAAATCAGCAATATTAGTACCATTATATACTTCAAGACTTTCGCCTAAACTACAGAAAGGGCTCATGCCATCTTGATGTTTTCTATGATGCTTAGCTCTCTTCTCTAACTCATTTGACTCTCTTAAAGCTGTTATAGTATCTGATAATGGATATTTTATTTTATCCATTCCATCAATTTGAACAGCTACTTGATCTTCATTTTGCCAATCAAAATCTTTATAAACTGTTCCAGTTTCACCTGTTGATAGAACTACTCTATCACCTTTTTTCCAGCTTTCTGTAATTCCTTTGTTATAGAATTTATCAAAATCATCATCTTCGATTCTTACTACTTGACCATCTGATTTTCTAACCATAATACCATCAGTTGTAAAGCGCCAATATTTAATATTTACATCATCATATTTACCGCAAAGTTTATTATAGATATATTCCATATCTTCAATGAGGTCAGCTGGTTCTAATGCTTCCTCAATATCAGATCTACGCAACTTACATTTATAATCAGCTGCTTTTAAAAGAGCATCTCTTTCGTCTTCTAAATCAAAACTTTCATTTAATTTACTTTTAACCATAACTTATTCTTCCTTTGCCTCTACTTCAGAATTTGCTGTAATAAATGCAGTGCTACTAATTTCTTCGCTCTTATTGCAACTATGCAAAATATCATACACTTTACCACAACGCTCACAAATATAGTAACCATTGGTATTTACAACTGTACCACCAGTAGATAATTCCCAAGTAAGGTTTTTACCAGCATCTGCAATTATCTGTTTAGAAATACCACAATCACAAATTACATAGTGCTTTAAGCCATCTGTACTTGATTGTATTGTTACAGAACCACCTATATAGTCTGGTTCACCTTTTCCAGAACCATCTGAATCAAATTTTGTACCTCTAAAATTTGAAGTTATATTATTAAAATGAGCATTTATTTTTTCTGCTTCTGTTAAAACTACTTTCTTTTTTCTAGCCATAAATTTATTCTCCTTTAATTCATTTTCAAAAACGGTATATATTTTAAATAAATTATTTAATAAATTATTTTAAATAAATTATTTAATAAATATATTTATATAAATAATATATCGTTTTTCGAAGCTTTTCGCATGTTATAATAAATTTAGCTTAACGTTTATAGTATTATTAACATTTTTTAGTTTTTATATTTAATTAAAATAAGACCCAATTTAAATGATATTGGATTTATATTATAAAATTATAATACATACAACAAACATTTAGAATTGGGTCTCCTAGTGTCTCAGATTATTGTTTTAATTTTCCTTAACCATGTATTTCGATATATAATCTCTATCTTGCGTAAATATTGGAATATCTTTATCAACAATCCACTCATTATTTACTTTTACAGCACATGTTCCTCTTTTGAATTCAGTAGGCATATCATTAAAGTTGATGTTCTTTTGAAGCATTAGCATATCTTGAATCTGATCATTTTTCTTACCTTTTAATTCTTTTGCTGAGAAATGAGTTTGACCTAACATTTGAATCGCATTTCTAGTAGCATCTTGCTGTCTCCAAATAAAGCAATTTACTACCTCGTCTTCAGGAATATTGAAGCAGCGAGCATCGAACATTGCACCTTTAACCATTTTATCATAAACAGTATACATATACTCTTCGTCTTCACGAGTATGTTCACATTCGGATACCCAACGGTTCAATTCTTCATACTCGTAGGCTAAAAATTTATTAAATGCCATAGTCGCCATACTTGCTGAAACAGAGCAAAGCTTTTGAACCTCATAATCAAACCAAGCATCACTAGTTAATGTATCAAAATCAGTAAGAAGTAGTGTAATCTCATCTGATTGAGTATAACCAATCTTACAGCCTTGAATATTTTCACATAGATACTTCATCGTCTTATTCATAGCTTCATGAAATATCTCATCGTATGGTCTCTTAAAACCTTTTGTAAATGTATGGAAAGCCTTACCATCAAGTCTTATAATTACTGGTGTGCGTCTCGTAAGTCTATATTTTGAAACTTCTTCATAATTATGTTTCATTCTATCATGTATTGTACTCATATTTATCTCTCCTTATAAATGTTATATCAAATAATTTTATTAAACTGTAAATATCTATACTCATTGTTATTCTGCCAATTGAATGATAATTTGAGTAATTAAGTTTATCAAAATAATATGGATAAGTAAATCTTGACTCAAGTTCAACCATATGATAAGGCGGAAGAGCTTTATCAGAAGTCATATCAGTAAAAGAAGTTACAAAGAAATCTTCTTGAATTTTTGTATACTGATTAAATCTACTACATTTTATTTCAAGAAAAATAGCTGGTGTTTCTTTTAAATGCTTTTTAAGCGCTTTTTGAAATGTTTCAACCTTTCTATATCTCATTTTATTTCCTTCCAAGCATTTCTTTGAATAATAGCTCTCATATTTTCAACACCAACTGGATTCATACTATGTAGTCTAAAAGTAATATCACAAATAGCATTATGATAAACACGCTTGTGGCTAAGTCTCTCAAGTTCTTTTAGAATCTCAATATAGTCTCCACCTTCTTTTACATAGTCACCTGCATCATGGTCTAAGTCTAAAAGTTCTATATTACCGTACAGAAAGTCAAAATTCCTTCTAAAGTATCTTAAGAACTCATTAGTGCTCTTACACCAAATATAACCTTCTGGTGCTTCTCTTACATCATCTATCCAAATTTTCATAAAGCATTATCACTTCCTATAAATATAATTAGCATTTCTAAATGATACGTTAGGAAATAGTTCTACTGCGACATTTCGAAGTGCTACAAATAAGTCTCCTCGCTCATCATATTTTTCATCATGACCATCTTTAATATAATAAACACAGCTATCACCGAAAGAATCTGGTTTTACGAAAAACTCAATATTTTCGTTAAGTACAAAGTCCATTTGTAATGTTTTACACAATATTACAAAAGCTTCATCACTTTCAATATCAATATTTATTACCGAGTTTACTCTTGCATCAACAATCATTTACTAAGTGCCTCCTTCAAGTATGGACATTCCTTACCACGTGTTAAATAACAGTCTTGATAGGTTGTTGAAAGATTAGCAAAATCATAAGCTTCCATACTAAATAAACATCTATGATGTTCACCAGAGCTATGTATACAAAATAAGCACTCGTCTTTGGTTTTTGGAAGTTTATCTACCAGTATTTTCATTTATGTGTTTTCTTCCACTCCTTTATCTCGTCTAGTCTAGCAACAACACTTCTGAAGTAGTCTTCTTCTCTTAGCTCATCATCACAGAATTCACATGTATAAAGTTGTTCTACTTCACCAGATACTACTGGACAATCTTCATCATCATATTTACAGCCGTGCCACTTACAACAGTGGGCAGCATGTACTCCTATATTATTAGCCATATTATCTATTCTCCTTGCTTATCTATACATTTTGTAACAAATGTTAGATATTGTTCATACTGACTGACAGTAGTTTTACAAATTGATTTTATGAATACATCATTAAGGTTTTCATCTATTTTTAAACATATTTCATCTGCTAGTACAAGAGCTTCGTCTAATTTTGGTTTACTGAAATGGTTTGTTGGATTCTTTACTCCAAACCATGATAGTGGCACCATAGTTACTACTCCATCTTTTAGATTATTCAAAATCAGACGTTTATGTGTTTTGATTTTTATTATCTTCAGTTCTTGATGGGCAACAAGATAACCTATAATAAATTCAGAAGAGTGTTGTTTCATCATTTTATTATTTTCCTCCAAGTTGCTTTATAAGTTCAATAGCTCTATCACAAAGCTCATCCCAAGAATATTTGGTAAGTTCTGCCCAAACACAATTGTTTGAAGTCTCTCTAGCATTGAGTTCGTCAAGAATCTTAGTAAGCTCTGCCATTATTTCTTCAAATGTGTAAATCATTAAATGCTCCTTACTACAGTTAAGCCTCAACAATTTTTACTTCTAAAACTCTATATTCGCAATCTTTTACCTCATCTTGGTCTAAACAACGCTTGGCAAAATCGTTAAGCCAAATAAGATTAGTTTCAATTATAGCATCATTTAGGTCAGTGGTATACATACAGCCACCACAATTTCGTTTTGGATATAAACCATTAGAAAATTTTATTGTATACAATTTCATTATTAAAGACTCCTTACAAGTGCTGCAATCTTTGACTTATCAAACTGATTGCCAACTTCTTTTACAGTAAGACCAATAAGCTTACCAACATTTGTCTCAGTTTCCTTAAGTCTCTTGATAATAGCAATTACTTCTTCTTCAGACATCTGCTTTGGAAGATATTGTTCGAGCTCATCGATAACTGCTTTAGCAGTGATGTAAATTTCATCGGTTGGCTTATAGAATGTAAGTACATCTTGTCTTTCCTTTACTTCTTTAATAATTAGATTTGTTATTTGTTCATCTGAAAGCGGGAGTTCAAACTGACCAGATTTCTCAACTACTAAGATTCTCTGCTTGATAAGTTCATAAGCAGTTCTCTTATTTGTATCTCTATTCTTGAAAGCTTCCTTCCACTTTTCATTTATAAGTTCTTTTAACATATTTTATACTCCTTCATCTCAAATAGTGCTTATTGTATTTATTCTACCACACTTAGTGCACTCACATTTGTAATCGTGGCCCAAGGCTTCGCTAGCACCAAGCGTAAAAATTCCAGTAAAAATTCTATAACCAACAGAATCATTACACTTAATTACTTCTTGCTTTGTTTCTTTACCACACTTAGAGCAGTAGCCAGCTAAATATTTGCTCATACATTACATACTCCTTTTACATCGAGTCCTAAGCTTTTTCTTAATATTTCTTCAATAGTTACCTGCTCAAGATAACATCCAGCAGGTCTTTTATTATAGCTATCTTCATTAAACGGAATTGCTCTTCCACAGCCTTCTTTTTGATAACCCATTGGGCATTTACTGCAGCATTGCGGTAAAACTACACATTGGCCATCTTCATATGGTAAAACAAGTTCTAAAGTTAGAGTAACCTTCTGTCCAACCTCAGTTCTCTCAACTACTAGATTAGCATCAGCATTAGTTGCTGAATAATGACACTGTTTATCAATAAAATCGCTTCTGCTCATTGTAGTAACCCCTTCTTTTTATAATACTTAATACACTCTTTTTCAGACAAAAATGCAGGATAATAACTAACTGCTAAATAATCTTCAATACTTTTGTCATAGAGTAAACCTTTCCAACCAGCATTTGTTGAAACAACAATCTGTGTATCTCTACCATTTGTAGTAATTTCAAGAGAGCAAATTTTTGCGCTTCTTGGAGCTCGCTCACCGATAATTAGCTTATAAACAGTTGTTCCACAAAGCTCATCAGCAAGCTCTATCAAAGACATTCTCTCTATATCAATCATAATATTTCCTCAAACTTTCCTATATGAAATACAAACCAACCAAGTTTTACAATGAAAACAAATGGGCTAAATATTCCTAAAAGCAACCAACCAGCATAACAACCAAACCAATTCATTTTAGTATAGTGGTGCAAGTGAATTGGAGTTAAACATTTATAATAATTCTCATTATCGTGCCAAAATCCAATTTCAAGAAGTGATAATATTAACACTGCTCCAGCATATAAAAATAAAATAAAACCTAACCATTCTGGCATAATCAAAGTTCCTCTCTAATTTCTTTAATAATCTGTTTAAGCTCTTCTGGGTCATCCATTATATTTGATTCATAAATTCTACCAGACTCAAACTTTTCAATATTATCTTCTACTGGGTCACAAAGCTCATAAAGCAATCTTAATAAATATTCTTTATCACAATGTCTTATAAGATTATCTATATAAACCTCAAATTGTTCAGCTTCATCTAAATTGCGCTTAAGCTGGATAACAAGCTCTGCAAGCTCACTTCTCGGCCTGTGTTTCATTTAGAATTTCCTCCTCAGCTTTTTGAAATACTTGCTTCAATCCACCAAAATATTCTTGTGGCACACCAGCAGAATTATAAACTTCTTGCTCAAGTCTTTTAAGATGCGCAAGTACAAGCTCTTTATCAAATTTAAAATCTATTGGCGCAGGTGGTGCTGAGAGTAGTGCACATCTAACACCACTCAATAAAAACTTTGAAGGTACATCTGATGTGTCATTATAAAACTTCTGTACAATCTCTGCAGCAGTTTCTTTTGTTATAAGCTCTTTATTCATATATCAAATAACCTTTAAAACCTCAGCAGCCATCTCTTTGATTTGATTAGCTGTCAAGTCTAATTGGTTTGTGTTTAACTTATCATCATTCATATGTAAAACTTCGTTTAACCACTCCCTATGGTAATCTCTGCTATTAAAGTACTTAGTCTTGCGTATATTGCTGGATTGTGCTTTAGACCAGTTAGTGTGGTTCCTATTTACATGTTCATGGTAAGCATATGATACAAACCATCCTGCTGCAATGTGTCTTAAAATATCTCCGCCGTTAAATTTAAAGTCGTGCATATCAATAATCTCCTTTATATAATTAGTTGTATGGGGTTAAATCCATTTCTTTGAATTCTCGTGTTACAGTTGTTTCAAACTCTACAGGTAATACTTCACACCAGTAGAAATCATCATACTCATCTAAGCCAATGCTTACAACTTTAGCAACAACACCATCTGGTGTTACTACTTTTTCTCCAATTTTAAATTTAGACATAATCAATCTCCTTTAATATGTTGTAAATTCGTAATAATCAGAACGAGGTATAAAAGCAAAGTACTCATATCTAGTTAAAAATCTTTCAGGTAAATCTTTATAGTAACCAAAAAATTCAACTTGATTATTATAGAAGCTAATTATTTTTATTTTCTTAGATTTATCTTCTAAATCTTGAATTCTATATTTAGCTAATCTTTGCATGACATATACACCTCTTTCTTTTTCTTACATGTATATTATACTACATTTTAGAATGTAAGTCAACTATGTCATCAGATAAAATTAGCTTTTGGCGTCTTTTATGTTTGTGCAATCTATTATCTTTACACCACTCGCAGCCACCATGGTTTCTACATGTCTTATCTATGCATTTGCTACCTCTATAAGGTTTTCTATGTTCTTTACCATATTTAATAGCTTTATCTAAACTCATATAGTGAAACCTCTTGGAACAAGTATATCTAACTCAATAGATTTCTTAACACCAATCTCGTCATTATAATCTGTCTTAAACTTAAAAGGTTTCAAGTGCTTTATATACTTAATACAGTCATCAATTAACTTATCTTCTGAGTACTTATCAGGTAGTATAGCTATTTGTTCTGGTGTTTGATAGATAGAACCTCTTAATGTTGTTATTCTAGCTAACACATCTCTAGCGTACAATATAGCTTGATATGTTTCGCTTTTCTCATCAGTTAGTAGTTTAACAAGCTCATCTAAAGTAATTTGATTTTTAAGTAATTTATCCAACTGTGACAAGGCCTTTTCCTTGCTCATCTTGTAATCTGGCATCATTATGTCCATTACAATCTCCTTCCTTGTTAACAATTGATTGCATCAATTTAATACACTCAGGACAAATAATTTCAATTGTCCTACCATCTAGCATAGATGTAAATTCAAGCACTTTATCAGTATCTTTATGCACAATTGCGTTACAGCAGTGACAATAAGAATCTCTATTTAGTGTTTTGTATACTACCTTTGCTTGATTTTCTCCAAATCTATACTTATCGTAATTAAATGAATTTGTATACGCATTATAAATATTTAACATTGTGTTACCCCGCTGAGTGCTGTTCTAAAATAAGTTCTTTATAAAATTCTTTTGTATCATCATCTACTTGTTTAACCTCACCAGTAGATTGTTCTACTGGTGTGGGCTTTTTCTCATTGTCATTAAAAACTATCTTCATCATCTGGAACTATATCTCCCTCAAATCTTATATCTTCACGTTCATCTTCTTCTTCAATTAATGAATCATTCTCAGTAATCTCACTAACATAATTTGTAGGAATATCTTCTTCCTCTGCATATGTTCCATTTGCATCATCCTGCTCACCATCAAATATTTGGTTTACAAGCTTAATAAGATACTTTGAATCTGGTTCAAACGCTGGATCATTCTTTTTCATAGTTTCAAGAACTGTAATAAGCTGCGAGAAGTAAGTGCTATCTACACCAACAAGCTGTTCTTCAAATACATGGAAATTCTTAAGATCAAGATCGTTAATTTGTAGAGCCATCTTTACAAATTGTCCAGCATTAATTGTCCAACCTCTCTTCATAAACTTTCTTGTACGTACAAGTGAACAGAGTGGGTACTTGCTACCAATATAACAAAGCTCTTTATTTATAATTGCCTCCAGAGCTCTTGAGGGCATCTCTAACACATCTTCTTTCACAAGGTAATAAGAACTACAATGTACAAAATCATAATTCTTATGTATCTCCTCAGGTTCACCGTAGAATCTCAAAACAATTTGAATTTTATCTGTAAGTGAAATTGCATTATTAGTCATAAATGTAGGACTATAAGGAAGAACTTCTTTCTTTTTCTTCTTTTCTTTATTTGCTTCTTTAATAGCATCACCGATCTTAGCAAGAGCTTGTCTATAATCAAGCTCTGTTTCAGCATAGTTATCAAAATTTGTACCAACTGCTCCTACAGAGCGAATAAAAATTCTAAGTCTCTCTTCCTTATCTTCTGGACATTTTTCATCCTTTTTAAGTGGTTTCCAACCTCCCTTTGAGTTTCCATCATAAAGATGCTCTACCCAATAACATCTCTGCAATTCAGGAATTGTTGGAAGTGTGGTAACCATTGGAGAATTTTCATCATTCTCATCTTCATGCTTTTGGCACTTCTTAATGAATCGCTCTATATAGTAATCGCATACAAGTTTAAGCGATTCCATATTTCTAAAGTATACATCATAATCATTTGGAGCCTCATCTTGAAGTAGTGATACAATAGCTCCTCCTGTAATTAAAGTGTTTTTAAGGATGGCATCACGCACATCACTTCTTTCTTCAGGGATTGAATTAGCCCAATCTCTAATCTTCGCTTTCAAATGCTTTTTAATATTTTTTCCTAACATAATATTTCTCCTTAATATGAAAATTGTTTAATGTGATTAAATAGTGCATCTTTACAATGCGTTAAATAATAAATTATATCTATATGTTCATTTTCTTTAAAATTATCTAATCTCAATTCTTGAAGACCATTCCAATTTAATACTTCACCAGTGTAATTAGATATAACATCCCCACAACTATGAAGTGTGAAGTGTTTAGTTTTTATAACATAGTCACTTTTATACCACCAAACAGCTCCACTATACGTCTCCATTTCATAGAAATTCTTTACTCTAATGTTTAAACGTTTCAATGCTTTTTTAATTAAGAGTTTGTCATTTTTAGAAAATTCAATCATAATATAATCTCCTTTAATTTTGGTAATTACATTATAACATATGTTGATGTTTAAATCAACTATTTATCCAATAACTCTTTATCTCATTCATTGTTTGTTTTCTAAAATGTCCTAATGATCTATTCTTACAATATGTAGATATAAATATATAACCTATTAGCTCATCTCTTACTGCACTAATGGAGTTACCAGTACAACCAATCTTTTGACCATTTAAAATAAGATACTCTTGATTTGTTTTAGCATCCCATACATAATCATATTCTATATTAAATACGTCACAAATAGGTTTTATTTCTTGTACTACTTTTTTTACTTTGTCTTCATAATATTTAATTATACTTTCTTCCATATTTATCTCCTTATACAGCGCTAGGTAACACTCCTTTAAATCTCTTTATAAATTTATTCTTTTTATCAAAAACTGTTCCTACTTTCTTCACGTCGCAATTTAAATATATACTATCAACCCAATAATCTGAAACGTCTTTATAAGTGTCATCAAATTCATATGATACAAAAATAAACTTACCACACTCATATTTTACATAAGCCACTATCTCATCTTCAATTAATACAAGGTCATTTTCGAAGAGATATTCACTTAAATCTTCAATACCATATACATCTACAAATAACTCTGTATTTCTAGATACTGTTGATGGGTTTATAGGAGTGATTGCGTCTCTAGTTAATATTTGAAATCTAAATGAATCATAGCAACCATAAATTGGTTCATTGTTATCTAATCTTAGTGCTCTATATGGGTACATATTAAACTTCCTTTCTATTAAATTTTAATTCAAAATAAGATACGTCCAAGATTTCAATACCTTTTTGAGGATATGCTTTTGTGGTCATATATTCTGGGAATTTATTTAATCTCTGAATTATAAAATCATAATATTCTTTTGGTAGATTTTTCTTGTTTGTGCCAATTATAATACTATCACAGTTATATTTTTCATTTTCTGGATGACTCATTATCTCAAAGCAGTGATATTCGCTATAACGTCTACCAAAGTATGAGTTATCAATATATTTAAACATTGGAGATTCTTCCCCATTATAATCATCATTTAAAGGTGATTCAACTAAATCTTTATAAAATGAATTTAATTCATCTTCATAATCACTCTTAGCTTCTTCATCTTCAAGTAAACCAAACACGAATGCCATCAACTCTCTTTCAAAGTTTCCTACATATGAGTTTGTTTTAATAATTAAGAATAAATCATCTTGCATCATACTAATCTAATTCTTCTTTCTTCAGTTTTTCTTATATAGGTGTCATATACACCATGCTCAATGTAATGATCACGGAGTTCAATAGTCCATTGATTATGCTTTTTACAGATAGCATAAAGTCTATCATAAAGCTGTGCAGCCAAATCTTGATGCTGCTGTCTTGTTAAATGACAAGCTTTAGGTGTTTCCCAGTTGATATAACAACTAACGTTCTCTCGTATTTCACCAGAAGCTCTGGTTTCATAACCGTTATCTAAACCACCTTGCTCCTTAAAGAATGCTTTAAGTTCTGCAGTAAATTCTTTTAAAAATTCTTCAGTCATTGCGTTTCTCCTCTTCTACAAGTTCATAATAAAATTTGATTTTTCTAGGCTTTTCTTCAATTAACCCATATAATTTACCTATCTTATAGATATAGTTACCTTCAGACAATTTTTTAGGTATCTCTTCTATATATCTTCTAAAGGTTTCAAGCTTGTTAGCTCTTTTATAATGGTTACATTTACGACACGCTGGCATATAGTTTTCTTCAGTCTCAATTAACTCAATGTCAATATGGCCTCTTCCACCTAAGCTAGCTCTGCGTTGAGGAATTAAGTGATCTACTTGCATATCTTTATAAGCTATTTTTTTTCCACAATATGCGCAGTGCCCATCATATTTATTATACACATTGAGTCTCACAGCTTTAGGAATTGCTTTTCTCTTCATTTATAGTAACTCCTTGTTCGATGAGATATTCTGCTATAATTTCAGATTCTCGCTCAGTAAAAAATAGACAATGGCCACGCTCATCATAGTGAAAAGCATTTAAAATATCTTCAAGTTTTGTCTGAGTATCTTGCAACTGCTCAATATTATATCTTTTTGTAATGTTGATTAATTTTTCTTCTGCAGCTGGATCTCTGCCAATAATATGTATTAAGTTACTCTTTAAATTTAGAAGCTCACATACTACATACTCAAAATCTTGTTTTTCTTGCTTATTCATCGGCATTTTCTCCTTCTAAAGGTTTAAATAGATTACATGCATCGCTGTCTGGATTTTTAACAATTGGAAAAAGTTCAAATGAACTAGATCTTGCTCTACAATTAGATTTACCTTCTACATAACCGTTACTTACATCAAAGCCTATATAGTGTTCACACTGACCGCAAGTTACCTTTTTAGTTATAGATAATTCTTCCCAATCTTCTTGATAACCTAATCGCCTTAAATAGTGATTACCTCCATCAACTGCTACTTTCTTACAACTGCACCATTTGAAATCATGCACATGAGTTGATTCAATTACATCTCCACAATGTTTACATTTAATCGCATTCTTTATAATCATATTACTATCTCCTTATATTTTATTCATATAATAAATTTGTTCTGGCTTAATTACTTCCCTACTCTCACTTACAGTGTTGTGTTTTGGGTCATAACTATAAGTACATTTTACTACTTTTGGAAGATTGTAGTGTATCCTTCCATACTTTGCTACTGCATATTTGCAAGCGCATTTAAAGTCTATAAATTCTGAATCTAGCAAATCTCTACCATCATCATTACACCCATATACATGATAAATTTCAGTTATCTCCATATTTAATCTCCTTTATTTATTCTGAAAGTATTTCATCTAATTTTAATGTGTACTCGTCACCATCTGAATCGTAACACGTTGCAGTTAAATTATCATTATTTGGAAACACTGCTACAAGCTCAACTTTTCTTGGAGGTTGTCTTTTACCTTGATACCAAATATTATCGTCAACAAAGTATTTCATAGTCTATTCTCCTTTTACTTTAATATAGCCTCTATAAATTAACCATTCAAAAAATTCTTTATAAAAATACTTATTTTGATAACCTTCTTTTTTACATGTAATTCCACGTTTATCAAAAATTGTTTCTACTTCTATAGGTGTTTCACCATGTAAATCACCATTTTTAATCATAGGAACTACGTATGTTTTTGTCTCATCTAGCATTATAATGCACCTCACTAGTTTATTTACAAGTTTATTATAAACCAAGAAAAGAAAAAAGTCAACTAGTTTTTCAACTAATTGACTAAATTTTTATACTTTATTTGGCGGTTCATATGAGAATCGAACTCATCCCTCCAACGTGACAGGCTGGCGTCCTAACCGATAAACGAATGAACCATTGGATGCAAAGACCCGAGAATCGAACTCAGTTTACTGGGTTATGAGCCCAGTTAGAAGACCACTCCTACCGTCTGCAATATCTAATAATCTTAATAATGTATACTTAGTAGTCCTTCAACTTACCTTAGTATAAAGACTGTTATTTGTTTACAGTGAGAATAAAACTGAGCATTAAGGAGCTACCTCAATACTTTTTACCCTATGACACAAGGTCAATTAAACACTGACGGGAGTGGTACCCGCACCTTTCACCGAGGATTCAGAAAATTGTTTAATTCACTATATCCTATTATATAACATATTAAAAATTACTTTCTTCAAATTTTGTACATACGGCTACTCAGAGGTAAACTTATCTTATAGCGTAATCACTTACACATCAAGTACAAAGCTTTGGTTGGTGTTTCCTTGGTTTGAAATAGATTACCAGTCTATAACCTAACAAGGATTATTCCTCACAGAGGCGTCTATTGTCAGCCCGATAAGAACCCTAACTTACACTAATTATACTAAAAGCACCAGAAACATCATCATTGTCTGTTTCAGACTTCCCACCGTATATGTTACCATATCGGCAGCTATATTTGATTACATTATCACATAATCAAATATAGAGATGTTTTGCATTATGTCCCTGTCCAAGCAAGGATACAATCCCTCTTCACTTGGGTAGTAAATACACATTATTAAGATTATTAAATTATCAATGAACTTTTCAGTTACATATATAATATACAATATTTTTTCAAAAATGTTTACTTTTTATAAAAATAAATTAATTTTATAAAATTTTTATGCTAATTAAATGGTGCTCTAGGTAGGACTTGAACCCACAATGAGTCTGCTTACTGCCGACGGTTTTACCAGCTTAAACTACTAAAGCATATATAGTTGAACTATAAGACTCTCACTTATAGGAATAGAGGTTGGACTCGATCTGCAGTATCTTACCAACGGCGTATTAACAACCCTCGACGCCACATTAATAATTTAACTCTACTTTTTCTTACATCCTACTTTTAAGAGATTTTCTTTTTGTTCGGCTACTTAAGGACTTGAACCTTAACCCTCCGGCCACTTCAACGGCCAGCGTGCTTTCCTCCTACACCAGTAAACCTAATCTCTGCTACCTCACTTCATAAGGTGTACGGCCTCTAAGAAGCAAGTTGTACGTTGTAGCATATTTTGTAAGGCTTTTTACTCACTATTCAACTATTTATATATACAATAAATTTTTTAATTTTTAACTAATTTAAAATCTTTTCTATAAACATTTACATATTTATCAAAAATTACAATATCACCAGTTGCAAGCCAAACTGCTGCTCTCTGTTTCATTCCGTCAGAAAGAATGTTTCCAATCTCTTTTGTAATGTTATCACAATAAGAAGGATTTAACATCATATAAGTCATACCTTCATGAATAAATGTTTCACCAGCAGCAATATTATAAAGTACTTCATAAGCTGTATCATGTTCAATTATCATTTTTAATTTTATCCTCCACAACTTTAGTGAGTCTTTCTACACGCTGTCTAATGCAGCGTTCTAAGAATTCATGTTCTTTTTCTGTTAATGTCAAGCAGTCAGGAAGTCCAGCACCCATATCGCTAACTTCCATCGCATAGCGTACCTTTTCATCAGTATCATAAACCTCATCATCAAAGATAAATACCTTATCGCCATGATTTATGGTCTCATATACACAATATTTAATCATTTCTCAATTCTCTCCATTATTAAATCTTTTTTATGACAGACACCACAGCTATAACCTTTAATATCATACTTTAGTTTTCTCTTATGGTAATATACTTTACCACAGTGAGGACAAGTTACTTTCCAATTATAATTTGTTTCAGGTAATTTAACACCATATTCTTCTGATGATGTTCTTGTCTGTACTTGATATTGTGGATATTTTTTATTGACTAAATAAGCCATTCTTTTAAAGTTTGGTCCATGATTACAACATTTTGGGTATAAGTGAATTAACTCATGTATTGTTGTAGACATTAAACGTAATTCAGCTTTGCTATCATCTGGAATTGCATTAAATAAAGTTGCTGAAATTTTAATAAGCTTTTGTACTGTGAAACATTTACCCCAATAACTATTGGCTTTTACAATCTCAATTTTATCGAAATGTGGTGCTGGAGCACCTGTAACTTCTTCTAAAATCAATGTTGCTTTTACTAAAGCTTGCTGAACTAACTTTTCTGTGACAATCATTATATGTACCTCTCTTTCTTACAAGTATATTATAACATACTTGAGAGGTTAAGTCAACTATTTATATGTTTTCTATATGAGTTATTACTGTATTCCAACCCTTATTTAGATAGTAACTGTCTAAAACATAGACTTTACCATAGCACTCACCTTTATCATCATATAAATCATATACTATGAAAGGTTCTAAATGCCTATCTATAACAACCTGCTGTTTATCTATCAACAGTGTTCTGCAAATTTCTTGTGGTAAAACTACTAATTTACCTAAACCATTGCCTATAATCTGTCTAACTTCTTGCAACACTAATGGATTTAAACTTGCTTTAAGTTTATAATCTAAATCAGCTAATTGCTTTATAAAATATCTGTGCTGTACACTTCTTGGACATGTCTCATGGCACCTGTTACTTAGCGCTTCACACCCACCTAACGTGCAAAAAGGTAAATCATCTTGTACAAGTACTTTATTCATATCTTAATAAATTCCTTTTCAGTATATCTATAAAACATAACTACATTAAATTTTTCTTCAGTAGTCATATCTTTAACAGCTTTAACAACACCATTGTTCATTAGACCTACATTACCACATATAGTCTTTGAGAACTCAACCATATGTCTCTTAACATCTTTATCGTTAATCATCTCATCAATAGTTAAATCATCATAAGGTCCTATAATACTGCTCAATTCAAATTCTCTATACATAATTATTTCTCCTCTGTTGTTTACTTAATTTTAATTACATTGTAATTATATCATATATGCTCAAGTAAATCAACTATCTTGCTCAAACTGTATAGTATCTTTTATTTTATTCTTTCTATTTAATTTTATAAATCCATCAAAATTATCAATTTCTTCTAAATTGTGGAAGTATACAGTTATCTTATATTTATTACTTTTACATAACAGTAAACATGTATCTAAATTAACTAATGGCTTATAATACTCTTTTGCTGAGTATACTTTAAACATAGTACCTTTTTCTATTGTTACAAAATCTTTGCCTTCTTCATACCAAGGAAAATCTATAATTGGATTTATATCATTTATAAATTCATCTCTCGCGTAGAAATATAATACTTTGTTCGTAGAATATGTAGCTAATCTGTCTACTTTATATTTAGCTCTTGGTTTATCTTTAAGCTCTATGGTCGAATCGATTTCTTCAAAGTACTCACAATCTTCACCAATCTTTATTAAAGCACATCTACATACTGCTTTTTCTTGTACAAACGTAGGATCACTTGTATCTGTAAGTGTTGCAAACATTTTACAATTTAAACACTTATCGCTATCACAATTTTCCCAATAGCCAAATTTACATTTACCACATGTTAGTTTTGTCTTTATCATAGTTACCTCATCTTAATAGTACTATATTTATATACAAATATAATTTATTCCTTTACCCAATAATTTCCTATGCAACCATCAGTACTATTCCAAGTATCGTACACTTTGAAATTTATAATTGCTACAACATGATGCCCACCAATATTAGCAATCATTCTTTTATGTCTGTTTATATCTTTAGTTGACCAATACGTGTAAGCTTCATTATACATATAGTTGCAAAACTCTTCACCAGTGAATTTAGTATCATCTACTTTTCTAGGTTGGCTACGTTTAACCCAACCTTTACTCTTTAGATACATATCATACGCTTTCTTTTCGCAAGCATCATAACCAGTTTTACATTGAAGTTCTGCTAATTCCATAACTACTTGGTTATATGGAATCTCAAGTGCTGTTGATAAAGCTCGTATAACACAATCAGTGGTAATTCTATTTTTTGGATTTGCATTATAAAAATGAAATGTGCCTGTTTCTGGATATTTTTCTCGTCTTGTCATAATACTGTACCTCTCTTTACTTTACAATATCATTATAACACAAAAGAGCTTGAATGTCAACTACTTCCAAGCTCTTTATAAATTAATCAACTAATTTATGTATAGTCTCATAAATATGTTTCCAACAATGGACTCTAAATGTGTTCTGGTGTTCAAGGGTATTGAATTTTTGATTGTGTGGCGTGTCCTTTAATAAACCTATATATGGGCCAACTACATTGTGCTCAGCATCATCTATAAGTATATCGCATCTAATCATTTGCTTCTTTCTCGCTATAATCACATTGTGCGAATCTATATATGGAAAATATTTATATAAAACATGCTCTAATTTTGGAGCAACACTACGTGGACTTGCGCTCGTTACAATATATATTTGGAAACCTTCTTCAATAAGTTTTGGAATATAATACTGTGCGTCCTTCATTGGTTCAACGGTTTTCCAAAATTCTTCGCAATCTAATGGTTCAAATACTTGAGCGTCCGTTAAACCAGGAAAAGCTAATGTGATGTTCCAATCTACTATATCTTGATATTTCACACTATAGCCATATCTATTATTTAAATATGTAATCCAAGCATCCTTTAATCTCTCTATTGTATCGTCCATATCACAAGCAATTATTATATCTTTATACTTGCTCATTTAATCACGTCTCCTAAATAAATACTTAAATAGTTCGCAGAGTAAAAAGAGACACGTACACGCTCCAATAAAGACAAAATAACCTACAAGTGCTGGTGCAAGTAGTATTGAAAAGACTGTTACAACTATTACAGTTCCAGGAATATTTAAGTCATCTCTTAGATGCTCAATAAGACTAGGATAGATAAATAGATTATCGTTTTCAAAGCCTTCATACGCGATACACAACATAGATATTACATTAAATATAATATACATAACTAAAAATAATATCATTCAGTTACCTCTTGTGCCTCTTCCATATCTGGTGCAGCAGCATCAGCCTTTACAATGCCCTCAAGACATTTGAAAGCGAAATTCTTGTGCTTGTATGCGCAGAACTTAGGTCTGTTAAGAATTCTTACTACAACACCTTCTCTAACGTGAGTCTGACCGATTGGATCTGGTCCATCGTAGAACTTCTCAGCAGCATTAAGTACGATATCTGCTGCAGTTGGTATAGTAAGTCCAGATCCTTCAAGAACTCTTACCTCTTCTTCAGAAGGAAGAATACCCTTATAGAATACTGGAACAGTCTTAATACCCATCTGCTCACATCTATATCTCATAAAGTCTGGAGTATACTCTACTACAAAACCATCTTCGTTAGTCATAGTCATACGGTAAACATAACAATCTGATACTGGAACATCAAACTCTGTAGCAAAATCATGGTCAGTAATAGATGCACTTTCATTTATCATTACTTGTTTACCAGTTGGTGCACAGCCATAAGAGAAGCAAGTAGTTTCACCGTATTGCTTAATAAATTCCTTATCATTAAGCTTCTTGTTCTCACAATTACCCATAATTGGAGCACCAGTATCAGTAAAACCAACTACTTCGTAGTAAACAGTTTCACCCTTCATAAGCTTTCCTTCAAACTTCTTAGCGTGCTGCTCTCTAAAAGCATTTGTTCCATACCAACCACCGTCTTCGAAATCATCAAGAACTACTCTACGAGTACCTGAAACATAACCATATTCATAAATCGGTTTGCCAGGTCTTCTAAGAATTCTATCAAGAAGAGTTCTCTTATAACCCTTAAGTCTTGGAAGGTAGCCAGTTCTCTGTGAAGTTCCGTGCATCTTAAGAGTAATTTCTATTTCATCGCCAGGCTTGAAAGCGCCAAGATTGTAAGCAAGCTGCTCAGTATCTGCGTGTTCAGCAAAAAGTGGGGCAATTGGGTCCTTCTTCTTACGAGTTCTATTACCATCAGTTGGGTGTCCAGTTCTCTTATTAGTTTTTGGTATATACTTCTTGCAGATTTCATGACCATTAAATACGTTTATAATATCACCTTCTGCAAGCTTTGAAATATCGCCAAAAGCTTCAAGTGAAGTAATTGGAAGGAAAAGTCCATCTGACTTCTCGCCTCTGAGCTTGATAGCAGTTACATTTCTCTTCTCTGGATCCATGTAACCACCAATATTGTTTCCGTTTTCATCCTTCTTTCTGAGAAGGTTATTCTTTTCTGCAAATTCTACTGAGAGTTGTCCGTCAGTTGGGAAGTAAACACCAAGCTGGTTGTCTACATAATCGAGTGAAACAACTACAGTATTTCCAAAACACTCACCACACTGAAGTCTGTCAGCGTTTGAGTGCTTTCTAAGATTTTTAATTCTAGTTACATATGCATTATACATCTTTATTAGTCTCCTTCTTTAAAAATAATTTACGACTATACCACATTAACACAAGTGGTAAGTAAATAATGTTTAAAATAACTCCTATTAGTATTGCGCCAAACCAATTAAGTCTAGTTTCTCGGTGTAAATAGGCTGGGCTAAGGCAAGTAAAGCCTGATTTAAGAAAAATTTCTGGCCAAATGTCAGTTAAAATAATTGTTAACACTGCAAGTAAGAATATATAACCTAATAAACTTAAAATAATTATTCCATATACCGGCATATTAAGTCCTCCAGTTAGCTATTGCACTAAGTATATGCCAGAGGGTGAGTGTAGTCCAAAATAGAATCTCAAAACAATAACTTAAATGAAGTCTACGTATTACCATTTCTGAGTCTTTAAAACTTCCGCCTTCTTGAACTGAAACTTGAACGTCATCAAAATCTAATTGACAAAGCTCTACTACAGTTACAATCAACGAAATTAGACAAAGTATACAAAAAATTATTGAAACTATGCTCATAAGTTTACTCATTATTTTTTACCTCAATTCCATAATCTTTTAATTCTTCTGCTGTAATTGCAGGTGTTGAGTTATCATTTGATATACAAACCAAATGAACATAACCAAGTTGATCATCACCGTAGAGTTTGATTACATTATTACAAGCTTCAGTATAGTTCTCACCAATAGTTATACCACTTTCTTTTGCGCCTGTAAAGTTGTTTCCATCATCAAACCATTCAACATCATACTTATAAAAATAAATCATCTATCTACCTCCAATTCTTTGATTGATTGTTCATCTTTAGTTTCTAAATAAGCTCGCAATATTTCTATACCAATAACAGATATAGCAATAATTCCAATAATTAATGCCGTCATTGTTCACCTGACTCTTTCTCTTTTAACTCAAGCATATGGCTTTGAGCAAGCATTCCCAAGTAATGGTTTGCAAAACCAACCATTCTTACAATCTCAAGTGGATCATCGCTTACGCAAATTCTACAAATACAGCCATCAAGCATTCTTAATTGCTCATCTTTTTCCTGTCTTGTAAATGGTTTATCCATTAGCCTCATTATAGTTCCTCCAATTCTTTTTCAGTTTTCTTTCTATAATTGTTAACAACATCTAATACTTCCTGATATAAGTCAGTTGGAAATTCATCAATTTCTTGAATTTTTTCTATGACTGTATCAATATCTTCTAATTTATATAAAAGATTTGCCGCGGCTTTTGCTGTTTTTCGTGTCATAATACTTCAATCTTCTCCACCAGTTTTGCCATTAAAGCTTTTGTGAACATTTTTAATGTAGGCGAATCCATACATTCTGTGTCTGCTTTAATACTCCCATCTTTAATATACAATGTATATTCGCCAAAGCCAGTATTTGGGCAAGACCATTTTATGTAAATTGCTGTATTATAGTCATTTTTAGCTACATCTATACCTTCAATTTGTAAATTCTGATATTTAGTTTTTAGTAATCTTGGCATATTTTTTGAACCAAAATTATCGCACTCCATAAATAATTTGAGAGCATTATAATAAGATTCACCAAACAATTTTTTATATTTATTGATAGCTTTTTCAGATTTAACTATATCTCTAATGTGCATATGCTCACCAATAAAGAATGCAGTATCTATAAATCTCTCATGCATCCACTGTTGACAGGCAAGATCTTTATCACCTAAAAACCATAATGCTGAAATATTAGCATGATTATAGTAATGTGCTTGACCTTCCTCATCAATGGTTTGTGTATATAATTTACCTACGTCATGGTACATCGCAGCTGCTGCTAATCTAATATCATATGCTCCCGGTTCATCGTCAGCTTCCATAATTCCTTCGGTTACAGCATTACAGTGTTCACCTAACAAAAACTTGTGGTGTTTATTCTTCTGGTCAAATGTAGTCATTCTTTCAACAGTTGGACACCAATTATCTTGCACATATTTATAATCTAATCCAGCTGGTACATATATATCATCAAAACCTTCAAAAGGCATTGGAACCTCAAAAGATCTAGCAAACTTCATAATAACATCTTTACCTACTGTACGTTCTCTATTCTCATCTCTATCTATACACACATTAAAGAAAGTTGGAATAATGCAACACTCTCTAATAATGTCCATATCTTTAAATTTTTCAAGACAACGTCTACGACTCTTTCTGCTTATATTAGTAGCATCTATAATAGCAGTACAATTCTGTTCAAGACATTTTCTAGCATCCGCATACAAAGTCTGAAAAACAAGCTCATTTTGACTCTGGTCATTAACATCGTGAAGAAGTCTTTCTCTGTAGTCATCGCTTGAAAAAACAAAAGCCTCTGCATGAGTTCTTGCTAATTCCTTTGCATATGTAGATTTTCCACTGGCTGGTAAACCAACCATCATTATTAATTTACCCATAAATTCTCCTTATCTAAAATTCACAATCTGCATCCATCATTTTTATTCTAAATTTTTCCTCAGTTAGACCATACACGCAAGTATTTTTTGTAGTAATAAACAATTGCTGGTGTATTGCAAAAGGACAAATTGAACAATCATTATAATAGCTACATTCTTTATCAAATTCTTTAAATGTTTTGCTATTTATTTCATGAAATTTTCTCAACTGTTCTTCAGTTGGTTCAAAATAATTAAAGTTTTCCATATAGTATCTTTAACAAGCCCAAGCATTTAAAACGCATGCTCTAAAACCATTTAATACTTGTTCTATAACATCTACAGATACACTACTTGCATTTGTAAAATCTAATATGACGCCATTCCAAGTAATTGTCGTTTTACCAGTTTTTATAGCATCTACACATTCTGCGAAATTGGCCAGCTCATCTATATTTTGTATGTCAACAGTTACTACTTTTCCAGTAAGAGCTACTTTACCAGTTTCTAAATCATCTAAAGCTGAATTGCCCACAATTTGAGGCTTGTCAATTTCTCTAAATCTTAAACCTCTGTATGTATAATCAACTACAATATCACCATAACCAAATTGTACTATATAATCATTAATAATCATCTATTTAAACTCCTTTATTAGTTCTTTATTTCATTAAAAGATAAAACTGCTTCAAATGCTTGTGGAATTACTTTAGTTACTCTACAAATTGCTTTAAGCTTGCCTGTAGATAGTTCAACAGCAAAGTCTTCATTTGGTGTGAATATCTCTGTTTTTGGGTGCTCGTGGTCAATCTTCAGCCAAACAGAGTTTTCATATATAAAAGTATCTCCTGGATTTAATTCACCAAAATATTCAGATTCAGTTTCATATTGCTTCGGTAGTTTCATTTGTAGTTGCTCCTTCTACTGCAATTTCTTCAAGTGATTTACCACTTACAACTCTCTTTTCAATAGTCCAAAGTCTATTGCAAAGAGCTGATTTATTATTTATAGCCTTCATAAGATCTATAGTTGCTTGAACAGCTTTTCTAACACAAGTTTGCTTGATTTTCTTATTCTTTTTGTCTATTCCAATACCTCTAATAACCATACAGAGCTTGTATGCAGCATCTTCAATAGACCTATAATAAGTTTCTTTACCTGTTTGAATCTCAGTTGCAACAACTAATTCAAGTTCTATATCTTCTTGTGGTGTGCTTCTCTTTAACTCGTTACAGTCCTTACACATAGTCTGAAGATTTTCTACACAATCTTCACCGCCAAGAGATTTAGGAAGGATGTGGTCCTTAGTCATCAAAGTCCCGTCTTCAGCATAAAGATTAAAGTGTCTTCTATTTGTGCTTTCAGGGTCTACATTACGTTCAGCATCAAGTCTGAAATGAGTTCCTTCTTTTCCACAACAAACGCACTTAGTACCCTTCTGAAAAAATGTTGAGTATCTGAGTGACTGTTGCTTAACTTTAAAACCGTCTACGTCTATACTTACTCTTGTACCATGCTTTACACGAGTTACTTTAAGGTTTTCCTCACCAAGCATGTCAAAAACTTCTTGAATTCCATATCTCTTTTCTTCCATTGTATCATTCCTCCAAGTATTTTTAATTATGTCGCAAATAAGGATTATAACGCGGGTCCTTGTAGATATCAATAGACTCAAAAAACTCAAAATTTACGCTGTTAAAAGAAAGCTTTGGGTAGTCTTTCAAATAAATAGTTGTGTAACAGCTGCCCATATCAACATATTCAACTTCATAAAAATCGCCTACTTTAAGTTCTTTTCTAGCGTTAACAGCTTTATAATCATCTCCACCTGAAACATAATCTGTAAATCTTGCAAATAACATTCTTATACCTCCAAAGTTGTTCTACTTACTTCCCACACATGTCCATCATTGTAATAGGTAGCACCGCCGTGAATAGATGCTGTATTTGGAACAGCCATTTTCATAAAATTAGTTAAAGCTACTTTACTTAAACAATAAACTCTAATTTCTTTATGCTGAACTTTAACCTGATACACATTAAAGTTTATTCTTTCAACATTAGTTTTATCTTTAAATATTTTTCTTATTCTAAATATATCATATTGAGGAATTATTCCTCCATTGATTATATTAGATACATCTGCAAGATCCCATAAATCTTGTTTCTTATTATACATTTGATACCAAGCCTGCATAAAAGCTTCTGTATTTTCAAAAGTATGTGTTGAACCTTCTTTGAATTCAATTGTTGCGTTAAACATAATGTTCTCCTTTAGTTTTGTTTACAAAATTATTATACAATAAAATTATATATAAATCAACTACTTTTTAAAAATAGCCACCATATGTTTGGTGGCTATTAGTTAATTAGCTATTCTAATTGGTTCAAGATTTTGTATGCTATCGTCAAGGTACCAATACCACCAACGAGTAGCAGCATGCTGATATCTTGCTAACTGTTCATTTTTTGTTATTGCTTCTTTTATGAGCTCTGGATTATCTTTTATCATCGAGTCATAGCTTTCATAAGCTCCCATAGCTTGTTCATATGAAGTCTTTGTTATATTCCAAGTTGCAATATATTGGTCAGTATCTGCATCGTCAATCCAAATACCAATACCTGTTATAATACCTACAACAACAATAAATAAAAGTACCCAGAAAATTATCTTTGCTCCAAGATTCCATCCCCAGCCTATATCAAGACAACCATATAAAATAACTGTTACAATCATAAATATAACAATTCCAACAATAAGTCCGCCAATCATATTTAATTACTTCCTTTCTTTTCTTTAAAATATTCAATTATAATCATATATAAATCCATTCACCTGTTTTTTCATTAACAATTATGCCAATGTCTTTATTTGATTTACGTTTTTTATTTTTAAGTAAATATATAGTTGTTCCCACACCTATTACTCCTAAAATACTTACTCCAATTATAATACCTTTTATCATATTGAATCGACTCTCTTTATCTCATTAGTATTATCTGGTACGCATACTGTAAATTGGGTATTAAGTGCAAATAAAACTTTTTGTAGCCATTGCATTTGCTCATGCACTGATATAAAATCATCTACTTTGCTCTCGTAATAATAGTGGCCAAGACCTTTTATTCTAGCAGTAAAGCCATTATATCTAGAAATGGCATTAAAAGCTTCTAACTGTTCTTTAGTATCAATACGTACATACCATGCCTCATCTACTTCTTTGGTAGGCTCAAATTTGCTATTTAATCTAACAATAGTTTTATATGTATCTAAAACTTCTTGCCAAGCCACAGCTTCTTTTTTATCATCAAATTCTCGATCATCAGTTGTTGTGTATGTACGAGTAATAAATTCTTTAATCTCTCCCACATTAACCTCCATAAATAGACATTAACTCAGTAATTTCTTCTCTTACAGACCACTTATCAGCAAACATTCCATAACGTTCAATATCTTGTGACCATTCTACCAATCTTGATATAGCAACATCATTTGTTGGGTCAACTTCTAAAACAGCTTGTAAATCAGTAATTCTATGAGCAGAATCGATTGGTATTATTAATGCGCACATTCCAAAAATAAGAGCAAGCACACCACAGATTGAAATTACAGTTATAGCCCAGAAATTTGCTTCATAGCAACCATACTTCTTGATAGTCTTGCGCTCAATAATTAAGTCAATACCTAAACAAATTGCTGCGATACTAACACAACACATAAATAAAATAAACCAACCTGTCATTTCTCTTTAACCTCCTTAATAACTTGATAACAACTCCAAAAATCTTCAAGAAATGTTTGAAAGTCTTCAATCTCCTGGTTTACGGAGTCACTATTCCACATAGTTACTCTAAGTCCCTTTGCAGCTTCAAGTGTGATGTTAAATTCATTTGCAATATATTTATCTACATCTGACCAGAATTCTTCCATCTGTTTGTTGCAAATATCAACTGCTGCTTTATACTTAGCGGTAACTTCCGCATTTTTACGCTGAACCTCTTCACGATTCCATTTTACTGATTTTTCCTCATCAAAGATATGACTATCAACATATATTTCTCCAAATGATCTTCTACTTGGAAATTTTATAGCATAATATGCATTTACAATATCACATGCATCAGTAATTTTTGTTGGGTATCCCATAACTATCTCCTTATCATTAATCAATATAAATAACTACAGTTGCTTCTTTTGTCTCATTGTTTCGGCCATAAACTTCTCCTCCAAAATTATTAAGATCAACCTCATCAATAAGCTCGTCATCAGTAAGAGATGTGTCAATATTAAAACATTTGTAAACTTCTTTATATCTAGATTGCTCAACTCTAGTTGTCTGCATATTATCTCTCTCATCGATGATTCTAAGCTCGTTTAACTGTCTTTGAAGTTCTGCGCGCTTTTGTTCAGCCTCTTGAATCTCTTCTTCAGTAAAACGCTTAAACTCACCATTTATATAAGTAGATACACCACGACGAATTTTATCTAATTTACAATATTCACTATATACTTCTCTTATCTGTCTCTTTACTTCTGGATTTCTCATAATAAATACCTCTCTTTTATATTTTCTATATTTATTATAATACATCCTTACTAAAAAATCAACTATTTTTATCTAAATATGCTAATATTCTACCTATAATTTTTTCATAACCATTTAAATTGCCTTCAAATGTTTCGAAATCTATGTTTCTATCATTTAGTAGAGACTTTATAGCTATATCTATGCACTTTGCCTCATCCTCAGTTTGATTTCTACCCTTTGGATTATAAGATTTAGTTCTCTCTAACATGAAGTTCAAGTTATTGTATTCATGGTGCTTATGTACTAGCATATCTGAAAAATATGGCTCAATACACTTATCCTGATTATAAAAAATAGCAAGAATGATTGGGCTATCTGTAACTATAACGTCGACGTCATCTTTACACCTATCAATTCTATAAATTTGATTACCAATAATGTATGGTTGACAAGTAATAGCTTTCATATTACCTTCCCAAGTTTTATCTTTTGCAAACTCAGATGCCAACTCAGCATTAATTCCTAACATTTTTAATTTGGCAAATATATAAGATGCAGCAGTAGATTTACCGCAGCCTGGACCTCCAAATAAGTTTATAAGTAGCATTATATCTTTCTCCTAGGTTTTATATTCTCGTTTAAATATTTTCTTATTGCTTTTAAACCCTTAGCATAATAATTTGCAACATTAGCCCGACTTGTATCTACTTGTTCAGCTATTTCTTGCTCTTTTAGCCTCGGATAGTTAAATAAACCAAATTTATAATAAAATATTAGTTTAGTTCTTGGTTGAAAATAATTATCAATAAAATTAAATATGTCTTTTAATTCTTCTTCAAGCTCTAAACTATCACTATAGCTAGTATCAGCAATAGCATCCTTTAAATATTTAGTGTCGCCGTAATCATTTTCAAAAATTGGCTCATCTAATGACATATCAGCAATTGGTTTCTGTTCATCTATAAATCGCCATATCGCACGTATTATACTCTTAGCCGCATATGTGCTGAAGCAAGCATTGTGATTATTGTCTATATCAAAATAATCAATTGCTTTTGAAAGGGTAATCAACCCTACAGATACACAATCATCTAAATAACTATCATCACTACAATATTTATTGACTAATTTATAAACTAATTTAATATTAGCTAAAATAATATCTTCCTTTATTTGAACATTGCCAGTATCTTTATACTGTTTAATTAATTCAAGCTGTTTAGCTGCTGGTATATCTTTATATGTAAAATTATACATCATCCTTTACTCTCGGTACATAAAATCTATTTTGCTTGTGTTTTTCTTGTTTACGCATGTCCCCAAGAATTTCTTCAAGTCTATGCATTACTGCTTTACCTTCAGAGCTTACGAAAAAATCATAAATAGGTGTATTGATTTCAATAAAATCTTTATGTATTCTTCTCTCTTTACGTGATTTTCTAAGCTTAGTAGCAACTCTATCTTTATTTTTACTAGGCCCTAATTCTAATTCATGTAATAAATCTTGAGATCTTTTATCTTCTACATTAAGTGCACCATTATGATAATTATAATTAACAATCGTTTCTCTAATATAATTTAAGAAATATTCTAAATTTTTAGAGCTCTTCTCTTGCTTTTCCATATAGTTCCCTTTTCTTTCTATTTCTATTATAGGCTTTTTTATTTTCCACAATTCTAATATACAATCCCTTTTGTTCAGAAACTCTCTTTTTACGTAAAGTTGGAGTTTCTTTATATTGGTTTATATTACCAGTGGAGTCCATCTGAAAAGTAGTATGGATCTTCCGCTTCTTCTTCATCTAAACCCTCCGCTTTTCTATATGCTTCTATATTTTCTACAAATTTATGTTCTTGTTCTGGAAAACTACCAAAGTAAGTATTTAATAAGGTGTAGTAACAGTGTTTGTTTGGGGCGTATTTTGGATTTCTAAATATGTCCATATCATCTTGCTTAAGAATTGTCTTTATCGCTGCTGCAATACCGGCACTCCTTGAAACTCCACCCTCGCAGTGAACAATAAGTCTTAATACTGGGTCCATCTGAGCTACACTCACAAACTCAAGGATGTTTATAGCATCCTCAACTGTCATTGCATTTGGTTCATCACCTTGAACATCATCAAACTTTAAACGTAAAATACCGTGAATGTTAGCAAAGCGTCCAAAAACCACATCAGGTTTATCAGCATCTGTTATACTAATAATACCAGTAGGCATCCAGTCTTCGGTATTATAAGAAAAATCTAATGCTTCTTGCCGATTCATAATTTCAATAATCACTTTACCTTATTACCTCAAAGAACTTAGTCTTATAGTTATTTAAATTTTCTATTGTAGCATCTATATTTATATAACTATTTATGCTATCAATCCATTTAAACAAACCAATTGTTTCAGTAGTGTAAACAATGCTACGATAATTATCATTATGATATGGAGAATCTACACTTCTAACATATGACATTGTTTCAAGTGCTTTAGCTCCTTTTTCTGTTTTAACAAGAATGTAACTTGCACTGTCAATACCATCAACTACATTAAAGTATAAATCAGTTAACACAATATGCTCTTTATTATTAATGATAGTCATAAAATCTTTATACTCATTAGCATCTTCTATTGACTTAAAACCGAAGAATTCACCACAAATATTTACCTCTACTTCAGTAACCTCACCATTACTATACCAATAGCAAGAACCATCTTCGTGTTCAAGTAAAATATCTTCTTTGCCTTTTGTTGAAGCTGATATTTCTTTAGCACAATTCATCGCTTCGCTTAAATCAGCCTTCTCACATAGAAAAATTGGGTTGTTAAAATCGCTATAATTAAATATTTTAAACATTATAATATATCTCCTTATCTTTTAATTTCTTTTACTGAATTATCGCTTATTAGACTTATAAGCAATTCTTTTTTACATTTATCTTTTATTGTTATCTTAGATTCAATACCCCATGTAGTTGTTTCAATATCAAACCAAACATATTTATCTGTTATCTTTGTGACTGTGAACACATCTTCTTTCCAATTATATATAGTCTTATTAGAAATTTTTGAATATGAAGAAGCGTTTTCTGTGTATGCATAAACATTATTAACAGCAATTGATTGTGCAATTGCTTCTCTCTTGAGCTTTCTTAAATCATATTTAATTGTATCAGCTAAACGATCAGATTTTGCATAAACGTCATACACTTCTCTAAGTTCAGGCACATCTATAGCATTTAATTCTTCTGTAAGCTTTTTACCATTTAGATAAACTAAATTATAAACTACAGCATCACGCTTAATTTGATACTCATCTTCTAAGCCATATTTACCCATAGTTCCTCTATTAATAGCTATCTTGTTGTCCTCATAATAGAAATCAAAATCACAGCCAAAAACAAGATAACCTTCATCTCTAGATTTATCTTGAAAACCTATTTCACAACGAAATTCAGTAACACCATTCCAACCTGGATACTGAACGTACGCTCTAGTAAGTATTGCACCTTCTACTAAATATTTTGAAATTGTTTCAACAATTTTTGCTTTATATTGATCTACAATGTCGCAAAATTTGTGATAATTACACTTAGCAGTTTCTTGTGCTATTTCCAATTCTTTTTCTTTTGTTGCTATTAATGAAGTAATGTTATTCATAATATAGACCTCTTTTTCTTTAATTTATTTACAAGTTTATTATATCACAATACATAGAATAAATCAACTACTTTATCTTATATTATTTATATTTAATACAACACTCTTAACATAATATTTATTAACATATATAAATATTAGTGTAATTATTTTAATGTTGCCTGATGTTCACTAGGTGTCCCAGAGTACAATCACCACCAACATGAGAGTTAATACTATTTTAATATATAACCATCTTGCTTGTATTTATTATAAAATACAAATTGTATAAAATCAACTATTAAAAAAAGAAAAGAGGAACAAATTAATGTTCCTCTAAAAAATATAATTGGCACGGCTGTAGGATTCGAACCTATATCCTTCGTTTTGGAGACGAAAATTCTAGCCAATTGAACTATCACCGCATACAACTTAATGTATGAAATTATAAACAAATGATAGAAGCTTGTAAATTCTTATATGATTCTTTGTTTCATCCTCATTCAAGTCTACACTCTTTGTTCTAGCTGTTTCAAAATTGCATACATATAAAAGATTATGAGCACGCCATTCTGTAAGCCAACTTCTCGCTGAGCGCTTATAACTAATATTTAATTTAGTAGCAAGTTCTCTAATTTGCTTAATAGCTTCTTTCATATCTTTACGAGAAGTAATTTTATATGAATTAACTATATGTACATTATTACTACTAAGATTAACGGTATAATAAATATCATTTACTTTAATTTGTCTAGTAAAAGTCATATATAACTCCTTAAATAATAAGCATAGGGTTTTTCGTACTTCCACGCATTTCCATACCTTGTCCTTACCGTGGTTACCTAAAGCAATATGATAACAACGACCCTAAACACTTGCGCTCTATGTCGGTTTCCCCGAACTCCGAAAAACAGACTGGGGTCTTTATTTTTTCCGTCGTTGCTCCAGCCCTCGACGGGTACCTCGAGATATTGCTCTCTAACTGGCGCAGAGCACAGGATTCGAACCTGCAAGCCCTTTCGGGCCAACGGTTTTCAAGACCGCTTCCTCACCACCCGGACACTCTGCAAATAATATAATAGGTCTACAATGGTATTCTCCCAACCTAAACTATCACACCGCCTAAGCACATGCTGTCGGATTTGAACCGATGTCTCCATATCGAGCTATTATATATTGATTATTTTTATCGCCTGAAAACAATCAAACTATGGGTATAGTTGTTTACGACTTTTTTGGCCGGTCCGTAAAGTACTATAACAACAAAACATCTACCGACTGGTCGGGGAGGTGGGATTCGGACCCACTCAGCGCAATGGCAACGGTGTTACAGACCGCCCCGACTCTCCAACTTCGGCGCTCCCCGATAATATATGAAGGCAATATCCGTCAACACCTTCTCCGATTTGCTTTACAGGTATGGCAGGAAAATGACCTAAACCTGTTATCCTTACGGCTAATTCCTTTTCTCAAACACGGATTTGTTTTATAATTTTTGCAACAGGCTGGACTTGAACCAACACGTCTGCCATAGACCAAGGCGGATTCGAACCGCAAAGGCAATTACCCTACTCTGCCGTTTTAGTTTACTGTTGCATAGAGCTAGTGTTTTTTCTTCGTAGAGCGTTCCCTACTCGCTGAAGAAACATCTTCCATTCCTAACTTCAGACTACAAGATCTTAGCTTGCAGTGTTGCCTTGTTTTTAACCATCAAACAAGAAAGGCTTCATCTTTTAGGTTGTTTATCTCATTCCATTTACCACAGCTACTTTTTCACATAATCAAAACTTACTACATCCCAACCAATTCTCTCTTACTAACCTTTCGGGCCATGTTCAGATACACTTTCAATTGGGGAGGATTACATGCTTCGTGGCACCTAAAATACTTTTGCTAATATGTTGCAAGTGGTCGCGGTAAACCTCACACTCCAAGACTCGGTCTAATCCTATCTTGCTCTATTCCGCTAGACATCATATTTCGCTTGCTTAATATAGGCTGTTTCTCAAATTCCATTTAACTACCTCAGCTCTATGAGCTATAAGAACCCATTGCTGACACGTCATATTGTTCGGGCACCTATAATAATTATGTGTAAGAGATTTCTCACATAGACCAGCATTTTACCTTAATAGGTACTCTTACAGCAGAAAACACTGGAAAACTGCTTTGGTGCAAGTGGAAGGACTCAAACCTTCGACAGCCCGCGTATCAGACGGGTACTCTAATCAACTGAGTTACACTTGCATTTACAATTATATTATAATATACAATTAATTTTAAATCAACTATATTTTACAATATCAAATAAAAATCAAAAGAATATACAGTGGCTAATTTCTTAACCACTGATTCTCCCAAAATCTCCGTATACTTCTAAATTTATTTAAATATTACTTATAGCTGTCACATACATCGTCATCATGTATTTACAAAATTTGTCTTATCCTTATAAGAAATTATCTAAATAAATCTATATGGTCCTAATGGGTGGAATCGAACCACCGGCTACCGCTTTATAAGAACGGTCCCATCACCACTTGGGTACATTAGGATATATGGTTGTTTATAGTGTTATCTCCTCACTCATAGGTTAATTACTCCTATGCTCTGCCTAATTCGCTACTAATTAAACTTCATATAGCTCTAGTCGACCAAAAATTCCAGCATATATACCTCATTTAATATTTACTCGAAGACAGCTTCGATGTGGTGGACCCAGTGGGAGTCGAACCCGCGACCTCTTGCTTGCAAGGCAAGTGCTCTCCCAAAATTGAGCTATGAGCCCAGATGGCGACCTTAAAGTCAGTCGAACTGCCTATCTCGTTACGATATGTTTCTAAAGTGCACTGAAACTATCTCTGACCCAACGACTATTTGCTACGAACGGCAAATTGGTAGCAGGTTTCACCAGATCGCGAACCCTGGTGGCTCTCTAGAAAGTCTTTACCTGCTTGGTGCGCGATGACGGACTTGAACCGCCGACATTCTGCTTGTAAGGCAGACGCTCGTCCCAACTGAGCTAATCGCGCATATGAAGCTCCTATTAGTGAATCAACTTCATTTTTCGTAATGCTTTAACAAAAGACTCTGGGTCAGCATGATCAGGAGCTACGAGCATACTTTCCTTACCAATCAATGTTAATAAACCTAACAAGCTTCTTACGTCTATAGTTATACTATCGCAACTAAGATACATATTGAATTCTTGTTCTGTCGCAACTTGGTTAAGTCTTCTAGCATCATCCATAGTTTTAATAACTAATGGGAATACCATAGATTTCACCTTCTTATTTACTTATTTGAGTGGCACAAGATAGAGGATTCGAACCCCTGTTTGATGGTCCGTAGCCACCTGTTCTTCCGCTAGACTAATCTTGTAAATAATTATATAAAACCGCCAGACACTTTGTCCTATTGTTTATTTGATAGTGAAACAACTAAGCGATATTTTGTTGGAGCTCCCGGCCTGATTCGAACAGGCAACACCGGATTACAAGGCCGGAGTTTTACCATTGAACTACGGGAGCATATTTTACCTCTCACATTGTGTATACATTACTGTGAGCACAAGGGTTTTTAGAAGTAGTGCATTGCATCAAAGTATACGCGCTATGGCACCCGATGTATGATTTGAACACACGACCCAGAGATTAGAAATCTCTTGCTCTTCCGCTGAGCTAATCGGGTATATGAAGGATACCAAAATTATCTTTCGCATTTCAATATCCCTGTCCTAATTCCGCATTAGGCTTGCTACAAGAAAATTATTCTTGCATCCTATACGCCAGAGAGTCCCCAGGTATAGACTTAAGTTAATTTGCATGATAATATATACAATTAAATTGGCCAAACTTAATTTATATATTACCACTAAGTGTGGCTGGCAACCTTGAGGACTACTTTTGCCCTGACATTTTACTTAAAAATGTTTCCAACATCACTTACATCTGTCTCGTTCGGTTTGCTCGTATACGCTTCCTTTTGCTGCCATGCAAGGCGAAGAATCATTCCTTATTGGTGATCCCAGCGGGATTTGAACCCACGTTGCCGGGATGAAAACCCGGTGTCCTAGGCCACTAGACGATGGGACCATATTGGCGGAGGGTACAAGAATCGAACTTGTACTACCGAATAACCGGTAGGAAGGATTAGCAATCCTCTCGGATACCATTACCGCAACCCTCCATAAGCATTATCTACCATAATACCTAAAAACTACAAATGTGTGTATTATAATCAATATTACATCAATTATTGCACATACTACTAATTCAAAGGTTGGATTAAAGATAACATATGTTAACCAAACAAGATTATATACAACTTCAAATAGCATAGTCTGTTTACTATAATCTGCACTTGACTTACGTTTGCATATTCTTATTATTGCAGGAATAATTGCCCACCAGCTAGTTATATAACAGATATAACAAAGAATTTCAGTACCTGGCATAATCTTTCCTTCTCATTAGTATTTTAATTGATAATTGGTAGGAGAAGTAGGACTCGAACCTACAGCCTTTCGGGTATGAACCGAATGCTCTAGCCAGTTGAGCTATTCTCCCATTGGAGTGAACAGTAAGATTCGAACTTACGAATAACACTTTTGCAGAGTGCTCTCTTAAACCACTTGAGTACGTTCACATATATTATATACAATTAAATAACAATAAATTTAACAACATAACTAAAATAGTGTTATTTAATTAAACTCAATGTTATACTAAAGAATTGGCGCTTCTCCTGTGCTCATAAAAACTCCTAAATTTTATTTCTGGCAGCGAGGCAAGGACTCGAACCTTGAAAGCAGCAGTCAAAGTGCTGTGTGTTACCATTACACCACCTCGCTATATTGGCTCCCCGGACAGGGTTCGAACCTGTGACAACCTGATTAACAGTCAGGTGCTCTGCCAACTGAGCTACCGAGGAATATATACATTATTGGAGGGAGGTTTGGGACTTGAACCCAAGTACATAAGAGCCACAATCTTATATTTTGCCGATAAACTATCCTCCCACGGAGATGGTAGGCATTTCCTCCTACCCAGAGGGCTCTTCATCTCTCATGCATGGAAAACATGGCCGCTATTCAGAATCTCATATTTTTAAAAAACTTCTAATGAGTTTGGTGCTCCGAGTGGGATTCGAACCCACAGAATCTAGTTCCTAAGACTAGCGCGTATGCCGTTCCGCCATCAGAGCAGATTGGAAGCTTTATAGATACTCGGGTATCTAAAGGTTTACCAACCTAATCAAAGAAAGAGAAGAAAAGAGATTATGTACGGCCTACGGATATGGCCGTTGGTGCCTGGGGTCGGAGTCGAACCAACAACCTCGGGTTTTTCAGACCCGCGCTCTGACCGCATATGAGCTACCCAGGCATATTAGAAAGAGAGGTGGTTCCGTTTATAGTAACTTTACTGCACTAATACGGTTTCCTAAACTTCATGCTCCTTACTACTGTGAAGGCGAACCCAAGTTTTGGTCTCGTCAATCGTTTAATCGTCCTTTTTCTGCCGTTTGTTAACAGGTCGTTAGAAAAGAATAAAAGCAACTATTCCCGTTGGTCGGGATGGCAGGATTCGAACCCGCGGCATCTTGGTCCCAAACCAAGCGTACTACCATCTGTACTACATCCCGTTATTTTACAACCGCCAATGATTAGTAGCGATACAAGTTTTTACTAGTCCTTGCTGACTGAAGTCTGTCTTTGGCATTGCGTATTATGAGCTACTCATTTAAGGGGTGAGCTTATTCCCACCAAAGAACTGAACTCGACTTTTTATATGCCGTATATCGAGTAACGACAATCTTTGTTGTGTTTATAACTATTTTGTAAACTCCCGAATTAACGTTTAGTATTAGTCTACTGTACACTCAACTATATTCTCGTTTAATTTAGGTGTTTACTGCAAGGTTGTTAACCTGGTACTTAGAATTTTGGCATTGGAACCTTAGTACCTAATAAACCAACTGGAGCAAGTAAAGGGAATCGAACCCT
>JAEIGA010000529.1_pt1 | contig 56575 bp, 59 predicted proteins | sample 9270691 | NCBI WGS metagenome assembly JAEIGA01 (sample SAMN17057246, study PRJNA624740) | gut metagenome | biome: biome; isolation source: fecal sample | host: Bos grunniens | place: China: Xizang | collected 2019 | reverse complement strand
TCCTGGCATCAAAGCCGGATTTCCATCACCTGCTGAGGATTATAGTCACGAGACACTGGATTTCAATCGTGATCTGATTCGGAATCCAGAAGCAACATTCTATGGCAAGGTGGAAGGCGATTCGATGATTGAAGCTGGCATATATCATCTTGGCGACGAAGGGGTTCAGACGCTCAAGGAGTTTCTGGATGAGGCGACGAAGGAGTGGCGGACACACCGACATTGATATCGAGTATTGCGAACAGGTGGAAGAGATGGGCACAGACAATGCCATCATAAAATTCAAGCATCTTGATGCTGTCCCCAAAGCACTCTGCATGAAGCACGTAGGTCCTTATGAACGCTTCCACGAATCATTCACAGAAGCATTTGCTTACATGGAAGAGCAAGGTTACAAGATTGCCGGACCTCTCCGCACTTCCTACATTGACGGAGCATGGAATCAGGAGGACCCAGAACAATGGCTATCGGTAATTCAGATTCCTATTGAGTAATCCGGAGACAACCTAAAGGTTCTAATAGGTATTCAGCATTCTATAATTGAATACCTAACAAAACAAAGAATACGGGAGTCATTTCTGAATCTCGTATTCTTTATTTACACAAAATATTGGACACTGCCGTTTATAAAATGCTAGCGGGTCATATTATTTTTAACTAATTACACAAAGTTTTCACATAACCACCTCAGTATCAAATATTAAACCCTGTGCATTTTTATATTATTATATTTTTCTTTTAATCGCGCCATTAACCTAAGAAAATCTTCAACATACATACCATCAACAACCTCTTCATCCACATTTTTAAGTTTCCTAAACAATAAGTTTATATCTGAAAGCAATTCATCTCGTCTATCCTTAAACTTAAAACCATCTATATCCATTAGAAGCATCCACATTATATAAAACTCTTGATAAGACCTGCTAAAACGAAGAAGTCCTTTAATATTCAAAACTTCATTTAAGCCTTCTTTAGTCGGCACACCATTCAATATAATATTTTTAATTAAACCAATAATTTCCTCTGTACGTTCTATGGATTTAAAAAACAATTCTCTTTCTAATGGTTTATATTCTAAACTTTCCAACAAACTCGTTAATGTTGATTTTGTTTTTAATCTACATGTAAACATCTGCATTCTGGGATAAAACCCTAATACTTTATCTATGTCATGAGTTTTATAGTTATTATAACATAAATAAGACAAAATGGTTACAAGTTCTTCATTTTGCATCCTATCTCTAGGATTACCTGCCTCATCTGTCTTGGGGGAAATAATATAAAACCAATCAATATTATCTTTTGTAACCTGTTTTATTTTTTCAACAATGGATCTTTCTGTTGTGGAATTCCACATTTCAAATGTATTAGGCCTAATTGGATAGGGTTTATTATTCAATCTTATAAATAAATCTGTTGGTTCAAAATTGGGATTAATATTTTGCTGTATTTCTATTTCGTCAATATCAAAATCTAATATTGTATCTTCAATAATCTTTGATATATCAGAATATTTTTTACCATTATAATCAACCAAAATTCTTAGTCCCTTTAATTGAAAACTATGATTTTTTGAAGTTACTAACACCCCTTCTTCATTTTTGTATTTTCTACCTAGAAATCCCAGTATTGTCAGCAGACGTTGTTGTCCATCTATTACTTCTCTAATACCATCTTCTCGTACGAAAAGGAATAATGGCGGTAACTTTATACCTAAAAGTATGCTTTCAACTATTGAAGAAGCTTTATAAATATTAATCTTTTCTTGGCGTTGATAAGAAGGTCTTATTAAATACTTCTCTGTTTCTATTTCACTTAAAAGTTGATCTATGGGTTTCGATCCTGGATTTGGTTTAGAAATTCGAAGACCTGCTAATTTATCCATAGTTAACTCTACGTCAATTTCCGTTTGATGCATATCTTTTGTTTGTTTTCTAAAATTTTGATTCCTAAGATACTGCTTAAAATCAAAAAGAGTTAATTTATAGAATATCATTGCGGTGTCTTCAAATCGTCTCATGATATTTCCGTAATAATGGTCCAATCCTGTATCATATATCTTAACATTATTTTCGTAATGATTTGCCATAGTAATTTTATGTTCGTATAAATTAATATGGTGATTCTCCATTTCAAGGATAGATATAGCCCAAAGTAAACATTCATAGATATTTGAATTCATATTTGGTACAATATCATTTACACATGAAATATTATCAATTAATTTATCTCCAACAGCTTCAATAGATTCACCACTTTCACATAGTTCATCTACATATTTGTCGTAAAACATTTCTATAAGCAGTGTTTTACCAGAATCTGCATACTTTGTTATAGGTATGAATTTTAGTATTAATAATTTACGCAATTCTGTAACCATATCCACAATCAAATCTCCTTGTTCCTTTGTACTATTAACAAAAAAACAATTCTTAATTAAATTATAGATGTTTATATCTCCTTTCAATTTAGATTTTAAGTAATCCGTTAAGGGGTCGTCATCATACTTCGCATTATCAACTTCTGATTGATTTAATGGAGTAATACCTGTATTGTACCGCCTGAAAATTTCCTTTTTGACTTTATCTTCTAATAATGGAGATAAATCAGCTTTGCCTAATATTTCAAATTCAAATATACGTATTTTAGTATCATCAAATAATTGTTGAAATTCAGGTTTTAAATCACTATATTTTTTCCCTGCGAGTGCATTTAAAGACATCAATCCTGATGCATGGAGAGCAAAATCATTTTCTTTAAATCTTTTAATTGTTTCGAATCGCTGCCTTCCATCAATAACCTCTACACGTGTTCCGCTCTTATATAAAACAATTGGGGGAATCTCAGTTCCTAAAAAAACACTTTCAATAAAAAATGATTGCTTATCCTTCTCCCATACATAGTTTCTTTGGTAATAAGGATCATATTTTATTCTTTTAATATATCTCTGACTAAGTAAAGTGGCAACGGAAACCGTTCTAGCATCTTTGCGTAAATTATACTTAAAGATATCTATCATTTGATTCTGAATATTTGATTCCATACGCTTATTTTTTATCAATATTAATTTTATAAATCGAATTAATAGGCAATCGATAACTAAAGACTGTATTTGAAGTTATGCGATCTACATATTTATTTATGGACACAAAATTTGCCGGTTGTCTAAATTGAGAAATAAACAATAAATCACAAATATAATCTTCCAATATTTTTCCAAAATTTTTAGGAATAACCCTCATGTCAGAACAAACAAAACAAAAATCTATATTGTCTGTATCTGAAATTTCAGCTTTTAATATACATTTTAACGGTTCATATTCATTTTCTACCGAATATAAATCAGGTAAATCAGGATTGTCACATATTTCATTTATAAAATCTATAATAATCGGAGAAATAGAATCGATGAAAGATGTCAATTTTAAATATGCAGATTCTGTAACTCTATACTTATTATTTATTTCTAACTTTGACAATGGAGGAAGATGTTTTAATAAATTGTATTCATAAAACACTTGTCTTGCTTTGCCTGCATATGGAGAATGAATATCGTAATATATTAATAGAAGTTCTTTTTCTGTCATTTGTGACCTTATTATTTTAATATATTTCATTTTCTCACTATCTGATTTTAAGATATTACTTGATGTGACAATTGTTACTAATCTATACATTGTTCTAAAATAGTGAGCAAATTCTTCTCTATTTTTTATAAAAAAAAGAGAATATTTGTTCCTTGCATAGTCATATGCACTAATTGAATTTCTACCTTGTAAATCGGTGTATTTTATTGTGGAAGATAAATTGTGTAAAATATTTGAAAAATAATCATTCTTTTCGCTTTGCTTATCTAATTGATCTTTAACCTTTAGATATATATCAAAATATGCAAAAAAATTATTCTCAAATTGTTGAAATAGCATTATATTGTATTGATCTGTATATACCTGTCTTGACAACTCCAATTCTTCAACTTGTTTTCCAAATTCCTCTATTTGTTTGTTTAATGAATCTTGATTGATTTTTACATCCTTTTGTTGCTCTTTTAATGCAACATAATATAATAAAGATGCGGCAAAGGCAAGCAAAGTTCCAATAACTCCACCTACAAAATCTCCAAATTGAGCTATTTTTTCTTCATTTAATATATAAGAGAAAGACCAATCTCCAAATATGATAAAGATTATAACAGAGCATACTAATCCTATAAATGATGTCCACACCATTAATAAACTAAATCTCTCTGTTAGAATAGAAATTACACATTTCAATAAAATTTCTTTTATTTTTCTAAAAAACTTTCTCATACTTGCGTCTTCTCTTTTGTAGAATCTATGCTAAAATGTCATTACTAAATGGTTAGACTATTATTACAACTATTGATATATAGAATAATTAAAATTTGTATATCCTTATTCCCGCCACAAACCGTTTCAACAAGAAAGTCAAGAAATAAGGGAAGGTGTAGAACTTACCATTGAAACCAATATTCTTATATCCCAACTTGATGCCGTATTTAACATCTAAATATTTATCATCATTTAGTAGCTTGTTCAATGAGGCTGTTGCTCCATCATTGGACTTTACTTCCACTGGGATGAGGGAGTCTGCATCGCGAACAAAGAAATCCATTTCAAGAGAAGGTTTGTCACAGCTGTAGTAATAGAGATTATAGCCTTGCTTTACAAGCATATCTCCTACTATATTTTCATAAATTGCGCCCTTATATGTACCAAGATTCTTATTAGCTCACAAATCTTCCTGAGCTTCTTCATCAAGAGAAGCAATCAGCAGTCCTGTATCTTTGTAATAAATCTTATATAGTTTAAATTGAGCGAGTCTTTCCAATCTGACGAGCACCTTTAATAATAAGCGGCTTCCTATCAGGATTGCTCTTCCAATCCATCAAATAGCTATCAACCTTTCACTTAAGCAGTTTGTCCATACCTCAATTTATTGATTAAATGTGTAAATATAGTTATTTTCACATAATCCGCACTATAAACGGGTAATAATTTCACATTTTTCACCTTAAAAAGACCTCTTTATTTCACATTATCCCATTGTTTTAGGCTATAAAAATCACATTTTCCCGAATATAATCTTTGCTGGACAAAAGAAAAGGACAGAGATTTCTCTTCTTTTGAGAAGCAAAAAGAGCATATTTTGGCACTTCCCGGGAACTCCTACTAAAAAGTAGACGGATACAAAGAAACATATAACAACGACAAATGAAAGGAACAAAGCACTAATTTGGAGATTAAAAAGCCATGGCCTTAACAGATAGGACAAATGTTCCAATAAAAGCAGTTTACTTCTATTCTATATATAACTAAACCACTAAATTTAATAGCTATGACAGGTGCAATTTCACCTCTGGTTAAAGGTTGTTTAACCATGCAACGAAACACAAATATGCTAAAAAATCTAAAAAAATTGCGTTTTTGTAGATTTTATCGGTTTCTTTGTAAAAATGCAGTCCCCAGACTGTCCCCCAAGATTTTATACAATGCGATATAAATCTCATAACATACTGACATTAAACAATATATACAATGACTTAAGTCGTAAGTATATATATTGCATAGGAAAATAGATTCTACAGTCTTCGTGCTTTGGCAGGAGGCTTGGCTTGCATAACAGATTTCCGTTGGCTACAGAGCATCTCGTCTCTCATCCCTGCCTTTCTCGCATGGTGCTACTATTCTGGGATTAAAAGGGGATGAAGCAAAATTCCAATTGATTAGGAGGATTGGAAAAAGTTGTTTCAATCAACACAGAGAAAGGGGAGGAAATATCGGAGGGAAATTACGGTATCAGGGATGATTGTAAAGCGAATACATAATCATTGTTTCTGCCAAGGTGAATTTTTGTAATTTCTTGCTTTTTTATCATCTATTTCTTGGACATAGTACCGATAATCTTCATCAACACCTTTATTGGCGCCAGAAATAATACGTTTATTCGATCCAGGTTTTCCCATATAGATTTTCTCTTCAATATAAGGTGTTTCTGTTGGTTTTATAGCAGATGAATAAAATAATTCCCAACAACATTTCTTAGGCCCCAAAATATATTCGCCATCGTCCTCATTCTGTAGACTTCTTATAAGAATTCCTCCATAATAGTCTTTCCCCTTATCACTTCTAAAAGAAATGTCCACTCCCCAATCATGTAACCACCACATACCGGCTTCTTCATCACGAGGGATGGTAACTGTATCTTTGTGGTTAGAATTAAAGAAATAGAATTCTATTTCTAGCATCCTATATTTACCATAAGTAGTGACAATATGGCTTTTATATAGAAGTATTTCTGCAATTTCAGAGAATGTAGACTGAACATCTTCTTTAGAAGATTGCTCATTTAGACTGGATAGTAATTTTTTTAATTCTTCCATTGTATTCAATTTATTTAGGTATCAAAAAAAACTGCTGCATATTAGCCACTAATGCCACTGACGGCACCCGCTCTCATGTTGTTATTCCGAACAGTTTAATCAAAGTTGATAGATCGAAAATATCCAGAACTTGCCACAAAAAGAACCTCAATAATGCGATAATCAATCCATATATTTTGTTGCAAACATAATAAATATTTTCAAAAAACATATTAAAATGGTAAATACGAGTCATTTTCCTCTAGTTCGAAGGGTAAAATTGCAGAACTTAACCATTTCCACCCATCAATTAGCAGCATCGCATCTACGAGTACTTTTTCAGTTGCCTGATGATTAAAATCTAGTTTATCCACATCGTCATAGTCAACATTTACATCAATAATGTTATTCCATATAGATGCATATGACAAGGGGCATACCGAATCTAGACAAAAAAGGCGAAGAGTAGTTCCAAACAAAGAGTATCCAATAGCAACAACAGAATGTCCAGTTTTTCCTTGAGGATTCCATAATCCAATTTGCACAGGATAACCTGTATCTAATTGTTCTTTAATCATATGATGTATCTTCTTCAGATTATCTTCATCCCGTTTTCTGACCACATATACCTCGACAGGTAACTTATTGTTGAAAGAGTGCAAAAGCTTTATACGTAATTCCTCCAACGAATATCCAATTGTGGTACAATAACTAAATTGTCTCTTCAATTTCTTTATATATTCAGGGGCATCAGCACTAACTTTACTTAACAAATCCTCTCTGTTAAGTATTCCATGAAACATCAACAACATCATAAGGCTATACACGGCACATCTACCTTCAAGATTACCTTGCCTTAGGAATACTTTTGTAATTTCCCCATCTCTGCCATAGGTATGAAGTATTCCATCTTTTATTATAATATTCTCTATAATTTTGATTGTTTGCATACATTTGTTATTTCTTAATGTTCCATGTAATACAATGTAGGGCACCGCCATTTCTGGCAATATCTCTCATGCGAAATTTTTTTATCTTCGATATAGGGCATAAAGCTCTGATGTATTCCAACGCTTGTTTATCCTCAGGAATTCCAAAGGTTGGAACAATAATATTGGTACCTACTTCGAGGTAGTTAATATAGGCCCAATTGTAATCTTCGTTCGGATTGGGCACATCAAACAACATTTCCGTCACACAGAAACCTTCCTTTTCTAATCGATTTCTTATTTCATCAGCACATTCTGGATTAAAATCGCGGATATTAGACATAAGAATATTGTTGCTACCTGTCCATCTAACCATGCCATCCGCATGTCCATAGACATCCGCGTTTGGACTTGTTGACTTGTCGATAGTCCAAGGAATAAAGATGAGGTCGGAACGTAAAGCCTTTCTAAGATATTCGCAAAAATCGGGATCATATAGTTCCTTCCCATTTTCTTTGAATACTTTATCCGTAAGGATTCTATATCTAGAAGTACTAAATCCTGCAGCCGTAACAACATTTCCACCATCCAAAGTAATATTGATGTCTTTCCAATTGTTATGATGCAATACCTTTTTGTAAATAGTATGAGAGTTTGTAAGGTATTTCTTCCCTGTTTGTTTCAAGTAGTCTGGATCATATTTGTAGACTAAATATCGATCCTCTGCTATTTGAATTGGCATATAGTCACGAATCCATATATCTTTCGTACCCTTTACTTCTGCCCACTCTATTTCCATCTTATCAAATAGTTTAATAAGACGTTTATACGTTCCCGGATAAAACTCTTTTAGTTTGTCGGATATATATACGAAATCAGTACAACCGTCATTGAAAGCAAAACAATGAGGAGATAAGGTATTGATGACAACTTCGTGCATCACATCTGAAGAAAATGCTTCTGGAGCTTTGGGGTCTAATAGATACTTTTCCATACCTGCGAGCTTTTGAAATTCGGATGCGAAGATAGAATGATTTTGCTGTCAAACCAAATTTTCAGGGCAAAAAACACGTCGCCAAAGCATTATTTAACTCGCTGATCAATAAATATTTATATATAATATTTATATAAAACATACAGGGGTATACCCCTGTTAAATTAATAATTTAATATAAGCCCCAAAACACCATTTTTCCTTTTTAACCCTCAAAAAGTAGTAGTAAAAAAGGGTACCTCGCTATAGCAGGATGCTATGCACTCTCAGCCACAAGAAACATCAGACGACTCCCCTTGACCCGCACAACCATTTACGTTATCATAGCACTTTACAGTCTTCGAGCTTTGGCAGGAGCGAATAAGTTAACGCTAAAACTTTCGTCTTCTCCTGCATCTTATTTATTGTACCACAAACACCCTCCAGCTTCCTTCTTTCTCTCCACGCTCAACATATTTCTTTTGAATGAGTTGGTCGAGCAATTTCTGGATGGAGGTAATGCTGATGCCTGTGATTTCTCTCATGTCTGCCAAAGTGAGTGATGGTTCGGTACGCATGGCATTGAGTATCTTTGTATAGTTGGGTGTGCGGAAAGCTATTCGTTCTCCGTCATACCACCACACATTTTCATCTTTCTCACTAACAAACAAGACATCGTTATATATCTCAGTGGCTACCAGGTCGTTGAAATACTTCAAAAACGGACGTATGTCCTTGATGTCTGCATGTGCACCATCACTTGGCACAGGACCGACTTCTAAATCTGCCTGATGCAATGCTTCCAAATACTCACTCTTCTTTCGGCTTCGCACTACTATCATCGGATAGTTGTGACGAGTAAGAATAAAATTCACCATAAGTCTGGCAATTCGTCCATTTCCATCTTCAAATGGATGAATACGTATATAACGATAATGAAATAGTGCTGCCAGTTCCACGGGTGAAAGTTTTCCTTCTTGCTCAGCCTTGTTATACCAATCCACTAGATCAGCCACCATACTGGGAGTCTCTTCCGGAGAAGCATACTCAAATCTATCTCCGTAGCGCGTAATCACACTATTCGGACGTGTCTTATATTGACCTGCATGAATCACATAGCTGGTTTGTACACCACCGGGAAGATTGTGATAGACGGTGTAATCCTCTCGCAACAGTGTCTTGTGTAAGGTACGTATGAAGTTTTGAGTCAAAGGCATCTCCTTGACAGCAGCCTCCTCTGTCATCATCTTCAAACCTACATTGCTGGCAGCCATCTCTTGAACATCGCGCACATCAGCCTCTCCTATCACTTTGCCAAACAAAAGCAGAATCTCCGTCTGTCCATAAGTCAGAGTGTTACCTTCTATATGGTTGCTATTGTAGTTGAAATCCACAGTGAAGCGACGGCTGAGTCTATCTCTGTCCTTTTCCGACAATGGCTGTATATTTTGCCATGCCGCCAATGCTTTTTCGATATTTAAATACTTCATACGGCTACAGTTATATCAAATAACACGACAAATATAAAAAAATCTCCTCAAAATGGTTATAACGTTACAACCTTTTTGAAAACATTTTGTCCATTTTATAAAAACATCAAAACACAACAAGGTTAAAAATAAACCCTGTTTTTTTATTTTTCAACTTCAAGTCTACTTCATCCCCTCGTCGTTCCAATTCCATGAAGAATTGATTTTCAATTTTCTTCAAAATAATCCCATACTGCAGAAAAACATACTTTTTTATGCAATACAACGTATTCATTGAACAAAATAGAGAAGTAAATGGATATTCATAGGTTCTTCCAAGTAGCGTCTTCCAGACGCACTGGCACGCTCTCATCACGGCTATCGCACTCCCCCCACCCCACACATACTACGCTACGCTGCGTATGTACGGGGTTACAGAGATAGCGTCTTACAGACGCGGTGCTTCGTGTATCAATTGACGCAATAAAGAAAAAAGTAAAAAAAGGTTGTAACACTACAACCTTTTAAGCCGTTTGGAGCATCATCACCGACATGGATAGTGAAATGCGTCTTACTGATGCAACGACGGCATGACGTACACCGTTTCCTTTTCGTGGGAAGCGCAGTCGTGATGGTCACACGATTCAAGTGAGTCCTTAAGTGCCCCACTCTGATATGCTTTCAACACGTCGTCTACCTTGCCATGACATCCTCTTACGACTGCGATACCGTGAGCAGACAATTTGTTGTATGCCCCCATACCCATGTTGCCAGCCAACATGACGGAGATTCCCATCTCCTGCATGACTGACGCGATATTCGACTTGCAGCCGCATCCCTCTGGGGAATCCAATCGATCTTTCTTCACTACCTGATTCTGCTCGTCGAGTGTCACTATTGTATAGTAGGCACAGTGTCCAAAGTGGTCGTCCACCATCTCCTCTCGTGTAGGAATTGCTATAATCTTCATCATAAAAAGTTTAATTTCCGACGTGAATATAGTAAAAATCTCACTTACATGACGGATTTGACTATGCGAAATGTCGATTCCGTCGCTATAATCATCATTTATATAACAATATTTCTTTAACAATCCGTCTAACCGCCACTATTAATTAACGTGAGTTCGACAAATTGCAATCTGCGAATTCGAAATGACAAATCATTCATAAAAATTTCGGTTGACGACTCAATCTATACTCACTTGGCGACTGCCCAAGATGTTTGGTACAGTAGCGGCTGAAGTACGATAGCGTGGAGAAATTCATGCGGTCGGCTATCTGTGTGAGCGACAGGCGGTCGTCACTCAGATATTCTTTTAATATTGGTATGGTGTGACGGTCGATGTAGGAGGTGACGCTGTGCCCCGTCATGCGTCGCACCGTCTCAGAAAGATACTTAGGAGAGACGTTGAGTCGCTCCGCATAGTAACTGACCTCGCGTTCCGTCTGGCTGATGCCGGTAGAAAGCAAATCCATCAACTGTTTCACAATAAACCCGGCACGATCGGTATGTCTCTCAGTAACGTCTCGTTGGGAATGGGCCTCAAAGATGTCATACATCATTGTCAGACACAGACTTCCCATCAATTCACGATAAAACATAAGGTTCCGTTCCTCTAGACGGATGCGAAGACGTTGGAAATCAGCAAGGATATTGTCGGCCTGTTTATCCGTTAGCGAGATGACGGGATTATGATTTAGCGATATACTGCCACCTATACTGTAGTTGTTAGACGGCAACAAGCTCTGGAGAAACTTATAGTCGGCGGCAAACCACTCCACCTGCAGGTCAGCATGCGCAGCCAAATTCTTTACCTTGTTGGGCGAAGGAATCACCACAAGGTCGTTCTTCACGATGTGATAACACCTCTCATTAAACACAAAACTACCCTCTCCTGCAGTGCACAGCAAATGCATGCAGGTGTTGCTCAACTCATTGGCATTCATGCCGTAGAAGTCTGCGGAATATAGGAAATCAACATTCATATCGCACCAATTTATGTTCAAAAATACACGTCAATTATTATATAGCCAAACAAAATCTTCAAAAAGAAAAACAACTACGATATCTGCAAAAAACATAGTCGCTAAAGAATGAACTAAAGTATTCCGCAAATACAATTATAGCCAGCGATTTGTTTTCGACAGAATTAAGAAAAAAGTGAAAATCTCAACTCAAAAAGTGAAAATCACATCCAGAAAAATATCCATATTTTTGCAGTATCAAAACAACAATTAAAATTACAATTATGAATCAGGAGCCAATAATAGTAGATCCGCGTAAAACTACGTCGGAAGAACTCGCCGAAGGAATCAGTCAGGCACAAATAGTTTTCAAGTTGGGGCAAACAATGCCCTTCACTCCCGATTACGACGTACTCGTCAAGGACCTTTTTGGCGAAAACCTTGGCAATAATGTGCGCGTAATGCCGGGATTGTCAGGAGTTTGCTTCGACCATGTAAAAATCGGCGACAATGTTGTAATCATGAACAACTGTCTGATGATGTCGCGAGGATCAATCACCATCGAAGACAATGTAATGATAGCTGCCAACGTACAGCTAATCAGCAACAACCACGACCTTTACGACCGTCAGCTGCTCATCTGCAAACCTGTACGTATCTGCCGAAACGTTTGGATTGGAGCAGGCGCGACCATCCTGCCCGGCGTGACAGTTGGAGAAAACGCTGTTGTGGCGGCTGGCGCGATTGTCACCAAAGACGTTGAGCCGAACACCATCGTGGGCGGAAACCCGGCTAAATTCATCAAGGACATTGAACCCAAAAAAACAACCGATTGATTTCTGCACTACTAGTTATCCGAAATCTGGGTAAATATTTCCGAAATGGATATATTGGCTACGTTGATAACAATTAGTACATTTGTCTAATTAAATAGCGAAATATGAATAAATTAAAATCAATCATTCTTGCGGCGGCTGCGGTTTTTGTCGGCACAAGCTGCAATGGGCAAAAATCCAAAATTCAAAGCAATATGAACAAATCAATAGTCATTTACTTCTCGCACGCTGGCGACAATTACAGCGTAGGAAATATCGAAGTCGGCAACACGAAAATTGTGGCCGACTATATAAGCGAAATCGCTGGTGCATCTCAATTTGAAATCGTAACTCACAAGTACGACGGAATGGCATACAATCCTCTCATCCAACTTGCTAAGGAAGAGGCTAACAAAGGAGAACTGCCACCATACGAAGGTAAAGCCCCAGATTTGTCAAAGTACGACACTGTGTTTATCGGCGGTCCAGTTTGGTGGGGAACATATCCGCAGGTAATGTTCACGCTTTTCAAAGACATCAATCTTGACGGCAAAACCGTCTACCCGTTCACCACACACGAAGGCAGCGGCCTGGCAAGTTGCGTGAGCGACGTGAAAAAAGCATTTCCGAAAGCCAATGTGAAAAATGGTTTCTCAATCTACGGACACGAGGTGCGCACCGAAAAGGCAAAGGTTGAGAAATGGCTGAAAGGAATTGGCTTTTAATTAATGTTTGGATAGGTTCAAATGCCACCATACTTGCAGGCGTTACCGTTGGCGACGGTGCAGTGGTGGCTGCGGGTGCGGTTGTTACCAAAGACGTTGCGCCCAATACAATTGTGGGCGGAGTTCCAGCAAATGTTATTAAGAGAATTAAAGTTTGATTATGGCAGATGTAATTATCATAAACCCGCTTCCAAAAATAAACGTTCATAAAAATTATAATTCAAGAAAATGATTCGCAACATATTAACTTTAGCAATGCTCATGACAGCCACGATACTTAATGCGCAAATCGACTTGCACAGCCACGCCATTACCGATGATTACATCAATTTCGTCAAGGCAAACGGAGCCGAAATGGATGAAGGATTCCCTATTCCGTCGTGGAATGTTGAAAGTCACATCGCCTTTATGGACAAAGCCGGCATCAAGACTTCGGTGCTGACAATGCCTGCACCACAACCTTTTTTTGGCGACACAAAGACTTCTGCAAAGGTTTGCCGAAAATTCAACGAGGAATGTGCCGCATTGAAAGTCCGTTACCAGGGACGTTTTTTGTTTTGTGCGGCACTACCTTTGCCCGATGTTGACGCCGCACTCAAAGAAGCCCGCTACGCCTTAGAAGTGCTTGGTGCTGACGGCGTTAAATTGGCGACAAACGCATACGGACAATACCTTGGCGACCCTGCGTTGGACTCTCTCATGGCTTATCTCAACACACGTAAGGCGGTGATAATTCTGCATCCGCACAAACCTTCGGCTGTCAACAATCAACTTATTGCCGACGTTCCTTTGGCAAGTTACGAATATCTTGCCGAAACCACACGCGCAGTACTTAATATGTTGGCTCATAATGTTTTGGCAAGATACCATGACATAAAAGTTGTAGTTCCACATTGTGGCTCTTTTTTACCAAATGCGTTACCAAGATTTCGCTCGTTGCTGCCCGTAATGGTAAAACAAGGGTATATGCAGACGGTTGATATTGATGCCAATCTTTCGCAACTCTATTACGACCTTGCCGGTGCACCCACCGACGAGGCTCTGAAATCGTTGCTCACCATCACTACCGCCGACCACATCCTTTACGGCAGCGACTATCCATACGTAGCGGAACAAGTACTGGTAAACAGTAAAGAGTCTTTGACTAAACGACTTGCATCTATCGGACTTAATCCACAGGATATTTTCACTGACAATGCGCGCCGTCTTTTTGGCGAGAATGTACCACAGAGACAATATGGCGAAAAAATCGTCCGTCTTGCAGAAATCGAAGTTTTTCCCGAATCGGCGGACAAATATCTTGAGTTTGCCAAGGAAGTAGGCATGGTATCCACCGAAACCGAACCCGGAGTTTTGTCCCTATTTTCGATGCAAGCCAAGGACGACCCCTGCAAAATCTACATTTTGGAAATTTACGCCGACCAAGAGGCATACCAAAGCCACATCCAAACTGCCCACTTCAAAAAGTACAAAGAAGGCACTTTAAAAATGGTAAAATCCTTGAAACTCATCGACACAACGCCATTGGCAGGCATGAAAAAATGGATGGAGTAAAGTTTTGGGGTAATATCTGACCATTTTGAACCAAATAGTCGCCAAGTTTTAGCTAAATAAATCCGACTTCAACTACTACGTTGTAGGCGATAGTGTCGGCAAAGCGTGGAATATCGGAAACAAATACAAAGAATAACATATTTTACAATAGCGGGTTGATAGCCCGCTTTTTTTTGACAGCATGGAAATATTGTGCAAAAAGTGAAAACAACAACTCTTTTTGTGAAACACACCATCGAAACAACCGCCGTATATTTGCAATATCAAAAACAGATAAATTATGCAAACAATTAGATTAAACAACGGCGTAGAAATACCTCAGATGGGCTACGGAGTGTTTCAGGTTAGCCCCCAAGAATGTGAAAGATGCGTTGCAGACGCGCTTTCGGTAGGTTACAGAATGATTGACACCGCACAAATCTATCAAAATGAGGAGGGCGTTGGCAACGCTGTCAAGAAAAGCGGTATCAGCCGCGACGAAATCTTTCTCGTATCAAAAATTTGGTTCACCAACTACGAGTACACCGCCGCCCAAAAGAGTATCGACGAAAGTCTCCGCAAGCTTCAGACAGAATACATCGACCTGATGCTCCTCCATCAGCCATACGGCGACCGTTATGGTGCATATCGTGCCTTGCAAGATGCCTACAAGAAGGGTAAGGTGAGGGCAATCGGTGTGTCGAATTTCTACCCTGACCATTTCATCGACCTCTGCGCACATTTTGATGTAACTCCGGCGGTCAACCAAATCGAAACCCACGTGTTCCAACAGCAAATCGAAAGCCGTAAGTACATGGACGAACTCGGTATCGCCCACATGTCGTGGGGACCATTGGCAGAGGGCAAAAACGGTTTCTTCACCAACGAGACCTTGATTTCAATTGGTGAAAAATACGGCAAGACAGGCCCACAAGTTGCACTACGTTACCTGATTGACCGTGGCGTAATCATCATTCCAAAATCGAGTCGCAAAGAGCGAATGGCAGAAAACTTGAACATCTTTGACTTCAAACTTTCGCAAGACGATATGGATGCAATCCTCAAACTCGACATTGGCGAGCCCGTAATAATGCCCAGCCACCACAACCCCGAAATTACCAAGTGGTTTATGTCAACAATGAAGAAGTAACCATTTTATTTGCGAGATAAAAAAGTGAATTGCAAGGTAAACTTCGAACTTCTATACCGAAAAATTGGTAATTCTTTCCGAAATAAATGCTTCTTCAAGAAGAAAGTGTGTCGTATTTTTGCATAGTGATAAATAACTAAATGTAATTTTATGAATATCAAGCAAATAATTTCCATAGCAATGCTTGCCGTGCTGTCGGCTTGCGGAAATAGCAAACAATCAGAATCCAAGGATATGAACACATTGACATTCAATGAGAAACAGGCGGCGTGTATGTCGGCTATCGCCTGCAATGAGGCACAGGGCGACCTTGTGTCACTCGAATCGGCCATCCACAACGGTTTGGAAGCCGATCTGACAGTAAGTCAGATTAAAGAGGCTCTTTCGCAACTCTATGCCTACACTGGCTTTCCACGTTCGCTCAATGCGCTGGGTGTGCTGCAGCGTGTGGTCGGCGACAGGGAAGCGAAGGGCGTGAAAGTGCTGGCTGGCAACGAGGCATCGGATCTGCCAAAGGATTACAACGCGCTGAAACAGGGCACCGAGGTGCAGACCCAACTCACTGGACAGCCGTTCAACTACGAGTTCAGCCCTGCCGAGGATTATTACCTGAAAGCTCATCTGTTCGGCGACATCTTTGCCCGCGACATTCTCACCCACGCCGACCGCGAGTTGGTTACTGTGAGTGCCCTTGCAGGACTGGAAGGCGTTGAACCACAACTGAATGCTCACGTCCGTGGGGCACGCAATATGGGCGTTACCGACGAGCAACTGCAACAGATTCCTGTGGCGTTGGCAGCAAATGGTTGTACTGCGGCCGCATCGAGGGCGTTGAAGGCCGTGAACGCGGTTTTGGGCGTTGAGGACAACAGCCGCAGCGAGTACGACCAAGTTGACCTGAAATCGTATTGGCGGCGTGGCAACCCGAACGACGCATACGCGCAATACTTCACGGGACGCAGTTACGTGTCACCTTACGGTGAAAGCGTTGTGAATGTGACGTTTGAGCCTGGCTGCCGCAACAACTGGCACGTGCATCACGGAGCCGTTCAGGTGCTGATATGCGTCTATGGCCACGGCTGGTATCAGGAATGGGGCAAGCCCGCAGTGGAACTCAAGGAAGGCGTGGTGATTGAAGTGCCCGAAGGCGTGAAACACTGGCACGGCGCCGCCAAAGGCTCGTGGTTGCAACATCTGACATATCACAAAAACCTGCAACCTAACCCGACTAACGAGTGGCTGGAAGCGGTGAGTGAGGAAGAGTATGGAAAGGTGAGGTGATTCAAACCATCCACATCCGAAATATTGGTAATTTTTCCCGAATTATGTTTTCAACACGAATGGAAATCAAATAGTACTTTTGCGTATAGTAAAATGTATTAAACTAATCCACCGTCGTGGTTAATTCTTATATAATATGATATTAGACAAAATCAACTCACCTGCCGACGTTAAAAATCTGTCGGTCAAAGATATGAATTGTCTTGCTGACGAAATTCGCGAGGCATTGTTCAACCGTCTGACTAAAATCGGCGGACACTTCGGCCCTAACTTCGGCTTTGTCGAGGCTACCATAGCAATGCACTATGTGTTCAACTCTCCAACGGACAAGTTCGTTTTCGACGTTTCGCACCAAAGTTATACCCACAAAATCCTGACTGGACGTAAGGCGGGCTATATCGACGACGCTCGTTTTGCCGAGGATTCGGGATATAGCAACCCCGAGGAAAGCAAACACGATTTCTTCAACATCGGACATACGTCTACGTCGGTGGCTCTCGCACTTGGACTTGCAAAAGGTCGCGACATTCTTGGTCGTAAAGAGAATATCGTGGCGGTCATTGGCGACGGTTCGCTCTCTGGCGGTGAGGCAATGGAAGCCCTCAACGTGGCGGGGTCGGAACTTGGCAGCAATTTCATCATCATTGTCAACGATAACGAACAGGCAATTGCTGAGAACCACGGAGGCATCTATCAGAATCTCCAAGAATTGCGAGAAAGCAACGGCAAGGCACAAAACAACTGGTTCCGTGCGTTCGGACTGGATTATATATATGAAGAAAACGGCAACGACATCGCATCACTCATCAAGGTGTTCGAGAAAGTGAAAGACTCAACGCGACCCGTTGTCGTACACATACATACACAAAAAGGCAAAGGTTATCGTCTGGCTGAGGAAAACCGCGAGGCTTGGCACTGGTGTCTGCCTTTCGACCGTGCTACGGGCAAGCCGACAATTGATTTCGGCAATGGCGAATCATACACAAGCATCACCGCAAAGTACATTCTAGACAAGGCTCAAAAAGACAAGGATTTCATTGTTGTGACACCCGCTATGCCTATGTCGGTTGGTTTGGGTATTGAGGAACGCAAGCAACTCGGCCGTCAGTATATCGACACGGGTATTGCCGAAGAAGCCGCCGTCGCCATTGCGTCGGGCATTGCCACTAACGGTGCCAAACCTTTGGTTGTCACCAATATGACGTTCCTTCAACGTGCCTACGACCAGATTTCGCAGGACGTTTGCATCAACAATGCACCCATAACAATGCTGATGAATTACACCGCTTTCGACGGACTCACAGACGTTACTCACCTCGGAATCTTCGGTTTGGCAGCCTTCACAAACATACCTAATTTGGTAGTGCTCTGCCCGTCGAGCGCTGAAGAGTACGTCAATATGCTCGACTGGTCAATCGAACAAAAGGAACACCCTGTCTTGATTCTGATTCCAGGCAATGCGGTGACACACCGTGCTGCGGACAAATCGTTCGGCGACATCAACAAATACAAGGTGGAACAGCAAGGCGAGAAGGTTGCCATCATTGCCCTTGGCGATTTCTATCAGAAAGGCGAAGAGGCAGCCGCAGCCATCAAGAAGGAACTTGGATTCAAGCCGACACTTGTCAATCCTCGGTTTGGCAGTGGTTTGGACAAAGAACTTCTGGAGAATCTGAAATCACGTCACAGCCTTATCATCACATTGGAAGACGGCATTGTGGACGGCGGTTTCGGTGGAAAGATAGCGTCGTTCTATGGTTCGTCGGATATGAAGGTGATCAATCTTGGTCTTGAAAAGAAATTTTACGACCGTTACAATCCTCAGCAACTACTTGAAACGTTGGGAATTACAGCAGAAAAGATTGTTGAGAGGGTAAAAGGGGTATTATAGCCAATGATTCTCAGACGCGGTGCACTCTTAGACGAAGATTCATCAACAGGTTTTGAAACAAAATGAGTATCTTTGCAGATGAATTTTCATGCGAATCATTATGGACAACAAAATACCTTCTTGGATTGCATCCCATATCACGCTCATTGTCGTGGCTGTGACAGTGGTCGCTCTGTTTGCACCGTCTTCTTTCTTATGGATCGGCACTAGTGCCATCACTCCTATGCTTGGCGTGGTAATGTTCGGTATGGGACTGACTCTTAAACCGTCGGATTTCAAACCTGTGCTGATGCATCCGAAGGAAATCGTGATTGGCGAACTGGCACAATTCATCATCATGCCTTTTGTGGCGTGGATGCTATGCCGTCTTCTTAACCTTTCTCCCGAACTCGCACTTGGCGTGATTCTTGTGGGATGTTGCCCCGGTGGGACGGCAAGCAATGTGATTTGCTATCTTGCTAAAGGAGACGTTGCTCTCAGCGTCGCCATGACTGGTGTATCTACCCTTCTCGCTCCTTTTGCCACGCCAGCTCTCGTCCTTCTCCTTGCTGGGGAGACGGTGGATGTCGATGTCATGGGAATGTTCATAAGCATCGTTCAGGTGGTGATACTGCCAATCGTTGTGGGTCTAGTCGTCAACCACTATTTCAAGAAATTCACACAGAAATTCACACCATATATGCCGATGATCTCCACCCTTGCCATCGCGACTATCATTGGCATCATAGTCTCACACAATGCTCAAAACATAATCGGATGTAGTCTGCTTGTGGCGATTGCTGTCATACTTCACAATCTCCTAGGTTTATCACTTGGCTACGTCGCCAGCATGCTGCTGGGTCTGCCTCCTGAAAAACGTACAGCCATAAGTATCGAAGTGGGAATGCAAAATTCCGGACTCGCCACGACGTTGGCAGCCACCCACTTCGCCATGTATCCGTTGGCAGCCGTGCCAGGAGCTATCTTCTCCGTATGGCATAACTTCTCCGGAAGTATCGCCGCACAAGTGTTGAAAAGGTGGAACAAGAAATAAACTCCCGTCTGATGTCCGCCATATCCATATACATAATTCTGCTCTTTCCGCTCGCCTTCATCATCCATGACGGCGAAGAGATCGCAACGCAGCATAAATGGATGCTGACTCATAAGGAGACGCTGGTCCATAGATTCCCATTCGCCAAACCAATGGTGGAACATTTGTCGGGATTGAGCACAAAGGCATTTACAATAGCGGTGCTGGAGGAACTGGCACTTATCCTAATAGCCTCAGCATGCGTAATTGCAGGCACTCCCTACTCCACTGAAGTTTGGGCGATAATGTTCATGGCATTCTCCATACATTTCCTGATTCACATCGGACAAGGAATGATCATAAGAGGATATGTGCCCGGACTCATTACAAGCGTCATGCTTCTCCCATTCGCCTACATCGGAATGCAGAATGTCTGTGCGATATTCAGTGCGACGGAATTGCTTACGTATGGAGCAATCGGCATAGTGACGATGGTGGCAAATCTTGCGTTCGCCCATTGGCTGGGATATAAATTGACGGGCAGGAAATAAACGATATCATTTTGTAGGGACGCAATGCATTGCGTCCCTCAATGAATATATGGGGAATTAATCACCTGGTTGAAAATGCAGGAGATAAAGTTGAAGAAGGAGTACATTCCGTCAACAGGAACGCCATATAAAAAGGAAGTGTGAGGATAGACCCTTCACGACCGACATTGTAGTCTCCAAACTTCAAAGCATGGAATACGTGGTATTTTTCAGGATGATTCAAGACCGTCTTCATGGATTTGGCATTGCCCGTACGTGCTTTGCATTCCACTGGCACACATTCACCCTTATAACGAATCAGAAAATCAAGTTCCAATCCGCTCTCCTTTTGGAAAAAATATAGTTTGCGTCCCATCTTACCCAAAATGTCAGCCATTAGATTCTCATAAATCGCACCCTTATAACCATGTAGCTCTCCCTGCAAGATACTCCACGTCGTGCCTTCTTCCAACATACTGACCAACAATCCTATGTCAGCCATATAAACCTTGAAATTATCCGGGATCGCATTTCCGTTAAGTGGCAGTTCTGTGATTGAAGTATTATAACACCTACGAATGATACCAGCATCCTCTATCCATTGCAGACTACCCATATAATCACGGGAACGGGCATTTTTACGTATCACATTGTACTGGAACTTTTTGTTTTCCTTTGCCAACTGTGCAGGTATGGAGTCGAAGCATTCTCGAATGTATGGTTTGTCTTCTTGAAGTGCATATTTGAGCATATCAGCCTTGTAAGCTTCAACAATTCCTTGTTGAACGGTGAGGACCTCATTCATATCGTTGGTATTCAAAAAAGTGCTGACAGCCTCAGGCATGCCTCCTACAACGATATAACGAAGCAACAATTGACGCATTCTATCATGTATCGCCTCATTCACTGGTTTTTCATCGGCCATACATTTCCTTAAATAATCTATATGTTGATGTTCAATACCATTCGCCCACAGCCATTCCTCGAAATCCATAGGATACATCGTTACGACAGTTTCAAATCCGACAGGTATTGACGCCGCACGCTCCTCATCCAGTTCCTCCTTGGTCTTATAGCCGTTCACACCCAAAAGCGAACCTGTACAGACGACATCGAATCGTCCATCCAGTTTGAAGAATTTCAGGGAAGAACGAGCGTTGGGACAATCCTGAATTTCGTCCAGTACAAGACAAGTTTTGTTTGGGACAAAACGACTGTTTTTAACACCTGCCGAGATATTAAACGTAATAGTGTCAACATCGAGTGCCCCAGCGAAAAAAGACTTATATTCCCTATGCTCATGGAAATTCAGATAGACAACATGAGGATAGTGTTTATTAGCGAACTCCATCACAGAACTCGTCTTTCCACACTGTCTACAGCCCTTAATTATCAAAGGCTTTTTATTGGGATTATTCTTCCAATCGAGCAAAGTATCATTTATCTTCCTATCATACATAATCTTACATAGTTATTCCTATGCAAAATTACACTTTTCCAAGCGACTTCACAACAAATTCATACACTTTTCCAAGCGACTTTTTCAAGATTTAATACACTTTTCGGCACGACTTTTCTACAAATCACTACACTTTTCCAAGCGACTTTTCGATATTTGTCTTTGTAGGGACGCAACGCATTGCGTCCCTACGCTGAACGTGCATATGAAAATGGCATATTCGGAAATTATTCAAACATAGCGTAATTATCAAATGTCATATGCTTTCCCAACCCTAAATTCTTTGAAAATTCCTTCCATAATAATATGTTCCGTAAAAATCAGTATATCCTACATGCCATCCTATTGTTGTCAAATTAATCCAAGTTTTTTAGATACCTAAAATGCCCTTTAATTTCATCAGCCATATGCTTTAAAAAAGAATCAGAATCACCCAAAAGAAAACTTAACTGCCGAGTATGTATCACCAATTTTTTTCCATTATCACCATGGTGTGTATAAAACCAAAGCCCGCGTGTTTTTTCTTGATGATTTCCCTTTGAGTCACCATCATATTCCACACCAAAGGTGTTATTTATATAGAACTCCATTTCGTTGTTCGTAATAAAATTATTACACGCTAATACTATGACAGGGAAACTTTTTATAAACTCCGAATCTTTGAAAAAACAAAGGCGTTCTTTTATGTTCTTCCTAGTTTCTGCATCAAGAACAGCTTTGGGTCGAAAGATTGTATTCAGTTCTGTAGTAAAGGCGTACTTTTCAAAATCGAACAATTTTGGATTAAATTCTTTTTGTGGACCATAGACGTTTTCAATCAACTTTTGGTAATTGCACCAAGTCTTGTTTTTGTGATCACGGGGTGCAGTCCCCCAAACCCCACTTCGACAAAGATTTTCTTGCTTTTGCAACTTCTCTTGTATTTCTTCTTTATCTTTATCCGTAATCAATACTTTTTTATTGTAAGGTTCCTTACCAATAATCAGAATGTCAGCATTAGGATTTCCTTGGCCACTCCATTCTCTACGATTTTTACATTCATCCAAGAATTCTTCAAATAATCTTGTTTTATCCATAATATTTTATTTTTTATAATCACTCACATCCTCACAACCATCAACACCTCTTCGCCTCTCTCCTCCACCGTCTCAAATCCTGCTTTCTGATACATGCGGAGTGCATAGTTTTCTTTTTGCACCGACAGTGAGACTTGGGGATATCCTTTCCGACGAAGCATATCCAGCATCTGGTTAAGCAATTGTGTGCCAACACCTTGTCCTCGATACTCTGGATAAAGTGAGATGGCCAATGATGGTGTCTGATCGTCCACATGCCCATAATCGTTCATGATTCTCACCCACACCGCTCCGGCTATCTTCCCGTCTACTTCCGCCACCAAACAATGGTCGTGTGGATATTCGCCAAATCCTCGCACATACACTTGCAGATCTTCCTGCTCGATGATGGAACGTGGAGGCGGCTCCACTCCCTTCGGAATGAAAATGGCTTCATACAAGAAGTCGTCCAACACAGGTATCTCTTCTGAACGTATTTCTCGAATAACTGTCATTGTCTCTATTCACTATAATTATGGTCCACCACAACAAACACGTTCACGCCTGGCACCAATGGCTGTATCTCTTCGGCAAGCTGTCGGCTTATTCCAGCATCATCATTAACTGATTCGTCTGGGATGATATCAACGGAGAACATGTTGTCTGCCTCTGAATAATAAAGTCCGTGCACCTGGATTATCTCTTTATGCGACGCGATGATATGCAACACCTCTTTCTGCAGCTCGGCCTGCTTATTATCTCCCGTGGCGACGGCATACACTCCGACAGTCATGATGATTCCGTGTCGCTCAAACATCTGCATGGAGATTTTTCGCGTCAACCCATGGATATCATGCGCCGACATTGTGTCGTAGACATTGATGTGCAATGATCCGATCTTCACATCAGGTCCGTAGTTATGGAGAATGAGGTCGAACACGCCATGCACTCCGTCGAACTCGGATACCTCATCTTTTATCTGACTTGCGAACTCTGCCGAGATGCTCGTGCCCAACAACTCATTGATTGGCGAGGCCAACATCTCTATTCCCGCTTTAATGATTACCACGGAAATCAACGCTCCTAAAATTCCATCGAGCGACACATTCCATATCAACATCACTCCCGCTGAAATAAGTGTCGCCAAAGTGATGACGGCGTCAAACAGCGCGTCAGAACCTGATGCTATCAGGGCATCACTGTTCAATTGCTCTCCTTTCCTTTTGACATAGTATCCAAGCACAAGCTTTACCACAATCGCCACAACGATGACTATCAATGTCACTTTCGTATAGCTCGGTTCTGTGGGGTCGAATATCTTCTTCACCGACTCTATAAATGATGTGATGCCGGCAGAAAGCACGATGACCGCAATGATGATGGCGCTGAAATACTCTATGCGGCCAAAACCGAATGGATGTTTGCGATCGGCAGGACGTTGTGATAGCTTGGTGCCGACGATGGTGATCACACTCGACAGCGCGTCGCTGAGGTTGTTGACTGCATCCATCACGATTGCCACACTGTTTGATATTATACCTACTACGGCCTTAAATGCCGCTAAAAGCACGTTGGCGACAATGCCTATCCAACTGGTGCGAATAATTTGTGAACTACGATCCATAATATATAATCTTAATAATTTTCGTCATTATCGAGCAAGTTTGATGCCTGCTCCTACGTGTTTTCGTTTTATTGTTTTGGTTGTATCCTAGTTTACGACTGATTCTCCGTCTCTTTTTCTCATAAAAAGTCGTAGACTTTCTCTGGCAACATCTTTCCTCTGTGTTTTTTATATGTGCTCGCCTACGGCTCGCACTTTAACATGGGGAAGGGCGTTCCGCCCTTTGGAATCCTCATTTATGACATTCCAACTATCTCTTTTTCTCCTTCTTTTTAATTCGTCGAATTCACGTTATTTATTTTCGGACAGGTTTAATACCAGCCCTTATGATTTTCTTAAAAAAAGTCCTTCCGACGCTACAAGGCTCCGCAACAATTGCAAAAACCTTTCGTTTGGATTATAAACAGTCATATATAAATCACCTCCGTTCAAAGTGACGAGAACATCTTCGTCTGCAAAAAGGAAATTCACATACCCCCTCGTCGTACAGCCATTCACACTCTCAAAAATAATCTTGGGAGATGGATTGCCGTCGATGTCGAAATAACAGCTGAGTTTTATAACCAAATATGCGAATTTTTGATACAATTGATTAACATACTGACTATTGCAGCAGAAATTCTCCACTGCAAAATATTGCTTGGAGCGTTCAGCTGAAACTTGCTCCGGCAGAAAGTCGACCACCCAAAATGATTTTTCCAAAAGGCATTCAATTTGATCTTCCGCAGATTGTGACATCATCTTTATTAAGTTTACAATTAATCATCTCTCCGCATTTCTCCACAATTCCGTCGATCACCATCTCATAATCATCGCCAATCACCACTATCTCTTCCCCACGTGCGGAGAAACGTCTGATAAAATCCGCATTGTCTTTTTTTACAGAATCAATGGAGCAACAGCTGTCATCCACACGAATTTCGATCGTCGACGCGTACGACCTTATTTTGTCGAAATGAGCATCTATATATTCATCTGCCATGGCAAGACATATCAGCCGAATCTTCTCCAAATACTCCTCACTGAAGTCTTTCCGCCAATCGGACGGAATATAACAACCCTCAACAATCAAGTGTTGCCCGTTCTCAATCGCAGTCTTCACCATTTCACGGACGACAGGCCAAAGATATGCCGTAAGCTGCTCGTCATCTTCAGGGGTGAGGCTTGTGTATCCACTACGAATCAGCCCCATCTTCAGATGATCTATGGAGAGATAAGAGACCCCATATTTTTCAAGCAGTCGCTGAGACAAAAGTGTTTTTCCCGTATGAGACGCTCCTGTTATCAGTAAAATCATACTCCGTTGGTTTATTGTCCGCCGTCAATATCAAATAATTTTGATCGACAATTCAAAGATATAAAAATTAAGAATCGCAAAGAATGGAATTAAACAAAAACATATTTTTCATAAATTCACAAAATTCATCAATTTCTTTATCAAGTTGAGAAAATAGCGTATTTTTGACATACATTCATACTTGAAAACAAATTTGAAAAAGGATGAAGACAATTCTATTCTTACACGGATTTTTTGCCAGCGGAAGTTGTGAGCCGGCAAACGCATTGAAAGAGGCATTCTGGGGGAAAGTCCGTGTGCTTACTCCCGACCTGCCAATGCACCCAAAAGAGGCTTTGGAATTCATACATAAGATATGCGACAAAGAGAATCCCGACCTGATTGTTGGCAACAGTTGTGGTTCTTTCTATGCACAGATACTCGCCCCAATGGTCGGGACTCCAGCATTGCTTGGCAATCCGCACTTCAAGATGACCGATTTTTTGAAAGAAAGAATTGGCAATCATCAATATAAAAGCCCACGTGCCGACGGGAATCAGGATTTCGTCATAGACGAGACACTGATAAAAGAGTTTGAGGACGTTGAAAAGACGCAATTCAGCTGCACCACTCCCTATTACACAGACAAAATATGGGGAATATTCGGAGAGCAGGACACTTTGGCTCACTTTGAACCTTTATTCTTGAAATATTACAGCAAAACATTCCATTTTCCAGGTGCCCACACTCCTACTGCAAACGAGGTCAAGACTTGGTATGTGCCACTCATAGAAAAGATGCTGATGACGTTCAAGAAACCAGAAGAGCGTTTCTTCCAACATTTCAAAGGAGGCAAATACAGATTTGTCAGAACAGCTTTCGACTCCGAGACTCAGGAAAGAATGGTCGTCTACCAGGCCCTCTACGGAGATCAGGCTTATTGGGTGAGACCAGAAAAAATGTTCTTTGAGAATGTCACAAGAGACGGCAAAACGTTCAACAGATTCACGGAAATAACTCGTTTATAACCATGTTGACGATCGACACTACCAACATGTGTTTCCACCTCCAGGCAAAACTGTTTGAGCCGACAGGGGAATATCATCATATTTGGGAAGCTATGCAGGGCGACGAGGGGCTGACCGCAGTCGTTCGATCACGTCAACTGCACATCTACCGTAATAATAAAAAGATACTTATACTTGCAGGCAAAACCCTCCCCAAAATAATACGGGATGACAAACTTTGCAAACTAGTGGAAGCTGAACCATAAAAGAAAACACTTCTTTCCTATGGCAGAAAACTGGAATATATACGCCGACTGGAACCCGTGGCACGGATGCACCAAGATCAGTGCCGGCTGTAAATATTGCTACGTCTACAGACAGGATGAGATGTATGGTAGTGAGGTCTCTAGCAGCGAGTGCCGCAAGACCGGAAACTTCAACCTGCCTATCAAACGCAGACGAGACAAGTCGTGGAAAATAGAGAGCGGCAAAGTCGTGTTCACTTGTTTCACATCCGATTTTCTGATCAAGGATGCCGACGAATGGAGGGGAGAATGCTGGCAGATGATGAAAACAAGAAACGACCTCTGGTTCTATTTCTTCACCAAACGCATTGACCGGTTCATGGACTGCGTGCCGGACGATTGGGGCGACGGCTATGACAATGTGCTTGTCGGCTGTACCGTCGAAAACCAACAGATGGCAGACTACCGTCTTCCCATATTCAAATCCCTGCCCATCAAACACAAGAGCATCATGGTGGCACCGATCATCGGTCCCGTCGACTTATCCGCATATCTCGACGACACGATCGAGGAAGTCGCAGTCAGTGGAGAATCGGGAGTGGAGGCAAGACCGTGTGATTATGATTGGATTCTAAACATTCGTGAGCAGTGTATAAAGGCAGGAGTGCCATTCCGTTTTCATCAGACAGGTGCGTATTTCATCAAAGATGGCAAAACGTATAGAATCCACCGCAAATATCAGCTCAGCCAGGCACACAAAGCGAATATAGATTATAAAATAGACAAGTTCTACGTCCCCGAGACAATCAAGTTTGAATGGAAAGACGAAGATTATCACGATTAAACTTTTTATTTGCATGACGAAAATCCCAGGCATCACCAACTCTACCCGTGAAGAACGACTTGCGTTTGTCCAAGAGCAATGGCAATGTCTCAACCATTGTCCGTCCTGCGGGAAATGCCGTATTCTAAAAGGAAAGGATGCGGAAAAATTGTATGCCGAATATATAGAAGGGAGACGCGAATACATGGAAATCACTAAAGAGATAAGAGAACAGTGAGGAGACAAGAGAAGATATTCTTTACATCTAAAGAAACTTACTATCACCAAAAACGAAGTTAAAATTACGATGTCAGGTTTTGATTTTTATATATCTTTGCATCCGGAAATGTTTTGTTTGGTCTAATAGATTGCACAAAACAGTACAAATAAAAACAAAATTAATATGGGAAAATACATCGACTTACGATGTGATTTCGGGTTCAAGTACTGCATGTCAGACCCGATTATCATGAAATCTTTTCTGAACGCCCTGTTAGAGGGAGACGTGGAGAAAATCACAAGTGTGATATTTGAAAACGTGGAGATGCCACGAGACACAATTAATCAGCGAGGCGTGACGTTCGACCTCCACTGCACCACTGAAACCGGCGACACGATCCTGATAGAGATGCAGAACTCTTACCAGAAGTTTTTCAAGACACGTGCCAATTTCTACATTTTTAATCTTATGAGTAAGAAGATTAGACGTGGAATAGAATGGGGTAAGATGGAAAATGACATCACAAGAATCATCGGCATCTTCATTATGGGAGACGGTTTGGCTGGTTTGGACGATGCGATCACATGCACGGCGGAATGTAATGTGAAAACCGGCGAGATATTTTGGGACAGACATCGAAAATATTTCATAAATTTGCCGAAATTCAAGTTTGATGCCGAAAACATCACAACAAAAGATATCTGGATTAACTTCTTCAAAAACCTAGGAGATATGGACAAGATACACAAATCAGTATATGAGCGAGCAGACGAGGGATTGCTTCGTCTGCTGGAAAAGGCAAAAGTGGCCGCACTCACCGATGAGGAGAGAGACGTTTACGAGGCCAGCATGAAACGTCTTGAGGATGAAGTTGACATGGAGGAGCTCGGATACAAGATCGGCATGGAGAAAGGACGCAGAGAAGGAGAACATGACAAAGCCATCCAAATTGCAACTGATATGAAAAAAGAAGGCCTGGATTTGGCATTAATTGTCAAAATGACAAAACTTTCTTTAGATGAAATAGAGAAATTATAGTGAAATAGGGCAACTCATAAATGATTGCCCTATTTTATGACATCAATCCATGTTTTTATATTCACAATCATATTAACGTGAGTTCGTTGATTTTTGCGAACATAGAGACGAATTTTAATATGCAAATTCACAATAACAAACAATCATAAAAGAAAGCTTTTTCCAATTTATGATCTATTTATTACCTCTTTTTCTCATAAAAGAGTAGTTTTTTATCTGTTTACTTTGTATCTCTGTAGTTTTTTATTGTCAACATAATCTCATAAAACAAAAAATACTTTTTAATACATCGTGTGCGATATATTAAAAATAATTGTATATTTGCACCGTACGAAAGGAGTTAAGTGTTCGGTCTTAACCGACGACACCTACATCTTAAATCGTACACGATATGGATAAAGTCACAAAAAGACATAAAAGAACTATACGGATAATGAAAGAAAAAATTCAAAAATACCTCAGCAGATTCTCATTTCGCACAGGAATGATAGTTCTAATCTTGTGCATTCCTTGCTACATCATCTCGTTTGCTCAGATGGCTCTTCCAATAAGCAACACGATGAAAGGTGTATTATGGTTTATCTTCTTTGGTTTGGCTAAAACATTCCAATACGGAGGATTGTCCATAATCGGTGTGGAAGGAGTGAAACGGATCAAAAACTATTGGAAAGAACGAAAAAACAAATCATAAAATATAACCCCATATGGAAAAGCAAAACGAAAAACCATGCACAAACTGTAAGTTTCGCGCCAAGTACGACAAAGATCCAAAATCTCTATTGGGACGTTTCTGGCGTTGGCACATCAATTTCTGCCCAGGCTGGAAAGGATACATGAAATCGCTTTCAGATGAAGAGAGAGCGGTGGTATGTGAGAAATATAATCTTAAAGGCTGATGGCTGTTGGCGATTGACTTTTAAAATTTAAAAGATAATATGGCATTTCCTCAATTAAAATTAGACAACCAATTGTGCTTCCGTTTATACACGGCGGCACGATTGGTAACTGCTTCTTACACTCCATATTTCAAGGAGTTTGGCATAACTTATCCACAATATCTTGTGCTGATGTTGCTTTGGGAACAGGACAACCGCATAATCAGTGAGATAACGGAGCGTCTTAACCTTGAGACCAACACCGTCACGCCTCTGCTCCAACGCATGGAGAAGCAAGGACTCATCGTCCGACAGAAAAGTCAGGCGGACTCCCGTCAACGCATAATATCTCTGACTGGTGAAGGAAAGCGTTTGGAAGAGAAGATGAAGAACGTTCCAAACTGTCTTGCGCAAAAAATTGTCGATAATGGGATAAGTGTCGACGAGCTGCAAAAACTAATGCCGATACTTGACAAGTTTATCTGCGCCATAACCAACGTCAACAATCGCTGATGCTACTTTTTGACTGATTATGTATCACCATCTAAGGACATTTCGGACAATTTTGTTTCCGCAGGTCTTAGATATGCTCAAAAAAAATCAGTAATTTTGCGAACTAAGATGTCACTACAAATAAAAAGACATCAGCTAAACAAAAAACGGGGTTGATGAGCAACATAATTGACAAATACAACGTGTCGGTGCCTCGATATACGAGTTATCCACCAGCAAACTATTTTCACGAATTAGAAGCTTCTGACTACTTAGAGGCTGTTGTCCGTTCAAACGAAGAGGGATCAAAGAAGCTCTCTTTTTATCTGCACATGCCGTTCTGCAAACGTCTGTGCCACTACTGCGGTTGCAACTCCTACATCATGCCGTCATCCGGCGATACAGTCGCTAAATACATCGACGCGATACACAAGGAGATAGACCTTGTGACTGCTCTTATTGACAAGTCTCGACCTATCAGTCAGATACATTTTGGTGGTGGCAGCCCCACAGCTATGCCAACTTCCGTATTAAAAGAGATTAACGAACACCTTCTTTCTCTTTTCCCAACAATTGAGAAACCGGAAATCGCAATCGAGTGTCACCCGGGTTATCTCACTGAAGAAGACTGGACAAATCTCACCAACAGCCACTTCAACCGTTTTTCTATTGGCATCCAAGACCTTGACGAAAATGTCCTAAAAACAGTCGGACGAACCCCATCAAACCTGCCTCTTGATGTCATCATGGGCATCCTTCGTAAAGCAGGAGCGACCGTCAACATGGATTTCCTTTTCGGATTGCCATACCAGACTCCTGAATCATTCGCAAAAAATATTGAGCGTGCAATCGCTCTGCATCCCAACCGTCTTGTCACATTCAGCTACGGACACGTGCCTTGGGTTTTCAAGCGTCAACAGATTCTCGAGAAACACGGTTTGCCACAACCTGAAGTAAAACAACAGATGTACGACAATGCGGCCTCACTATTGCATGAAGCCGGATACAAGTCGATCGGTCTCGACCATTTTGTGTTGCCAGACGACGAACTGTACAAGGCACTCGAGCAGGGATTGCTACACCGCAATTTCCAAGGCTACTGCACACGACGCACTACAGGTCAGGTTTACGCATTTGGAGCCACAGGTATCAGCCAGCTCGACTCCACATACGCTCAAAACACAAAAGACATTGAAGAATATGTCGACATCACAATGTCTGGAAACATCTCCGTCAAAAAAGGATACAAACTTTCTCCGAAAGAAAGAATTGCCAAAGAGGTGATCGAACGCCTGATGTGCAACTACCGAATCAATTGGCATGAGATCACAGACACTCTCGCCATCACAACAGATAATTTGAAAGATGCTCTGCATTACGATGAAAGCCAATTGAAAGAGATGGAGGCAGACGGCATCATTGAGCTGACTTCTGATGGAATCGCAATGACAACTGAAGGTCATCCATTCGTCAGAAACGTCGCTGCGGCACTCGACCCACTGATGCAAAACACAGATAAGAAATTTTCAAAACCCATATAATTATAAGACCATAGCAATGAGCAATATAGTAGTCATAGGTGCAGGAATAACAGGCTTGACATGCGCATATCAAATCAAAAGACATGGAGGTGATGTCACAGTGCTTGAATGCAAAGACCGTATAGGAGGGCAAATCCAATCACAACACATCGGAGACTTCATCTTTGAATCCGGTCCCAACACAGGTGTGGTGAAGCATCCTGAAGTGGCGGAATTGTTTGAGCAGCTAGGTGACGCTTGTGAACTGGAGACTGCTCTTGAGTCAAGCAAACGTCGACTTATCTGGAAAGGCGACCGTTTCCATGCATTGCCGTCAAGCCTTGGCAGCGCGCTGAAGACTCCATTGTTCACATGGCATGACAAATTCCGCATTCTAGGTGAGCCATGGCGTAAGAAAGGCAATGACCCATATGAATCAATAGGTTCATTGGCGGAACGTCGTTTGGGCAAATCATATGTCGAGTATGCCGTCGACCCATTTTTATCCGGTGTCTACGCAGGCGACCCGTACAAACTGCCAGCCCGTCTTGCCCTTCCAAAACTATATAATCTTGAGCAAGACTACGGTTCTTTCATAAGAGGAGCCATTGCCAAGGCAAAACTACCTAAGACAGAACGCGACCGTAAAGCCACGAAAAAAGTGTTCTCAGCCCGTGGAGGATTTACAAATCTTGTCAACGCTCTTGCTGACGCTATCGGCCACGAGCATCTGATCACCAGTGCTTTAGATATCAAAATAATGCCAGAAGGCGACGGTTGGAAAATCACATACAACAAAAATGGCGAGCAACAGCAGATCAATGCCGACAAAGTTGTCACCACTTGTGGAGCCTATTCTCTTCCAGATTTGTTGCCATTCGTAGATAAGGCGACGATGGATGATCTAAGCAACCTCTTTTACGCCCCCGTCGTACAGGTCGGAGTCGGAATCAAAGACTGCGGCGACAACCAATGGTTCGCTTTCGGAGGATTGGTGCCTTCAAAAGAGAAAAAACAGATGCTCGGAATCCTTTTTCCATCAGCATGTTTCGAAGGCCGTTGTCCTAAACAAGGTGCCGCAATGGCGTATTTCATTGGAGGAAGACGTCATCCAGAGATGCTAAACAAGACAGACGAGGAATTTGTCGACCTGGTGAACGAGTCTCTCAGCGAAATGCTCAAATACGACAAAAACAAAAAGGCTGATGAAATAAGAGTCTTCCGCCATGAACGCGCCATACCACAGTATGAGGCTTCGTCCGACGCCCGACTTGCCGCTGTGGAAAAAATCCAAAAGCAATATCCTACCCTTCGTATAGCTGGCAACCTACGCGACGGTATCGGTATTGGCGACCGTATCAAACAAGGTTTTGACGAAGCCATAATCCTATGTGAAGAGTAAAGATATAATTATCTGCTCATCCTCCGGACATAGACTTTTTCTATATTTTCATAGATAGAATCATTCGTTGGACAACTATAAAAAGCATACATTTGCAACAAATAAAAGCAATATCAAATATCAACAATTAAATTTACAATTATGGCTAAATATGTTTGCGACGTATGCGGATGGGAGTATGATCCAGAAGCTGGGGTTCCAGAAGCTGGAATCGAGCCAGGCACTCCATGGGAAAATGTTCCGGAAGACTTTGAATGCCCTCTATGCTCTGTAGGGAAAGACCAATTTTCTGAAGTAAAAGATTAAACTAATGTCTCATTCCTCAACCATAGGAATCGAGACATTTTTTATAGACTGTATCTAAGCAAATTCTCTATCAATAGACAGCGTCTATTCATTCATAGAAGAAATTGTTCGTTCATCTATAAATAAAAACATACATTTGCATCAGATAAAACGAAAGTTGAACATTAAAAACTTACGATTATGGAAAATTTCAGCGACATTATCAAAAGCGATTCGCTTACATTGGTAGATTTCTTTGCAACGTGGTGCGGACCTTGCAAGATGATGCACCCTGTGCTTGAGCAACTGAAAAAAGATCTTGGCGACGGCATCCGCATCATCAAGTTGGATGTAGACGAGAATGAGGATTTCTCAATGCAGTATAACATACAGTCGGTGCCAACACTGATGCTTTTCAAAAAAGGCGAAGTCGTTTGGCGACAGAGCGGAGCCCAGACTCTGAATGAATTGAAGAGCATAATTGCTCAGCACTCATAAAAACAGGTTTTGGCATCCTCATCTTGAATTTAGACAGACGGAGTTGGGACAAATTGGCAACAAGCTTCTCCGTCTGCATATTTCAAGACGTTCACGTTTAGAAAAGGCCCAATAATTCAACAAACTAGTTTCTAAAACTCATTTGGATATTTGAATTACTTTATTATAAACACTTAAAAAGCAAAACTATGGCAAAAAGCAAGTATTCTGGAACTCAGACAGAAAAGAATCTTCAAGCAGCGTTCGCTGGCGAGTCGCAGGCACGCAACAAGTACACTTACTACGCATCTCGCGCAAAGAAAGACGGTTTCGAACAGATCGCAGCCATCTTCCAGCAGACTGCTGACAACGAGAAAGAACACGCAAAACTATGGTTCAAGGAGCTTCACGACGGCATGCCTTCAACTCCAGAGAACCTTCTTGACGCAGCAGAAGGAGAGAACTATGAGTGGACAGACATGTATGAGAACTTCGCCAAAACAGCAGAAGAAGAAGGGTTCAAGGAACTTGCTGCCAAGTTTCGTCTTGTAGCCGCAATCGAAAAGCGTCATGAGGAGCGTTACCGTGCTCTTTTGAAGAACATCGAAATGGCTCAGGTGTTTGAGAAATCAGAAGTCAAAGTATGGGAATGTCGCAACTGTGGACATATCGTAGTCGGCACAAAGGCTCCTGAGCTATGCCCTACTTGCGCTCACCCGCAATCGTACTTTGAAGTACACGTCGACAACTTTTAAACATTTTTTCTCCCCCTATACCATGGGGGAGAAGAATTTTTTCAAGAGTACAAAATTAACTTATGAATTTACAGCAACTTAGGTATATAATAGCCGTCAATCGGTTCCGTAATTTTGCGAAAGCTGCAGATGCCTGCAATGTGACCCAGCCTACATTAAGTGCGATGATTGTGAAACTTGAAGAGGAGCTAGATCTCCGCATATTTGAACGCACCAACAAGTTGGTCTCTCCAAGCAATGCCGGACTGAAAATTATACGTCAAGCAGAAAGTGTATTGATGGAAGTAGACAGGATAAGTGAGATTCTGTCGGAAGACAAAGGTCTGATAGGAGGAAGGCTCAACCTTTCCGTCGGCCCTACCATCGCCCCTTACATTCTTCCAAAATTCATCATGCACTACAGAAAACTATACCCTACGGTCGACCTCTCCATCGAAGAGCTCAAAGTAGAATTTATGCTTGACGCTTTGCTGCGCGGCGAGATCGACGCAGGTATCGCCATCAGCGAAAACCTGAGACAAGGCATTCTCGAAATTCCACTTTACACCGAAAAATTCTACGTCTATCTTGCTGAAAGTTGCTGGCGAAAACTGCCTGTTTTCAACCCCGAAACCCTTGAGCACGAAAGTATGTGGATCATGAAAGAGGCGCAATGTCTCAGAGACAGTGCCTTCTCCTTCTGCAAAGCACGTGCTAAAGGACATCGCATCTACGAGGCTGGAAGCATAGAGACACTCATACGCATTGTAGACGAGAATGGAGGCTATACCATCATCCCTGAAATGCATCTTCCTTTTTTGACAGAGAAGCAGCGACAGAATGTCAGGAAGATAGAAGGCGACCACTTGTCTCAGCGTCGTGTGTCGCTCTACATCAAAGAAGACTATATCCGTCAACGAATGCTCAACACCATCGTCGACGCGCTTAAAGCATATATGCCGGATGGTATGCTTTCTGAAGGCATCATCAAATACGGCATCAAACTGTAAAAATTCTCATTAAATCCATCGTAAAATAAATTTGAGAATCGCAAGGGCCAGCTGATATAGTAGGTCCTTGCTTTTTGAACAAACACTTTTCTCCTTGCATTTGGCAATATGAAATATTACCACTATCTTTGGCATAAAATCGTTCATAGCACAAAATATTCTTTTTTAGCGAAAAGGAAAATATTGTAATAGGAGACTCTAAAACGAAACAAGAAGACCTACTTAATCAGAGAGATAGTAAGCTTTACTTTAGGAGACAACCTGTAAAGATAATGAATGATCGATAGTCGAAAATTTAGTATTTTTTCCGTTATGACAGCTAGATATTCCAAAGGAGAGGAGATAGCAAACACATCAACCCATGCAGTGGGCATACTGATGGGAGTCGTTATTGGTGTGATTTTTATAGTAATGAGTGTAAAAGGAGGTGATGCCTGGGCTGAATGGTCAATTGGGCTTTATCTTTTCGGAATGCTGGGCTCTTACATTGCATCGACTCTCTACCACGCTCTGCCACAAGACAGCCATGCCAAACAAGTGTTGAGGAAATTCGACCACGCAGCCATATACTGGCATATCGCAGGCAGCTACTCCCCCATCACTCTGCTTGCAATAATGCAAAAATACCCGACATGGGGCATTTACATGTTTTGCTTCATCTGGATCGCTGCCATCGTCGGCACCATTTTCAGCTTCGTAAAACTAAAACAGCACAGCCATTTCGAGACCATCTGCTATGTGCTGATGGGACTGACTGTCGTAGTCGCCTTCGGACCTCTTTGGAATTCCGCCGGACCAATCGCAACCTATTGGATTATAGCGGAAGGTGTGATGTACATCACTGGTGCAGTGTTCTATGCTCTCTACAAGAAGCCATACCTGCACACTGTCTTCCACGTCTTCGTTCTGTTAGGCTCAATCTGTCACATCGTAGCAGTATGGGATGTGTTGACGCAGTTTTTAGTCGGGAAATAATGAAAGGTTGAAAAAAAGGTTCTTTCTTAACCCAATGGTAAGAAAAAACCTTTTGCTATACAAAATTCAAAATAGAAGACAGTCTGTTCTGTACCTTTGACAATACGTTTCTGATTTCATCATTATCAAATTTGTCACTGTCTCCTAACAGTGAGATTGCCCTTTTCAACAATTCACAATCATCCATAGTTAGTGGATTTTTAGTAATTGAGTAGTCAGGATCCGAGTACCTGTAGTAGATTCTATCATATACCTCAATTGGAGCGTAGTAACCAAGTTTGTCAGACCTCATAATTTGAATATCCATCTGTACAGTTCTGGCACACACTCCTTTTTTGATACCCTCCATATCGTATAGAGCATCACAACAAGCCTCTACTAAATCCTCGAGAGTCCATTTCTTACATTTATTTCTTAAACAATTATCTATAGTTCTGTACCTTATCAAGGCATTCTTGTTTGCTGGCATAGTTTTTCTTTTTTCATAAAACAAAAAAATAGTTGAAAATTCCGGTATGGATTTTCCAACTATCATTATCAAGTTTGTTTCTTATTTGGCTCTTTATGATACCAGATAGAAAATACTATGTCGGTGATATGAGAATCCTATACCGTTTGTACATTGATAACTATATGAATGCACATAATCATACTGTCCACAGCGTCGATAGCTATAGACTGAATGACGTGACGATATGTGCTCAAATAGTCTCATTTCCATATAGGATTCTTTTATTTTTACTTAATTCGCCCGAAAGCGACGGCAAATTTACTATATTATAACGAAATCTTTTTGCGTTGTATGAAAAAATCTTCAAAAAAGCCAGATTGTCGGATTCGAACCGACGTAGGCATACAACACCAAACTTGAAGTTATCGCGTCTCCTTTGACCTCTTGGATAAATCTGACTTGTTTTCGTGACTCATGAGAGATTCGAACTCCCGATCTCAGCGTCCGTAGCGCCGCGTTCTATCCACTGAACTAATGAGCCAATTTTGGGAGTCTGATGGGGATCGAACCCGTGGCATCCAGTGCCACAAACTGGTGCTCTTCCTACTGAGCTACAAACTCCATTTTTGTTGAGGTGGAGGGACTCGAACCCCCGAAAGCCAAAAGGCAGCGGATTTACAGTCCGCTCTCGTTGCCACTGGAGAACACCTCAATATATCTCTTGTTTTCTTTTGACATTGCAAAGGTATTGGGTACAAATGCAGTCTTTTTTCGTAGCTGAAAAAATTTTAATATTTTTTTGAATTCACTTAGAAGTTGCTTAATTTTAATCAAAAATTTGGCTATAGTGTTTGATGATTGTTAAGGGTCCATGTTGGATAGAGATTGGCACTAAACTTCTTTTCTTCTCCGAGCAAGAACAAGCAATTATAAGAATCAATCGTATAGCAAATTATCCTAAATAATTTCTAAACTTCTAATCTATAATAAAATGACATTATACATCGTACGTCACGGACAAACTAAAGAAAACGTTATTCGTATGCTGCAAGGCCACATGCCTGGCAATCTGACTGAATTGGGAAAAGACCAAGTACGCAAGACTGCCGAGGATCTCGCAAAAAGAAACATACGATTTAAATGTATCGTATCTAGCGACTTAAAACGCGCGATGGATTCTGCCAAAATAATCGCAGACAGACTCAATCTGCCCGTCGTCCCTATGACAATGCTCCGTGAACGTGACTGGGGATCATATACAGGCACACCGCTCAGCGAGGCAAGAGACAAATTTTACAAAAACGGCAAATGGGATTTTCCTTTGGCTGAACATCCCGTCGAATCGGAAGATCAAATCCTGCAAAGAGCAAAGATGGCAATAGCCAAACTGTCGGAACTTTATCCAGATGATAACATTATCGTCGTCACTCATGGACAATTTGCAAGAAACATGTTTGCCGCAAACGCTAATTGCTCATATAAAGAGATAGAGTCTTTCGCAAACGCAGAAGTCAGACTGCTGCAAAAATGACAATGTTTGACTGCGATCATCAAAAATGTAGTATAATCACTCTCACTACCACTTTCAGAGAGACTTCTTATCTCTTTTTCTCATAAAAAGGCGTAGCCTATCTCTATGAACCTTGTGTCTCTGTGGTTTTATTTAATTCTGTGTGCTCGCCTTCGGCTCGCACTTTAGCAGGGGGGGGGAAGGGAGTTCCGCCCTTTGGAATCCTCATTTTTAATGCAAAATGATCTTCTATAACAAAATATTTTAATTAAACGTAAACAGCTTCTTGATCAAAAAAAGTAATTTTGCAGAAACTGAAATATACAATAATCATTATGAAAAAAGAAAATCTTGGATTCGTCCGCGTCGCCAGCGCTATTCCTGTGGTGGAGATCGCAAACCCTAAAGTGAATGCGGACAGAATAATCGCCCTTCTAGGGAAAGCCGCTAAGGAAAATGTTAAAATCGTATGTTTTCCCGAACTTTGTCTGACCGGCTACACTTGCGCCGACCTGTTTTACCAACGCACTTTGATCGAGGAGACGAGAAGACAACTCTGCAGAGTGAATGACGAGGCAAGCAAACTCGGCATCTTTGCCCTTGTGGGAGCTCCATATTATCGTGATGGCAAACTATATAATGCTGCTTTTGTGGCTGGCTCCGGCTCAATTTTCTTCGACACGGAGGTGGACAAACAGTATCTGCCAAGCAATAATGAGTTTTACGAAAAACGTTGGTTTACTCCAGGATTCGGAGAAAAAAAGCAGATTTTTGAAGTCGACGGAATAAAATTCGGCATCGAAATCTGCGAAGACTTGTGGATGCCGGCATCACCAAGCGATGAGATGTGTCTGGCTGGAGCAGAGATCATCTTCAACCTCTCCGCCAGCGACGAGTTGATCGGCAAGGAGGCCTACCGTCGCCAGCTAGTGAGACAGAAATCCGCCACCAACGCATGCGCATACATCTACACAGCGTCGGGATTCGGAGAAAGCAGCACCGACCTTGTATTCTCAGGCACATCCATCATCTCAGAAAACGGCAGTCTGCTCGCGACATCTGAGAGATTCTCTTTCAAAGAGCAACTCATCATAGCCGACATCGACGTGCAAAGATTGCAGGCAGACCGTCTGCGCAACTCCGCATTCATCATTGGAAATCAGAATCCGAACAAGAAAAACGACTTTGTGATCACCAGCCTCAACAATGCCGATTCTAATATTTATTCCGAACCATCGGATGTGACACGCACATTCGCCCCTCATCCTTTCGTTCCTCCAGAAGACGAGATGACGACGCGATGCAACGAGATTTTCTCAATCCAAGTCGGAGGTTTGGCGACGCGATTGTTCCACACTGGAATTAAAAAAGCAGTCGTGGGAATCAGTGGCGGACTCGACTCCACCCTCGCGCTTCTTGTGATGGTGAAGACATTCGACAAGCTTGGTCTTCCTCGTGAAAACATAGTCGGAATAACAATGCCTGGATTCGGCACTACTGGCCGCACCTACAACAACTCGCTCAACATGATGAAGAGTCTGGGAGTGACAATCAAAGAGGTGGACATCAAACCAGCCTGTCTGCAACACTTGAAGGATATCGACCATGATCTTTCCATCCTCGACGTCAGCTACGAGAACACTCAGGCTCGCGAGAGGACTCAGATTCTGATGGATTACGCCAATAAGATCGGTGGACTAGTGGTCGGAACAGGAGATTTGTCGGAGCTTGTGCTTGGTTGGGCCACATACAACGGTGACCACATGAGCATGTATGCCGTCAACACGTCGATTCCTAAGACATTAGTGAGATACATGGTGAAATACGCAGCTCTGTATGAGATGGACGAAGCGGCAAAAGAGACGTTGCTTGATGTCTGCGACACTCCCGTCAGCCCAGAGCTTCTTCCAGCCGACGACAAAGGCGAGATTTCACAAAAGACAGAGGATTTGGTTGGCCCGTACGAGCTCCACGATTTCTTCATCTACTACACTCTCCGCTTCGGATTCTCACCGACAAAGATATTCTTCATGGCCCAAAAAGCGTTTGACGGGCAATACGACAAAGCAACAATCCTAAAATGGATGCGTACATTCTACTGGCGATTCTTCGCACAACAGTTTAAGAGAAGCTGTATGCCGGACGGACCGAAAGTCGGAAGTGTCAGTCTGTCTCCACGTGGCGACCTGAGAATGCCGAGCGACGCATGCAGCAAAATATGGATTGAGGAGGTGGAGAAGTTGGCGAATAGCTGAATTAATTTTTAATTCTTAACTCTTAATTTTTAATTTCATTCAAAAAATGGCGACGGAATGAATCACGTCGCCATTTTTGCTTCTCCTACATTGACAGCCAACTCCTGAAACCTGAATCTTGAAACCCGAAACCTCCTATTTTCCAATTTTTTTGCTAATTTTGCAACCGCTTTTCGGTTCTACCACTAAAGCAATCAATATTTTAATATGGCAGAGAATACACTACTACAGAAACTTGAGGGTCTTGAAATCAAATTCAAGGAGATCAGCACCCTTATCACAGACCCGGCAGTGATCGCCGATATGAAACGTTTCGTGAAGCTCAACAAGGAGTATAGCGACCTTGAACGAATCATGAAAACGAAGAATGAATATGAAACCACACTCAAAAATATAGCAGAGGCCAAGGAGATTCTCCAGACTGAGGATGATCCCGACATGAAGGAAATGGCTAAGGCCGAGCTTGATGAGCTTGAGCCCAAACTTCCTGAGATGGAGGAGGCTATCAAGCTTATGCTTATCCCTTCCGATCCAGAAGACGGGAAGAATGCCATTGTCGAGATCCGTGGTGGTACGGGTGGCGACGAAGCTGCCATCTTCGCCGGAGACTTGTTTAAGATGTACAGCAAGTACTGCGAGTCGAAAGGTTGGAGCGTCAGCGTATCATCATTCACAGAGGGCACAGCGGGAGGATTCAAGGAAATCATCTTCAATGTATCGGGCGACGGTGTGTATGGCATACTGAAGTATGAGAGTGGTGTGCACCGTGTGCAGCGTGTGCCAGAGACTGAGACTCAGGGCCGTGTACATACATCAGCAGCCACGGTGGCAGTGTTGCCAGAAGCAGACGAGTTTGATGTGGAGATTCAGGAAGGACTGATCAAATGGGATACATTCCGAAGCGGTGGAGCCGGTGGACAGAATGTGAACAAGGTGGAGTCTGGAGTCCGTTTGCGTTACCCATGGAAGAATCCAAACACAGGAGTGGTGGAAGAGATCCTTATTGAGTGTACAGAGACGCGAGACCAGCCAAAGAATAAAGAGCGTGCATTGTCTCGTCTGCGCACAAAGATCTACGACCAGGAACATCAGAAATATATGGACGACATCGCGTCGCGCCGTAAAACAATGGTCAGCACGGGCGACCGTTCGGCAAAGATCCGCACCTACAACTATCCTCAGGGCCGTGTGACAGACCACCGTATCGGACTGACACTATACAACTTGGCGGCAATCGTAGGCGGAGATATCCAGGGAATCATAGACCAGCTTATCATCGCGGAAAACGCAGAACGATTGAAGGAATCGGAAATGTGATTTTCAATTAGAAATTCGAAATGTAAAATGCAAAATTAAAGGCTGTTGCGATGCAACAGCCTTTCTGTTTTATATTTAGAGACGCACGACCGTGCGTCTCTACAAATATCATTCCCTATCAAAATCCCCGCTATAAATGCTTCTGTAGCCAAACGTCTTCTGCACCACTCCATTGTTTAGCAAGAAGATGGTTGGCACTCGTGGAGCCACCTCATACAGAGAGTCCTGATCCATCGTGATGACGTTTCTGCGTTTCACCTTCGTCTCAACAAAAAATGAATCTATCCTCTCCTCAATTGGTTTAGATGTCTCATGCGTATGGCTGAAGACGGTGAGAATCTCGTCGTCCTTCCAATCATAACGTGTGAATATTCCTTCCATCTTGCGTGCCGCCATCTTGCACATTCCGCAATGCGTGCTCAACACACATATGACCTTATCTCCTTCCAATGCCGACGGGAATTTTTCCCGCAACATCTCCGTCAACTTCTCCTGACTATACTCTCTCTCTTTTACCAGTCGCATGAAATCAGGTCGGTTGATCGCAAAAACTGAGACCACAGAGACAAGAGAAACAACCACAATTGTGATTATCCAATTTTTCTTGCTCTGCTTCAAATATTTTGCCATGCGATGTCCCCAAAACAGGAGCATCAACATCAGAAAATTCTTCGACAACGATTTGTCTGGCGGCAGATCAAACACTTCTCCCATACAATGGCAATTGCCCGTGTGCCCCTGCTGAATCTGAACAATGAGGAAGATGGAAAACACCAACAGCATCGCTCCTGCCACATAATCCGCCCACTTGATGTTTGCCAACAAAGCTATGCCGACCGCCAGTTCCGCGGCGATAATCAAACGAGACGCCACTGCGGCCACCTCAAATGAGACTACCTGAAACTCATACAGATACATCTCAAATGCTGCCATACCCAACAGCTTGAGTATGGCAGAAATGATAAACAGCACTCCGACCGCTACAGTCGGGATATACCTACTTAACCTTGCAAGTTGCATCGTTTGTGCTTAATGATGAACAACTGCCCTCAACATCATACTCTTCATACTGCTCGCCACTTTTTGTTGTGCAAACACAATCGTTCTCTGCCTCTAATGTGCAAGAAGCTAAGCTGAACAAGCAAAATGCTATCAAAAACGTTCTCATTGTTTTATATTTTTACCAACATTATATTCCTACGGAATAAAAATCCCTATGGGATTATTTTTTTATTGCCTCAATAATCATTGCTGCGGCTCTGTCTCCCACTCCAGCGTCGCCCACTATCTTACGAAGTTCTTCGTAATCCGCCCTCATCTCTTGCTGAGCCTCATCCGTCAGCAGGCGTCGTACCTCCGACTCCACTTTCTCAGGTGTGAAATCTTCAATTATCAACTCCTTCACCATCTTTCTGTCGGCAATCAGATTAACAAGCGACACTTGGTCGACATGAATGAACAACCGCAGTATATCATGGACAAGTTTGCCGCCTCCGATGTGGTAGACTACTGTCTGTGGTGTGCCGACCAAGGCTGTCTCCAATGTGGCAGTGCCCGAACATACGACTGCAGCTTTTGCCTGTGTGAGCAGACGGTACGTAGCGTCATGCACCACCATCGCCTTGGCTCCGGATTCCTCTATGATTTTGTCGTAAAGGGATTCCTCTATCGACGGTGCTCCAGCAATCACAAGCTGATAGCCATCTATTTTCTTTGTCGCCTCCAACATCTTCGGCAACGACGAGCGAATCTCCTGCACTCGACTTCCTGCCAGCAGGGCTATGATCGGCTTATTATCAAGATATTGCGACGTTACAAACGAGTCGAACGTCTCATCTTGGTCGGGACGGTTGTAGACAGCGTCGGCACATGGATTGCCCACATAATCGACCTTATATCCACGTTTTCCAAACCACTCCACCTCAAACGGCAGTATCGAATAAACCCTGTCGACATACTTCTTTATATTCTTCAGACGATACTCCTTCCACGCCCACAGCTTCGGAGCTATATAATAATGTACGGGCGTGCCGGGAAGATTTTTCTTCACAAATTCAGCAATCTGAAGGTTGAAGCTCGGATAATCCACCAAGATCACGATGTCTGGTTTGAACTCGACAATCGCATTCTTGCAATCCTTCATGTTCTGCAGAATTTTTCCAAGATGAGTGATGACGGCGATGAATCCCATATACGCCATGTCACGGTAATGCTTCACAAGCGTGCAGCCCTCGTCGTGCATCATGTCGCCACCCAGCCCCATGAATTCAGCCTCATGGTCCTTCTTTTTCAACGCTTTCAGAAGTCCGGACGCATGCAGATCTCCCGAAGCTTCTCCTGCTATAATAAAATACTTCATCTGTCTAACTTATCAAACTATAAATGCTCTTGCGGCAAAGAGTCCGAACAAAAAGAATGTCGCGACTACCAAGCCTCGTGCCAGTTTCCATCGTTCCGTCTTATACATCCAGAAGAACACAAACATGTTCGGCATAAGCGAGACTATGATGTAGGGATAAAAAATCGCATTTCCCGCCACTTTCCACGAATAGTCTACCAATTCCGACATCGCATAATGAGTCTCACGATAGACAAGAATCATCAAAAGGATAGCCGGCAAAACGAGTCCGACGATAAAGCCAAGCAAAAAATTGTCGCCACTTTTCTTTGTGCCGATATTGCCTTTCGAATCGATATAGAATTTATTGTATTCAGTCATAATTATTATTTTTTCTTTCTGGACAAAATCTCAAAGTCATATCTGTAGTGACGGGAACAATCGACACATAGTTGTTTTCCAACGCGTATAGATCCGTGTCCGTACGATCCTTGTCGAGGTTGTGGAATTCACCAAGAAGCCAGTACTCATCCTCACCGTCGGCATTCTTACGTAGTTCAAAATCCTCGCTCCACTTGCCTCTCGCCTGATTACACAGCATCACACCTTTCACGTCGCCATCAGGAATATTCACATTCAGGCAAACAGGGACACCGGAGAATGTGTCAGCATAATAGCTGTCGTATTCACCGTCGTAATATTTCTGAAGCACATACCTTACGATATCTTTTGCGGGTTCAAGGTCGGCATTTTCATCAAGGTTACAGATTGAAAAACCGATTGATGGGATTCCAATGATATTGGCTTCAAGCGCCGCTCCCATAGTGCCGGAGTAGATTATATTGACAGAAGCGTTTGAGCCATGGTTGATTCCAGACAAGACAAGCGGACGCTCAGCATTCTTGAAGACAGTCTGCACCGCAAGCTTCACACAGTCTGTGGGAGTACCATTGCAAGAGTATAGAGTGACGTTGCTCAACTTGCCCACACATTCAAATTTCAACGGTTTGTTACACGAGATAGCGTTGCTCATTCCAGAGCGTGGACCATCCGGAGCGAACACAATCACCTGGTCGAATTCACGAGCCACTTCTGTGAGAGCCCTTATACCACTGGCAGAAATACCGTCGTCGTTTGTTATTAAGATCATATTATTCCTTTACTCATTGATTCCAAACGACAAAGATAAACAATAAAAGCCAAATAAAGAGTCGAATATCTACAATATTACCTTGTTTATGGCATAAAGCAATCTGCCCGTCAACGTCATCTCAGCAACGTCACATGACCATAAACGACAAAATCGGAATACTGTACATCTATAGTATACCAATAATCTGTGGATGGAAGGTCACGTCCATTTTTGTTTTTTCCGTTCCATGCGTTGTCCAGACCGTATTCCGTCGCCTCATAAACATTATTACCAAATCTGTCGTAGATTCGGATCATTGCGTCAGGATAATATTCAATGTTCTTAATAAGCCAAACATCATTCTCTCCATCTCCATTAGGTGTAAAAAAATCACTTGGCTCGAGTTTTGGCATATCTGGAATCAGATGCAATTCCACAACACTGTCACATCCATACGAAGATTCAAAAGTTGCAGTATACACGCCCCTATCACAAACCGTCTCACCTCCAAATTCAAAAGACTCCCCAAACGGAATATGTTGAGTAACCTTATTCTTAAATTTCGGTATCACCGTCACATTGACTGGAGCGACGGGATAAATCAAACCATCTTTTTTTATTTTAAGGGAATACTCTCCTGCTTTATTCTGATTCATCTTCGAAACGACAGGACATTCCAATGTCGAATGAAAACCATTCGGGCCACTCCATATGTATCCTGTCACTCCAGAATCTGGAGCGTCACCAATTGAAAGGATCAAAGAATCTCCTTCACAAATTGGTCCGTTCTGCTCAATGAAAGCAGGCAACAACGGCTCCTCAACAACTTTAACATTGAAAATTTTTGTACATTGTCCAGATTCCGCCGTCAACTTGTAATCCCCTGCCTTAGAAAATTCAACATCCTTAAATTTCGCTACTGTTCCCTCCACTATCCTTATAGTTGTGTCGACAGGAGTATTTGTTATAACGCTCACATATACAGGCACTTCATCCGATTTCAAGCCATCATGAGTGGTAATTTGTACATAATAAATGCCTGAATTTGCTTTTTTTACATTAGCTATTTTGGGAGAAACTTCATTTGATTCAAAGCCATCTGGTCCCCACCATTTACATGATGCATATGCAGGCATATTATTTACATACAAATTTATATCCTCTCCCTCACATACAGGAGAATTACTACCAGCATCAACTATCACATTGCAATCTGTAGATGCCGAACCACTGACCTTGGAAAAACAAATATTTCCTGCTGTACCCGAAAAATTTGTCACCATTATAATATACCAGTCTCCTTTTTGGGCATTACTGATAAAACAAGACTCTGAAGCACTATTAGAAAAACTGCAATCCGCCATCTGTCCTATTGGAAATGCATCATGATTTCCATAGAAACATTCATATTCAACATCCGATTCGGAACGACGTTCCACAGACTCCTTACAATCCGATATTTTTTCTTCACTTTCTATTTTTTGTATTGCAGTGGCTGTAGGTCCGACAGCAAACTTGGACTCACACTGATCCAACTGCATTTGTTTACAATCATTCGTTGTGTTAGGCACCAAACAGTCCACAAAGTAAGCATCTGCATTGGCACAGACATTTTCAAGCATCGCTTGTTTTGAGTCTCCCTTAAAAGGTCCCCAACATGCGAAATCTATATCTGCATAATTCGAATGTGATATTTTCATCAATAACTCTCCAGGATGATCTATCTTTATAGCATACCAAGCAGGAGATGGAGTCTCATCAACACAACCAATTCCATGGGTATACCCCTTTCCGGTCCGTTTGTTCGGACGCAAAGGAAAAAAGGAGACTTCTTCATGTGAAATTCCAGCTGGATATACAATACCCAAATCATTGGCACCAGTACAAGCGGTGACAACGTCAGTATATCGGCTAAATGGACAGGCACCAAAAACATATGATGCGCTTAATCCAATAAGTATAAAAAAAATTCTAACTACAGCATTCATCGTCTTGTTGTGTTTTGTAAAAGTAAAATAGATACTATATAAATCAATAATGTCGTGTTTGTTTGCAAAGATAGTATTTTCAGCAATAGAACAGTCGCAAAATGTGATTTTTAACATAAAAATACAATTTGTTACTAATATTAAATCCTCAATATTCTTTTCTATAAACAAGGTCGCACAAAAGTCCGCAAATGCAAAAAAAGCAAAATTCGCACATTCAATAACATTTCGCACATCCAAAAGCAGAGCAATCAAGCAAAACAAAAACAAAATATCTGGTATCGCATCCAAATGTATCTGCTCAACTCAAAATCTACGCTCTTACATTTCGTAAACGTCAAAAGCCCTAAACATTACAAAACGTAAGCTTTTATAATCCTCAGCCTTACAAAATGCAACTTATTACAAAAATCAACATACAAAATGAGTGCTTTAACGTCTCAGAATATAAATTCATCATACCTTTGCAATGTAATCGAAAGGGAAACTGATTATAAAACGATATAAAACGCATAATAACGAACTGAAATTTTTACATATCCCCAAGATTACAAAACGAACTGATATTAACACATAAAACGAAAAGGACTATGAAAGTGTTGAAGATTATGGCTGCAGCCTTGATGAGCGTGATGGCATCAGGCATTTGTTTCGCAGATGAGACAGCAGAAGTGAAGGCAGAGAAGAAAGTGGAGTTCAGCGTAAATGCCGACGTCGTGAGCTCATACGTGTGGAGAGGCATGTACCAAAGCAGTTTCGCCGTACAGCCAGGCATCGAGATGACAGCTGGCAATTTCACTCTCGGTTCTTGGGGATCAGCCTCATTCAGAGATGAAGAGACAAGAGAGTTGGATTTCTACGCGTCGTTCCAAGCTAAGGCATTCTCGATCGGAGTCACAGATTATTTCTGCACTCCTTCATGGGACGACCACAGCTATTTTGCAGACAATTCTCACGTGCTTGAGGCAAACCTTGGCTGGGACTTCGGAGAATGTTGTGAGAAATTCGCGTTGACAATTTCCGCTAACATCAACTTCTTGAACGACAAGAAGATCAACGACAAAGGGGAAGAGAAAGAAGCATTCTCAACATACATTGAGTTAGGCTACCCAGTAGAGAGTTCATTTGTGAACTGGGATTTCGTGCTCGGAGCCTGCGTCAACGAATCGGCTTTCTACGGAGTTGACAAATTCGGAGTGATCAACATTGGAATAAAGGCAAGCAAGGACATTGAAATAACAGACAAATTCAAATTGCCTCTATTTGCTCAGATGATTCTAAATCCAAGAACAGAGAGGACACACCTTGTAGTAGGATTATCCTTCTAAATGATCCAATTTAATAAAATGGCGTGACACATTCGAGGAAGACAAAATGTGTCACGTCAACAAAAGAAACATAAAACGAGAATAATATGAAAAAGATTGAAGCAATTATCAGGAAGACAAAGTTCGACGAAGTGCGCGACGCTTTGCTCGAGGCTGGAATCGAATGGTTCTCATACTATGATGTGCGCGGCATAGGAAAGAGCCGTCAGGGCAGAATCTACCGTGGTGTGGTGTACGACACAAGCTGCATCGAACGCACATTGGTTTCAGTGATAGTCAGAGACAAAAACGTAGAGAAAACAGTAGAGGCGGTGCTTAAAGCCGCGCAGACAGGAGAGATTGGAGACGGACGAATTTTTATCATCCCAGTGGAGGATTCAATCCGCATCCGCACTGGGGAAAGAGGCGACATCGCTCTATACAACGCAGAACAAGAAAACTAAGCATCCTTTTTCTATAGACATTTCGGAAATCTATTTCGGTTGTCATTCTACGTTTACAAATTCAAAAATCACATTAAAACGAAACAAATATGAAAAGCAAAATTCATAGCACGAGAGGTCTGAAATTTCTCGTAGCACTCCTTATATTTCTGGCTGGAGCCTTTATCATGCCAGCCACAGCACAAGATTCAGCGACCGCTGAAGTAGCAAGTGCAGCAGTTGAGACAGTGAGCCCTGCAGTAGTCGAGGCGACGGTGGCAGCACCATCGGAAGAAGCATCGTCTGTAGACCCTGTAGTGGTAGGATTGAATACACTTTGGGTGGCATTGGGAGCCATGTTGGTATTCTTCATGCAGCCCGGATTCTCCCTCGTCGAGGCAGGATTTACAAGAAGCAAGAACACCGCCAATATCTTGATGAAGAACTTCTTTGATTTTATGGCAGGCACATTCCTATTTTGGGCATTAGGATACGGAATAATGTTCGGAGCAGGTAGTTTTGCCGGGGCACCAAATTTCTTCGGCATCGATTTCAAAGACTGCATGAGCGAACTGGGAATTCCAAACTATGCATTCTTGATCTTCCAGACAGTGTTCTGCGCAACAGCAGCAACAATCGTATCAGGAGCGATGGCAGAGCGCACAAAGTTCTACATGTACATGATCTACTCAGTGTTGATTTCCGTCATCGTCTATCCAATAAGCGGACACTGGACATGGGGAGGAGGCTGGTTGTCGACTCTTGAGATCGGCTCATACACAGGCGGATTCCATGATTTTGCAGGAAGTACAATCGTACACTCAGTCGGAGGATGGATGGCATTGGTTGGAGCATGGATTCTTGGACCACGTGTCGGAAAATTCAGCAAAGACGGAAAAGCACACGCCATACCTGGCCACAACCTCACAATCGCAGCGCTTGGAGTGTTCATTCTATGGATGGGATGGTTCGGATTCAACCCATGCTCACAATTGGCGATCGCATCAGTCGAGGATGCCACAGCGTCTACATTGGTATTCGTCAACACAAACATCGCGGCAGCGATTGGAGGACTTGCAGCATTGTTCATCTCATGGATCAGATATAAGAAGCCATCATTGTCATTCACACTCAACGGAATATTGGCAGGATTGGTCGGAATCACAGCAGGATGCGACGCGGTGTCGCCAGCTGGAGCAGCGATCATCGGTTTGATCTGTGGCACATTGATGATCTTCTCAGTAGAGTTTATCGAGCACAAGCTTAAGATAGACGACCCAGTTGGAGCAAGTTCAGTGCACGGAGTGTGCGGATTCACAGGCACAATTCTGACAGGATTATTTGCAGTAGACGGAGGATTGTTCTACGGAGGCGGCATCGACATGTTCCTAGTGCAGCTGACAGGAGCAGTCGTAATCGGATTGTGGGCTGCGACGATGGGATTCGTAATCTTCTTTAGTTTGAACAAGATCCACGGATTGAGAGTTGAGAAGAGAATCGAAGAGGAAGGACTTGACGTATATGAGCACGGAGAAAGTGCTTACAACTAATAATCTTTTTCTAAAATGTTCACAAAAAGAGTTGCTGGGAAGCAGCTCTTTTTTGTCAGACAACAAAATCAGCATACAGCCACAACGTCATACACAAAGTGACATTTTGTAGGTGGCGAGTGCAAAATGTTGAAAACTTAGGTGCATTTTTTTTGATAATATTGACATTATATTTAGAAAATTAGTAATTTTGCTCACGAGTTAGGCAAGAACGAACTTGCTCCAATAACGATAAATTTTAATTATATGAAAGCTATTAAGTTAATTTTGGCTGCATTCGCAGTAGCATTGTTTCTTGAGTCGTGCAAGACACAGACTTGCCCTGGATATGGTGAAGTAGAGAATGCAGAAGTTGAGCAGAACGCTTGATTAATTCGACCAAGAACCTCAACGGATGAAAAAAACAATTATTGCACTTTTCATGGCAGCAATGGCACTGATGTCATTATCTGGATGTAAGTCTGGATGCAATTGTCATGGAGACCCTTATGGAAATCAGATGGAGACATATGATATAGATAAGGCATGAAGTTGAGATTTATAAAAGAAATAAAACATTTTTTTAATTTTAATAAACAATGGTAAAAGTTGCTATTAACGGTTTTGGCCGTATTGGACGCCTTGCATTCCGTCAGATGTTTGAGGCAGATGGTTACGAAGTAGTTGCAATCAACGATTTGACTTCTCCAAAGATGTTGGCTCACCTTTTGAAGTATGATACTGCACAGGGTGGTTTCGCTGGCAAGTTCGGTGAGGGTAAGCACACAGTTTCTGCTACTGAGGATTCAATCATCGTAGACGGAAAGGAGATCAAGATCTCTGCTTGCGCTAACGCTGCTGAGTGCCCATGGGCTAAGTACGGTGTAGACGTAGTTCTTGAGTGTACAGGTTTCTACACTTCAAAGGAGAAGGCTTCTGCTCACCTTACAGCTGGTGCAAAGAAAGTTGTTATCTCTGCTCCTGCAGGTAACGATCTTCCTACAATCGTATTCAACACTAACCACAAGACTCTAAAGGCTTCTGATACAGTTATCTCAGCTGCTTCTTGTACTACTAACTGTCTTGCTCCTATGGCAGACGCTCTTAACAAGTACGCTGCTATCCAGAGCGGTATCATGAGCACAATCCACGCTTACACAGGTGACCAGATGATTCTTGACGGTCCTCAGCGTAAGGGTGACCTTCGTCGTTCTCGTGCTGGTGCTCAGAACATCGTTCCTAACTCAACAGGTGCTGCTAAGGCTATCGGTCTTGTAATTCCTGAGTTGAACGGTAAGCTTATCGGTTCTGCACAGCGTATCCCTACTCCAACAGGTTCTACAACTATCCTAGTTGCTGTTGTTAAGGGTAAGGATATCACTAAGGAGGGTATCAACGCTGCTATGAAGGCTGCTTCTAACGAGTCTTTCGGTTACACTGAGGATGAAATCGTTTCTTCAGACATCATCGGTATGAAGTTCGGTTCATTGTTCGATGCAACTCAGACTATGGTTTCTAAGATCAGCGACGATACATACCAGGTACAGGTTGTTTCTTGGTACGACAATGAGAACTCATACACTTCTCAGATGGTTCGTACAATCAAGTACTTCGCAGAGATCAAGTAATTTGAGACAAAACCGTAAAAAATTGGTTGCTCCCAAAAGGGGCAACCTTTTTTTGTCTCTTAAAATAGGAACGAGTCAAAAAAAATAACTATAATATGCGATTTCACAAGACTATGAGATAATCTATCTTTGTTGCTTATAACGGAATGAGTATCTTTGTAGCGTATTTAATAAAAATAATAAAATGGAAGTAATACCGTCATTTCAGGTTGATCATACTGGTCTAAAACCAGGAATATATATTTCACGTCAGGATTTTTCAGACAACGTGGTATTCACCACTTATGATATCCGCATGACCGCTCCAAACCAAGAGCCCGCAATCGCACCAGCCGCAATCCACACTATAGAACATCTTGTGGCAACATATCTGCGTAATCTTGACGGATGGAAGCAGAATATCATCTATTGGGGTCCGATGGGCTGTCTGACAGGGAATTATCTTATCGTGAAAGGAGCATACGACTGCCAAGAAATCCGTCAGCTTATGATAGACGCGATGCAGTTTGTAGTCGATTTCAACGATGAGGTGCCAGGTACGACTCCGGACGCTTGTGGCAACTATCTTCTTCACGACCTTCCTATGGCAAAGTGGGAAGCCAAAAGATATATCGGCAGATTAAAAAATGAATTCTGCTGCGAATACAAGATGTTGGAAAGACAAGACGTCAACGGAAAAGCATTTCACGACGCCTAAATAGTAGAGACGCACGGACGTGCGTCTTACCACATAATTTAGAATTTTGCATTTAGAATTTTGAATTAATGAAAATCCGCATCCTTATTCTTCCGAAATTCGACATCGGACCACTCGGCAATGGAATTTGTGGAGAGGGAGAACTTTTCTATAAAGAATATGTGGAAGGAGGAACCGAATATGAGTTGACGGGGCTCTTTCCAGGCGAAAAATTATATGTAAAAGACGGAATTGCACTCACGCTTACACATGCCGGCAAAGTGAATACGACCGCCACTCTGATGGCTATACTCACGGATCCCAGATTCGATTGCAGCCAGATGCTGACATTATCGGTAGGATGCGCAGGCACCAACTATGAATGCACTACGATGGGTGATGTAGTGTTGGCAAGCGCATACGCAGACTACGACTTAGGTCATCAGGTGATTGGCTCGGATGGCAAACTCACATGGTTTCCAGACAGTGGGTTGTGTGATTATGGGTGCGTCAAACCAGATCAGAATAGAATCAATTCCGTCTACGAGCAGATAAAAGATATCCAGCTCGACACTACAGAAAAGACTATCGCATTTATGAAGCGAAATGTAGACGCAAATCATCGCGTCTACCCTCGCGTCTTAAAAGGATCATTCATCACATCCGACAACTACTGGAAGGGCGAGGAAGGGCATAATATCGCCAAAAAAATCAACAAATACTATGTATGTCCGGATGAGTATTTGGTGTCGGACATGGAAGATATCGCTGTGGCACGAGTGTTGGAAAGATTCGGATTATCAGAAAGGCTCATTTCAATCCGAGTCTCGGTTAACCTAGACTGCTACATGAACAGAGCTACCCCTGAAAAGCTTTGGAGCAGCAATTGCTTTGAAGACAATATGCTCGAAGAGGACAACGAGGAAGGAGCGGACATCTTTGAGACCGCTATGAGGAATCTTTTTAAGGTAGGGAAAGAGATTGTTATGACGATGGACGATGGACAAAAAACGATAGACGATAGACAATGAACGATGGCTGTGGCAGTCGACGGGAATCATTCCATACAGAGCTGATGTAGAGAGATTATTTCAGAAATTTCACTGATTTACATCTATAAAAAGCATCTTCATAGACCGTCACATTTTCTTTCGAATTATCGATGACAACATCTAGGTTTTCACAGAGATAAAAAGCCTCATATCCTATACTCGTCACACTGGATGGGATCACTATGTGTGTCAAGCCACTGCACCCCCTAAAAGCATAAACATATATATCTGTCACACTCGATGGAATTTCTATGCTTGTCAAGCCGCTACACCCCATAAACGCTGATTGTCCTATGCTTGTCACACCCGATGGGAGATCTATGTTTGTCAAGGCTCTACACCCTCTAAACGCTGAGTTGCCGATGCTTGTCACACTCGATGGAAGTTTAAAGTTTTCTTTCTTTTTCTCTGGAGTACGTATAATCTCAGTCTTATTTTTATCATACAATACTCCATCTTCTGATGTATAAATAGAATTGTCATAAGCCACATTTATGCTTGTCAATTCACTGCAACAGTCAAACACTTTTCCTCCTATACTAGTCACATTCGACGGAATTTCTATACTAGTCAAGCCACTGCAACCATAAAATGCATAGTTTCCTATGTGTGTGACACTCGAGGGAATCTCTATGTGTGTCAAGCCACTACAATTCCAAAAGAGACCATGTCTTATGTTTGTCACACTCGATGGTATCTTTATACTTGTCAAGCCACTACACTCAGAAAACGCACCTTCTCCTATGCTTGTAACACCCAATGGAATCTCTATGCTTGTCAACCCTTTACAATACGAAAATACACCTTCTCCTATACTTGTCACACTCGAGGGAATCTCTATGTGTGTCAAGCCGCTACAACCCATAAACGCATAATTTCCTATGCTTGTCACACTCGATGGAATTTTAATGTTTGTCAAACCACGACACCCATCAAACGCAAAATTTTCTATACTTGTAACACTGGAAGGAATCTCTATGCTTATCAATTCGTCACAACAAAAAAACGCATATTCTCCAATGCTTGTGACATCCAATGGAATCTCTATGCTTCCTTTCTTACCTCTTGGAACACAAATAAGTTTTGTCTTATTCTTATCATATAACATTCCATTTTCCGATGAAAAGACATAATTATCAGAGGCAACATTTATGTTTATCAAAGCACTGCATTTTCCAAACGCATTTTCTCCTATGTTTGTAACACTCGATGGGAGCTCTATATTTGTCAATTCTCGGCAATCAGGAAACGCTGATTTATTTATACTTGTTACAAGGTAAACGCCTTCTTCAGTTCGTATTTCAGATGGGATAGTTACCGACTTCAAATCTTCATAAGAATCATCCTTTATCACCTCCGCCGTACTGTCATCAGAGATATGATACTTCAGTGGAGAAACAAACACAACTCCACGCTCTTCTGTTTTTACAACAATAAATACAACACATAAAGCAACAAATAAAAGCAACAGAAGTAGTTTCTTCATTTTGATTCTGATTTTTAGCTATACGATCCAAAGATATGAAAGGATGGGGAGAAATGCAAGGGATATTAACGATAGTCGATGGATGTTGGCAACCGGTAGAGACGTTGCGCGCAACGTCTCTACGGAAATTGCCGCAAAAACACACAAAAAAAGGGTCCAACCTCAATGAGGTTGGACCCTGAAAGCGGCGGCTACCTACTCTCCCGAAATTCAGTACCATCGGCGATAGCGAGCTTAACTTCTCTGTTCGGAATGGGAAGAGGTGGGACCTCGCTGCCATAACCAC
>JAEIGA010000528.1_pt1 | contig 56634 bp, 94 predicted proteins | sample 9270691 | NCBI WGS metagenome assembly JAEIGA01 (sample SAMN17057246, study PRJNA624740) | gut metagenome | biome: biome; isolation source: fecal sample | host: Bos grunniens | place: China: Xizang | collected 2019 | reverse complement strand
TGCCCCATTGGGAGGCGAAGCCTCCCAATAAAACAACTAATGAAAAAACAACCAATATAATATTTAACTTATGATAATTTTCCAAAATTTAATTGCGCGACTAAAATTAGCATTTTCTGTTAAGATTATATATATATTATTATCTTTACAAAAAATGCTAAAATCAGTCGGAGAATTAAATTTTAGTAATTTTATCATCAATTAAAAAATTTATTTAAATCAACATTCATACCTAAACATTCAAAATAAGACCCCGCCCTATTTATCATAAAAATATCATTTTGTTCCAATAATCTTTTAACATCTCTAATTTGTCTATAACTTAAACCCGTAATTTTAGCTAAATCCGCATATGTAAAAGGTTGATTTTTTTCACATATAGAAATAGCTTGCCACACTTGTATTAATTGCGCCAACTTATTAAAATTCTTATGATTTTCATCCGCAATTCTTTGACTTTCTCTTAACATATTAACTTTAATAAAATGTTCATTCTCCACCCTAGTTCTTAAATATAAAATAATAACATCTTCATCTTCATGAAATTGTATATATTCTCTTTTCACTAAAGATTCAATAACTTTATTTAAAATCTAAATATTCTTCTTATTCCCCTTAATTCCAATATATTTCAATAAATCCTATCTCCGCCCCCTAAATACTCCTTGCGGCGATGCTGCTAAAGTTAAAAAAACAAAAAACTAATAAGCTTCAAAACTTAAACTTTCCAAAGAAATGGGTATATCCCCTTCTTCATTATAAATAGTTAAAGCTCTAGTATCTTCAAACAACTGATAAAACTTTTCGCCATCTTTCTAACATCTAACAACATCAACATTATATTTCTTCTTAATTGCGGCGGCGGTTCTTCTAAAATTACTTTTAATACTATTTTCACTATAACCAAACATCTCTGCAATCTATTTTGCAGTCATTAACTATCTTATATCATTCATGCGGCGACCCTCGGTGTAAAACGTCACTAATCTCAGTTTCAATGTTTTCAGCATTCTCCGCCCATTTCTTTTCAAAAATTTTTTCCAAATTATTCACCGCTTTTTTGCTAGCATTTTTCACCATTTTCCTATAATTTGGATTCTTTTTCATCATTTTGCGTCTCTCCGCCCTGTTCATTCTATCTTCCTTTCTATTGATTGATGTCGTTTGCGGCGGTTACTTTTTCCTCAGTAATTATTTCCATATTTCCTTTTTCTTCATTAAAAAAACTGATCCTATCTCGTCTTTGCCCCCGCCGCCATATAACACTACACATACCCCACTAATCAATTTTTATAGTTTTCTTTAAACAAAATCCATTCATACTATATGGGCATTGTGTAAATTTACATACTACCGTCATTTTTCGTCATTCCTTTTTTCTTTTTCTATTGATATTATATAATATTTTTTTTAATTTTTCAAATCCGCCCGCCAAATTACTTCTTCTCCTTTTGATTTTTTAAAAAAAATATTATATAATATATATACAATAAAGAAAAGGAGAAAAAGTCATGAAGATGTTCTCAACAGTTGCGGCAGCTATTGATCTTGCAGTTAATCACCTTGAAGCAAACAAAATTGCATGTGACACTGAATCTATCGCTAACATCATTTATGATTGGTATTCCCATTCGGACGTAACAGATCCAGAAGTTCTTGCGGCTTGTGCTCTTGAGGGCATTAAGTGGCATCCTGGCGCAACATATCAAGAAATGCTTGAAATAAAAGATTTTTGGTTCCCCGCTGTTTCAACCGATATTTCTATCTGGGAAATTGAACAAGCACAGCATGATTTTTGTTGGAGGTAAGATATGACTTACAAAATTAAAACTGTGTATATTGCAGATGATGGAACTCAGTTTGATAATGAAGAAGAAGCTTATTATTATGTGATGAAGCATAACTACCCTGAACTCTTCAAAATTAAATTTTATAATGAAGATTGGGGTCTATTCTATTTGGATGAAAAAGATTATTTTAATAGCGATGTTTTTGAGTATTGCGATGCTGTTGAAATAAAAGACGAAAAAGAACTTAAAGCCCTCCATTGGTTTTCTCAGACCTTTGGACCTATTGAATTTTATCAATATATCAACACTCCAGGCTTTTGGGTGGGATCTTGGATGCAACGAGCAGCTACGGGTACCTATTTTATTAAAAAAGCTGATAAAGTATAATACAAAAATAAAGCTGCCGACCGCAGCTTTATTTTTTTTAAAAATTATTATATAATATATATATAAGATAAAGAAAAAAACAAAAGAAAGGTGGTATATCTATGGATTGGTACGTTGCAGATTCCTATAAAAATTATGAACGTGTAGGCGAACCTTTCGACAATAGTAAAGGTAATAAAGTTATTCGTATTAAAGCTAAATGCGATAGATGCGGCGGTCTCGGTTATATCGTCTCAAGGATAGAAAATGGAAACCTTATTCCAATCCCTGTTGATGGCGGTATCTGCTATAAGTGCGGCGGATCTAAAATCGTAGAAAAAGTAGTTCGTGCTTACACCGAAAAGGAATACAACCAGCTTCAGAAAGCCAAAGCTCGTGCTCAGGAACGCAAAGAAGCTGAGAAAATCGCCAAAGAAAAAGATTTGATCGAAAACGCCGCCCAGTACAAACATGAAGCCGCTCTTAAGCTTGGTTTTGGTGAGGATGAAAAGATTTATCTTGTATATGGCGATGATACTTATGCAATCAAAGATAAATTAAAAGAAATGGGCGCCCGCTTCGATCCCACCTTTAAATGGTATTTCTCAAAAGAAGTAGAGCTTCCTGAAGGCTATCATCTTTATGCTTTCTCTTTTGATGAACTTTTTGATTACAATCCCATCAGCAAATGGGCTAACTTTAAAGAAAACGCAAAAGACATCATCAAAAAGAAAATGGCAGAACTTAAAGGACCTTCCACTTCCATCTACTACCCTGGAATTGAAAAAGATAGAATTCGCAACATTACCGCAAAATTAAGCGGAGTCCGCGGTTTTGAGGGATTTTATGGCTATACTTATGTATACACTTTTACCTCTGAAAACTATGTATTTATTTGGATGACCTCTAAATCTCTTGATATTGAGAGAGGCACAACCGTAGATCTCACTGGAACTATCAAAAAATTCGAAGAATACGAAGGTGTTCACAACACTTATTTAACTAGATGTGTTATTAATCCTATTGATAGAGGTTAATTATGACTTTTGATAAAGAAATAATTGATTATATTTTAGACGTTGTTTTTCCAATTCCTGAAATTGGAATTATTGAAGATGATGACTGTGACTCTTGTCTTAATTTAGATATTATTCAAGATAGAATTAGAAAAAGCGGAGAAAAAATTACAATAGAATATGGAATGTCAAAATTTGTATTAATTTCTCCGCTTTTGACTAATGTTGTTATTAAGATCCCTTTTAATGGTTCTTATGAGTATAATGAAGATACTGATGAATTATTCTATAAAAAATTTGAAGGAGCTTCTGACGATTGGCATGTCTGGAGCGACTATTGTTTAGCAGAATATAACAAATATTTGAATTTAAAATATAAACATTTAGATTGTTTTGTTGCAAAAACTTTATACTACAAAACCATTAATAATACCCGTATTTTTTTGCAAGAAAAGGTTATTCCTAAATTTAACATAATTAATGAGCGGGTTCCCTCTGAGAGATCTCATAATCAGGCAAAGGTAATTACTCATCACACTTACAGATTTAGTGATAATAAATGGGTTGCAAACTGTATTGATTTATACGGAGAAAACAAAGTTGAACAGTTTTTTGATTATTGTACTGAAGTAGATAATGATATTCTTAACGATTGCCATAGTGGTAACTATGGATATAGATTAAATGGCACTCCAGTAATTTTTGACTATTCAGATTTTAAAGGATAAAAATTATGGCTGAATCACGCGAAATTGCATGTATTTTTGGGCAAAGCTAAATAATCATCTTTTTATATTTTTTATATATAATAACAAGATGAAGGAGAAAATAAAAAATGCCAAAATTAATTGATTTAACTAACCAACGTTTTGGGAAATTAGTTGTAATAAAAAGAGGAGAAAATTCTAAACAAAATAAACCACAATGGATTTGCAAATGTGATTGTGGCAATGAGTGTTTGATTCGAGGAGAATGTTTACGAAGTGGAAAAACTACGCAATGTGCTTCTTGTGGAAAAAAACAAGCTGGATAGACTAGAACTAAAAAATTAGATAATCAAATATTAAATAGTAAATTTGGTCATCTAACTCCAATAAGAATAGATGAGACAAAAGAGCGCGGCACAGGAAGGGCTAAATATTGGATTTGTAAATGTGATTGTGGAAATAACGTATCTTTAACATCTCATCAATTATTGGGAGGTTTACAAACAACATGTGGAAATCAATGTAAATATCATAAAGCAGAAATTTCATTAAGACAAACCGAAGATTTAACAAATAAAATCTTTGGAAATTTAACTGTCATAGAAAGAGATTTTTCTAAAAATAATAGTAGCAGAACTAGTCAATGGAGATGTATATGTAAATGTGGTAATTAGATTATAGCATCAAGAACTTCTTTAATTAATGGGACAAGACAATGCTGTAATTTATGTTTAGATGGAAAATCTATTGGTGAAAAAAATATTGAATCTATTTTAAGAGAAAATAATATTAAATTTCAATCAGAAGTGTCTTTTTCTGATTTAAAAGGAATTAATGGTGGATACCCACGTTTTGATTTTGTGCTGTATAATGATACAAATACAATTATACGAATAATAGAATTTGACGGAGAATTTCATTATATAAATAGTAATATTTGGAACTCACAAATAGTAAAAGATAATGATATTATAAAAAATGATTATTGTAATAAAAATAATATTCCACTAATTCGTATTCCTTATTGGGAAAGAGATAAAATTACATTAGATATGATTATGGGAGATCAATACTTATGCAAGATAGAGAAGTAAGCTGTATATATTATGCTTGTGAGGGAGAATGTTTGAAAGGGCGGGCAGGACATTTCAGAAGCACTTGTCAAACTTGTAAAAAATATACTCCGCGGAAAGGCGGAGTCCCCGCCCGCAAGAATCTCAAAAGAGAAAAGATGGGAAAACTGAGAGAAAAAGATATAGCGGAAATGCTGAATAATTATTAACCCCCTTTATTTTTTAAAAAAATTATTATATAATATATATAGAAAATAAAGAAAGGAGAAAAATATGAGCCGTTCACCAAACTTTTTCGTAGAACGATATAATTCAGAACTCAATAAATATGAGTTCCAACATCCGCTTATTTGGGATTATTCTCATACTAAGCGTGTCCCCGCAGATCTTTTTCCATATAATGGCTGTCATGATCTCTTTTCTATTGTAGATGTAAAGGGATATAGTGAATTTCCGAATATGAAAGGTATTCATTATGGACTGCCGAAAGATGTTTGTGAAGAAATTCTTAATGAATATCAGAAATATAACGAAGATGGAAGCATTAATTACACTCCCAATGTAAAATGGTTCACTTATGCGGATATGTATATCTATTTTCTGAAACATCCTAAAGTATCTTCTTACAGCGATGAAGAAGATGAAGGAAAAATTGAGATTGACAATCCAATAATTACACTTAAAAAAAGAGTGGATGCTTTTTTAGAGGTTATAGATGGCTGGTCTTGGGAAGAGGATTATAGTCTTATTCGCATTGTCTATTGGATTGATTAAGGGGGTATATTATGACTAACTTTTGTGCATATCAGAACGTATTTCGCGGCAACCGCTATGAACCACCTGAAGCCTGGTGTGAATTAAACTTTGATGAAGAGTATGATTGTGACACCTGTCCTTTCAGAATTTCAAAAGAAGATTATGATGAAACTGAAGCAGATCGCAATTATGCCAGATATCCCGATGTCTTTTGATTTTTTAAAAAAATTTTGATATAATATTTATATAAGATGAAGGGGGAATAAAAATGAATAAAGAAATTTGGTATTGGGAGTATACGTTAAAAGTATGGAACAGTATAGATTCTCAAGAAGAGCTTCGCTCTGGTATTGTATCTGCTGAAACTATGACTGAAGCCATAAAAATTTTGGCAGAAGATTACTACGGCGATGAAACCATGGAAATTCATATGTTGAAACCTATCACCGACACTGTTTTTGAATTTGATATGGTCAATGATATGAAAGATTTTGATTTTACTATTTCTGAAAAATGAAATTCGCAGAATTAATGTTTTACGCAGAGACGGAAGGTTTGCTCCCCACAAGAGCAGGAAAAATTAATGCAGTAATAAAGGATATTAAGAATTTTCCATCCCCAACTATGGATTTTATGCAATTCAAAACTATACTTTCTCGATATGGCTTAAATTATGATGATTTAACGGATTTAGAGAAACGATACATTAACGCAAAAATTTCTTAAAAAACAACTTGCAAAATTAAAAAATTTTTGATATAATTATTACATAATAAAAGAGAGCTAAATATTTAAGGAGAAAAAAAATGGAGAACACTGTTAAGAAAACCAAAGCTATGTATTTTGCGGAACTTCGTGAGATGATTATGGACGTAGTTAAGGATGAGGAGAAACAGGATGAGCTTGTTCAGTTCATTGACAAGCAGCTTGAATCTCTTGAGAAGCGTAAAGTAGCTGCAGCAGCTCGTGCTGAACAGAAAAAGACTGAATCTGATGAACTTACCGCTGCAATTTACAGCAGACTTACCTACGATTTTATGACTGTTGATGACATTCTTGCTACTTTTGATGAGGAAGATAAAGTCACCCGCAACAAAATTACCGCTCGTCTTGGCAAACTTGTAAAGGCTGAAGAGGTTGTTAAAGAAGCCATCAAGGTTGAAGATGGAAGTAAGAAAATGGCATATAAGCTTGCCGAATAATAAATATTAATAAGGGAAGATAGATTCTATCTTCCCTTATTTTGATTGGAGAATTAATTATATGTTTTGTTTAAATTACTATCCTTATTGTTCATATTTAGATGAGGCAGATGAGTTAAAAATATATTATCATCATCCTAATCAAAAAATAGAAGAAATTTTACAAAAATATCCAAATAAAATGATTATAATTGATATTGCAAACACTATTGATGATTTAGATATTAAATTATTAATAGCGTTATATGAAAAATATCATAACTTTAAAATTTTAATTGATGTTTATGATACTGATAACATTAATAAAATACAAGAATCAAAAATTCCTTTCTTTTTCACTAATTTTGTAAATCATATAGATCAATTATATGGTTTAATGCAATATCATCCAACTGATATGTATATATGTGAGGAATTGGGTTTTTTTCTTGATAAAGTAAGTACAATTTTACATCAAAATAATATTAAAGTTAGAGTATTACCAAATATTTGTCAATCTAGTTTTTTACGTGGTTTAGACAGTATAAAAACATTTTTCATTAGACCAGAAGATATTCCTGCATATTCTACTTTTGTTGATGTGTTTGAATTAATATCAGACCAAAATACTCAACCAACAATTTTCAAAGCCTATCAACAGCATAAATGGTTTGGAAAAATTTCTGAAATTATTCCGTCATTTCATGGCGAATTAAATAGTAGATATATTATGGATAATTTTGGTATCATTAGAAGTCAATGTGGAAAACGTTGCATGTATAAACCTGGCAGTTGTACTATATGTGATAGATTTATTGAAGTTGCTGATACATTGAAAAAAAATAATATATCAATTATGCATTCATATAAAAATCCTTAATTGATATTTTAAAAAATTTTTGATATAATATATTTATCAAATAAAGAAAGGTAAACAATATGGCTGCTAAAGGAAGCATCGCTAAACAGCGAATTATAGAAAAAATATTGCAGACTTTTCCTGAAAGTTTTTTATATAATGATGGAAAAGAAATTAGGATTAATGAATCTGAAGACGGTAATCCCGTGCAAATTAAAATTACTCTTACTGCCGCAAAAGTAGCGGTTGAGTCTGAAAAACAAATTAATACAACTGAGCAGGGAAAAACTTATATTTACACACCTGTCGAAAATGTAATTGATGAACCTAGTGATGAAGAAAAGGAACGTTTAAAAACATTATTAGAAAAATTAGGAATATAAAAAATGGCTCATTTATATAAAATGACTTGTTGGGAATGTAATGATAGATGGAGAGTTAATGACGTTACCAATTTATGCGGACATTCTGCCAAGTGGTATGCTCCTATGCGTATTCTAAATCTTTCTATTGAAGATTATATTAATTTATTAATATATACTTTTAATGCAAAAAATTTATCTTATTATGAACCAACTGATTATTTATCTTTCTATTTTTCAACAGAAAAAGAAGCAAAGACATTTTGTTCTTATGTAAATAAAATTGCTCGTTCTAAAAATTATGTTTGTGAATAAAAATATTTGTTGGTGCTATGGTCAAAGTTATGAATTTAGAAAAGATCCAGTACCATGGACAAGAAAATATCGCGGCGGCCCACATTGGTCACCCCCACACACCGCGAAATTATTTAAAATGTATGCCAATCCTGAATATAAAGAGTTTAATAGAGGGACTATGCATGAACTCCCTTCATGGTGGGATGATCGATCAAGATGTGTACAAAGATCATGGAAAGCACAATCAAAAGTCAGACATCAATGGCAAAGGGGCAAAAAATAATAAAATTTTTTGGGCAAGTTATTTTAAGTAATAATACAATTTTTTATAAAGAGATATAACAATCTTTATTGATTTTTTAAAAAAATTTTGTTATAATATATATGTAAGATAAAAAAAGATATAACAATTTCTATAAGTTATTAGTGTACATAACGCTTATAAGAGCCGCCCCGAACAGACGGGCTACTAAAGGTAGATAATAACGACTACTGATGTTCGGAGTCATGACCCGAGGAATTTAGGCTATAGAATTAGGACAGGAGCCTACAAAAGCGGCGAAGTTATATCATTTTTTTCTTACAAGGTCGCGCGCCCGACCTAATTGAAAATCCGGCGTGGCATTGAAGCGGGATGGTAGCCTAAAACGTACCCGCATCTGCCGGTATGACGCAACGGTAGCGTAATTCACTTGTAATGAATAGGTTGGGGGTTCAAGTCCCTCTACCGGCTCTTCAATGCGGGTGTAGTTTAATGGTAGAACACTAGCCTTCCAAGCTGGATGCGTGGGTTCAATTCCCATCACCCGCTTCCCTCCATGTTTTTCAGAGTTCATCGCGGAGGTAAACCTAAACTGAATAAGGTCTATACTGCAAAAAGATAAGGTCGGCTAGAGCCCTATCTAGTCTCCATGAAGAGTAGAGTTTTTATAAAATTTCTGTATCTCTGAAAAATTGAAATTTTATTAGACCTTGAAATCTCTTTTGATTTTTTAAAAAAAATTTGTTATAATATTTATAGAAATTAAGAAAACAGTATTTTTTCAAAAGGAGAGATGACTATGATGTACGTTGTTCATTATTTTGATGATAGCCATAAACAGCATATGTCTTTTGTAAAGACTTTTAAGGAAGTTATGTTTCTTAGAGAACGTTTTGGAGAAGTTACTGTTGAATCTTATAAAATAATTAAATAGTTTTTTAGAGGCATTAACAGCAAAATATAATTCAAGTAATGATTTTATGTTTTTAAAAAATAGGATGGCACAATATTTATAATTCTAATTGGTAGTGTGCGGAAGATAAAACAAACGAATTATGTCTCTAGTTTTATATCAGTAGTTAGCACGCCTCTTAATAATGCGTACCAAGCTAACTCTTGGGGGTATAGCTCAGTTGGAAGAGCAATGCGCTGTGGCTTATTATTCTAAAGGAGAATTATAATTAATGAAATAGTGTATTTTATGTGGTGAAAAATTTTAGCCAAAAAAATATGGTTGGGTAAGAAAATATTGTTATAATTGCGTCCCATAGGAAACTTCTACTTTTTCGCATGCAGATGCTATAACAGCAAAAAGAAGAGCGGTTAAAAAGGCTCTTATTAATATGAAAGGTGGAAAATGTTCTATTTGCGGTTATAATAAATGTATTCAAGCTTTAGAATTTCATCATTTAGACCCAACTAAAAAAGAAATTGGATTAAGTAAGAACCTTTCAACAGATTTTTAGAAATTAAAAAAATAGGTTGAAAAATGTGTTCTTGTATGTGCAAATTGTCACCGTGAAATACATAGTCAATTAATTGATATCAGTTCAAATCTGAAATGAGCATTAACGCATGGGTCGGGAGTTCAAGTCTCTCTGCCCCCGTTTTGACTCCATCGTCTAATTCGGCTAGGACATAACCCTTTCAAGGTTAAAATGCTGGGTTCAATTCCCGCTGGAGTTGCTAAGGAACATCAAGGTCTGACACCTAATATGCCTTTAGGTAGAAAAGAGCAGAACAAAAAACGACGAGTCCAGAAGGTAATTGTGGCAGAAAACTTCTCACCTCGTCCATTAGACCGTGCTGTTGTTTGGGTCTATACTTTAGAACAAAAATTTTTGGGGGTATAAGTGTAGCAAAGGGTACAAGGGGTGATGACCTTGTACGAGTATGCAGTTGGCAACAGTTTGGTACTCATCAACCAAGCAACGAAGGTTCGAATCCTTCTGCCTCCACTTTGGACAAAAGTCCATTGAACAAAAATTGGCTAATGAACTACCTGTGATAATACAGGTTTGGGGTTTGCGCAGACCCCGCCGTCTATGAGCATGTCGGAGCAAGCGGACTCTCAGAAGGGTAGGATGACAGGTTCGACTCCTGTATAGACGGTTGTCAGATAAGACATTAAAATCGACGTTAGCATGGATTGTAGAGTTAAACTACCACTAGCTGACCAAATATTCAGGACTTAATTGTTTCTAAAAAGCCCGCCTGAAGGCGCAGATATGTGGCATTGTGACAAACGTCTAATAAAGAGGCAAAGCAAACTCTGTTTATTTTGTTGGTAGGCAAGAATTAAAAGCCAAGAGGGAGCAAAAGAGTAATTAACTTTTGAGATAATAATACTCTCAATATTAAGCTCTTGGTTTAAATTTTTATTTGAGAGGTAAAAATATGAGAACAATAGTTTGCGGTATTTATAAAATTACTAATTAGTTAAATGGAAAGTTTTATATAGGACAGAGTATAGATATATATAAAAGATGGTTGGCACACTGTAGAGACACTGATGATTGTCCTATTCATAAAGCTATCCAAAAATATGGAAAAGAAAATTTTTCTTTAAAAATTCTTGAAAAATGCTCTAAAGAAGAACTAAATAAAAAAGAAATTTTTTGGATAAAAAAATATAATGGATATGAAAGTTCAAATTGTTATAACGCTACAAGAGGTGGAGAAGGGGCTTCTCACCCTGTAAAAATTTCTTAGGAAATTTTATTGGATATTGTTAATGATTTAGAAAATACTCAAATTTCAATGGCAAAACTTGCTAAAAAATATAATGTTTCAGCAAAAACAATTAGTGATATAAATTGTGGAAATAGTAGGCTTTTAGAAAATAAACAGTATCCGATAAGAAAAAAATCATATAATAAAGAAGATAAAGAAAAATATATTCCAGCATATACTAAAACTGGCAAAGAAATACAAAAATATCATAGTACATCAATAGGTCAATATGATTTATTTACTAATGAATTGATAGCGACCTATCCATCTATCCGTGAAGCTGGAAGAATAATGAAATGTAATCCAGAATCAATTAGAAAGGCTCTAAAATCTCAAACTCATAAAAGTGTTGGCTTTATATGGAAAGAGATTTAAGTAATATACGGGTGTGTAGAAACTAATCATATGTAGGATGTAAAAACCATTAAGACAATAAAAGCCCGTACGATGGAAAATAGTGGAGAGACACCACAGAGGGCAGCGGTGGACAACACAGGCATCTAATGGCCACTTGGAAACAAATCCGCATAAGCTACCCCAGTTACGTTCATTGAATCCATCAGGGATGCGTGTGATTGAAACTGCACACCCAACAAATTCGCGCCAGTAGCTCAACAGGTAGAGCACCAAACTTTTAATTTGGATGTAGTTGGTTCAAGTCCAACCTGGCGCATTTTAATATGCTCGATTAACTCAACTGGGAGAGTGCTTCTCTTACAAGGAAGAAGTTATTGGTTCAAGTCCAATATCGAGTATTATGGGGTCGTAGCTCAGCTGGGAGAGCGTCTGCCTTGCAAGCAGAAGGTAGAGGGTTCAAGTCCCTTCGATTCCATTTATGACGCATTATGGGTAGGTAGCATAGCGGCGAATGCACCTGACTGTAAATCAGGCACACCGGAGACATCGAAGGTTCGAGTCCTTCCCTGCCCACTAAGACACATACAGCAAATTTTATATACAAAGCTAAAGATTAAAAAACATTTTGTAGGTTTAAAGTGTCTTTATTTGAAAATTTTTAAAAAATATTGTATAATATTTATAGAAAATAAGAAAGGAATAAAAATATGAAGCATTATATTAAACTTGATGAAAGAGATATTCAAGCAATTATTGCAGATTTTTACAATATTCCAGTAGAAAAAATGGATGAGCAGGTTGAGATCAATCTTAGTGTAGTAACTAAAGGTTGCGGTGAAGAGGGGGAACATCAGGAACCAGCTCTCTATGTAAGGGTTTTTACTTCTTAATTTTTGCCCTCGTAGCCGAATGGCATAGGCACTTGACTTAGGATCAAGATTCTGGAGGTTCGACTCCTCTCGGGGGTACTTTAATAAAGATACAAAAACAAAACTTGCATTTTTTAAAAATTTATTATATAATATATATATAATAAAAAAGACAGATACAGCAAATTTTATTAAATTATTTTTTATGTAAAAGGTTTACAATCATTCTGCAAAAATGACTTTATTGGTTCGATTCCAATTTTGAAGATAATTAATCTGTCTTGTTATGGTCTTGTAGTATAATGGCTATTACGCCAGATTGTCGCTCTGGTAATTGGGGTTCAATTCCCCACTAGATCGTTCCGCCCGGTGGTCTATATTGGTATTGAGGACGGCGGTCTCTAAAATCGCAAAGCTGGGTTCGATTCCCAGGCGGGTGATTTAGGCGGGGTAGAGCAGCGGTAGCTTGCAACCCTCATAAGGTTGATGTCGTGGGTTCGAATCCCACCCCCGCAACTCTTACTCCATAGAATACGCAACTATGGAAAGTGGAAGTTCATTTTACCTGCTTTTGATCTAACAGCAAATAGAGGTGACGTGGGTGTTCAATAGGAATACTTCCCTGCTTGTGGATACAGCGGTCGTCAGAAAGTTCATATCCTTAATGAGCGATCCCCTCTGGTGCGTAAAAAGGCAATAGGGTATATTGTCAGTCATGAAAAACCCAGTTAAATGACTTTCTTTCTATTGTACTGAATCTTTTGATTCAGTTTAATATAAATTAAGCCTTTGAGTTTTACTCAGAGGCTTCTTTAAGCGGGTGTGCTGGAATCGGCAGACAGAGCGGACTTAAAATCCGCTGGGATTACTCTCGTACGGGTTCAAGTCCCGTCACCCGCATTTTTCGGAGATTACCCAAGCGGTTATGGGGCTGTTCTTATAAAGCAGTTGCGGATGGTCCGACTCCATCATCTCCGATTAGGAGGACGTGATGTAATGGTAACATGACGGTCTCCAAAACCGTTTATCTAGGTTCGAATCCTAGCGTTCTTGTTATAAAAAAGGAGAGAAAATATGGGAACTGATGTTAGATTAAAAATTTTGCCACCTTGGAGCATTTATATTAAGAAAATATAGGCACTTTTTGACGGTGATCCGCAAATTGCCTGTAATGTAGATTATAATGGTGAATCACCTTCTATTGTATTGTCTTGCAATAATGGCGATAAAGTAGCTGCTTTAATGCAAATACTTCCAGATGAAATTCAATTTGGTAATGTATTATTTGAGATTTTAATAGATGGAATGCCTAGTAATCGTGTATTTCTTAATAAAAAGGAACTTTTTGAAACTGCCTTTGAAAAGAATCCTGCTTTTTCTTGTGCAATATCACCAATAGATGATGGATATAATTGGTTTTCCGTAACATATGTTATCTTTAAAAATTGTGTTGTTCAATTTTTTGCAGATAATTTAAATGATGCTCATGGTGTAATTAGTACCCTTTATCAAGATATTGCCTCTGAAATTCTTACCGGTTCAGGCGCTGATGGAGTTTATTTTTGTACTGATATTGAACGTGGACAGCTTGGTAAACCACTTGGAGAGTGGCCCTAATTAAAGAAAATGAGTAATAATATAAAATCTAGTAGAGAAATTAATAATATACCCCCTGCTAAACAAATGCTTATTGACCATGAAAATCAAATTATTTATTATAGTCAAAGTGCTTTAAGATGTGCGAAAAGCATGGCAGATTCTAAATGTTTAAATCATGAAGCTAGAAATTATTTAGATAACATATCAGATAATCTTGCTGCAATTATGAGTTCTTGTAAAACTTTTATTGAATTATTAAATTTCACTAATTAAATGAGGAATTAATTCCTCATTTTTGGAAGGGTCGCATAGCTTGGCTTAGTGCGCCGGTCTTGAAAACCGGAGACCCGAGAGGGTCCGAGGGTTCGAATCCCTCCCCTTCCGCTTAGTCACATACAGCAAATTTATGTTGATAGCATGAGTAGCTCATTAGGTAGAGCATTAAATTTTTAATTTAAAGGTATGGGGTTCAAATCTCCACTTACGCACATCAAAATGTGACTAGTTTTTGTCAAGGTGTCCGAGTTTGGCTTAAGGTACTTCCCTGCTAAGGAAGCGGTCGCCGCATAACGACCCAAGGGTTCAAATCCCTTCCTTGACGTTTCTTTTGATTTTTTATAAAATTTATTATATAATATATATATAATAAAGAAAGGAAAAAATCATGAGTCAAAGAAATATTTATCTTTATCTTGATGACAAAAGAAAATTAACAGAATCTAATATGCTTTTACTTGGTATGGCTCCTTTTGAATGTAAGACATATAAAGAAGCCATAGAAACAATAGAAACCAAGTGCTATAAAGATTGGACTAATTTAGCTATTGATCTTGACCATGACCTTGGTTCTAAAAAAACTGGCTATGATTTTTGTAAATGGTTAATTTTACAAGGGTGGAAAGGTAAATTTCATTGTCATACATCTAATCCTGTTGGGAAAAATAATATGCGGCAACTACTTTTACATTATGGTTGGGAGGAATTTTAATGGCGACTTGGGCAATTATTGCTTTTGATCACATTTATGGTGGTTTACATGGAATGTGTACTGAAGCTATTTTTGAAGGAACTGAAAAAGAAGCTAGAGAGTATGCAGAAGAACTTTCCATGGAAGTGATTTATGATCATCCTGATATTACAAATCAAATTGAGCAAGATCTTAAAGAGTATTTAGATGCGTATTCAATAGATGCTAATGACGAAGAAGGAATTGAAACACGTAGATTCGTTTATCATGATGATATTGCTTATGAATTATATGAACTTGATGAAACTTTAATTAATTGTGGAATCGGTGAATTAGAAGAAGAATTTTATAATGATAAAGATGCTTTTTTAGCTAAGTATCAAAAAGTTTGATTCAATTCGAGGATGAAGTGTAAAGGTATGCACGCCTGCTTTGGGAGCAGGAAGAGGAGTCCGAGTCTCACATCTTCGATTAAAGACATATACAGCAATTATTTTAAATAAAATCAAAATTTACAAATTTTCTATTTTATAATTGGACAAGTTTTTTTAATCTTTTTGTAATATTTTTGTAATATATTAGAAAAATTTTATAAAGGAGATATTACAAAATGTTACAGAAAATAATTTTTAATAACTTATTATGTCTTGTATTAATAATTAGTAATATAACTACATTAAATAATTCATAGCTAACAAAAGGATAGCAAATAGTTATTTTTGCTAAATAGTATGTTGGAAATCCTTATGTGTATGGCGGCAATAGTTTAACTAATGGCGTTGACTGCTCAGGTTTTACTCAACAAGTATTTAAAGCAAATGGCATAAATATAGCGCGGACTGCCGCTGATCAATCTTTAAGCGGAACTAAAGTGCCTCTTAATGCAATCGAGGCTGGAGATTTATTGTTTTATGATAATGGTGGATATATTGGTCATGTTGCTATTTATTGTGGAGATGGAACTATTGTTCATGCAAGTAATGAAGAAACAGGAATAATTATTTCAAATGTAGATTATAGAATACCTGTTTCTGCAAAAAGATATTGGTGAGTTTAATTGATAAGAGTATTTAGCTTTAATTAAAGAATTAAAATTTCACTAGACATATCATAGTGCAGTAGCTCAGTTGGCAAGAGTCTCTGTCTGATATACAGAAGGTCATTAGTTCAAATCTAATCTGCACTATTTTGTTTTAAAACCTGTCGTTTAGCCTATAAGTAAAATATAGGTTTCATAACTAATTAAATAGGAAAGGATTAAATAAACGTAAACCCATTGTAGACCTCGACACAGAAACGATAAGAATAGGAGTTACTTGAAATGATATATAGTAACTATCGACAAAAAGTAGGTTGGCAACATTGAAAATTTTCTTTAGAAACAGATAGGGAAATCGCAATGAAATGCTCAGTAGTTGTCAAGGGTCTACTGAGAGAACGCCTAGGTGTGAGAATTAGGTATTTACAAAGTAACGTTTGGTAGGGTGATGTAATGGATGGTTGGCTCCTAATTCTTTTTTGAAATTTATTAAAATTTTTGTTATAATATATATATAATAAAAAAGACACATACAGCAAATTTTCAAGGATGTAATCTTTGTTTTGCGGGTTCGAGTCCCGTCATTCGCACAGGTAGCAAATGAAGCATAATGGATAATGCAAAAGACTTTTTTTAGTGTCTTGATATTTTTAGGAGAATAAATATGCGTGGTATTGCTTTTACAAGAGATCAAAGAGAACGTCACATTAAGCGGAAAGAGCAAATTCTTCGTAAATATAGGTTGGATAATCCGCCACATAAATATGATGATAGAGAAATGTTTAAAAACATTATTTTTCCTAGAGGAAAGAAAGAATTAAGTGAAGGAAGTTGGATTCCTTATTGGGTTGTAAATTCAAGAGGTTATCTTGATAAAGGTAATATTCATTGTAGCTGTGGAATGTGTAAAGCTAAAACTCGTAATAAAGGGCATAAACGTTATATTCAAGGCAATTATGCTCCTTCAATAAATTATAAACCTTCTGATTTGCGAAAAGTACAGCAAATGGATTGGGATCAAACTTATTATGAGTTAGTAACTGATTTAATTGATTAACAAAATAGGCTCTTAGCGTAGTGGTAGCGCACGGGACTTTGACTCCCGATGGAGTGGTTCGATCCCACTAGGGCCTGTTTAGTTCCCATAGCATAATGGACTAATGCAACGGATTTCTAATCCGTGGAGTGAAGGTTCGAATCCTTCTGGGAATGTTCTCTCAAAAACGTGTCTATATTAGTCCGAAAGGTAGGACGAGTCCTGCATAGAAGATGAAATAGAAACGAATTGAGTGGTACACGTGTGCGGGTTTTGGTACGGAGATGGTGACGTACCTTGGTTTTCCCGAGATTAAACCTAATCCCTCATATATTGGCGTATATGAGGTTTGGGGGTTAACGCCAATTAACTCTCAATTTACTTTGATAGGCTAATGGAAAGACCACATGACTACGAATCATGAAATGGGGGTTCGACTCCCTCTCGAAGTATTATTTGACATTTTAAAAAATTTTTGATATAATATATATAGAAAATGTAGCGAGTGAAAGCCTAGCGGTAGGGGAGGAAAAGGAATCTCACATGGCAAAGTTTTCTCGCCAGTAATGCCTAACTGGTATACCGGGTCTTACGCAAGATTTACCGGCGCCGCGGAAAGTAGCTACAAGTTGAAATTTTAAAAAATTTTTAGTATAATATTAATATAGATGCATACAGCAAATAATTTTATTCTTTGGACATTATAATTCTAATTAAATACAATAAAAGCCAAATCCAGCATCTAGCACAATAACAAAGAATTTTTACTACACATTTTTACTCCCTTTCTTTTGTGATTGAGCTAGATATGAAAAACATATCTAGCTCATTTTTTGTTTGAGGAAGGGTCCAAGTTGGTAATGGAATTGGTCTGCAACACCAATAGCTGTGGGTTCAAATCCCATCTTCCTCTTAGTTTTTTGGAGATAAAAGGAGAATATAATGAATACTTTTTTAAATGAAATGAAAAGAAATGATAATATCACTCTTACTGAGAACGGCGGTTTAACACGTAAAACCACTGAATCTAAGGTTTTAGATATGTTTGCATTGGGTGGATCTTATAGAAACCGCTCAGATGAAGATGTAATTTTACTTTTCAAAAATGCATTTGAAGAAAACCGCATGTTAGCTATGAAATGTCTCTTTTATTTAAGAGATGTGCGCGGCGGACAGGGTGAAAGACGTTTTTTCCGCACAGCTTTTAGATGGTTATGTCAAAACTATCCTAAAGTTGCGAAGAAGAATCTTGAAAATGTAAGTGAGTATGGTCGCTGGGATGATCTAATTTATGTAACCGAAGGTACAGAATGTCAGACTACCGCATTTGATATTATCAAGCATCAGCTTGCTCTTGATATCGGATGTAAAACTCCTTCTCTTCTTGCAAAATGGTTGCCCTCTCAGAACGCATCTAATAAAACAACTAAAAGGTTAGGCTATATTTTAGCTGATTATTTTGGGATGACTAGCCGCCAATATCGTAAAACTCTTTCAATCTTACGTGAACGTATTAAGGTGCTTGAGCGTCTTATGAGTGCAAATCGTTGGGATGAAATTGAGTTTGATAAGATTCCTTCAAAAGCAGGTTTAGTTTATCGTAATGCTTTTGCAAGACGTGATATTCTTGCTAAGAAATATGAAGCATTTGCGAAAAATAAAGAAACTAAAGTTAATGCCGAAGTTTTATATCCGCATGATGTTGCTCATAGAGCTTTTACCATGTACAATACTCCATTAGAAGATCCTACTCGTCTCATGCTTCAGAAGTATTGGGATAATCTTAAAGATTTCTATAATGGTAGAGAAGAAAATGGGATTGCGGTTGTTGACGTATCTGGTTCAATGAGCGGCACTCCGATGGAAGTTGCAGTATCAATGGGAGCATATATTGCTGATAAAGCCCATGGACCTTTTGCTCATCACTTTATTACATTTTCTGGCTATCCTCAGTTGGTAGAATTTGAAGGTGTAGATATTGTTGATAAATTACAGCGTTGTCGAAATGCGGACTGGGGTATGAATACTAATATTCATGCGGTTTTTAATATGCTTTTGGCAACAGCTAAAAGAAATCACGTTAAAGTTGAAGATATGCCGACTCGTATTTATATCTTTTCAGATATGGAATTTGATCGGTGCGTAACAACATATCATAATACCAGTAGATTTTTTAGTAGAGTAGATGAACATGAAATTAATTCATGTCTTGAATCTATTAAAAAAGAATGGGCGCAGGCGGGATACACACTTCCCTCAGTTATCTTTTGGAATCTTGATGCAAGACATAATCATATTCCTGCTATTGGAGACGGATTTAGTTATGTAAGCGGGTTCTCTCCTTCCATGATTGACACAATCCTTAGCGGAAAAGATGGTTATGATCTTATGGTTGAAAAACTCATGAGCAAAAGATATGAACCTGTTATCGCTTAATAGATTTTTAGTGGTGTGCATATTGCACACCACTTTTTTTTATGTATTTTTAAGTAGATTCTTATTAATTTTGTGTATCCATAAGTTGCTCGGCGCGCAGACCCCCGCATTAAGAAATTAAAAGTGCTTCTAGATTTTTTTGTTTGCTATATGGGATTAAGGACAAAAATGAATAATTTATTTAACCTAATTTTTATATATTTTAGCAAAAGATTTTTTATCAAGGGGGATTAAAAATGATAGACTTACTATAGCGGTATAGTATATCAGATATACTAACTTTTACAATTTTTTTAGCATTAGCAGTAAAAAGTTTAATTACATTTTTTGATTGGTTATTAGAACATATAAAACAAGCTTTTAATAAAGAACATTCTAAATTAAACAAAGAATAGAAATTATAGGATAGATTATAGAAAAATGATTAGATGATGAAAAATCTATCTACAAGCCAATAGCAAACTGATAAAATATTAAAAGATTTATCCGCAAAGATAGATATGCTTGTTGATTCTGACAAAGATGCTATAAAATCTTATATTACTCGTGAGCATCACTATTTTTGTTATCAAATTGGTTGGATTGATGATTTTAGTTTAGATTGTTTAGAAAGAAGATATCAACATTATTATGATGAAGGCGGTAATTCATTTATTTAGGGGTTTATGGAATAGTTACGAGCATTACCTAAACAAGAACCTGAAACTGAGGTTTTACGCGAACATCATTAAAATATAAAAGAGAGACAAGGAGATAAATAAATGGCTACCATGACATCAAATCTTTATCCGCCGCTTGTTGATGACACCATGCCTAGCATAAAAAAGGAACAAGGACAATATAAAATATACTTTTCTTTTCCCTTAGCAACTTCACCAAAAGATATAAATTTTATTCAACTATCCTTAATAAATCAGAGGACAAATATCTCCGCACTTAAATCAAATTCAGAAGATAAAGATCATTATTATCCAGTAGGAATTAAAAATATAACTTATTGGACCTTAGATGAATCTACTAATTCAAATTTTAAATATTATATTATTTTAAATGAATTAGATTTAGTTAATAATAAATTAGAACTTAATAATTATTATAAAGTTCAACTTAGATTTGGAAACTCTCCTAATTTAACAACAATAAATTCAAGTTATAAATGGATTGATTAGAATAAAATATATTGTTCAGAATGGTCTAAAGTTTGTTTAATTAAAGGAATTGGAAATATTTCTGTTTAGTTAAATGAATTTCCATCATCAGAATAGATTGGATAGCAAAAAATTACTTTTACAAATACATTATCTCAAATCAGTGGTACTATATCATTTGAAAATGGTGAAAAAGAATATCTAAAAAGTTATAATGTTAAAATTCTTAAGGAAGATAGTAATAAAGTTATTTTAGCAAGTGACGAAATTTATACAAATAAATATAATCCAAATGAAATATATTATGAAGTATCTGCTAACTTAGATAATGCAGAAAACTATATTTTATTGTTTACATATACAACAAGCAATGGTTATACAGAATCTATTGAATATATTTTTGATATAGTAGAAAATAGTAGTAGTGATTTACCCATTAAAGAAGTTGTTGCATAGCCAGATGAAGAGAATGGCAGAATTAAAATTTCAACAATCCCTAAAACTGGTTAGACCTTTGTTGGTAATATTACTTTTAGACGTACATCTTCTGAAACCAATTTTTCAATATGGGAAGATATTTATACCACTTCATATACTAGTAATACTCCATTAGCTTGCATTTGGTATGATAACACTATTGAAAGCGGAGTTTTTTATCAATATGCTGTTCAAAAAAGAAATTCTTTAGGACATAGAGGAAATATTTATACAACCTCACGAGTTATTTGTGTATTTGATGATATCATTTTAACTAAAAAAGATGCTCAGTTAAAAATAAAATTCAATCCAAGCTTAAGTGAGTTTAAATATAATGTAACTGAATCTCAAGCTGTAACAATAGGTTCTAAATATCCATATATTAGAAGAAATGGAGCAAATTATTTTAGATCATTCCCTATTGGCGGTTTAATTAGTTCTTTAATTGATATGTCTAATTGGTATGACCCTCATTTTGATACTATATATGATACACGTAAGGTATCTAATGAAGATAATGCATTATTGAACACTGCAAAAGTAGGCTCAGCAAAAATCGGACTCGAAGAAGATACAACTTTAGAAATTCAAGGCGCACATAATCACGATGATAGCAAATTTCATTCAGAAAGAAATGAATTAAAATTATTTACATCTAAAGATAAAATTTATAATAAAAATTTTACCTATGAATCTCCTAATAATGCAATTTCAGCATATTATGAACGATATAATTCTGAAAATAATATCAATGAATATAATGATTATATTTATGAAAGAAAATTTAGAGAATAGGTTTATAATTTTCTTTATAAAAATGATGTTAAATTATTTAGATCCACAACAGAAGGAAATATATTAATTAAATTAATGAATATAGATTTCCAACCTATAGAAACACTAGGAAGAATGTTATATTCTTTTACAGCAACTGCTGTTGAAATTGACGAAGCTAATATTAAAAATTATGACAAATATGGTATTCAAACAATAGGTGACTATGATCGTTATGTTGTTTCTTATTCTCATAAGACTGGAGAAATTACACAGACTTTCAATACAAATGAAAACATTATTAATACCGTAATTCAGCAACAATATAATTTAATTGCGCCAGAAGGATATATCACCACTATTACAGGTATGAATTATTTAAAACTAGAAATTGATTCATAGCCTTATGTTATTGTAGATAAAGGCGGCCAGCTTGTTAAGGCGGGGCCTGATGATTCTACTGAAAATGCTTTTCTAGGATATTTAGTTACTATAAATGAAAATACTATTATTATTCCACCAATGATACAACGTCGAAATGATTATCCTGATGAAGACACTTCTAAGCCAGATATTATTCATTTAGGCTTTTTTGAATTAAAAGGTGATAATATTCAAATAAATAATTTACAATTTTCTGAACCAATGACAATGACTTTAAGTTATGAGGTTGATATCGCTGATGAAGAAGATACAACTAAATTAGTAAAAAGTTATTATCATTATAGAAATATTGGGCAATTATATCAAGTATTTTAGCCTCATGAAGTACCTGTTGAAAACACTAATGATTTATCAATTTCATATATAGCAAAGGATATTTATTCTAAATATTTCTTTAATTTCTCTGATTATTATGAAAGATTAATATGGATTGATGAAATTGATATAGAAGGCCCTACAAATACTGTCGTTTACATAAAGGCGCCTGATCAAAAAAAATTTAACAGAATACTTTTAATTAATGGCTTTTATCAATTTAAAGACAAAGAATTTATTGATAAAAGTGAAAATGAATTGACTGAATTTATGGATTTGTTCTTTTATGGAAGACATTTTGTAAAAAGAACATCTTTTACGCCAAAACATTTTACAATAGATAATGGATATTATGAAAGTATATCAGAAATCAATAATCCAGATCCAAATAAAATTTATAATATTCATCATGGAGAAATAATTTTTGATGAAGAAAATTTTAATAAAGAAATTTTATATATTTCTTCTACTGATGATTTACAATATCAAAATCAAGATGAGTATTACAATTTAATTATACCAGAAAATACTATATATGATCAATACGTCTTTTATAATGAAAATTGGTATTTAGTCAAAAAATTTTCTTTAACGACAGGAGAACCCAAAAATTTTAAAGAATATTTACGGTTAGATGACGCTGAATATATTGAAATACTTGAAATTTATACCTCTCTTGATGAAATTGAAGAACCCATTCTTAATGGAATGTATACATTATCTGATAATACTAGACATTTATATTATGATAATCAATGGTATTTATTAAATGAATATAATGATATCTTTTGTCCTGTTGAAGGAATAATAAATTATACTTATCAAGTTGAAAAGGGGGTTTATAATAAATGAAATATAATTTCCCTTATTTAAATGACCCGCTTTTTCTTAAAAATTTTGATAGAACTAGATTGAAAGAACAATACGTAAAAATCACTGTATTAACATTTGATGAGAAACCAATAGAAAAAATAGAGGGGTTGGTTGTGGGAGGTAGCATTTCATTAGATGGCTCCTCTGGAATGCGAAGAACTTGTAATTTAAATTTATTAATTAATAATGATGAAATTAATCCTTCAAAAAGAATTGAATATATTTTAGGATTAAATAAAAAAATAGATGTATTAATTGGATTTAAAAATACAACAGATGAATACACAGATTTTCCAATTCTGTGGTTTCCACAAGGCACTTATGCAATTATTGCCGCAAATTTTTCGCATGGATTAGATGGAGTGACTGCCGCATTAACATTGCATGATAAAATGGCTTTTTTAAATGGTTAGTGCGGCGGCACTCTCCCCGCGTCAGTAACTTTCAGCTAGGTGGAAGATATAAATGAAAATGGAGAAACTTATATTCGACAACCTACTATATATCAAATAATTCAAGAATTAGTGAATCATTTTGGTAATTAGCAATTAGGAAAAATTATTATTAGTGATATTGATAATAAAATTAAACAGGTAATGAAATGGACTGGTTCTTTTCCATTATATTTATATAAAAATATAGGTAATGACAACACAGTTCAATATATATATGAAACAGATTATAATAAAATTCCTAATGACATTCAAGAAGAAAAATCTTATCAAATGTTTTCATATGGGGAAGATGTTGGATATATATATACTGATTTTACATATCCAGGAGAATTAGTAGGCAATGCTGGAGATACTATTGTCACCATTTTAGATCAAATAAAAAATATTTTAGGTAATTATGAATATTTTTATGATATAGAAGGTAATTTTAGATTTCAAGAAATAAAAAATTACTTAAATAATTCTTATTCTACAAAAGTTAGTAAATAGATTAATAAATTTGAAGATAATGATATTGATTATGTAGTAGATTTTATAGATGGAAAATCTGTTTATACTTTTGATAATGCAGATATTATTCAATCCTATTCTAATAGTCCTAATTATTTACAGATTAAAAATGATTTTTTAGTATGGGGAATAAGAAAAACTGTATAGGGACAAGAGATTCCAATTAGATATCATTTGGCTATTGATCAAAAACCGCTTTTATCTCAATAGCCGTATCAAAATATTGTTTTTTTTGAAGATCCTTATGATGGAATTACAAAAGCAACTGTTCCAAAAATTTTTGAAAAACAAGAAGATTTTCCTATTATTGGATAGGAAAATAATTTTTATTATGCATCAAAATAGAATCAATTTTATTATTGGGATCCAGTTACTGGATATATACAAGATTCAAGTGGATTAGAATTTTATCAAGAAAATATAATTGCTAAAGATTATAGGTCTGAACTTTATTTTTCTGGAGTAACTGCATAGACTCTTGGTTTAGATAGTAATTATTACTATACAGAATTAAAAAATGAGTGGCCCAAGATTTACGATATTAAAGAGGGAAAATATAAAGATAATTTAAATTCAAGTAGCATTGACTATTTTTTAGATATTATAAATACACCTGCTTTAGAAGAATTTAATGTACAAAATATAGGAAGAAAAATTACTACTATTGTAGATGATTCAATAAATTGCATTTTTGAGCCAAATCCGCCAGATGTAATTATTATTGAAACACTCGGTAAAGAACAATAGTTAATAAAAACACAATGCGAAAGTTCTTTACAAAATTATTCTCAAGTTCATTCTTCTATATATAGTTTATTAGCGGGCGGCGGCTATTTAAAATCCGCATATGAAGAAATTAGAAAAGAGCTTTATCAATATATAAATTATGGAGAACAAGTAAATTTAACTACTCTTCCAATTTTTTATTTAGAACCGAATACTAGAATTACTATTAAGGATGAAGATAGTTTAATATTTGGGGATTATATTATAAAAAGTATTTCTTTACCATTAGATATTAATGGCACTATGAGTTTATCTTGTATTAAAGCTCTTGAAAGAATTTGATAAAAAGGAGGAAAAGAGTTAAATGGCATATAGAATTGGTCAAATTAGATACAATAATAATAAAAATTATTATGATGCATTAAATTATACTCAACAAAATTATACACAACAAAATTTAATAACAAGTAGTGCAAAAATCTTTACAGATTATGGAATAGCGCTTTCTGGAAGTGATAGTAATTTTTTAAATGATGCAAATTATTATGTTAATTTTTCCGTAAAAATGAAAAACACCCCTCAAACGATCTTTCTAAAATTAAAAACCCCTAGCGGGACTTCAGAAACAAGATAGCAACTCATAAAAACTTTTTATATAAATTAGATAAAACCATAGACAGAATATCCTTATATAAATTGTGAAGCAATTATTTCTCCTAAAGAAAATTATCCGCGATTAGTTTGGGAATTGCAAAGGGGCGAAAGTATAGATTATACCACAGATTAGACTGAATTATGGTTTGAAGACGAAGTAATCCCTCCGTAGAGGAATGGCCGAGTTATTTAGTTTGAAGAAAAGCCCAAAATTTTTAAAATAAATATTCTTGATGATGTTACTTATCCATTAAAAAAGATAGGTATTCAAGCTAGACCTTCTTTCTTAATGTGCATCAATAAATAGGAAATAAGAATAGGAAGATCAGGTATTTTCGAAGTGAATAATGGTGTAGAAATTACAAGCATCGGTTTTGTTCCAAAAGGAGCTGATGATTATTTTATTATGGATTATGAATATTAAAGATAAAAGGAGATAAAAATATGTATTCTTTTTATGGCGGACGTCCTGGGAACTCCTTTATTATAGTTAAAACATTTAATAGTTACGAAAAAATGGTAACTTAGTTTAAAAAAGGACCAGGATATTCAGATGTTCATTATGATGAACATGTTTTAATTAATACATTAAATAAACTTGATGAGGATAACGGAAAAGTCTATAGACGTGGATACAATTTTAATGCGGATGATGGTGGCGCTGAATATATAGGCACAATTGTTGGACCACAAGGAAACGCTCCACATTTACATTTTACAAATTTAGAAACAGTTGAAGATCTTTATGAAAATCATGATTCTGAATCAGGCTCAATCGTATCTTCAATGGATTATGATGAAAGTGAAACACAATCAATCTTACCAAAACCTGAAATGATTGCTGGTAAGGATTCAGAAGGAAATTTTCATGATAATATTGTTTGGAATACCGTTTCTATTAGAACTACAAATAATGATATTACTAACGCTTATATTGGTTTAACAATTCCTTATCATATTTTTGAATTTACTGCCGAATCAATTTCGGAATATAAATCAGCAGAAGTTAATAGACAAAATGATGAACACCCATTTTTTTATCCTATGCATTTAAAAATTCCAAAAGGTATTCATGGCGCGTCTATTACAGATATAAGAATTACAACATTAAATAATGAATCTAATATTGTTATTCCACTTAATTTGACAGAAGAAGAAATTGGTAATAGGCCATTTTTTGCTTGTACTATTGAATCTTATGACTCAGGTAAAGAAGGTAGCGGAGTAGTTAACCATATAGAATCTACTAAAACACATTATTTTATAGATTTTTATAAAGTGCTTGATGATATATCTTTAAATGAAGAAGGTATTTTAACAAAAAAATATAATGATGATAGTTTTGATGAAATTAATAATAATAGCCCTATTAAATGGATTAAAAATATTGAATTATCTGAGGATGGTTAGTTACAAGTAACGTATAACACAAATGAAGTATCGCAAATTAATACATAGGCAATTAAATGGATTGAAGATATCCAATTAACTGATAACGGTCAATTATAGGTTACGTATAATACAAATGATACATCTCAAATTAATACATAGGCAATTAAATGGATTGAAGATATTCAATTAACTAATGACGGATAGTTAAAAGTAAGATATAATACAAGTGATGCTTAGATAATAGTTAATCCAATAAGTAGTAATAATAATATATAGAAAATTAGATGGTTAACTGGGGTTACTTTATCAGATGCAGGAAATTTAACTTTTAATTGGAATGTGGGCGAACCCACAGAATTTAATCAAATTAAATGGATTAAAGATATTTCTTTAAGTGATGATGGTATTTTATCTATTGGATATAATATCAATGCTACTGAATCAACTGAAGGAATTAATTTAGAAAATCCGATTAAATGGATAAATGAAATGACATTAGATAATGAAACTGGAGCATTAAAAATTACATGGAATACAGGAAATGAACAAACTATAGAAAATGTTATTAGTCAATTAACTGATATAAGAATTAATAAAACAGAAGATGTTGAAAATTCCGAAGATGTTGGTAAGATTGCTTATCAAATTAATAATGGTAATTATAAATCAATAGGAGAACCAATTAATTATGTAACAGATATGACACTTGATGAAAACAATCAAGTTCTAGCTAAATTTGCTCTTAATGATGATTGGAGTTATCTTGGAAATCTCACTACTAATTTTCAAATTGGTGACCAAGATTAGATTACAGAAAGTTTTTGGGCAGGGGTTGGAAATGTTGTTGAAACTGTTAATGAAGAAAACAATCAAATAAATGGAACATTGAATTTTATTATTTCACCAAGTTATTATATTGCAAAAAATATTTTATGTCAAATGAATTCTATTACATTAGACATTCAATAGATAGGCGGTCAGCACAAATTTTCTCAAGTAAAAATTGTTAGAGGTTCGAATGGAAAAGTTATAAATCAATCTCAAGAACAAGATGATTCTTCTGAATCTAGTGAAACGTATGTTAATGAAATGGATGAATTTGTTCAAGCCATTATTACTAAAACAGGAATTCATTTTTCAGTTTATTTAGATAAATTAAATGAAGTTGGATGGGATTTTGTAGGAGAAGAATCTACTTAGAATGATCAACAATATCGCCCAGTTTATCCAAAAACCGGATCTGCTAAAAATTGGTTCTGTAATGTTTATGTTTCCAATTTAAGTATGGCTCTTAATCGAACAGATTTAACAGGAGGCGACGAAATTCGATATTTTAATTCAACTAGAGAATTTTTTGAATATGATTGGGATTCTAGAGAAGGCTGGAATGCAGCTTTTACTTAGGATTTATTTAGAAAACCTTCTGGTGGTAACACAAATAGAGTTATAAATTTAATAGAGAGAAATAATGACACAAATTATTTTGGAGATCCTAATGTATCAGGAGCGAGCATTATAAATTCTTCTGGTAGAAGAGTTGCTCAAGCTATAAAAATTAGTCGGGTATGGGGTACTAAGAAAAATAGTTTTTTTGTTGATTTAGTACGACCATAGCCGCTTAGACGAAATGGTGTTCATATTGTTTCTGCTCAAGTCATGTGGTGCGATTCTCAAATTCCAATTATGGTATATCCTTATTTACCTGACAACTCATCTATATCTTCATATAGAGAAGGTGATACTGACAATTATCCTATAAATCCAGATACATATGCTCAAGATTTTGCAACATATTTTCCTAATAAAACTCTAAACAGACCAACTTTAGAATGCATAAAATATGGAAAAGGTCAATATTTTAGAATAGTAATTTTAGATGACACCCCTGGGGGTAGCGCATTAGTTTCTAGAATGTATAAAGACAGCAATGGAAATGACCAATAGGCGGGATTAGTGGCTAAAACTCCTAAAAAATTAAATATTATAGTACGTTTTCTTTATTATATTGATCATACACAGTAATATAGAGGTATTATTATGAAAACAGAATATCGTTTTGGAGTGCTACAAGGACCATTTACTTTTGGAGAAAATATTATATCAAAAATAAAAGAACAACAAAATTTATTAGATTCTTCTTTTAATATTATTAAATTAGGTATTTGTGTATATAGAAAATTTTATTTAATGATAAATGGACGATGCCCAGTATGGAAAATGAAAGCTTAGGAATCAGAATAGTGGACAGGATGGGATATTGATTAGAACTTATCTATTGATAATAAACTTGTACATTAGCAAATTTTTATATCAATAATAAATTCAGATCCAATACAAGAAAATACACAATATCAAATTGGTAAAACTGGTATTTTAGAATTAGAAGATATTTAGATACCTGACTCCTCACAAATAGCTTTTAATAGAACCATGGATGATGCAGTTTATATAAATTATGTTATAAAAATAAATTCTATATAAATATAAAAAAGGCGTAATTAAATAAATTAATATTTAATTACGCCTTTTTTATAATATCACCATCTTTTAAGATGCAACAGTAATATGTATTTCTGTCCCAACTAATGTTAAAATTGTATCTGTAAGTTCAGATGAAGTGGTAATAATATCCATCCCGGTTCCATTTATTTCTATAATAGCATTGTTAACTTTAGAAATTACAGGTATTTGAGATACAGCATTATCAACATATGCTTTTGTAGCCACATCTTTCGGTATTTTAGGTATCTATGCTATCGCATCATCAACATATATTTTTGTAGCCACACTTTCAGATATCTGAGAAGTAACTCTATCAACATATATTTTTGTAGCAACATCTTCAGCTTCTTCATCATTATAAGATATTCCACCAATTTTTAAATTTCCAGCAAGCCATTGATTACCATCCCAATCAAGAGTGCGAGCATTCGACTTATTATTATTATCTGTTCCATTTCCTACAATTTCTATATAACTACCATGACTCGTAGCCGCCGCAGTATGTGGATCTTTAATATTATACGCTCCAAAAACATGTTGGTTGCGGTGATTAGCAATTGTATACTAACCCTCTGCATGAGAAAAAGAACCAGAAGCTATTGTATAATTTCCTTCAGTATGAGACTAAAAGCCACTAGCTTGTGAACCATATCCTTCTGCGTGACTACTAATTCCAGTAGCTTTTGTCCAAGACCCTTCAGAATGACTTGCCTATCCAGATGCTAATGTATACATACCTTCAGCATGAGAACCCTAAGCGGTAGCTTGATTATGCTAGCCTTCAGTATGACTGGCTTGCCCAGATGCTAATGTATACATACCTTCAGCATGAGAACTCTAAGCGGTAGCTTGATTATGATAACCTTCAGTTAAAGTATATGGTCCTGAAGCCTAATTTTCTGCAATATCATTTATAATAAAACTTGATTCTGTAGAACCTTTTTTAATTCTATCAGCAAAATTAATAGTATCAATTTTTTCATTAATATTATCAATTTTCTATTTTACATCAATCAATTGATTATAATCAACATTTTGAGCTAACGCACCAATAGGAAATTCATCTGATACTTCCCCATTTGCATATCTTATTTTTATACCTTTTATTCTATTACTCATAATATTCTCCTATAATTTTAATAAATTATTTTATATATCCTAATTTATTAAAAATTTTATTTGTTATATAAACAATCTCTTCCCCATAAGTAGAAATTAAATCTGCTACTAATTCCTCCTGTTCAAGAGTTAAACTAACATTATAAGAGAACATTGCAGCATGTGTAATTTCATGACAAAGAACTTTCTTAAATAAGTCTCCAGATAATGTTTCATTTATATATATAGTTCTTGTTAGATTATCACATGCACCTATAGAAAAATCTCCAGACATCCTCTGTAATAGAGGAAAATCTGGAGATACTAAAGCTAATTTCCAATATATATTATTAATTAGAAACATTAAGAAATTTTATTAGCTAACGTTATCATTTTTTGATGTAACGTTGCTCTCTCTTCTGGAGACGCATCTTTTATCATTTCAGTAACATCAGTAGAAAGTTCTTGAAGATAAGCTTCCAACTCTCTAAGTTGTGAATTTGTATCTTTATGCATCTCTTTTCCTTCCATATACATGCGGCGGCGCATGGGTGATCTCCCCTAACGAGGATCACGAACCATCATCTATGGCATTTCCGTATAATAATTAACTCCGCCATTTTCACCCATTGGTCTGCCGTTCCCGCCATTTGAAGGATAATACATGTATCCATTTATTCGCTCCGCTTCTCTATTGTAATCTGGATACATTTTATTCATATATGGAGTTGTATAATAATTTATATTTGTCTCGCCTTGATTTTTATTTTCATCAACTTTTTCCATTGAATCTGTAATTGTACAATAGTAAATAGCCTAAGCTAAGTCTTTTATCATATCGACAGCTTCACCAAGTTCTTTAGCATCAACTTTAGATAAATCTCCAAGCTGCCCTTGTACACAATTCATAAGTTGATCTTTCATTGATTTTAACGCTTCTGTTCCCATCTTCTTCTCCTTATGCAGTTCTAGTTACTTTTAATAAAGCCTCTCGTCTAACTTGAATAGACGGAGTGGGCGTTGTAGCGGGATCGTCTTCCGTTCCGTCAACATACGCGCCTGATACTGTTAAACAACATCCACAAGGAACTGTTACAGAAGCTGTAGTATTTACATGCGTATATTCTCCTACCGCAGCTGGTGTTACGATTGCAACACTTTCTGGAATTACGACTCCATTAAGGGTAATCCCTATGGCAATTGGAGTGACCGCCCCGCCTGTTGGGATTTGAATATTTGCTTGAAGAGTAACATCATATCTTGAAAATCTATTAGAAGTGTTGCTATTTAAATTAAGAATTCCAGGTACAAGGGGAACAACGTTCCCCTTATTGCAAGGAATAGAAACACTATTAAATGGAATGGTGCCATCTAATGCGACTAGTGCGTCAGCAGTCGTTACATAACTCGCCATAAGCAACCTCCTTATCAGTTATAAAATCCATTGCCACCACAGCATCCGCTATTATTGCAATTACATCCGTTTGGATTACTTACAATATATGCGGGAACCGGAGTCGGATTTAAAGATCTAAGTAAGGTAGTAGTTTGAGCTGCATTATCATTTAAGATTTGACCAGTCTGCGCATTTTGAGAAGCGGCTAAACTTGCAAGATAACTTTGCATTTGTAATTGTTGATTTTGAGCTTTAAGAGCTTCAATTTCTTGCTGACAAAGTTTGTCTAAAATAGCTTGAGTATTAGCAGTATTAGATGCAATAACATCTTTTAAAGCATCGGAAATTGCACTTCTATCAGCGCAAGCTTCGGTAGCAACTGTGTATTTTAAATCAGCTAAACCTGCTCGATTTTCACAGCAACAATTTTGCTGATTCATTGCAATAGTATTTAATTGATTTGAAAGATTAGCTTGATTATTATTTAATGTTTGTAATACATTAGCTTGTGCATTACAACGAGAAATTTCAGCATTTGCAAAACCATTACTAACAGCGGTAGTAAGACCATTAATACCACTAATTACAGCACTTTGATCAAAGCCTCTTTGAACATCAGATACTATTGTGTTAGTACCTCCACCGTTACCATAGCCGCCATAATTTCCCCAACCGCCCATTAATACAATAATGAACAAGAGAAAAATCCAAGCACCATCTCCATTAAATCCACCAAAACCATTACCGTTGTTTCCAGTTGCCGCTGCGATATCTGATAAAGAATATCCATTATTATTATTAAACATATCATACCCCTCTATATTAATAAAAAAATAATGCGGTTACATTAATTGATTTTTAAAGTTTTCAAACTCTTTGTCAAAATCTAATCCTCTTTGTGCAGCAAGATTACGCGCTATCATTTCTAATCCAGATATATTCCCATTTTGTGCTAAATTCTTTGCATTATTTAGAATAGGATTATTGGAATTTTGTTGTTGTAATATATTCATAATTAATTGTTGTGGATTTTGTCCACCTTTAATTAATTGAATTAATTGCATTGGATTAATATTCATATTTTATTATACCCCTTTAAAAATTGGTTACTGTCTATTTAACAACATCTTTTGACTATTGATTTATCATTTTTATATTTGCCATTAATATTTCAATAGTTTTTTGAAACTATTCTTTTGTAACGTAATCCGTTGAATTGTAAATATTTTCATCCTTAGTCAAAACATAAGTATTAAAAGCGGCAGTTCCATCATTATTAATTTGTTTAGTATAAATTTTTCCATTTCCTACATCAGTAAATACCCAAAGAGAACCATCTAAATCTATTTGACAAGCCCTAGCCTAATCTTTTGAAGAAACAGGTCTGCATTTCAAAAATTGATTAGATAAAAAACTATTTGAATCGACTCGTCGCCCCATATAATTATCATATGGAGTATTATTTAGTAGCATGCTATTATTCCCATAGGAATATTGTATAGGATTTTGTTGTTGCCCACCGGTTGGTGAAAATCCTATATTTGGATTGTTATAATTAGTCATTATACACATTCCTTTCATCCGAGATCTCTTATTAACTTGTTATCAATACGCGTATTTATAGTAAGAATATATTAATTCTCACATATTTATATAAAAATTACCTGAATAAAATTATATAATTTTGTCCAAAATTTTTTTTAATTAAATATCTAATTTCACTTGATTAGTTTAAAAAATTTTGTTATACTTAAAATGAGGTGATATATAATGAAAATCTTGTTTTTAGATTTATCTACTAAATCAACTGGATATGCAATAGGTGAAAACCATGAACTAATTATTCATGGATGCCTAACCGCATCATCAAATGATGTAGTAAAAAGAATAATTAAAATTAAAAATTAGATTATATAGCTAATTAAAAAATATAATATAAATCAAATAATTATGGAAGAAGTTCTTCCAGATACCTATTCTCATACACATAAAATCTTAACTTGGTTGCAGGGTGTTGTCATTACCTCCGCAACTGAGTATAACCCTTCTATTCTTTATGATTTTCTAGGAGCCAGCACATGGCGGGCCGCACTGCATATCAAGCAGGGTCGCGGTGTTAAACGATAGAACTTAAAATTACAAGATATAAAATATGTAAAAGATAAATATAATATTACTGTTAATGATGATGAAGCAGATGCCATTTGTCTTTTAGATGCTTATTATATCAAAGATGATACTGAATTAAATTGGGATTAAATATTATAAAAAATAGGCGCGGATTTAGTTCTCCGCGCCTTCATTATTTTCTTGCAACTGTGGCTATTGAGTTTCATTAATTCCGCCATGTGATATTTTATCACGCGCCACCGCCTGTTCAACATTTTCCCAAATTTCTTTAAATAAATAATATTTTAATAAAAAAGGAATTTGTTGTTCATTATTAAAAGTGTTTAAAATTTTTGTTTGAAAATCATAACATAATTGATTAAATTGTTCCATTTTTTTCTCCTTTTATATCTTTTTAAAATTAAGCCGGATCCCATTTAATGGGATAAAAACCGCTTTTTGGATTCCGTAACATCCATTGCCATGCTCTACTATAAAGGCTACCATTATCTCTTGCATTTCCTCCAGGATAATTTCCAACCATTTCCATAATTCGATAATCTCCTTTTAATACATTTCCAATAAACATAGCAGTATGTCCATTGGCAAAAGCTCCATCAGTTCCGGGCTTATTATAAACTAAAACGTCTCCTTTTCTCACGAGCACAGGATTAAAAGGCATAGGAATATAACCATGCGCAGCATACTATTCTTTCATACTAGGTGTAGCAGGTGGCCACCCACCTTCTCCTACTCCATTAATAGTACCCATAAAACTAGAACAATCAAAATGAGGAGCGTCTAAAGTACTTCCTCTCTATGGCATACTATAAGTTGGAGGATTTTTACGATTAATTATATAATAACCTCTTTGAATTACTTGCTCTACTGAATATTGTGGCATATTAATATCCTCCTTAACTTGTTCTCCAAGTTGCTCCCTAGCCTAAAGTAATACTAATAAGCATGCCTGCTCTAAAAGTCATAGTAGATCCATCAGAAAAGGTGGCGACTCCCGATTTTAAATTATTTAAATTTACTGTTCTATTAGCACCGTTAATACCATTAAAAGAAAGATTATCTATTTTTATTGTTCCTGCGGAAACTTCTTTAGCTGTAATATATCCTTCCGATCCCCATATTGCATTATTTTTTATCTAAAAATTTCCAATTGTTGCACCATTTGTAATTTGAGTCTTTCCACGTAAAGTTACACCACCACTATTATATACCAAAGGAGCACTAGTATTTGATGTTCCACCAAGCCAACCGCTTCCGCCAGCACCAATTACACCTCCTGAAGAAGTTAAAGATCCTCCAGTTAAAGAAAAAGTACTATATGTATCACTATGGAAACCGCCACTATCAATATACCATCCATTTCCTTGTAAAGTTCCACTGCTATTTAATGTAAGACCTTGATTCGTAGATTGAATTTTTGAAGAATCAATATTCCATCCACCTACAGTGCCAAAAGCAGCAACTAAATATCCATTATTAGTCACAGAAAATTTTGATCCTAAACTAATTAAATCAGTGCCTAAATAAACTGAATTAGAATTACCTTTAATTCCATAACTAATATAAGAATGTCCATTACTGCCATCTATTGTCCAATATCTATTATTTTCAGAATCAACGACTGCACCAACTCCAAACTGTGCAATCCCTTCTTTAGTAATTTTTACTTTTGAACCAATAGATAGCCCATCTTCACTTAAATAAAAACCATTAGAAGTGTTTACTAAAGTATTATGTTTATTAGAAAAAATTTTTCCTTGCTAAATTACTGCTGACTACTAATAAGTATATAATTGATATCCTTTTACAAAACCTACATTTTTCCCGATCTCATCTTTTACTTTATCTCCTTTATTACCTCCAAATTTTCTAAAATAATAAGTTTTGTCAGTATTATTATAAAATTCGTAGGCATCAGGAAGTTTTTTAGTATTAATTTTAGTAAAATCCTGTCCTTTTTCGCCTATAGCAATATATGTTCCATCTTGACGTTTTAAATATAAAATATTATTTTTATAAGTATTATTTAAAAGCGCCTGTAATTCAATTTGAGAAGGATGAAGCCCCTAAATTTTTGTTTCTTTACATAATATATAAACAGCTTCTTTTATAGTAGAACTTTGTAAGGTTAAAATACTATTTCCTTTTTCATCTACTGTATAAAGCCTGTCTTCACCAAGAATCCAACCAGCTATATCTCCACCGCCAGCTGCATGTATATATCCATCTTTTGTAACATAAAAATTGCCAGAACCAAAATAAATCTATGGACGACTAAGATTAATAATCATCCCCTAGCCCTTTCCATTCCCACTTTTTTTAAATTTATCATTTCTATAATTATAATTTTCAGGAAAACCTTTATCATTATAATTTTTAAAAAAATTATGTGAATATAATAAAGCCGCATTTTGTTCTTCATTATTTATTTGAACATTTGGATCAATAGCTATCTGACCGCCGCTTCCTCTTTTACCAAATAGCGCTCCACCAGTTTCACTATCAATGAAAAAACTTCTTTCTCCCTAATGAAATCCCATTAAGCCATTGTCTATACGAAGTTGATTATTTTTACTAGGCTAAATAATTTCACCCATTAAAACACCGGTAAAAGTATTATGTTCATCTTTAGTACCGGCGCCCATTTGCGGAGCCAAGATATATCCACCATTTTCATTAATTTGAATACTGTTTCCATCCCAATCATTTAGATGCGCTAATCCATATCTATTTAATAAAAAATGAATAGGTATATGAATATTAGATATTATTGTTCTACCTTGTTTAATTGCGCAAGTAACTGCCGCATCAGTAGCATAACCATTAAATTCTTCAATAGGTTTATACCACTTTTGATTTAAAGTTTCTGTTTCTTTATTTGTTGCTATTAATAGATCATTTGCAATTCCAAAATCATATGATAATGAATATTCCGCAGCTTCACCTTCTTGAGAAATATTAGAAATATCTTCCCAAAAATCACCTATTTTTTGTTTACATATTATTTCAAAAGGATTAGTAGTATCATATTGCGGGAATACCCCATCAGAACTGTATAAAACATATCTAAAACCAGAATTTTCTTTTAATTGAACCTAATAATCTTTATTTAAAACTGTCGCAGTAATAATAGGAATGGTTCCATAGTAAGTCTTTATGTCTCCATTCTATTTTCTTTTTACAGTAATACTACATTTTATAATATTAGATAAATTTTTTGAAGTTGATTGTGACTATACAAAAGTTATATATCCGCTATCCTTATCAATTTCAAAATTAGATATTTCATCTTTATTTTTTAAATTTTCCCATAATACAGTATATGTATTTTCATCATTAGAATTAGTTAAATCAACCAATTCTCCATTCCGCCAAAGTTGAACATTAAAATATTTTTGCGATCCTATATTAGGATTTATTGTAGTTGCATTATTATTATTTCCAATACCATAATTTAAATTATAAGAGTTTTCTTTTTCATATTTAGTTATCATTGGATATAAAGGAGGGTTATTCATCATCGTATTAGGAACTATTTTTACAATATATTCAGTACCATTTGTACCTGGCTATCCTTGTTTAGTAAAAGTAAAATTAGTTCTTGCCGTAACATCCTTACCCTTATATTTTACATTTAAAATAATTTGATTATTTTGTTTATTTATATTATAATTTGTAGCAATATTATATGGTAAATTTAATATATTTCTGTAATAACAAAAGTCATCATTACTATCGTCTAATGAAGGTTGTTGCTACTGTTCATTCGAAGTTTTTATTTCAATAGGCACTTTTACTAATAAAGTATCTTTTTTAGGAAATATCCATGTTACCTAACATTCTTTTGATCTAATCAAACTTTCAGAATCAACTAATTTTCCATTATCATCATATAAATTAAAAGTTAAAGCAGGAATTATTTGTGGATTCTATAATTTTTTATTATTAGGGGCAACTCCATTTTCATTATATTGATATACAACAGAACCATTATTAATAACAAGAGAATACAAATCCTAACTCTATAATTTATTAGTTAAAGTAATTTCTCCAGTACCTAAAAATTGATTTCCATTATATACTGAACATTTAAAAGTTTTAAAATTTACAATTTTTCTTATTTGTACATTATAAATTTTATTACCCTATACCCGCTATATATAATCATATTTTTGGACAGCCTATTCAGCATTTTGTAAATCTATTTTATATTTTTCTGTTAATTCTTTAGCACGTAAATTGTCAAGCTTCTCAAGATCAGCAACATAATCTTCATTTATTTTATTATAATCTGCCGCTGGCATCTATTGATTACCTTCTGAAGTAGAATAATAACTCCAATAATAACTATAATTATCACCATTAATAATTTCATTATTTTTCATCAATAGACAAGTTAAATTTGGATGTCCAATGTCATGATGAAATTCAGTCCCGCCATCTGACTAAATATTAATTGTAATAGCATTTTCTAAATAATTTTGAATATTAATCTATTTAGTAATAACATTATCATTATATACAATAGCAACTTTCAATCTATTGTTGCGGGCAGGCGCTTCATCGCGTAACAAGATGAAAGTATCATTACCAGGAACCCATTCCTGTCCGGTATACTAATTTAAGCATTCCCAACCGCGCCCTAAATATTTATTATATCTTTCATCTTTTGGACCAATTCTTACATTCTCCCTGCCCCAAAAGAAGGGAATATTTTGAGCGGATGATGCTAATTTGCCTTTTATTCTTACTTGAGCAGTAATTGTTTTTTGTGTATCTCCATCTGCATTTGTAAAGAAAACGCCCTGTGGAGTATAAAAAGTAATGGCTATTCCATTTATCTATTGTTCTGATAAAGCATTTGCCCCATATAATTCAAATTTACTAAGTACAATATCGCCGCTATTAATTGGTTTCTATTCTGGCTAATTTAAGATTGCTTCTGGAAAATCTGAATTAAAAATGGTAATAGCATCAATTCTTATAAAATTTTCTCCATCAATATGAAATACTTGATATTGTCTAGTATTAAGAACCAATTTATATGGGTTACTTATCATACTATCTTCATCTAATACATATGTTCTAGTTGTCTATTCTTTATATACATTATCATAAAACCGCAATGTATATGCAATCCCATAATGCCCATTACGTTGTTTGTTTGTATCAATATTAGTTTTAATAGTGGCTCCAACTAGCATAGATGTAGAATGTTTTAAATTATATTCAAGAGTTTTAACATCAATAATACCATTATTTTTATCTTTATCTCTTTCATAATTATAAATATCATATGTATAATTTATATAATTAGTATCTAAATAATAAATATTATTATTATTTATACAATTTTGCCCAACTAATTCATATGCTTCATCATCACTAGCTTGAGAAATGTAATTAATTCCTAATTTTTTTGTAGCACCAAGAATAATTTTTTCTTTACCCATATCATTACTAGGAATTAATACATATACATTAGCACCATTTATATAACTAACTTCTGTATTTGTATTATATGCATAAAATATTGCATCTTGAAATTTACATTTATATTTTCCAATAGTTGCATCCTAACAAGACATAATTTGAGCTTGTATAGTTTTATTATATCCAGCTTTTTTTACAATATTATCTGCACATATACCAATCGCTTCTAAAATCTTTTCATTAACACCCATTTAAAAGCTTTCCTCCTTATATCTCTTAAATAGATATAACCATTTTCAATTTGATTATATCATAATTTTTCTAATTTTTCAAACCTAAACCTAGTAATATCAAAAAAATCTTTCTCAGTAATAATATTTTCTTTCACTAATTTTATCATATCTTTTAAATCATATACACCATGCTACCATTTATATATTATTTCATTCATTTTTTACTCCCTTATGAGGGGGAAATTTATCCCCCTCATCTTAATACTTTCTGTGCGGCAAGATTAACTAAATCACTAAATGCTTCCTCAATTTCACGTTTACTATTTACATTTGGGAAATTAGCATCAATTTTTACATTCTGTTCTATTGATTCTTTAGATGGTTCGCTACCAAATAAAGATTTATTTTTTATATTTTCCATACGAGACATTGTTGATATACCAACATCATTTATCATACTTCTAAGAAGAGTTATAGTATTTAAAAGATTTTCAGTATCTTTTTGATTTAATACTAATTCTTTTTCATGTAACATAGCAACTTTTCCCTCATCGCTATTCCATTCTCCGGTATAGCCACCAGTTGCCATAATTGCCATATAATTTACACCCCCGCCGCCGGCGCGACCTGTACCAACTCCTCCTCTTATTCTGCGTTTTTTCTACTCATCACTTATTGAAGAATTTAAATCAGAAGATGAGCCACTTCCTGAACCAGAGCCTCCTCCGCCAGATCCAGAATCTCCACCAACACTTACCGTAGATTGATACGGATTTGCTATATATGCAGCATTTGCAGCCTGTATTCTGTTAATCATGTTTTCATATGCGGATGCTGTTGCTTGCGCCGATGCGGCAGCCTCTTCTTGAGCATACACAAAATTATATAACTGACTTACTGCATTTGCAGCTTCATTATATACTTGTGCGTATCCTTCAACTAAATTATCAAGATAATTTTTTAATTCAGCGGCAGCTTGCTCTTCTAAGGTGAATCTATTTAATAATTCATCATTAGCTTCAATTAAATTTTCAAATTTATCTTTGGTCTAATCTACTCCTTGACCAATTTCGTCAAGCTTAACACCTGCAACTTCCGCAGTCTCTTCAATCTTTTCTTTCCATCTATTGGTTTCTTCTTCTACCTAAGCAAGAGCCTATTGACAAACAGGTAAGAAACCTCCCTAGGCAGTCATTTTATCAGCCATTTGTTGAATACCGCTAGTCCACATTGGCACCATACCGCCCTCACTATTTAACATCTGATCAAAATTTTGAAGATTATTTTCATATAAATTAGTATATTCTTGGAAAGCAGATTCATATAAATTATTTCTAATACCAGTATTTTGTTCTAATCTTAAATTAATTCTATCTCCATATGTCTAAGTTAATTCGTCTAATCTTTCTTGTCTTTCTTCATCGCTTAATGAAGCATCTAAATTAATATCTTTATATTTCTATAAAAATTCTTGCCATAAATCATAAAGTTCATTTAAATTAGTTTGATAAGCTGCTTTATCAAAATTATATAATTCATTCTGGGCGGCAGCTAGGTCATCTTCCGCTTGAGCGATAGCATCATTGTCTGCATGATATTCATAAGAATAATTTCCTTGAGAGTCTCTCTTGAGTCTTAAAGTTGTTTTTGCAGATCGCATATCTTCAAGAGCAATTCTAGCCTGCTCAACTTGTAAAAGCTTCTCTGCTCTATCAATATCATACTGAGTAATTTTCTATTTATTCTTTAAAATAGTTAATTGTTCATCCATTAAATCTTTTAAAGCTTTTTGATTTTTAATATCTTTTACATCGTTTAAAGCTTTTTGATATTTTCTTTCAGTCTATTGAATAGCAAAAGCAGAATTAATAGTATCTAAATAATCCTCCGCCTTTTCATTCATTAAATCCCATTCAAATCCTAAATAATCTAATCCTTTTCCATTAGTTATTCCACGATTCATTTTATCAAAAATACTATTAATAGTATTTTCATATTGATCTTTTAATGTATCAATAGACTACTTAACCATGTTATTAATTTCATTAATGGTATTCATCCAATTCTATTTAAATTTCTAGGCGGCGACACTCTCTCCGCTCTCCACAGCCTAGTCCCAGAGTCTCTTCCAAAGATCTCTTCTGTTAGCAAGTGACTCCAGCTCTCTCAAACTATTGTTATGCATTTGTTGATAATAACTATCCATTGCCTGATAATTTTTATCACCATATAATAAATTAACTAAATCTATATTATGCTATAAAAGCTCATTTACAAATTCATAATCTTCAATTTGTTTATCCCATTGTTCTTCAATATCATCAATAGTATCAAGATAGGCTTCATCAATATTATCAATTAAACCGCGGATGTCCTCTAATGAATCCATTAAGCTGGATAAGTCATCTTTTAGATCTGACATTGCTTGCGCTTTATTATCACCGTAAATATCTGACCATCCAGTTTGATCAATTTTTTCAATCTATGTACGAAGATCAGTTGCTTGTTTGGTTAAGGCTTCAAGATAACTAGAGCCACCATTTTCTTTATGGAAATAAGTTTCAACATCTGCTTGATTCTGGCGGGCATCTGCTATAATTTTATCAAAGTCAGTCCCGCGTAACACATCAACATGCTATAAAACTTCTCTTTTAAATTTATTCCAATCTTTAGCAGCTTCCCGCATATCCAATCTAATTTCAAGTTCGTATTTGAATTTCTTAATATTAATTTCGATTTCCTTTTGAGTAATCTCATCTATTTCATCTTTAAGATCTTCCATAGCGGTTCTTAAATTATCATAATTTCCAATCTTAGTTTTGGTTTTACTAAGGTCTTCTTGAGCCTATTGCATAGTCTTTTCATAATACTTCATTTCATCTTCTAACGCAGATTTATAATCACTATCAGTTGAAGCATTATATGAAGCAACTAAATCATTATATTTATTAGTTAAAGCATTAATATTGTCTTGTTTGTCACCAAGAACTTGCATATAATTAGCAATATTACCATATTCATCAAATACCGCTCCTAATGTTTTTAATTGTTCTTGCTGATTTTTTAAATCTTCTTTTTGAAGCTATTGCTTTTCTTTTAACTTGTTTTTTTGTTGATCTAATAAAGAAGTTTGTTTACTTAAATTATCAAGAAGAGTTTTACCATATAAACGATCTTGCTATTTTTGAAGTCGTTGAACATTTCTATTTATCTTTTCAATCTAAATATTAATATCATGATAAATATCTCTTTCATCTTCAAGCGGTTTCTTTTTATCTTTTTGATTGGTATTAGGCTTAGCTGCACTACCACCACCAGAGCCGCCCTTACCACCTTTTCCACCAGAACCACCAGATTTTTTCCCACTAGAACTCGGTTTACTAGCAAATGAACTTCCACCTTTTTTAGTAATAGCTTTAATCTATGGAGTTCCTTCCCCAGACCAAGCTGGAACTTCTACTTTTCTTGTAATATCAGTAAAACCAGTTTGAGTTGTTTGAGCAACAATTTTAGGAAGTTGAATTGAAAATTTATCCTATCCTATTGTTCCTTCAAAAACAGGACCCTCCCCTTCACCGCTTACAAAAGTGGTTTCAGTTTGTGGAGCTTGCTCTTGAACATCCATAGTTGTTGTGGCAAAAGTTGGTTCATAACCAATCGTATCTAACATAGCATTAATTTGCTATGCAGTCATACCTGTTTCTTGAGCTAATTCATTTAATTTTGCTAAAAAAGCTCCTGAATCAATAACTTCTCCGACATCTATAGATTCATTTTCAAAATAATTTTTTAATTCATCAAATTGTCCAATAAAATCTGCAACATTTTTTCCATTTTCTTCAAGAATTTGAGAAAAAACATCTGTACTTAAAGCGTCTCTTAAACTATCGATTGCATTTTTATCGCCCTAAGCAGCGGCTGCAATTTCATCAAGGTGGTTTTGAATAAAATCATCTGAAATAAAATCTTTATTAATGTCTAGTAAATTAGAAAGAGCATCTTGAATACCATCCATAGCTTGTTGATATTGTTGAGAACTCTAATCAGTTTCAGCTAAAGTTTCAGACCAATCTTTCCAATTTTTATTAAGAGTTTCGATACCCTTATTCATTTTAATAATAGATTTAGCTACAATTTGAGCAGCTTCATCTTGATTATCTAAATTGTCTGATAATTCAGCAGAAGTGTCTGCAATTTCCTGTAAATAATCAGCATATTCTTTAAGCTATGTAGAATCAAGACCTTCTAAATCTTTCTTTTGATCCATCTAAATTAATGCTTGATTATATATTGACGCTCCTAGTTGATCTTTATATTTCTTTAAATCTTCAGAAGACTATAAAGATCTAGCAAATGTTAATGCCTAATAATTTCTTTGAGCTTCTATATTATATTTTTGATCAGATAATCTTGTTTGAAGCTACTAATCAGTCATCTCAGCAATTTGCTAAACATTAGTAACTAATTCATTAAACTTCTATGGGGCGAGTGAACCAATCTCACCTATTTCTAATAGATTAATAATTTGATCTAATTCATCTTTTCCATAAAAATCTTGACCAAAGACAGATAATAAATTTGCTATAAAATCTGAATTATTCTAAAATACAGATTTTATATTTTGATTAAATTCAGATGATGCAGTTTCTAACATTGCATCATGATAATTAGTTGCAATTTCATTTTTAAATTCATTTGTAAAATTAGTTAAATTTTCTCTTATCTAAGAAATAATTTGAATATCATTAGTATAATCTTGTGTATAAGCATCTCTTATGGCATCAATAACTTCATTTGCATATTGATCTCGTCCTTGTTTTCCTGCTAAATCAGCTTGGTCATTTCGTTGTTTACTTTGAGTACGTGCCCAATCTGTATATTCAAGAATATTTTGATAACCTTTATTATTTAACTAATTCAATAATTGTTGAGAAGTAATAGTTTGCTATTGCCAAGCCTTTACTAATTGAGCATCTGCACCTGAAACTTTATTTAAAAGATCCTTAATATAATTTTCTATTGTAGTATCTAATTTATTATTGTTTAAATAATTCTATCTATATTGTGTTGAATAAAAAGGAATATCACTTTTACCAATATATTTTAATAAAAGATTCTATAACTACTGTTCATTATATGTATTTTTAATATTCTATAATTCAGTATTTTTTTTATTTAAATAAATGGAACTTGTTCGTATGGCATTATCTGAAACATATTGAGATAATGTATCTGCTGGAGCATAATACAATAAACCAGTAGTTAATGTTTTGATATTTTCTTCTATTTGAGATTTATCAAAAATAAAATTCTATAAATCTTTTTGTTGTAAATTTTTGCTTAAAAAATTATTAATAATATTCTAAGCTTCGCTATATTTCTTTAAATCTTGTAAAAAAATATCCGCTTTTTTATCATTAATGGCATTATAAAACTAATTAGCTAAACCAATCATTTTATAAGTACCATCTGCCATTAAAGCATAATATTGTTTTATAGAAGAGTCTAATTGTGAATACTCTTCTTCTTTAATAGTTTTATCTGCATTTAAATTATTATATAATGAATATTGTTCAATAGCTCTATTTAAAAGATTTCCTGGATTAATAAAAATATCTCGAACATTTCCTAAATTATTTATATATTTTAAAAGCTATTCATAACCAAAATTTTGTATATTATCTTGATTAATATATTTCATCAAAAAAGTTAAAGTCTATTGATCTAACTAAGAAAGTTTATTTAAAACCTTTTGAACATTATTATCTTCTTTTCTTAAATCTTCAACTATATTAAATCCAGCAGATTGTAAAAAACTTAATTGATCTTTAAATTGATTATATAATTCAGGTACAGTATCTTTTAATATTTGATTAGCTGTTTTTATATATTGTTCTTCTGTGAAACCAGCTTCTTTTCCGCCATTACTATAAATTTCACTTTTTAACCAATCTTGTAATTTTGCATATTGAGCTAAAGAATTAATATTATTATATGAAAGTTCTTCATCTTCTATCAATAAAACATTATCTAAAAGAGATTGTACTGTAGTATATAACTCTTCTTGTTTATTGGCTTCTTGATAGGCAGAATAAAATTTTGCAAATTCTCCAGATATTATTTCATCCCAGGCAGGAATTAATTGTTTAAAATATTCTTCTTCATCTGATCCTTCAGATATTTGTGCTTTTATTTGATTTACTGCATCAACTAAATTGTTTACCTAATCAATATTACTTGCATTAATACCAAGATAATCAAGTGTCCCCATCTCTTCCAAAGAGCTTCCTTGAAAAAGACCTCCATAATTATTAAAATTTCCATTTTCATCATAAAAAATATTTTTAAGAAGTTCTTGATTATCCCAAGTAAAATCTCGTAGAGTACCTATTTTATTAATATCGTTTTCTTTCGCAGAATCTATTACAGCTTTTGTAGCACTTTCTACCTATCTTTGAGCAGAATTTAATAGTTCTTGATTATTTGCCGATTTTAATCCTAAAATAGATACATTAAAGTCATCATATTTATTTTTTAAAGTATCAATAGCCTATCCTTCAAGACCATATTGTGTAATTAAATCATCAATTTGATTATATAACTAATATCTTGTAACTTGCCCATTTTTATATTGTTCATTTAATTCTTCTAAAGATTTATATAAATCTTTGTTTGCTTGAGCCTATTCTTGAATTTTATTTTCTTCATCAATACTTTCTTGAAGCTATTTTAATTCATTTTCTAACTTTTGTCTCTATGCTTTTGCTGTTGCTGAGAAAATTTCTAAAGCGGCGGCCGCCACACCAATAGCAATAGTAAAGGGCCCTCCAATAGTCTTACTTAATGCTTGAAAAGCTGGAATTAACATTGGAACACTTATTGCTAAGTTTGAAACTACTTGTGATAATTTTTCTGCATCTGATAAAGACTTATTTGTAACAATACTACCTAAATTTGATAATTGTTTAACAGAATTTAAAATTGTTGCAAAAGACCTTGTTACATTTACTATATCTTGTGTTTTAAATAACTTCCCAAATGTACTAAATTGTTTTTCAGAAGTACCTCTTAACTTTTGAATCTATGCCTCTAACTATTTTATTTTTTCTTTATATTTTTGAATCTCTTCAGCGCCTGAATTAAAAACTTGATTTGCTGTATTAATTTCTTTATTAATAACACCAGCAATATTTGCATATGCCGTTGTAGCTCTACGCTCTAACTACTCACCAGAAAGGGTTTTAACATCTAATTTTTGTAATTCTTCATTAGCTTTAATAACAGTGTTTTGGACACTATTAGATAAAGAATTCCAAATTTCTGGCTTACTAATTTTATCATATAATTCTTGAGCAGATTTTTTTAATGTTTCAAAAGCATTTTGGCTCTAATTTAAAGAGCCACCCTTTAAAGTGTTTCTAAAATTTTCAAAACTATTCTTAATTTTTTCTAACTATGGGCTTATTTTATCTGTTTCATTTAAAAATTCTTGAAGATATTCATGTATTTTTTCAAAACCTTCAGAATCTCTTAAAGCCGCTTCTAAAGTTGCATATTTTCCTTTAAAACCGACTATGTTTTGAGCGCATTTTTCAAAAACCGCTTCTAAAAGAGACAAACTTTCTTTTAAAATATCTACTTGTCCCGTCGTTTCACTTAAATCGTTTATAATTTTCTGAGCGGCATTAAAATCCTATGGAGATAATCTTCCACTCATTTTAATTAACTAACTTCTTTGATTTAATAAATCTTTAGTTGCATCATTACCAGCACCAGACTCTTGTATTCGTTGAATTTCTTCTAAAGTAGCTTTAAACTACTCTTCTTGAGCTTTTGCTCTCTACATATTATTAATTGTAGTTTGAATACTTCCTGCAATTTGATTACTAAATACATTAAAACCAAGAACTCCTAATGCACTTAATACACCAGCTCCACCACCAATACTATCTACTACAGTATTAACTAATTTAGCGACAGAAGTCAATCCATCTATAAGTCCATTAATTGCTTTAGGGTCAGTTAAACTCTTATAAATTCCTTCAATAGCTGCAGTTAACTCGTTTAAATGCGCTTTTGTACTATCCATATAGATAGCTTGTTGTTTTTCAAGAGTACCGGCTGAATTTTGAGCAGTCTATAAAGCTTCATTATATTGTTCAAAATTATCAAACAATGCAAGTAAATTATTATATTGTCTTTGTCCTGCCATTGTCTGAGCAAGAGAAATTTGCTGCTCACGAGTTAAATATTCCCAGCGGCCACCAATTTCTTCAATAACCTACCCCATATCACGAAGTCTGCCATTAACATCTAAAACATTAAATCCTAACTCTGCCATCTTGCCAGAATATCGACCAAGATCAACACCATCCTCATCAATACCGGCTTTGATGTCACTAATACGTGCATATACAGTTCTTAATGCAGTTCCTACGCTTTCTGGGGCTTGTTTAGTAACAGATATAATCGTTGATAATTGTGCAGCAAGTTGCTCTTCACCAACCCCCATGGCGGCAGCCGCACTTGCAACTTTACTCATACCTGTTGATAATTCTTCCAAATCAGATGCAGTTGTAGCTGCAACCGCGGCAAGTCTATCCACATATAACTCAGCCTCTTCAGCTGTAACTTTATAACCGTTCCAAACGGCTGTTAATTGTTCTGATACATCATCTGTTGATTGCCCAGTAACATTAGCTGCTTTTAAAGTAATTCTCGCTCTCTATTCAACTTCCTTATCACTTAAACCCTGTTGAGCATAAATTAAAGCTGCTTTTGTATAATCAGTTGTAGTTCTTCCTAATTCACTCGCTGCTTTATTTGCTTGCTCAGCAAACCGCGCCATTTCATCACTAGATTTACCAGTAACAATTCTAATATCATTTAATGAACCATCTAAGCTTTTTACAAAACCCCAGGCTTGTTGTACTGAACGAGATAATGAATTAACTGCTGTTGAAGCAACATTCCATTTAATAGTATTAGCAAGTGTAGTTGCCATTTTATCAAGCCAAGCATGACTTTCTTTAATTTGCATATTCATGCTTAAAACTTGAGATGTTAATGAACGAAATGCCGCCTAACCTGTGGCACCCGCTCGACTAAATGATGTATAAACATCATTCATTGTCATTTTTGATTTTGATAATTCACTATTAAAAGTTTTTACATTAATTGTATTTAATTTAGGATTAAAAGCTTTTTCTAAAGCATCTTCTACTCTCTACGCATCTTGTTGAATTGATTTCAAAGTAGTTCTAGCTTCAGAAGCAGTAGAGTCATTAATCTTCATTAAATCACTAAATTTCATACTTTGTAAATCTTGAAGAGCAGATTTTACTTTCTTTAATCCCTAGGTATTTACATTAAAACCTACATCATATGTAATTTTACCTGCCATATCCTTTATCTCCTTATTACAAAAAGTTAATATTTTAATATTAACCAATTACATTTATTCATATCTTTATATAATATAAAAAAACTTTATATTTTCTTATTAAACTCCGACCATGAAAAATTTTCTTGATTTTTTAAAAAAAGTTTGTTATAATATTATTAAAGAAAACAGTAAGAATATTTAAAAAGGAAAAAATATATGGATACAAAATATTTAATTAGTAAAAATGAAATGTTATCTTTTTTAAGATACGAAATTCTTTATAAATGGCGGCAATCCGCAAAAATAAAACCTGAAAATGAAACATTTGAAAATTATCTTTTAAATGAAACTCCTTATCAACCTAATCATCCTTTTATTCAAGGTTTATGTTTAACAAAAGAAGAGAAAGCAGATCCTATTAAGACTAATATTTATAAACACATTCTTCCTGCGGATGTGGCTAGATATCAATTAAAAGAGCAGTATACCCCTTATAATCAATGGTGATAATTATGAATAAAATTTTAATAACTGGTGATATTCATGGTAAATTTAATACAATTCGTGAGTTATATTCTCTTTATAAAGATGTCTATGTAAATGATAATGATACTATTATTTTATTAGGCGATTTTGGAGCAAATTTCTTTTTTAACTATCAAGACTATAAATTTAAAAAGAAATTAGGCACATATAACTTTAATTATTTCGCAATTCGCGGAAACCATGAACAAAGACCATCTATATGCATGGCAGAAAATCCCTCAGAATGGCACACTGAAGAATTTTGGGGCGGCCGCGTCTATGTGGAAAATCAATTCCCATATATAAAATATGCATATGATTGTCCCGAGGTATATTATATCCCAGCTGAAAAAAGTGAACCTATTAAAACATTAGTACTACCTGGCGCATATAGTGTAGATAAATATTACCGATTAGCTAATAATTGGTCTTGGTTTGAATATGAACAATGCAATGAACAAGAACGATTATTAGGAAGTGAGCTTGCTAAAACTCAATCTTGGGATTTAATTTTATCTCACACTTGTCCTATATTTTTTGAACCAACAGATTCATATAAAATAAAATTAGATCAATCAATGGTTGATAAAACAACTGAACGTTGGCTTGGTCAAATTGAATATAATACTAAATATAATCTTTGGTGCTGGGGACATTATCATATTAACCGGATATATCCCTATTCAAAAGAAGGTAATCAATTAGCTTTATTTGGGGATTGCTTTTTTGATTTATATAAATATTTCTGTGATAATAAAAAAATAGAAAATTGTTTTATAGTAACAGACGACCACTCACATATTGATAATTTAAATACATTATATGAAAATAAAGGAGAGTTAAAATGTTAAATTCAAAAGGCGAAAGAGAACTCGCATATGTAATAAATATAAATGACGTTACTGAAATACCTGGTTATGATCGAGTTGAGCTTGCTCATATAGGCGGATGGACTATTGTAGTTGGTAAAGGAGAATTTCAGATAGGCGATCCCGCAATTTATTTTGAAATTGATTCTAAGCTTCCTGAAGTAGAACCCTTTACTAATATGGAGTTTTTAGCTAAAAAGAAATATAAAGTTAAAACTCAAAAAATGTGTAAATCTATTTCTCAGGGTCTTCTTATGTCCGCCGCAAATTTTGGATGGGAAGCAATTACCAATATCGACAACATGGGAGACCATGTTGCTATAAAAGATTCAAATAATGTATATCATTATAATACAGATGAATCTCGTTTTCTTACTAAACAGTTAGGAATTACATATTCAGTAGAAGAAGATAATTCTCGTAAAGCCCCTTCCGTTGACAAATATAAAAAAATGGCTCAAAGAAAAGGAAAACTTTTTTCACATCAACCATTTAAATGGCTTATGAAGCGGGAATGGGGCAGAAAAGTTCTTTTCTTATTCTTTGGGAAAAAACGCGATAAGAAATCTGGATGGCCCGCTTGGGTATCAAAAACAGATGAAGAGCGTGTTGAAAATATGTCATATATTCTTAATAACAAAACAGACTGGATTGCTACCGAAAAAATAGATGGAACTAGTACCACTTTTACTTTAAAAAGAGGTTCTTTTTTGCATCCAGAAGAATTTTATATCTGTTCAAGAAATGTAGTTTTTGATAAGCCTGATAAAAAATGCTTTTATGAAACAAATGTATATACGGAAATAGCAGAAAAATATTTCATTTATGATAGAATGAAAAAACTTTTAAAAGACAAAGCCTTTGAAGATTGTGATTGGATTACAATTCAAGGTGAAACTTATGGGGCGGGAATCCAAAAAAGAGATTATCATGCTCCATCTGGTGAACATTATTTTATGGCTTTTAATTTTATCACATCTAAAGATGGCAGATGGAATTCTGTAAAAATGAAAGAGCTTCTTGAAAGACGAATGGGAATTCCTTGCGTACCTATCTTAAATGACCATTATATACTACCTGATACTATTGACGAACTTCGAGCCTATGTAGATAGTGAAAAATCAGTACTTGATGGTGACATTAGAGAAGGAATTGTTTTCCGTTCTCAAGATGGAGTTTGCTCATTTAAATGTGTATCTCCTAATTATCTATTGAAATATCATAGTTAAAAAATAAAAAACAAGTAAGACTAAAAATTCTTACTTGTTTTTTTTATTATTTTTTGTTATAATATATATAATAAAAGAAAGAAGGTGTTTTATATGGGAAAAAATGATAAAAATTTATCAAAAATGTATTGTGTAATTTGTGGAAATGAAGGTATTCCTATTAATAGACGAAGAGGTCAATATAGAGAACCGGGTCATTTAAAAAAATTATATTGTATACATTGTAAAAAAGAAACTAATCATGTTGAAATTCGTTCTTTTTTTAATGATTATAATATTGAAGATTTTAACTTAGAAAGACAATATGAAAATTTTGATAAAGATGGAAATAGAATAACTCCTTATCGAATTTTTAGAGGAGACTTAAAAAAGAAAGGAATTATTTAAATATGAATAATAAACAGAACGAAGAAATTGAAAAATTAAAAAAAGAAAATGAAAGATTAAAAAACTTTGATAATTCTAAATGGGATTTTCATTGGGATGGTCGTGGTGACTACGAAGAATCAAGACGGGTTTTTTATGGGGATTTTAGTTAAGGAGATCATATGTCAAAATTATACTTAATATGCGGTGCCCCAGGTAGCGGCAAATCAACTTTTTTAAAAAATCATATACATAAAGAATCTGAAATTATTATTTCAAGAGATAAGATTAGATTTTCATTATTAAAAGATAACGAAGATTATTTTGCTCATGAAGATGAAACCTTAAATAAATTATGGACAGAAATTAATAAGGCTTTAAATAATAATTATACCGTATTTGTAGACCAAACTTCTCTTAATCCAAAAGCAAGAAAATATCTATTAGATCATGTTTCTGGATATGATGAAGTTAATGCAATTTGGATGGATGAAACATTAGAAACTTGTTTAAAAAGAAATGAGCATCGCACAGAACCCAGAACTAAAGTACCACGAGGTGCAGTCCGCCGCATGTTCTATTCTTTTGTAAAGCCATCTTATTATGAAGGCTTTTCACATATTTATAAATACAATAGTGAGAATGACACTCTAATAGAGGAATAATAAAATGATTTATTTTGCATCAGATCTTCATTTTAATAAAAATGTTGGTCAAAAATAAATAATTATATTAAACATATTTTTATATATAATAGAATGAAAAATGGGGGTATTAAAAATATGTTTACAGTATATAAAATTACTAATAAAATAAATAATAAATGTTATATTGGTTCTAGTATTAGAACGGAAAAAAGATGGAAATAGCATATTAATGCATCTAATAACCCAAATTCTCCTCATTATAATTATCCATTATATCAAGCATTTAGAAAATATGGATTATAGAATTTTTCTTTTAAGGTTATTAAAGATGATTTTAATTCAATTAAAGAAATGACTGATTATGAAAAAGAAATGATAATTTTTTTTAATTCATATAAAAATGGATATAATCAAACTTTATAGACAGATAGAATAGATAACGCAACTGAAAATTTAAAAAAATATATTCAAAAAACTTGCCAAAAATGTGCAAAAGTAGATAAATTTGAAAATATATTAGAAATATATGATTCATATCATGACGCAGCAAGAAAAAATCAAATGGATGCAGATTATACAGCATCTGCTATTAGACGAGTTTGCAAAGGTGATGAAAGTAGTATAAATGGTTTATATTTTAGAGATTTAGATAAAAATAATAATATTATTCATAAACCAATAAAACGCTACAAAGGAAAAAAATCTTTAATTTGCATACCAGTATATGAAGAAAATGATATTTTATATTTTGAATCAATATCAGAGGCGGCAAAAAAACTTAACTCAGATAGACAAAGTATTGGAAAATGCATATCTGGCTCACAAAGGTATTCTGTAATAAAAAACTATATTATTAGAGAAATTGATATTTATGGAAACATTATAGAAAATAATATTTCTATTGAAGATAAAATAAAAGAATATAATAAAAAAAATCCGATTATTAATGGAATAAGGCATAATATTCCAGAATGGAGTAAAATATATAATATAAAACCCGCAACTGTAAATTATAGAATTAGAAATGGAGTTGATCCTATTTAGGCTATAACAACTCCTGTAAGGAAGTGATTTTATGGCAAATCAAGTTTTCTTTTCTTCTGATTTGCATCTTTAACTAAATCATAATAAGTCTTTTATATATGAACCCCGTGGTTTCACAAATATTTATGATATGAATAATACTATTATTAAAAATTTTAATTCAACTATTAATTATGACGATGATCTTTATCTTCTTGGAGATATCTTCCTTGGAGAACTTAATTCAGGAATTAAACTTTTTAATCAGCTCCATGGAAAAATCCATCTTATTTGGGGAAATCATGATACAGACAATAGAAAAGAACAACTTAAAAACTGTCATAATGTAGTTGAAGTATGCGGTTTTGCAACTATTATTAAATATAATAAATATCATTTTTATCTTAGCCACTTTCCTACTGTAACTACAAATTTTGATACTAACAAACCGTTAAAACAAAAAATTTTATGTTTAGCTGGGCATACACATTCTGATAAATTATTTGAGTCTTGTGGTTCATATAATGTGGCGGTTGATGCACATAATTGTTATCCAGTTTCTATTGAACAAATTATTCAGGATTTTAAGGACAAATTTAAATAATTTTATTATCATATTTTTTATAATATATTAGAGATCAAAAAACAAAGTTTTTCCGAGGGACCGATGCCTGCATTGGTTCCTTATTTTTTATTAAGGAGGAAATCAAATGAATTTAAAAGTAAGATTTAAAAATCCAGTTTTTATTGCACAATTTATTTTAGCGATTTTAACTCCAATTCTTGCTTATGCAGGATTAACTCTTCAAGATTTAACTTCTTGGAGCGCACTCGGTTATATTTTAGTTGAAGCAATAAAGAACCCTTATGTCTTAGGACTAATTGCGGTTTCCCTCTGGAATGCATTAAATGATCCGACAACCGCAGGTTTATCTGATAGTTATCAAGCTATGACATATTAGAAACCTAAATCAAAAATTTAAGGAGGTTTTTTATGGCAAAAATACAAGGTATAGATATTTCTTATTGGCAAGGAAATATTAACTTTAAAGAAGTAGCTGCAGACGGTATAAAATTTGCAGTTATTCGAGAAGGCTATCGAGCAACAGTAGATAAAAATTTTATAAATTATGTTAAAGGATGTCAATAGTATGGTATTGATGTCATGATTTATCATTTTATCTATACCGATGGAGCAACCATAGCTCAAAACGCTCAGTCAACTTATGATAATCTTAAAAAGGCGGGACTTGATCCAGCTACCACATGGATAGCCGCAGATTTAGAAGAAGATACTTGGATTAAAAATAGAGAAAAATGCACTAAAACATCTTGTACAAAATATCTAAAATAGTATTTAAATTGTTTAAAATCATTAGGATGTAATAATTTATTTATTTATACTAATAATGATTATTATCAAAATTATTTAGATTGGTCTCAATTAGATTATCCAGTTTGGCTTGCTGATTATGAAGGAAATCCTAATCATAATTGTATAATGCAACAATATACAGATGAAGGTTGGGTTGAAGGCATAAATGGCTCTGTTGATATGGATTACTTATTTGATGAAAATATGTTAAAGAAAATTACATCAACGCCAACATTAAATAAAATTCTTTTTTCAAAAGGTAAAAAGGGAGCTGAAGTAAAAAACGTCCAAAATATGTTAATAGCTCTAGGTTACTCTTGCGGAAGCTATGGTGCTGATGGTGATTTTGGTTCATATACTGAAAATGCAATTAAAAAATTCCAAAAAGATAATAGTCTTAAACAGTCTGGTAAATATGACACCGACACTCAAACTAAATTAACTGAACTTTATAATGCTAAATTGAAAGCAGATAAAGAAAAAATTAATTCAATGGTTGGAGGAGTTACCGCTCAAGATATTCTTGATGTATTTAGAGGATGGATTGGATGTTCTCGTTCTGCAGGAACTCATAAAAAAATTATTGATCTTTATAATAGTTATTCTCCATTGGCAAGAGGCTATAAAGTCACTTATTCAGATGCTTATTGTGATACCACGGTAAGTGCAGCTTTTATTAAACTTAATGCTGTTAATCTTATTGGAGGAACAGAATGTGGTGTTGAAAACCACGTTGCTATCTTTAAGAAAGCTGGCATCTGGGAAGAAGATGGTACAGTAGTTCCTAAACCTGGTTGGATTATTGTGTTTAATTGGGATGATGGAGTCCAACCCAATAATGGATATTCAGATCATATTGGAATCGTTGAATCTGTTGTTGGTAATAAAATCACAACAATAGAAGGAAACATGAATGGCGGAAAAGTAGATCGCCGCACCATTAATGTTGG